>JAEEGF012144913.1_pt1 | contig 35298 bp, 30 predicted proteins | sample 9134171 | NCBI WGS metagenome assembly JAEEGF01 (sample SAMN16246542, study PRJNA631951) | gut metagenome | biome: gut microbiome; feature: rumen; material: AP-attached | host: Bos | place: Iran: Karaj | collected 2018-10
GGCTTCCTGAGCGGTAGCGATGGAATCGTTATAAAACTTAATGCCTTTAAATTTGCCAACATATTCTAGACGATGTGGCAAACCATTAAAGGTGGCGACAGCGTTAAGAATGTCATCTTCGGCTACACCGCAAGCTTCGCAAGCAGCAGTGGCGGCTAATATATCATAGTAGTTATGTTCACCGATGAGATTTGTCTTAATAAACTCGCGTGGAATATTAATATCGTGATATATATCTATTTTCTGCATCGGATATGCGTCGAGCTCTTCATGGCTGGCGTGCTGGAAAATATCGCCATAAATAAGGATGTCTTTGGCTCCCTGATGACGAAAGATATTTTTCTTGGCATTGTAATACCCTTCAGCGTCAACATAATGATCGAGATGTTCCTGATAGATATTGAGCAAGATAGCAATATGCGGGCTGGCTTGAATGAATTCTAACTGATGGCTGGACATTTCAAAGACGATAATAGTTTCTGACTTGATGTCGTCGATGACGTCAAAACATGCTTTGCCGATGTTGCCAACCAAGATGGCATCTTTGCCACAATTATGCAGGATATGATATATCAGAGACGAAGTTGTGCTCTTCCCCTTGGTTCCAGTTATACCAATGATGGTATTTTTCGTGAAGCGCAAAAAGAGGTCAGTTAGCGAAGTAATTTTAGCCTTTTGCTCGTCGTCGAGGTAATCTTTAATGACGACGCCTGGCGATTTAATAACAATGTCGTACTCTTGGACAGCTTCAAGATAATTCTCGCCGCAAATCGTTTTTATGCCATCTAGTTCCAATTCTTGCTGATCGGCTATAGCGAAGTCGGCATTCGGCAGGTTCTTCTGGATGAATTCCAGTGCGCTTTTACCTTCACGGCCGTAGCCAAGAATTAGGATGCGTTTGTCTTTGAGAAAATCGATAATGTCTTGCTTCATTTTATGCGTTTAGGATTAATTGTAGATAGTTTTCTGGAATGTAATGTTGTGGGTTATAGTAGTTCGCGACATTAAATACGATATTCGGATTATAGAAATTATCCTTGTACCACTTTAGTAGGGCTGGCGGTTCGCCTTCGGTCTTTTCGACGGCTAGTTTGAGGCAATAATTGATTTCTTCTCTAGTACCAACGCATTCAAATGGTTTGGTAGTATCTGGATTAAGCAGACCTACAAAGACATTAAATAAGCTTTGGTCAGCAAAAAGATCGGCGCCGAATATCTTGATTAGTTTTTCGATTGGTACGAACGGATAAAGCATAATAAACACGTATAGACATTTGGCGCAGTGGCCGCACCATTTATTCTCGTGTGTGCCGACATTACAGCTGCGGAAAAGATTGAGATACATTGGGTAATGCAGGAAGCGCTGCACAATCTGGAACTCATTTAGGCAACGTAGAAGACTAAAGTACTGAATCTGGTCGGTGAAATAACGGCTAACATAATTACGAAAATCATACTCAAATTCAAAGCTCTTGGAATATTGATGATTGATGGATGTGCCGGCAATATTGCCCTCGTTGGCGGAAGCTTCGTTTGAGAGGACGATATAGGCCTTTTTATTGAGATAAGCCATGATATATGATGCAAAAGCTAGACAAGAAGAAAAAGGAATATGCCCGTTGTAATAGCCTTCTTTGTTTAACTCGAGCATGTGTGGGTCGAGTGTAAGGTTGAAATCTGCGATCAAATCAGTACCGTAGCCGGCTTCTTTAATACAGTCTAGAGCGGCGCGGTTGGCTGGATAAATATCGCGGTTATATTGGAGGCAAATGTTTTCGTCGTGCATGGAGCGGAGCGCTTCTAGTGTAACGACCGAATCTTTACCGCCACCAACACAAATAAGGTTGCCCGAATAACCTTCGCCGACCTCGAACTCTGGTGCCTTGTCTGCATCAAGCTCGGCGGTTTCGATTTCCATAAGGTTACTGTAGTCAAATGGGAGGTTATTTATGTATAGGAATTCGCCAAGGCCGTAGAAGAATAATTTTTTGAAAAAGGTTTTTTGGTAATCGTCGAGGTAGCCCGCTTTGACGACAAATTTTGGTGCGATAGTTAGTTTATAGTAGTTAATCGCATTAATAATACCGAAGTTAAAGAAAAGATAATCAAGGAATTCTTCGTCTATTTCGTCGTTGCGCGTATCGGCAGTTGGGATGTGAACGGTTGGCGTAAAAGTGTGTTCGCCTAAAGTGTAAGTATAGGTAACGATGATTGCTTCTGGCTCATATTTAATTTCATAGGAGTCGAAAACAAATTCTGGATATTTGTTGCGATAGAATAGATTATCTTGCGTGCTACTAATCATAAGTTCATTATAGCTATAAACCGTATTTTTTGCTAAATTCGCGATAAACGGCTTCTCTGTCGATGCCGTCGAAGTATTTGGCTATGATGCGCAGGCGCGTGAGTTCTTCTGGAGTGTAGTCGAATAGTTCCTCGAGTTCTTCGTCGCTGTCGTGGTCGCCCAGCATTTCTTCGGCTTCGATAAGTGCGTCGACGGCCTCGAAATTTTCTTCGGACAGCTCATAGTCGTAAAGATTTTCGATTATTAATTTTCGGACAAGGTGCTGCGTATAGTAATCAAGTCGAGCGTTGCGCCAAATGTCGATATCTGGTTGGTCTTGATATTTTTCGATGAATTCTTGCGCCTGATGCATAGTGGGTTCAATTAAGATGTCCGGCGCGAAGCCGGTTTTGCCAACTTTTTTAGCGAGACTAATCACGATGCGCAAAGTTTTGCTGAGTATTTCCCGTTTTTGTTCCTCGCTATATCCCATACCTTATATATAACATGAGCATATTGACTTTTTCAAGAAAATTTGGTATAATTAGAAGATGGCAACTTCTCCTTCTTTTGATGACCAAAATATGATTAAAATTCGTGGCGCACGGGCTAATAATCTCAAAAATATTGATATTGATATTCCGCGCGACAAGTTAGTCGTGATTACTGGTCTTTCTGGTTCAGGTAAATCTTCCCTGGCTTTTGATACGATTTATGCCGAAGGTCAGCGTCGCTATGTAGAGTCGCTTTCGTCTTATGCGCGCATGTTCCTGGGCGTGATGGATAAGCCGGACGTAGATATGATTACTGGTCTTTCGCCGGCGATTTCGATAGATCAAAAGTCTACTTCACGTAATCCGCGCTCAACCGTGGCGACTGTGACGGAGATTTATGATTATCTGCGTCTATTATTCGCGCGCATTGGTGTCCCGCATTGTCCAATTTGCCATTCTGAGGTGGCGCGTCGGACCGTACAGGATATTATTGACCAGGTAATGACCTGGCCAACGGCCTCAAAATTGATGGTATTGGCGCCGATTGTGGTGCAGAAAAAAGGTTCTTTCTCGCATATTGGCGAGCAGTACCTCGCTAAGGGTTTTGCGCGCGCTCGCGTAGACGGTATTATTTACGCGCTTGATGAATGGCCAGAGTTAGATAAGAATCTGCGCCACGATATCGAGATTATCGTGGATCGTTTTGTGATGGCGCCAGATTTGGAAAGTCGCGTATCGCAGGCGGTGGAACAGGCGCTTGAGCTTGGCGATGGTATTATGAAGATTCTGTGCATTAAGGATAATTCGACGGCGATTGGTCAAAATAATATCAATACGGCTGGCGCCGAAGTTGTAACTTACTCGCAGCGCTATGCTTGTCCGAATCACCCAGATGAACTTATTCCGGAATTGGAGCCGCGTCTCTTCTCTTTCAATGCGCCTCAGGGTGCCTGTCCAACTTGTACTGGTTTGGGTACGCGAATGGAGATTGACCCGAACTTAGTTTTAAATCCAAATCTTACTATTGCTGAAGGTGGTATTCGCCCATATAACCGTATTAACCAGGATTCATGGTGGCTGAAGCGACTGACGGCTGTAGGTGAGCGTCATGGTTTTTCGGTGCGCACGCCGATTCGCGAACTATCCGATGACGCAGTCCAAATTATTCTTTATGGTACGGGCGATGAAAAATATCATGTACGCCTCTCGAATGGCTATGAATACGATGCGGTTTATGAGGGTGTAATTTCGAATCTCGAAAAGCGTTATAAGGAGACCGAATCGGATTTTGTACGCAAAGATATTGAGCGTTTCATGCGCGAGCGTGTTTGCCAGACTTGTCATGGTGCGCGCTTAAAGCCAGTTGTGCTGGCGATAACAATTCATGATTTAAATATTATGGACATGTGCGCAATGGACGTCGAACAAACCTTAAATGTACTTAATTCTGATTTGGGTTTGACTGAAAATGAGCAGATGATTGCTGGCCCAATTTTGAAGGAAATAAAGGCGCGCGTGGGCTTTATGAAAGATGTTGGTCTTAATTATCTAGAGCTTGGCCGTTCGGCAGCAACACTGTCTGGTGGCGAGGCGCAGCGTATTCGTCTGGCGACGCAGATTGGCTCTGGCTTGCAAGGGGTTTTGTATGTGCTCGATGAGCCGTCAATTGGCTTGCATCAACGTGATAACGATCGCCTAATTGCGACCCTGAAACATTTGCGCGATTTGAAAAATACTGTGATTGTAGTTGAGCACGATATTGATACGATTAAGCAGGCGGATTATTTGGTGGATATTGGCCCAGGCGCAGGCGTAAATGGCGGTAAAGTGGTTTCGGTTGGCACGCCAGACGAGGTGGCGAAAGATCCAAATTCTATCACAGGACGCTACTTAAGTGGTGCTGCTAAGATTGATACGCCACGCAAGCGCCGTAAGGTGACAAATAAATGCCTAGAAGTAATTGGCGCTCACGAGAATAATCTTAAAAATATCGATGTAAAGTTTCCGCTTGGCGTAATGACGGTAGTTTCGGGCGTGTCTGGCTCTGGCAAATCTACGCTAGTAAATGAAATTCTTGCCAATGAACTTTTGGCGCGCCTTAACCGTGCGCAAACTGTACCGGGCGCGCATGAGCGTATAGATGGTATAGAGAATTTGAATAAAGTTATCGTGATTGATCAGTCGCCGATTGGGCGTACGCCGCGCTCTAACCCGGCTACCTATACTGGTATCTTTAATAACATCCGCGAGTTATTTGCAAATCAGCCAGAGGCGCAAGTACGCGGCTATAAGGCTGGTCGCTTCTCTTTCAATGTGAAAGGTGGTCGATGCGAGAATTGTCAGGGTGATGGCGTAATAAAGATTGAAATGCATTTCTTGCCAGATGTTTTCGTAACTTGTGATGTCTGTCATGGCAAACGATATAACCGTGAGGCGCTGGAAGTTAAGTATAAAAACAAGACGATTTCCGATGTGCTCGATATGACAGTCGATGAGGCGGTGGAATTCTTTGAGAATTTGCCTTTGATTGCTGGTAAACTCAAAACTTTGCAGGAAGTTGGTTTGGGCTATATCCGTCTTGGTCAGCCAGCTACAACTTTCTCTGGCGGCGAAGCGCAACGTATTAAGCTTGCGACAGAATTGGCACGTCGTTCAACTGGTAAAACTCTTTATATTCTCGATGAGCCGACGACCGGTCTTCACTCGGATGATGTAAAGCGTTTACTTTCGATCTTGCAACGCCTAGTTGAGGGCGGTAACTCGATGATTATTATCGAGCATAATCTTGATGTGATAAAAAGTGCGGACTGGATTATTGATATGGGCCCAGAAGGTGGTCAAGGTGGCGGTAAAGTTATCGCAACTGGTACGCCAGAAGATGTTGCAAAAAATCCGAACTCCGACACGGGTAAGTATTTGAAGCAGATTCTTTAGTTGTCTAGGAGATAATCGAGGCGCATTTGTAGAATTTGCAACTGGCTAAACCAGAGTGCGTTATGGTTGGCGTATTCGCCTTCTTCGGAATATGGCAATTTCTCACGATCGGAAATAATAAACTCAATTTGTTCCAAGTATGATTTGAGCACAGATTTTCGATAAAAGTCTGCGATGTCGAGATTAGCAAAATCATCTTTGAGGTTGCGTAAAATGTTGGCCGTAAGGATTAGACTTTCGCTAAGCGTCAAGCTTTCTGGTTTTTCGCGCTTAAATTTGCGTACGACTGAGACAATATCGCCTACTGAACTACCGTAAATCTCGCAAATTTCTTCATATTTATGCTGCGGGAGTTGTGATAGTAAACTGGCGGCAAGAATAGTGTCACGGCGACGATAGGTTTTGCGAATCTCTGGAATCGCAGGAATGTCGTCAATATAAGTGTTAACTGAGTTTACGAAGTCGACGATTTTGCGCAGATTGATTTTTTGATTCATAGTCGATTCAAGCTGCGTCATATTATAGGCGTGTTGAGTGAGTGGTAACTGGTCGAGATGTTCCTGGAATGATTTTACGTATGGTTCACTGTTCGGAGCGAGGCGGAGAGCGCAAATGCGCCAATAGTAATCAAACAAGTGGCGTAGGTTATCGTCGCGCATGCCTTTGCCGTCGACGATAGCTTCATAAAGGTCTTGGCGACGATAATAACTGCAAAGACGCATGGCTTGGTCGAAATATTCGCGTCGAATTAATATGAAACGCCCCTCGCCGAGCGAGATATGAATCCAGTCGATGTCGATGAAGTGGAAATATTCGGAATGAAAGAAATAATCCAACTCAATACCGGCGGCGCCAACGAGGCTGCTCTGATTACCAGCAGCACCAGCGCTTAGAAGCTGTTGGGCGCTTGGCGCGAGTAGGTCTGTAGTTATTTCGTAGGCGCGATAACTGTGGTTGGATTCATTGATGACTTTAACTTCGGTAGTGTCGCAGTAAAGAAATTGGATGCGTTTGGCAGTAAGATGGCGTTGTTCGGCGTGATTCGGCTTAGAATACTTGTTTGCCTCAATTTCAAAAATGTCAGCGATGGCTTGTGGCCAGTATTTATCGATATGCCCAAGTTGGGTTTTGATGGTTGGGACAATATTGACTTGGGCGATATTTTCAGAAATAGCGGCGGCAAGTTCTTCGATATAGATATCCTGTTTGCGATTAATAAAGAGATGGCGGTGGTCGCCAATAAGGTAATGCATCCAGTTGTGGCTAAAGGCGCCAAGGCTGAAGTTGATGCCGTCAAAAGAGGTAATGCGTTCGTCGCCGTAATCTTTCTGGAGTTTTTTGAAGTGGCTTTCTAGACGCATAGAACGCATAAGTGGAAGAAGCACTTTGGCGTAATCATCGATTTTTAGTTGACTGTCGAGGTAATTATCAAAATAAAAAGTGAAATTTTGTCCGTCGAAGACGGCAATATCAATCATGCCACTAAAACGTCTAGCATCTTTTTCGGCGTAAGTAAAAGCGATTACTTGGTCGGTGTCGAGATTTTCGAGGATGTTGCGGTCGATGGCTTTGACGCTGAAATCATTCATATCTTAACCTTATCTTAATATAACTTTTTTAAAAAATAAAATGTATTATAATAAGTTTAATGAGTAAGAATAAGCACGAAGGCTCGGGCGAATCGACATATAGTGTTGATGAGGGTGATGTCTGGGCAGCTACGATGAGCGATGCGCCGAAGTTTGAAGCGCAATTTATGGCTTTTTCCGTGAATGGTAGTGGCGAAGATGCAAGTGTTCAGCCACGCGAGCGTGCTGTAGTAACGCCATTGTCTTCCCTCTCTCCAGAAGAACGTCGCAGACGTATTATTCAGACAAAGAATCCGAATATGCCGGGAAAACTGGTAGCTAGAGTTTATCAAGATAAAGAAACTGGCGAATATGATACCGTTGAAGATTATGACGATCGCCCAACGCGGACACTTCGCGCTGCGGATATGAAAGGTGATGTCTCGAAGATAAGCACAAACGTAGGAGAGGCGGCATCCCATGATACTGAAGGTGATGCGGCATCGCAAGAAGGAATGAATGGCACGCAGCGCGAGTTGATGCAGGCTAAGGTTGAGGCTATGAAAAAAGAGATGGAGGCTATTGAAAAAGCCTTAGGTGACGAAGGTAAATCTCCGGAACAACTCAAGGAAGAACGCAAGCAGAAATTTGGCAAAGCGGCCCTGAAAGTATTTGTAAAAACAGCCGAAATTGTTGGTGGCGCCGCTGCTGGTGCAGCGATTCCGATGCTAATGAATGCGATTGCGAGCGCATTCTAGCTTATTATTTACGCTTACGCTTGATTTTATCTTGTGCTTATCTTAAAATATAGGTTAAGTCTAAAAATAGGAAAATTATAATTTATGAGCGAAGATAAATTGTCTCTCGCAAAGCGCGAGTTGACTGGTAAAAAAGTTAAGAGTTTGCGCGAGCAAGGCTTAATTCCATCTGTTATCTTTGGCGGTAAGGGTGATCCAATTTTGGCTCAGTCCGAATATGTTGCTACTGAGAAAGTTCTTCTTAGTGCCGGCTACCACTCCCCTATCGATCTTGATATTGATGGAAAAAAGCAAATGGCTCTAGTCAAGACCGTTCATCTTGATCCAGTAAAGCGCACGATTATGAACGTTGAGTTCCAGGCTATTTCGGCTGATCAGGTCGTTGAAGCTACGGCTCCAATTGAGATTATCAACTTTGAGCAGTCCGATGCTAATAAGGCGCATCTCACTATTCTCCAAGTCATGGAAGAGATTGATGTTAAAGCTAAGCCAGCCGATCTTCCAGAAGCTATCATTGTCGATGCATCTGGCTTGAAGACTGCCGAAGATAGCATCAAGATTGCCGATCTTAAGCTTCCAAAAGGTGTCGAACTTGCCGACAAAGAGCTCGATCCAGAACTCGCTATTGCCAATGTTTATGATCCAGCCCAAGAAGCTGCTGAGCGCGAAGCTGAAGCCGAAGCTGACAAGGCTGCCGAAGAAGCTCGTGCCGCCGAAGCTGAAGCTGCCGCTGAAGCTCCTACTGAAGCTGCTGAAGAAGAAAAAGCTGAGTAACTCTGCTTATCAAAAATCTCCCCTTTCGGGGAGATTTTTTGTTGAATTCTATTTTTTCTTAAGCGCATCGGCGTTAGCGACGAGGCGGAGGCGGAATGCTTCGCGGGCGGCATCGGCATTATCGTTGTTGCCTTGCCAGGCCTTGAGAGCTGGATCCTGGAGCGCACGGGCGTAAGAGAATGTAACTGGCCACGGGAATGGACCTTCGTTGGTAACGGCCTGGAGATTCTCGGTTGCTTGCTCAACGCTCTGGCCACCCGAAAGAAAGACTACGCCAGCTAATTCACTTGGTACATGCATGCGAAGTACTTGCGCGGTAGCGTTGCCGACTTCTTCTGGCGTGGATTGTTTTTCCTGCTTTTTGCCGGCAAGCACCATATTAACTTTGAGTATGCAGCCCGGTAGGCTAACATCTTTTTTCTTGAGCTCGGCAAAGAGCTTATCGAGAATACGACCAGTGTATTCAATGTTCTGCTCGATAGTGTAATCTCCGTCGTAAACTAGCTCTGGCTCGACAATTGGCACGATGCCAGCGTGTTGACAGTCGGAGGCGTATTGAGCGAGAATTTCAGCATTGCGTTGCATGGCCATTTCGCTTGGGCTATGATCAGTTACTTCAAAGGCGGCACGCCATTTAGCAAAACGAGCACCCATATGATAGTACTCGGCGAGTCTCTCTGGGAGTCCTTCGAGTCCTTGTGTGTATTTTTCGTCGGAGCCTTCAAACTCAACAAGGCCTTGATCTACTTTAATACCGCTCATAACACCGCGACTGGCAAGGAAACTAATGAAGTCTTGTCCGTCATCAGCGAGCTGACGGGCGGTTTCGTCGAATAAAATGACGCCGTTGACATATTTCTCGAGATCTGGAGTGGTAAAGAAGATATTGCGATAATCGCGACGATGCTGTTCATCGTCTGGAATATTCATGCTTTCGAATTTCTTATGGATGGAACCACCGGATTCATCGGCGGCAAGAATGCCTTTGCCTGGTGCCATTAATAGTTTTGCGTTGTTTTCTACTTCGAGCATTTTTGGTCCTCTGTCATTAAATTTTTGTATGAGATAATAATCGTCCGCGATGCTGCGTTCGAGTTTTTGGAGACTACTTGTACTGCCGAGGTTGCTATCCTGGACATTAGCACGCGCCATCAAAAGAGCTTCGGCGGATGGCTTACCGATCATGCGGGCGGCTAGAACTGTGGCGGCAATTGTTAAGTGTGAGCTGAGACGCGTAACGATGTCTTGGCGCGAATCGAGCGTCCACGGCACACGTTTGTTATGAAATTCGATATAATCTTCGCCGATACGAATAATGTCGCGGGCTTTCTGGTCGAAGTCGACATCGGTAATAATGATGTCGGCGCGCTCAATTAGGTCGCGCATGTGGTTGCTGTATTGATTGCTGTGTTCGCCGATAAATAAGGCAAGGCGAGTGTTTTGACTAAGATTGACGAAGCCGAGAATTTCTTCGGCGACTTGTGGGCTAATAATGGCAGAACGATCAATATAAATCCAGTCTGGATTGTGATCTGGGATTTTCCAAGTCGTGCGGGCTTTTTCGCTTGGGGTTAAATATGCGACGTTTTCGTCTTGACAGAGAATGTAGCGATAAGTGGTGTCGATTTCCTTGGCGATAAATTGGCCATCGAGGAAAGTGGCTGGTGTATTAGAAATGCTAGCATTGAGGCCGAAGCGTGAAAAAACTTCGAGCGAAATGCTGGCGCCGCCGTAGATAGCGACACGGGAATAATATTTATATGCTGACCCATCAAAGGCGATGTCGAGCCATTTGGTGTTATTTTGGTCGGTTTCGAAGTTATTCTTGCGGTTGTCATAGCGCAAGTAGACGTCCTTCGTGACGTTGCCCACAATCAATACATTCTGCATATGCTTATTATAACACGCCCCAGTCTTTCCCTGTCGTAGCGTCTACGGCAAGCTTGACTGGTAATTCTGGCGCAACACTCTCCATCTTTTCGACGAGGAGTTGCTTTACTTCTTCGACCTGCTGGTCGAAACATTCGATAATTAGCGAATCATGAATCTGGAGGATAATTTTAGCGCCGTCTGGCAGAGCCTTGTCAACGGCGAGCATGGCTTTTTTCATGAGGTCGGCTTCGGTACCCTGAATTGGCATGTTGGCGGCGGCGCGTTCGGCGGCGGCACGGACAAGATAATTTGGGGCAGATAAATCCGGGCATGGGCGACGGCGACCAAAGAGCGTCTCAACGTATCCATTTTTGCGACCATTTTCGAGGGTCTGATCTAGATATTTACGAATAGGCGCGCGCAGTTCAAAGTAGCTTTCGATGAATTTTTTAGCTTCATAGAAGGTCATACCGGCGGCATCGGCAAGGCCTTTCGGACTCATGCCGTAAAGTACGCCAAAATTAATTACTTTAGCGGCGCGACGTTGCGCTTTGGTGACTTCCTCCATTGGAACGTGAAAAGCGTCCGAGGCTGTCTTGGTGTGGATGTCGAGGCCAGCATTAAAATCGTCGATAAGCTTTTGATCTCCAGCTAGTGCGGCGGCAAGGCGAAGCTCGAACTGGGCGTAGTCGGCAGAGACAAAACTGCGGCCCTTTTCAGATACGAAACAATTACGAATACGCTTGCCATCGTCGGAACGCACTGGAATGTTTTGGAGATTTGGGCTGAGGCTAGAAAGGCGTCCCGTAGCCGTAACATCTTGAGTGTAAGTTGTGTGGATGCGATTATGTTTGTCGGCAAGGGCTGGCAATGGCGTGACATAGGTAGTAAGAAGCTTATTGATTTCGCGGTAGCGTTCGATTTTGGCAATAATCGGATGAAGCTCGCGCAGTTTATCGAGTTCTTTGGCGCCGGTTGAATAAGCGCGTTGGGTTTTCTTAATTCCCTTCGTTGGCAGTTGGAGTTTTTCAAAAAGAATAGTGGAAAGTTGAATTGGCGAGTTAATATTAAATATTTCGCCGGCGAGCTGATATATTTCTTGTTCGATTTGTTGGGTCTCGGTCGAGAATTCCTTGGCAAGCACGGCAAAGCGTTCGTGATCGATCTTGACCCCGGTTTCTTCCATTTTGTATAAAACTGGAATTAGTGGTAGATCGAGTTCTTCGGCGACCTTTGCAAGCTTCGGGGTGCTCATTAAGCGTTGCTGCTGGTCTATATAATCGCCTTTAGTGTCGCTAAGGTCGACCAAACTGAGCTGCGCCGTACGTCTGGCGAGCGGGTTGAGTAAAAATTCAACTTGGTCTAAATCCCAAAATGGACGACCGCTCAGAATCTCTTGTGCAAGCTTTGGGTGGTCATGCATGTCACTTTTGACGTTGTGGCCAATATAAAGATTGTCTGGTATCTTGATTTCTGTTGTGTTTTTTACAACATGTTGAGATTCCGGCTCGGTTATTGTTGTATTTTCTACAACATTCTGCGGTTTCTGTAGCTTCTCTTGCGGGAATAGTTTAATGAACTTACGTAATAACGAATTAAACTGAAGTTTCTTGAGTTCGTCGACAACTTTTTGGGCGTTAAAATCTGCTAACTTGGTGGCCTGCGGGTCGAATTCTAGTGGTGCGTCAAATTGAATTTGGGCGAGCCGCTTACTAATGAAGGCTAATTCTCTGCCGTCAATGAGTTTGCGTCCGGTTGCGCCAGTTATTTCGTCGATATGTTCATACACGCCTTCGAGGGTGCCGTATTCTTGGAGTAGCTTAACGGCTCCCTTTTCGCCTATTCCCGGTACGCCGGGAATATTATCGGAAGAGTCGCCTTTAAGTGCTTTAAGATCGAGAAATTGAGCCTGCTTTAGACCGTACTTTTTCTCTATGGCTGCGATGTCGAATTGCGAAACATCAGAAAAGCCGCGTTTAAGTTGGTACATTTTGATGTGCTCGTCTACGATTTGGAGCATGTCGAGGTCGCCGGAAATAATTTCGGCGCGCACGCCGGCCGCCTGAGCTTTGCGAGCAAGCGTACCAATAATATCATCGGCTTCGTAATCGTCGAATTCGTAAAGTGGAATATGGAAAGCTTCAAGAAGTTCCATGAGGTAAGGAATTTGGGCGTAAAAATCTGGCGGAGCGGGTTTGCGATTGGCCTTATAGTCCGGATAAATTTCGCGACGACGGCGGATGTTGGTTTTAGACTTGTCCCATGCTACGGCGATGTATTCTGGCTGTAATTTCTCAATAATTTCTATGAGCATGCTAGCGAAGCCATAAACACCACCCGTTGGTGTGCCGTCTGGGAGCGATAGGTGCCCCATGGCATAGTAACCACGATAAAATACGCTTTTGCCGTCGATGATTGTCAGATTTTCGCGTTCGTCCATAAAAATAGTATAGCATCTCTTAAACTTTGCATTTTTTTGCTTATGTTTATATATTTAAAGTATGAAGAAGAAAAGCGATGGTCCAAAATTTAGTAAAAATGTGGTGATTTGGTATCACACGATTATAATGGCATTGATGGCGGTGGCGTTTTTGGTATACTTTGGTATTCGCGCATACGAAATTCGAACAAGCTGTGGTCTTGAGAGTTGTCCAGATGGGCCGGCTATTACTTTGTTGATGCAGGCGCGTACAGAGGCGATGATTTCCTTTGGCTTCGGCATGGCGTTCTTGATTGGCGCATTGACCTATAATCATACGAAGCGTTTTATTGGATAAAAAAGTAGGCCGGCGCTGGTTTGCGACGGCCTTTTTGTTGATTATCTATAAGCTACGGGTTCACCGAAGAAGCGGATGCTTTCGACCTGGTAGGCCTGAATAAAAGACGACGTCTCGTCGGTTGCTCTTTCGGTGAGGATTGTAGAGATGCTTGCTGCAAGCTGGCACATATGTTTGCCACTATCCTTGCGAACGAAATTGTAGAGATTAGGGTATTCCTCGGCGTAATCGTCGACGCGATTACGAACGTCGAAAGTGGCGTTGAGGATGATCTGGGCCATATCGGCGGCGGCCAGATCGCGGTAAGGCAGTAATTGAGCCACCAATCTCGCAAAATCGTTTAGCGCGGGCGAATCGCTATTTGCGCCCATTAAAATATCTTTAATTTCTAGCATATAGTTCCTCCTTTTCTGCTAGTCTTTCAGATATCTTGCTAGATAATCCGAAGGTTCGACCTCGCTCTCCCGCGAGCGAAGGTAGAGTGTTATCTTAACAGCTTTTTCTGTCTTAAGCAAGCATGAGCATTATGTAATGGAATGGTCGAGATAGCGAACGGAACCAAAAGGAATTTTAGTTTTGACATGGTCGGTGCCCATGCTGCGAGCAGAATGAACAGTGCGTGCGCCGAAACGAAGATTTATTTTATCGATGGCAGTGCAGATATTTTGGGCGCGCTCAATTCTTTCTTGCTCGAAGCAGAGTTGTGCTTCCGGGTGGTTTTGGAGCTTATACAAAGTAACACCGATAATACGTACCGGTGATGGCAGCGCGTCAAAAAGTTGCATTACGACGCGGCAAATATCTGCGTCGGTATTAATGACATTCTTGAGAATAATAGACTTATGCGAGTAAATATCGTCGTAGCCATAGGTCCAGACAAAGACGCCACGTGCATAAAGTTCTTTGCTGCGCAAACGGTAGCCAACATCTTCGGCGAGATGGAAAATGCGCGCGGAAGTCTCTTCGCGAGTGAGGAGTTTGCTTTCAAGTACATATTGGCGCCCGACGGATTTGATACCGTAGAGGACGTCGTCGACTTCGATGCCTCGAAGGCGGCGATACCATTTGCTGCCGTCGATACTTTTGCAAACGAGTTTAATGAGAGTTTCTTCGTCTGCGTCAAGAAATTGAAGTGGCGTATAGATACTGACGGCGTTGAGACGACGCTCCATGCGCACATTAATGCCTGGCAGATCGGTGAGTTTAAGGGTGGCGAATATGTCGCGTTGATTTTTGGGCGTGATTTCATCGAGGCCATCCGGTTTATGGAGCTCGCCGGCGAGCTTAGCGAGAAAGCGATTGCTGGCAATGCCGACATTACAACGCATCCAATCGCCGACTTCGGTGAGGAGGCGCTGCTTGATTTCGTAGCCAATCTCATAACGATTTCGCTCTTTAATATGCGGTGGCGCCTCGGCAAGATCGATAATACCTTCGTCGATAGACTTCATGACAACATTGGCGGAATAGTCCTGCATGATGCGTTTGAGTTTTTCGTGCACAAAAATGTATTTGTCTGGCTCGGTCTCGGCAAAAATCAGATTTTTACAGAGTGCCTCGGCCTCCATGCGGCGCATACCAACCTTAACTCCGCGTGCTTTTGCTTCATAGCTGGCGGCAATAATACAGGCATTTGGCGTAATACGATTAGTAATGGCAACAGGGCGCCCGCGTAGCATGGGGCGAGCTTGCTGCTCAATAGTGGCAAAGCAAGAATTGAGATCGATGTATAAGATATCATTCATAATGATCGCCCTCGAATTCGAGATACCAGTTAAGCGCTTCCGTATCGAAAGCTAGGCGATAATCGGTGGCGCCATCGGTAACATCAAAAGCAAAAGTAGTCTTAAGCCCATCATATTTAGGATGCACGAGGCCAATTTGGGCGATTTGCACTTCTCTGCCGCTTGAGGTGCGAAAAGCCAGCGGCCGGCAATGCCCCAAAATATCCCTAGAGAAGGTGGCATCGACGTCGATAATTTCATGTAAGTTTTGATTCATAAAAATCCTCTGCGAATTAGCGTTTATAAGATGTATTTGACGCAATATTGGCGTCGGATAAATATGAATCTGAGTCAGGGGCCGAAGCATGACTCGATTAATATTAGTATAACAAAATAAGCTGAAATATGGCAATTGCGGGCGTAAATAACAGAGGTATAAGCATAAGCATACTTGACAAAAATGAGCAAGTGTGGTATAATGGAGTCATAATATCGTTTGGGCGGGAAATGAAGCACATTAAAGTCTGAACAGAAAAATATGGGGGTGTTCTCTTGAATAAAGCAAAAATCGGTTATTGGGGTATGGCAATTTTGGTTTTTATCGCGTTTATCATCCTTGTGATGTCGCCGAAAATCGTGGCGGCTTACGCGGAATCTAACGCGCCGGAAGCTGAGCCTACCACAGAGGTAGAAGAAATTCTGGAAGCAGTGCCTATCATGGGCGATGTTCTTCCGATTATGCAAACCGCAGAGGCGGTAACGCCACAGCAAATGTATGTCCTGGGGGATCATGTTTGGGTGCGCTCGCAGCCGAGTGCTACCGAAGGAAATCGCATCGAGATGCGTCAGGCTGGCGAAATCGTCACTGTTACGAGTAAAACCGGCGAATGGTGCCAGATTGGCGAGAATCAGTACATGCATGAAAGCATGTTGACCGCGAATCGGTCCGACATCGTGGAGCATTTCCTGGAAAACTACCAGGACCTGATTGTCGTCGATATTAGCGCGCAGCACGTAACCTACTATTGGTACGGCGAAGCGGTTGCCGAGGGCGATTGTGTCACTGGCGATGCCTATGCCTCGCCGACGCCGATTGGCCTGTATCCGTGCGGGACCAAGGATAATGATTTCGATATGAATCATAATCCGGCGACTCATGTACAGTGGGCCACTTATTTCAATCAGCGTATTGCCCTGCACGATGCAGACAACTGGCGGAGTGCCTATGGTGGCAGTATTTATCAAGGGAGCGGATCGCATGGCTGTGTGAATGTGGGTGTTGAGCTCGCAAAATATGTTTATGATCATGCGCGCATGGGCTACACTTATTTCTTAGTTCTTCCCTGATTTTTCTGTCAGTCAACCGCGCCTGGATTCGTCCGGGCGCATTTTTTGTCTGCAAAAATGCTCGTCCTTGATGCGCGAATGAGCGCAGGGCGAGCATTAAAGGCGGGCGAATGGGCCCAATGGTGGCAGGCGGTTAAGCCTTGCCGGTACCATTGCAATGGGGACAGGGCGTCTCGGGACCGAAGAGATGGGTAATTCGGCCGGTACCATTGCAATGGGTGCAGGTCGGTCTGCCGTTGCCGAATGGGCGATAGCCGGTGGCTCCCAGGTAGGAAGCACAGTTATCGCACAGACCATCGCGACAATAGGTCAGGCGACCGCAGCGCGAGCATCTCATGTAGAGTGGTGCCGCCATCCATATCACCTCCTTTGGTTGGAATGAACAAAACTTGTTGAATTATAGCATCGTTTACCCCTTTGGTCAATAATATATAGGCAGTGCTTTAAGGTGTTTAAAAAGCATAAGCACTCTTGACAAAAAATGGTAAGTGTGGTATAATGGAATTGTGTCTGTTGAAAAATCGGACGGACAAGCATCTTGAGAACCTATGAAAGGGGTTTTGGAAACATGAAGAAGTTTCTCATTTGTGCTGTCGCAATCGCGGCTATGGTCATTCTGTCTCTCTTCTTCATCACCGCTGCTCACGCTGAAACGATGTATGTGAGTGGTAACAATGTGCGGGAACGCACGGAACCCAACACTAATAGCACCATCGTGACTACCCACAACAAGGGTAAAGACGTTGAAGTCGTTGCGATTCAGGGCAAATGGGCGATGCTGGAGAATGGAAATTTCATGCATACCGACTATTTGGTGCCCGAATCGGAAGCGGCTGATCTGTTCTACAACCTGCCGATGTATCTCACTGCCGCTAGCGTTCGCGAGCGGACTTCTCCGGATACTTCCAGTAAGAGCAATATCGCTCACACCTACCAGGGTGGCGAAATTGTCCGCGTAGCGGCGAAGCTCGATAATGGTTGGTATCTGTTGATGAACGGTAATTACATTCGGGGGGATTTCCTCTCGGCTGACTTCATGGATGTGGTGCGACACTTTGCGGAAGAGTATGACGATATCGTAATCGTCTCTATCTCTCAGCAGAAAGTCGCCTACTTCAAGAATGGTCAAGCTATCGTGACCGGCAACTGCGTAACTGGTCATTCGACCAAATCGCCGACTCCGACTGGTTTCTATACGGTTAACCGTAAAAATCATGATTTCGACATGAACGGTAATCCGAAGAACCACGTCAAGTATGCCGCCTATTTCAATGGTGGCATTGCTCTGCACGACGCCGATCATTGGCGGAGCAGCTACGGTGGGAGCATCTACATTAAGCATGGTTCGCACGGCTGTGTGAATCTGCCCGAGAGTGTCGCCAAGGTGATTTACGAGAATTGTCGAGTGAATCGGACGCGCGTGTTGGTGGTCGAGTGATTCCTTTCTGGTTAAAATATGCCTGGGCTTTGCCGCCCGGGCTATTTTTGTGTGCCAAAAATACATAAGCGGCGTGCTATTATGAAGATATGAAAAAGAAAAAGCCAGAAAAAGTCTGGGGTTTTACGGTAGCAAGTTTCTTTGCCCTGCTAGCAGTTTATGCTTTGAAGTATGTGTTAGATTTTCTGATTTTGCCGAAGCTATTTCCGCAATTTTATCCGTATAGTTGGGGCGCTTTAATTGCATGGTTACTCTCGACAATAATAGTGACGGTGGCGGCAATGCTGTGGATTTCGCGCTTTGGTTGGTTCTATCCGATTGCAAATCTGGTTTATGTGGTTTTAGCTTTGATTTGGCCGCTTGGCTTATATGGCATGGGCGATTTCTGGCATCCGTTGGTAGCCGTGATTGTTGGTGGTGTGGCGATGGATATTATTCAACAAATCATTTTGTGGATTTTTATTTTCGTTGGCTTCGCCCGAATGTAGTATACTGAAAGTAGATTAACATAAGGAGTCTATTTTAATGAACGACGCAAATCCAGCCCCAGCTCCAGCCGCTCCAGCGGCAGCTCCAGCCGGTGCTGCTAAGACTGTCGATAAAAACCTTCATGTCTGGGTATGGTGTTTCCTACTCGGCGGTTTCGGCATTGACCGCTTTATGCGTGGCCAAATTGGTCTTGGCATCGTAAAGCTATTATTCAACGTTTGGACGATGGGTATTTGGGCACTTGTAGACTGGATTATTGCTCTTTCTAAGGCTTATGGTGCATCCTACAAGGACGATAAAGAATTCACCTTTGGCCCAGATGGCAAGTATCTCAAATAGCTAGTCTATTTTAAAATACCCCCGTGAAGGGGGTATTTTTTAGGCTTCGGCGACGAGCTGATCGTAGAAGGCTTTAGTTGGGTTACTAGTAGCTTGCGCGTCGGTGATATCTGGAAAATCGAGTGACTTAATGTGACGGAAGACTACCTGGATAAGATGTTTAATTTCGGCAGCTTCTTTATCATTGAATTTTAATGACAGCGAGACGATGTCGTCTTCTTCATCTGGCGAAATATAATCAATGCGCCCATTGGCAACTTTATAGTTTTTGTAATCACGCGAGCCTTCCAGAAGGAATTTATAGAAATAGAGCTGAATTTTGTAGGCAAATGTTGAATCGTTTGTGCTCCACTTATGCTTAGGATTGCCGGTTTTGAAGTCGGAAACGGTGATAGTTTTATGCTCTTCGTCGATTTCGACGCGGTCAATTTTACCAGTTAAGATAGCATCGCCAAGCGTAATTGTTTCAGTAAAGAAGCCGCGTTCGGATTCGGCGTTAGTATTACGGAGCAAATCGCCACGTTCGGCTAAGAACTTTGGCAGTTCTGCCTCGGCACGCTTTTTGAGATCATCCTTTTCTATGTCTTCGGCATCGGCGGCATCGATTTTTGCCATAAAACGCTCGATGGCCTGCTCGTTGGTAATGTTCTCTTTATTGATTTCGTCCATTATTTCGTGGATGTATTTGCCGTAATTCATGGCGAAATTAGTCTCACTCGGAACATAGAGAATATAGCTTTGGAGGAAGCTGTATGGCCCGTTACCATAGCGTAAATCGAGGAAAGTATTAAGGTGGGTTGGCGAAATGCGATAATGTTCGACGCGCGGCTTAAGGAGATTCTTGCGCGTTTCATCGTCTGGGATGTACTGGTCAAACCACATATCTGGCGAAATGAGCTCCGGAGCGATATCCGTGCAGCGGCTTTGAATGACCCTTGCGAATGGCTCTGGAATAACTTTGCTAATAAGCGTCCTGTTCTCGTCTTCCCTTTCGTCAAGATACTTGAGGCGGTCGGCTTCATGGCCAGCAAAATCGGAAAGGCTATAAGTAAGGCAGAGATTTGCCTTAGCGCGCGTGATAGCGACAAAGAAGACGCGGATTTTTTCGTCGGCCGAATCGCCGGTATGGCGAACGTGCTCGAGGTTGCGCGGAAGTGTAATTTGGTCGGTATTGCCGCGGGCTTCAGACCAGTTTTTGTTGTCGGCGGCAATCAGGAAGACATATTCGTATTCGAGACCTTTAGCGGAGTGAACTGTTTGAAGTTGCACCGCCGTATCGGATTCGTGGTATGGTGATTTGTTTAAAATGGCCATCTCGGCGTTGTTGTATGCGGTAACGATGTCGCAAAAGTCGCGTAGCAGGAGTTTTTTATTGGTAGATTTATTAAGCAGCGTATCACGGAGTGTGTTGAGGTTGCTATAGAAATCATAATTATCGGTGTCGGCAAATAATTTGGCAGTAAGATTGGTAATTATGAAGTCCGCGGAATAAGAGTCGACTTTGGCGGCAAGCTCAACGAAATATGTGGCGACATTTTTGACATCTTCCGACTCGTCGGCGAGCATCTGTTCGACGATGCTTTGATGTTCGTTACGGGCGTTTTGGATAATCTCGATAACTTTTGCGGCAGAAATATTCCAGCAGTTGAGCGACAAAACTTCAAACCAGTATGGATCGGCGGCTTTCGGCGAGTTCTTGAGCGCAAGTAATAAGTTGCTGGCGTTAAATAATTCGATAATTTGTGGATTCTCGAGAATATTTTCGCGGCGCGCGTAGGAAACTGGAATATTTAATTTGTGTAGATACGGCAAAATCGAAACGAGATATTTGTGTTTTGGCGCAATAATCGCAATTTTGTCGCCAGACACACCACTGTCGAGCAGGTTTTGGATTTTTTGAGCTACGAAAGAATATTCTTCCTGGTAGGCCGGAAATTCGCGCAGCTCGATTTCGGTATTTTCTGGCGGATTTTCGGCGGTAATATTCTTGTCGATATTTACATTTGGTGATTTACAGAAACGGTCGAGCGACTGCTCGATAACATTATGAGCAAAATCAAGAATTGGCGCGGAAGAGCGATAATTCTTAGTAAGGAAAATATGCTCTGGATGGTACTTTTCGTCAAAGTCGAAGAAATTGGACGTATTAGCGCCCTGGAAACCATAAATAGCTTGGTCGTCGTCGCCCACAGCCATTATATTTGGGCGCCCTTCGTTGACTGGATTGTCGGTTAAGAGTGACACGAGTTGTGCCTGAGCGTCGTTAGTATCCTGGAACTCGTCGAGCAAGATATATTGGAAGCGCTCTTGGGCGTTGTAGCGAACTTCGGCATCATTTTTAAGCAAATCAATAGCATATAAAATCATGTCGTCGTAGTCGAACATGCCGAGAGTACGAAGTTTTTCGGCGTAAAGCTCCATAATATTCGCCAGACTGAGCAATTTTTTATTAGCAATTTCGTCACCGAAAACATAGCGGCCAGATTTATCAACTTTGAAGAATTTTTTACGCCATTCGCCAAGTAACTTTGTAGATGGTTTTTCTGCGCTTTGTTCTTTTAGTAGAGCTTCTTTAAGACTGCGGTAGTAGATTTTTGAGATTGGCTCAATTTTGCCAACAATATATTCTGGCGTCGATGGAGCGGTGGCGGCAGATTCGATAGCCGCTAGAATGCGTTCATAAATGGCTTCGGCTTTATTGAATCGGAGCCCCTTGGTGGCCTGAATATCTTCTTCGATAGTTGTGTAGATTTTGGCGCTGTCGATTTGATTGCGCTCCACGATATGGCGAATATCGTCTGGACTAAGAGCGGCGGCCTTAAGGTCGGAAATGGCGGAGATGATTTTTGATGTTTGATGCTCCGGACGTAAAATGTCGGTTGGATGAAGTGTGGATTGGATTTCGCGAATGAGCGTAAAGCGTTCGAGCTCGTCAATGGCAGTGGTTAAATCTGGACGATGTTCTTGAAGAATATATGAACCGAAAGCGTGATAGGTTTGAATTTGGACTTTATACGCTTCGGGGCCAATAAAATCGGAAAGGCGTTTGCGCATGTTGAGCGCCCCGGTTTCAGTAAAAGTGAGACAAAGGATATTTTCTGGGCTAACATCGGTTTGTTGAAGAATATTAGCGACGCGGACAGAAAGAAGCTGCGTCTTCCCCGTTCCTGGACCGGCGATTACTAATAGTGGGCCGTCAACATGATCAACAGCGGCGCGTTGTTGCTCGTTAAGATTTTGGTATGCCTTTTCGAATTCCATACCTTAATTATAACAATGATGGACTATTTTGAGTGGCTAGAGACAAGGTCGCGAATCTCGCGGAGAAGCTTGTAATTTTCAGTATCGGCATTTAATAAAGCCGTGAGGCCTTCGACGGTTTTAAGCTCATCGGTTATTTCTTCGATGCTTTTACCTTCGCGTAGAGCGACGCCACAACGGAAATTGCGCGAGGTGTCGTTGGTGCAAGTTAAAATAAGGTCGCCAAGTCCGCAAGCGAGTTCGGCGGTTTCGGCGCGAGCACCGTGGTCGGCGAGATATCTCTGCATTTCGGCGTGGGCGTGCTGCAAGAAAGTCGCACTCATATTTTCGGAATTGCTGTAATAACCGGCGCCGATGGCGTAGATGTTTTTGATGGCACCACACATTACAATGCCGGCAGTATCGTCACAAAGTTCAACTGTGACCTGCTGATTTTGAAATAACCCCATCGCGAATGGGTTTGAGGCTGTAAGTGTGGTTGGTTTGCCGTCAATTATCTCTTCGGCAAAGCCTGGGCCAGATATTACGGAGAATTGAGTAAAATCAGCGAACTTGTTTATATCCATCATGCCTTTTGATGCAAGGATAGTCGGAATCTTTTTGAGATGATTTGGATATTCGTCTAAGAATGACTCAAGATACATTGAAGGAATAGCGATAACGATAGCATCTTTTTCGTAAGTAGCTGCCTCTAGTGTTACGTCTGGGTAGACGGCGGGATCATAAAAACTAATTTCGTGTTGATTGTCTGTCAGAATTTTTGCCAGAGCGCGTCCGTAGGCGCCGGCACCGATAATCGCGATTTTCATATATATTAGTGTAGCATGAAAAAGCTCCAGCGTGATGCTGGAGCTAGTGAGGAGGTTGTTAACGTTCGTCCTTTTGTTTGAAGAAAAACGACAGAACGGTACTACCAGTATGGGCGCCCACGATGGGGCTGACATGCGTGAGCTGAATTTGCTCATCGCTGAGTCCGGTTTTTTCTTTGAGCAGACGAATAAACTTTTCAGCGCGCGGAAGTTCGGCTGCGCCGCCGTAGCCGATGCGAACGAATTCATTGTCGTCGGCGACGTGCTCTTCGTAGTATTTTACCCATTCGTGCAGAAGCTTGTCGCCACGGAAGACTCTGCTGCTCATCGAGAGTTTGTCGTCGCTGGGCGCATACATCCAAGGGCTGATATGTGCCATCGTCATCATAAGCATCGCGATACGCTCAACGATGTTATAACGACCGCTTTGCGCGGAGTAACGAAAGTCGCGCTCGGTGAAAAGGTGGACGATGTGTTTGCGCAGCTCTGCGGCATAGCCTTCAATGTCGTCGCCATCGTATTTGGCGAGGTATTCCAGGAAAGCTGCCTGGCCGTTACTGATACACTGTGTGTCGATGTAGACGAATTTACGGTTTGGATACTTCTCGGCGTAATCTTCGAGGGCAAGTTTGACGGTCGTGACAGTGCCGGACGACATATACGGAGATACGCCAGCATAAACAATAGTTGCTTCGGGGTCGGCTTTTTCGATGATATCATCGAGCACGCGGTAAGCCTCGCTGGCTCCGCATGACGCTGTTTTGAGCGATCCGGGCGGATACTCATCGTTGTCGAAGTGTCTATAGAACGACTCGGCGTCCAGATGTGGAACGCTTTTGCCGTCGCAGGTCATGTCCTGAGTGAAGACTTCTGGCCAGATGCCATATTTTTTCCGTTCATCTTTGGTAAGGTCGCAGGTTAGATCTGAAAAAATCACATACTTCATGGTTCATTCCTCCTATTAATGTGCGATCGTGCCCCAAAAAAGAGGCGATGGATTTTTCTCTTATATATTCTAACATATTTTTCGTAAAATGCAAAATACCGCCCGGGTGGGCGGTGTCATGAGCTGGTTATGGCTCGGTGTAGATAATGTGCAATGGTGTGTTATCGGGTGTTGAGTCGAAGTGTAAATCGCAGATTGGCAGCCCAAAACTGTTAGCCTGGCGGGCGCGCCGATACTCATGAATGTGGCTTGCGGCCGTGATGGCGTCGTAGCCAGAGAGCATGACCATACTGCCTTCTTCGGCGGTATTAGCGATAGTTTCGAAGATGTAGCGTTTGCAACTTTCGGTAGTCATTATTTTCGTCATCTGCCACGCGTCGCCTTTCTTCTCGGCGAGCACACTATATAGAGCATCGCCTTCTCTCTTGCCGACAAGACTAGCGGCAAATTGGTCTGGTAACCCGATGTCTTCCGGCATCATTAGCGTGAATGTGGCACTAGTAACAGGAATAATACATAAAACCCGGTCCATAATAATCCCCCTTTCGTAAAGTGCAATGACCTTGCTTTATTATACTCTTTCTAAAATCGCTAAGCTTTCAATATGTGGGGTGCGTGGGAAGAAATTGTATGGTTGTATTTTTTGGATTCGATAATTGTTGGTCAATAAGGCAATATCGCGAGCTTGGGTAATTGGATTACAGCTAAGGTAGACGATTTTTACCGGTTTAATTTCGTTTAACTTAGCAATGAGTTTAGTATCGCAACCGGCGCGTGGCGGATCGAGTATGACAGTGCTATCTGGCGTAATATATTCCGTAACATCTTCAGATTTTGCAAGAACACATTTGGCGTCTGTGCCTTTGGCGTTGTTTTGCATTTCTTCAAAAGCGGCGCCATTGACTTCAACAAGAGTTAAATCTTTGTCGCGCGCTACAGAGAGACCGATGCTGCCAACGCCCGCATAGAGGTCCAGAACTTTATTGGTACTAATATTTCTAGCGATTTCTTGGAGTACCATCTCGTAGACTGGTAAGTTTATTTGGAAAAAACCATTTGGCGAGTAAGAATAAGTATAGCCGTTAAGAGCGTCGTGAAGAATTCGCATTTGCGGATGAGATTTGCCGTTTTCAAACAAATCGCCGGAAACATTTCCCTGCTGATCGCAGCGCAGAAGTAGTGATTGGTAAGTGCGTGCTTCGGCGTGCTTAGCATTCAATTCGTTAACGATAGCTTGGGCGCGCGCAAAGATTTCTGGGCGCTCAATGGAACTTTGCGTGATTGGTGTTTTGCGATGCGTGCCGCGAGTATGGAATGCTAAATGGATTAAATTATCTTCATGGCTCCAATAAAGTGAATATTCCATCTTGTTGCGGTAGAAAAAATCTTTGCCATCAGTAAGTGTAGGTAATACTTCAATGTTGAGGTGCTGTTGTGTGAAACACTCTTGGACGAGCTGGCTTTTCTGTTTGAGCTCTTCGGTATAATCCAGAATTTGCCAAGGACTGGTTGCAAGGTAGCACTCATCGCGTGGAGCGATGCGCTCCGATGCGGATTGAATGATTTTTGTAGCGATGCCCTCGCAGTATGATTTTTTATTTTTGGTGATTTCGAATTCGATAAGTTCGCCCGGCAATGCGCCCCAAATAAAAGCTTTTTTGCCATCATTAAGAGTAGCAATGGCTTGACCGCCCGGAACAAACTTATTTATTTTTGCTTGCATAAGATAGATTATAGCATTTTTTGACAAATATGATATAATATTATGGAGTATAAAACTCAATGAACCTGAGCACAGAAAAAAAGTGAGGAGGTGTCGCTATGGATGCTTTTGTAATGCTGTGTCATGGGTTAGCATATTTCGGCGTATGGCTACTGAATGTAATCATCTACGAAACGGCTGCGGTCATAATTTGGTTCGCAGTTGCGATGGGGACTGGTTTGTCGTCGAGAATTCCGGAGAACGTCTCCGATGAGATTACGAGGATTACTGCGATAATCCTTCTCATTCTGTTGGTAGTTGCATCAATCGCTTGTGCTATTGGATGGTTTCGGATTGTTCCAATGCCGGTTTTCGGCTAAGGAGGTGATGTTATGTTCACGATTATCTTTGCGATTATTTGCTTTATGATCGTGGGCTTACTGATCGAGTTCGCATTCTGGATGTTTATCGGTTGGCTGGTTTTCTGTTTGATTTCGTGGCTTTTGAGCCTGGTTGGTCTGCAGGAGTATGCCTGGCTGGTTTTCATCATATTCGTTTTGTGGGCAATGTTTAGATAAGGCCATTCACACCAAAAAGCCCCGCTTCGGCGGGGCTATTTTTTATTCGTAGCGTAAGGCGTCAATTGGATTTTTATGCGCCGCTCTTCTGGCTGGTAGAGTTCCAGATAAGAATGCGATCACCATTATTAGAATAGTTACACTAATCATGTCTGGGATCGTGTAGGTTGCTAGATTGAAAGTTGGAAACGCCTCGAGAAATCCACCTTCGGCATGGAAGGCTGCGTTAGCGGCATTGCCGATAACCATTGAAACAATAATGCCGAAAACAGAACCCCAGAAACCAAGCGATATTGCCTCTATCGTAAAGCTAAAGAAAACTTTTGCAGATGACATCCCTAGTGCCTTATCGAGGCCAATTTCGCGCGTACGCTCTTGGACCGACATGAATAATGTATTAATGATGCCGATAGCGGCTGCTAGTAAAGCGATTAGTCCGAAGATTTTAAATACGGTTAATATAACGTCGAAGAATGTTTTGATGGTGCCAATGATATCTTCGATAGTCATAGCAGAAAGACCGATTTCTTCAAGCTCTTTCTTAATGTCGTCGGAACTATATTTTTCAAAATCGTAGTTAGCCGCAACGGCAAATGTTTGAGACTTTACTTCTTCTGGATAATACTTCGTGTTTTCGTCATAAATATCATCCGCTAGTTTATTGTTTGTATATTGATAGCCCATTGAAACTACGCCCGGCGCAATAACGCCAACTATTTTTGCGTCAAAAGTTTTTTCTTGATGGGTATATTCATCGACTACTACGAGTTGGATTTTTTTGCCGATGGCGTCTTCGTTGGAATAACCAAGTGCGTCGGCATATTTTTCTTCGAGCAGAATTTGATATTCATCGGCGCGTAAATCGAGTTGTTTGCCGGCTACGAGATCAACTTTAATATTTCCTGGCGGAAGAGCTTCGGCGGTAATGAGGTATTTTTTGTCTGTTTTTTCACTAGTTACATAGGAAATACTAAGAGTTTTTTCTTCGACAATGCTATCTGCGTCAATGCCGTCGATTTTTTTGAGTTTTTCGATTTGTTCTTCCGTAACTGGGGACATGCCGGTCTGTATTTTGTCTGGATTATATTCGATTAATCCACCGCCACCACCCATTGCGCCCTGTAAACCCTCAAGTGCGTCAAAAGAATCTTTGGAAACAATTGCGAGATAGCCATCACCGCCGTAGCTATTAACTTGACTATCAATGAAATCATTGACGCCTGCCTGGATAGCGGATGTTGAAATAATGGAGAATGATCCAATAAAAATGGCTAATATTGTCAAGAAACTGCGAAGTTTATTGCGTAGTAAATTGACATTGGCGTCTTTAATAATGTCAATGAGTTTCATTGGTCTTCCTCCACGTCTATACGTTTAGTGGTGTTATGATCGCGCATACCATCATTGTCGCCATCGCCATCAAAGTCTTCCGCGTTAATGCTTTTACTTCCGGAGTCATTAATGATTTGACCATCGGCGATATGGATTTGGCGATTACATTTACTGGCAAGTTCCTCATCGTGCGTAACGATAATGAGCGTAATCCCTTTCTTTTTATTGAGGCCAAACAGGAGTTTTTCGATACGCTCACCAGTGGCAGAATCAAGATTACCGGTTGGCTCATCGGCAAAAATGATTTTTGGATTATTGACGATGGCGCGAGCGATACAAACGCGCTGCTTTTGGCCGCCAGAAAGATCATTGGCTTTATTTTTTGCTTTGTCGGCTAATTCGACGACACGAAGCGCCTCCATGGCGCGACGGCGACGTTCGCGAAAGCCGATGCCATTAATTTTGAGCGGCAAGATGACGTTATTTAGAACGGAATCGTTCGAATTCATGAAAAAGCTTTGGAAGACAAAGCCAAATTCGCGATTGCGGAGTTCGTTAAGTTTGCTGGTATGTAATTTACTAGTGTTTTTACCGTTTAATTTTATGGTTCCCTGGCTAGGTTTATCTAATAGAGCAAGCAGATGCATTAGAGTAGATTTTCCTGAGCCGGATTTTCCGATAATTGCTACCGATTCACCTTCATAGATATCTAGGTCGATACCTTTAAGGGCCTCGAAGCGAGTATCGCGCTTTCCGTAGACTTTATGTAAGTCGCGCGTACTTAAAAGTGGTCGTTTACTCATGAGATTATTATATATCAAAATATGAGCTTATGTTTGCGGGGCAAGATGACGATAATTATAATTGAAACATCTTTTATGATTGGGGGGTGGCCTAAGTGGATGATCAGGAAAAGATTGCTCTTTATCAAAAGCTCGTACAAAGCAGAATCGTAGAGAGCCCAACGGGATTGATTGAGCTTCCAATTTCCGCATTGCAAGAATACCACGACAAAGTAGGTCTTGGCCCTGAGCAGCTTTGCTATTTTGGGTTGCGCTTGCCTGGTGCCGAAGATGGCATATATGACTATGTGCTAGGCCTAGATTGTGACGACGAGGCATTGGTACAGATTATGGATGCCTACTACTACGACATGGGAACTGGCGAATCGGCTCCATTGTCTTATAGTGCTGTCCTGGAAGCCTCAATTTATCGCCACTATTACAGTGGAGATGCGCTGATCTGTGGCGATCTGTTGATTGACCAGCTGGGGCGTCTTTGGATGTGCGTGATGACTGAGGATAATATTGGCGCACAGATGTGCATCCAGTTCAGTGAGCAAAGCTTTGGATACGAGATTTGTCGGGAGGATTTGACCTTTATTTCCCGGCTATGGTTTGATGGTAAGATCTTCATGTTTTCACCGCAGGCGATAACTGGCCATAGTAGTATGCCATCTTAAGGTCGTGCCGTGGCTCTCCGTTGCCACGGCTTTTTAATTGTGTTAAAATGTTTTGCAGATTGGGCCGTCGCCAAGCGGTAAGGCACTGGGTTTTGGTCCCAGCATTCGCAGGTTCGAATCCTGCCGGCCCAGCCATAAAAAGCTCCCTAAGGGAGATTTTTTGTATAGTAATAAGTAATCTGCTTGCGTTAATTTAAACTGAAAATTATAATAATTCTTATGGATAGTAAAGGTATTTCCGCAATAGCGTTTGCTGTGATTCTGATTCTTGCAGCGGGCGTATTCGGAGCGATTTCCTCATCTAAGCCTGGCGAAGAAGGAGACGGCAAAGCCCAAGTTAATGTTTTGCTTGTTCCGGAATCGGCTAAAGTAAAAATCGGCGATAGCGAGTATGGTAGTGGCAACTTCCAAATCGATGTCGGAACGTATGACGCTACTATTTTTGCGGATGGTTTCGCATCAAAGAATGTTACCCTAGAGGTCGTTGAAGATGGCGATAATATCGTCACTTTTTATAACTACCTTGAGCCAACTAGTAGTTATTCCGATAAGGATAAAGAACGCTTAGATTTAATTCGCAACTATTTATAACAAACGTAACGTAACAAGAAGGAGAAAGAATGCGTCTAAATATTAAAACATGCAGCATAGCTCTATTTGCTATGTTGGCTGTAAGTGCCTTTATGGTCAGCGGAAATGCTTCGGCAAAGACTTATTATTTTGGCCACAAGAAAGTCGATTCTTATAACTATCGTCAAGATAAGACTTGGCTGAGTGGCTGGAATTCGGGTAAGTATGGTTGCGGTCCAGTTTCGATTGCTACGGCGGCCAGCTATCTATATGGACAGAAGATTACGCCTGCAACTGTTGGCGCGGCTGCAAAAAAGATGGGCTATAACTTAAATTCTGGTTTCAGCGGTAGCGCATTTAAAAACTTAGCCTCAAAAGGTTTAGCCGTAAAGACTTTAAGCAAGAATGCTAACACGATTGCTAGCCATGTCAAAGATGGTTGGATTGTGGCGCTGCACGCACATGGCGGTCAACCGTTTAATGGTGGCCACTGGGTTGTAGTTTATGGCGGCCAAATAAAAGTGAATAGTAAAGGTAATATTACCGCTAAAGAATTTTGCATTTCTGATCCTGGTCATTCAAAATATCGCGGCAAATGTGGCTCGGCTAGTGCTTTGCTTAAGAACATGAAGAGCAACATTGATGTTGTTGCGATGAAGAGGAAATAGTTGGAGATTAGATAATGAACGAACAACAGGAACAAATGATAAATACTCAAGAAGTCGCGCCAAATAAGAAGAATAAAACGCCACTTATTATTTGTAGCGTTTCTATAGTAGTATTAATTGCTGCCGTTGCTACTGCTTTTGTCATCAGTAATAAAGGTGGTTCGGCGGATGATGACGATAATATAGTGGCAATAGTGGACGATGAGGATGACGAATCCGAAGAGGACCCAGAAGAATTGAATTCTTTTATAGACTCCATAGAGTATACCGAAGATATGGATTTTGTGCAGCTTCAGGCGAGCTTAATAAAGGCTGGGTGGACTGAGCCGACGGAAGATGGTGAAGGTAAGGATATTGCTGACGATTATTGTGGTGATGGCGAGAAGGTCTCTATCGATATGGAGTGGACGGACGAATTCTTTGCCGCCTATACCGATCATGGTGCTCGCGCAATTTTGGATACGGTGTACGGTTACTTCAAGAGCGTGTATCCAGAATATGAATCGGTTACCGTCGTAGAAGATAGCTGGTATGGCAGCACTTTCAAGATTAAAGCCGATGACGGCACTATCTTTGAAGTAAATGCGGCAACGACTCCTTCGATTTCTGGAAATCTGCTTGACGTGACGAAAGTGTCAATTTACACAGAAGGCGAAAAGCAACAATTATTCGTGCGCGATATTGATAAGAATAGTAACACGGATTTAGATGTTGCGATGACTAGCGATTTATCTGACAATGAAGCTACGAATACTATGAGTGGCCTTGTTGGTGAAGAAGATGGCGAGTAAATAGCGCATATAAAAGGCCCCGTTTGGGGCCTTTTTTGTTATTATATTAGTATGGACGAAGACGACGAGAAGGCTCTCGAAATATTGGAATCTTGCGATGACGATGATGATTCGGATGAGCTTTTGGCTTGCGGCGAATAATTAACGGTTGCTAATCTTTTTAAACACGCAGAAGTCGCGATAAAACCAGGACTGGTTTTCGCTAAATAGCTTCTGCGATTTTTCTTGATTAAAAATAAAACGATGATTTTTGATATAACGTTTGTTTTGCTGGTTCCAATAGGCGATAACAGCGCCTTTATTAGCGAGTTTATTGAGTTGATGAATGTTTCTGCGAAAATCTTTTTCGCTCATATATTCAAAAATATCGGAAAGGTTAAAGAAATCAAAAGACAGATTATTGATGGCTAGCAAGTCGCCATATATTAATTCAATTTTACTTAGATTAGCTTTTATCTTATAGTAATTTTCGCGTTTCAGATAATATGGTAGACTTTCGTCGGTGTAATTTCCGAAAGCAATGTAATTAAGGTAGGGGTTGGTTTTATTAACTGAATGCGTAATGCCATATCGTACTCGAGTTTCAATGTCGTTGCCACTCTCTTTTTTATCGTTTTTGTCGACATATTTATAGAAGTTCTTGTCGCGGCCGAACTTCCCCATTACCTTTGCGCCGAAATATATTTTAAATAAAGCGCGATAACGGCGAGTGCGAATTTTCTCGTCATAGAATTTTTCTTGCTCTTTGGTGTCGTCGAGTCTAGCAAATTTCTGAAAATCAGTTTTCTTGCAAATAATTGGCACGATAGATTTGCCGAACATCCTGAGGAAACGGTCGAACTTACCAATATGAATAATCCCATTATTAATGATGTCTGGATTGATATCGAAGTATGCGCGAGCCTCTGGGGTGAGTTGATTGGAAATGTTACGATAGAGCTCTTGGCGGTTCTTGCAGTCGATTACGCCAAGTAACTTGAGGGTTTTTGCTCGATTATAATTGCGTATGGATGCGATTTTGAGCTCCAGACAATATAATTGGGTTTTGTTGAGATCGAATGCATATACTTTTTCTGGGTTATGGGCGAGCATAGCCAGCGTATTATCGCCTGCCGAGGCGATGGATAAACCGATTTTATGCTCGTTTATTTCGAGGGCATCCAAAAGAATATTGGTATCTTCCCAGCAGTTTGAATAACGAATAAATGAAAAATCAGTTTGTTTGCTCATCTTTTGCGCGCTTTATGATTTCAATTGTACCATTTTTGCCGTCAACTTTAACCGTATCGCCATCTTTTACGCGATCCGTGAGCCCGCGCACGCCCACGACTAATGTGATGCCTAATTCTCGTGCTACTACGGCGGAATGCGAAAGAATACTGCCGCGTTCAATAATAATAGCTTCGGCCATTGGGAATAATACCGTCCAACCCGGATCGGTACGTTTGGCCATCAGTATGTAACCTTTGACATCTGCATTTTCTGGGCTTTCGACGAGTTTAACGATGCCGGTTTTTATTTCACCACCGCCTGCTACGCCGCTTAATACGCTAGTGTTTAATTGGGTTTCTTGGTGACTATAGATTGGGAGCATGTTTTCCTCCTTTATATCGCCATAAAAATACATGCGTTCGTTGGTTGGTTTCTTGTCGTTTTCTTCGTATTCATGTTTACGTTTAGTAATTTTTTCTTTAATTTCTTCTTCGCTATACTTTTGACGACGAATAATTGCGGTTATCTCGTCTTTTTCAAGGAAGAAAATGTCTCGTGGGCGCTCAATTAATCCTTCATCGAAGAAATTTACGCCGATACGTAGATAAATGTTACGTACAATTGAGTAGATATAGGTTCGGCGAAGTCGGAGCATCTCGCGGTTGCGTACGAAATATTTTGTGAGTTTGACGAGCATTTTAGCTTCACTCTTTTTTACTCCATGGAAGTAATTGAAGTACTTTTCTTCCGATGCGTGGGTGGACTTTTCTTTTTCTTCCGGGAGTTTATCCAGTTCGAGATATTGCTTGATGATTTTCAGCAGAAAACTCGGGTCTTGTTGCATGGTAATTGTTTCGAGCTTAAGTTCACCCATGGTGCGTGCGCCATATTTGTAGATGTAATCATTGATTTTAGAAAAAATTAGCAAACTATCGCCACGGAGGTGCGCCTTTAAGTCTTCGACGCTAGTTTCGGTAAATAAATCGTAGAGCGTGTTGTCGCGTTTGATTTCTTTTACGATGGCGATTAAATCTTTGCTTTGTCGGGCGCTTTCAACATTTCCCTGTTTTGCAAGAATATTGCTAAGCAGTCCTTCGTAGTTATGGATTTTAGCTTTTTTGGCTTGGTCGGTGAGCATGCCATAAATAACCATTGTGCCCATATCGTTAGCAATTGGCGTAACGAAGTCGTCAAGAATCTCGCTTTCCAGATTATTGTAGACTTCTAGGAGCTGTTCATTGGTATAACCTGGGAATTTGTTATTGTAATATGGTTTCGTGATACGATTGAACTTTGCAATAAACTTGCTGCTTGCGCTCTTCATATGAATCATTTTGTGAAGGAAGCGCGCGTATATTTTAACGAGGCGGGTTTTGGCTTGAGATTTTGACTCTTCAAGTGGGGTTTTTACGCCCATCATGTTTTCCATGTACTTCTTATTTTTCTCGTAGCCAGGATAAAGTGAAGTCATTTTATACCAGCCGTTAAGGCGGTAGTAAACTTTGTTGTCATAAAAATACAGCATTGTTTCGAGATCTTTTTTGATGCTTTTGATGGCGTCTTCTGGTACGTAAAATTGATGCAATGTTTGATTGTAGATTTTGCCGTAAACTTCGCGCGCAAAAGTAAAAGTCAGTGGCGTAGTAACGCCGGAATAACTCTCGATAATATTTGAGTTATCAAGAATAGTGCGGAATTTGTTTTTGTCGATATGGCTATAGTTCGTGATTGGTCGTGCTTGTAAAATGTATATTTTCCCGTCTTTGATGGCAAATTCGATGTCTTGGGAAAGCCGCGGCTTATAACTTTTTTCAACGATCTGACCGGCTTCTTGGAGTTTTATAAGAATCTCGTCGCATAGTGAGACTTTTCCGCGCTCGTCTTTAACGACGATTTCGCCGATATTATTCACGACGAAATCCGTACTGTTTTCCTCGCCAGATACGAGTTTTTCCCCGACGCCTTTTACGACGGAAATCAGAGTTTCGTCCGTATTATTCGTTTGGGGGTTTGTAGTAAACATGACGCCAGCATAGTCTGGGTGAATCATTTTTTGAATTATTACCGCAACGCTAATTTTTGGATTAATCAGGCCATTTTCTTCGCGATATTTCATGGCACGCTCTGAGAAACAGGAGATATAACATTTTTTGATATACGAGAAGATATCGTCGTTTTGTTTAATATAGAGATACGACTCAAGCATGCCGGCAAAAGAATGATTTTTGCCGTCTTCGTCGGTGGCGCTGGAGCGAATTGATAGTAGGTCTTCTTTGGCGAAAGTTTTCTTGATAGTTTTTAATATTTTATTTTTCGCCTCTTCGCTAAATTCCGTTTTCTCAATTAGTTTGATGATTTTCTTACGATTTTCTTCGCTGTATTTATTGAGTAGCTTAATATATTCGTCGCGATGATCGTAAATAAAATCATTAAAGCAGCTTGAAGTGAGCGCGAACCATATTGGCACTTCAACGGAAGTACTAGATAAGTGAGCAAGATTATAGGCTTTGCCGCCAATTTGTTTTAATGTTGATTTTTGGCCCACCTCGTAAATAAGCATCAGAGCTCCTTTTTGAATATCGCATAGCGTTTAACATTCGTTTCGATTTGCTCACTGAAATGCTGGAATGATTTTCGTTGTTCACATTGAAAATGAAACAAAGTTTCGTTGTATCCGGAATCTTTAATATGTTTGAGGCCGAGATATAACAGAGCCGTGTAGAAACCGTGTTTTTGAAACTCTTTTTTGACGGCGCTGGATTTTGATACAAACATCTTGCCGTCTTGGCTTGGATAGCCCAAGACGTAGCCGATTGGTTTTTTGTCTGGAGTTTTGGCTAGAAATACGACTAGATTAAGTGCGTGGAGCTTTTCGGCATAGAGATTCTTAAAATAGTCGAATGGAATATCGCAGTATAATTCGCTTTCCGAAAAGGCATCACAGGAAATGTCGAATAATTGTTCCAGAATAGTAAAACAGTCTTCTCCGTTATATTTTTCGAAGATGAATCCTGACTGTATTTTTTCTTGATATGATTGCTCGCCGACTGCGTAGAGCGGATTATCTACTTTGACCATGGCGCTACGATAAGTATAGAGTTCTTTATAACCCAGCTTTTTAATAAAATCTACGTAATATGCAGGATTATCGCAATCTGGAGTTAGCTTC
>JAEEGF011834782.1_pt1 | contig 35285 bp, 26 predicted proteins | sample 9134171 | NCBI WGS metagenome assembly JAEEGF01 (sample SAMN16246542, study PRJNA631951) | gut metagenome | biome: gut microbiome; feature: rumen; material: AP-attached | host: Bos | place: Iran: Karaj | collected 2018-10
CAATTGTTCGAAATGGATACCACAAAAGGTGATTAGGGTGACGCATCGACGAAGTCAGGAAATAATCGAAAACCACCCCGTCGAGTTGACGGGGTGGTTTTTCACTTTTTCACTTTTCACTTTTCACGTTTTCTCGTTTTCCTATTTCACGAAATACTTTGAGGGGCCTATTATGACCGGCCTACCAACTTCGTGTCATGATGGCGTCGAAGGTCACGTTCTGCTTGTAGAATTTTTCATTTTTGATAAATAATAAATGTATTATTGATGTTATTATTCAGTCCTTTCTATTATTTCCAAGCACATACGGCCATTATGGTAGGGGCACTTCCAGAAGCCAGCCTTGTCATCGACGGTGTTGAGCGTTCCGTCAGGATGACGGCTCCAGAACCATTCGCCGTTCTCGTAGTCAATAAGCTGGGCTTTGATATAGTCCCAACAGCGCTGGGCTTTCTGTAGGGCATCAGTGTCACCGAAGTGCTGATAAATATTAAACCATCCCACCACATTCTCTGCCTGTACCCACCAGTGCAGGTCATCGTCAACATGGCCTGTGTCGAGATTGGCCTCGTGAATCATGGAACCGTCAGGACGCAGACCCTTTTCGCTGGCCTTAGCTACCTCACGGACGATGGGCTCCACCTTCTCCAGTACATAGGGGTCGCCCAGAACAAGGGCTGCTTCGTGCATCAGCCATGAGCACTCGATGTCGTGGCCATAGCTCTCAAGAGCTCCCGCCTGGCGTGTCCAGTCCATATCAAAGAACAGGTCAAGATGATGAGTGGCCGGATTCAGGATGTGGTCGGTGAAGATATTGATGATGTTACGCAGTGAACCCTCAACCCTATTAATGGTCTCCTGTGGGACAGAAACGCCCATGGGTAGCACAGAGCCTATGACGGGTACATAGTCACACGACTCAGCTGCACGGAACTCCTTCAAGCAGCGATAGAGGTTGGCGTAGGGCTCGATGATGTGCAGATGGGTGTTTTGCGACTTGGGATAGTTGGCATCAAGCTCAGAGAGTCGCATATCGGCCATCTCACCCCATTCGCGGGTACATGCCTCGATATATCCGTTGTTAATCTTATCGAACGAATGTTGCTCAACACAGTCGTAGAGCTGAAGGGCATAGTCCAAAGCTTCACGGTCGCCAGTTGCACGTGCATATTCCGACATGCCGTAGATAGCAAAACCAATGGCATAGAACTGTTTCTTTGTGTCGAGGGGTTGTCCCTTGTAGTCGACGCTCCAATAGACACCGCCGTAGTCAGGATCAATGAAGTGATTGATGATGTAATCCTTGGCACGGGTAGCCATGTCGAGATAGGCAGAGGCCTCAGTAGAAGAGCCACTGAGCACTCTGTAGGCCGCGGAGAAGGTCCACAGAATGCGGGCATTGAGGATAGCCCCCTTCTCAGCCATGGGATGCAGTACCCCCTGGTTGTCAATACGTCCATAGAAGCCACCGTTTTCGTGGTCTACCATTTTATCCATCCAGAAACGCAGGATGTTGTTTTCCAACACATCCTGCATCTCACGTTTCATCGTTTCTATCATATTACTCTTCAATAGAACGTATCTTCTTCAGTTCAGCATTGATATAGGCAATGCGCTCCGTAGTCAGCGGGTAGAACCATACTACACACATGGAGATGAAGGCTACACAGGCCGGAACGAAGCTCATCAGCCAGCGCAGACAGTCAATGGCACCATCGGGCTGTACAACACCTGCTGCCAGCTGCGTGGCATCGGTGATGTATCCGAAGCTGTCGAGCAGCCACAGTACGGCAGCACCGCCAATGGCACCACCGAACTTCTGAGCCATGGACGACGACGAGAAAATGAGTCCCGTCGATGCTGTCTTGAACTCCAGTTCAGCATAGTCGCTGACATCGGCATACATACTCCATACCAACGGTGACATAATACCTGTCAGGATGGAAATCAGCACCTGGAACACAAGCATCGTCCAATAGCCTGCAGGTGTGCAGGGGATAAAATAGAACGCAATGCTCAGCACCACCAGCGAGGCATTGACCAGGATAAAGGTCGTCTTCTTGCCCAGTTTATTAGAAATAGGTACGCACGAGGCAACACCCACCATGTTCGACACCTCGCCGACACCCAGGAACAGTCCTGCATAGAATGCGAACATGATTCCGAAGAACACCAGACTGACATCAGCACCAATGATATCCTGGAAGAAGTAGGCCACGGTAGCGCCACGAACGGTGTTGAACAAGTTGAAGCACAGAGCGGCACCAATGAGCAGCCACCAGGGCTTGTTGGAGAGCAGGGCCTTGAAGTCGCTGCCCACGCTGACGGTCGATATCGTCTTCAGATGTTCGCGGGTTATCGAGAAACAGATGATGAACATGACGAAACAAGCAGCAGCAATCACGACCATCGCCCAGAACCAGCCACCAGGGGTATTATAACCACCCATCATATTGGTCAAGGGCTCCCATAGGAACAGCGAGATAAACGAACCGCCATAGGCAAAGAACATACGGAATGACGAGAACACCGTTTTCTCATTAGTATCATCTGTCATCACACCCAACATGGCACCATAGGGCACGTTGATACCCGTATAGACGGTCATCATCAGGATGTAGGTGACGTATGCCCAAATGAGCTTGCCGCCATAGTCCAGGTCGGGCGTTGTAAACAAGAGAATACCGGCTATGGAGAAGAACGGAGCCACCCATAGCAGATAGGGACGATACTTTCCCCACTTGGTATTCGTACGGTCTGCAATGATACCCATCATGGGGTCTGAAACAGCATCCCATATACGTGTTACAAGCACCAACACACCGGCGTCGACCAATGTCAGGCCAAAAATGTTACTGTAAAAAAACGGCAGATAATAGCTGAATATCTTCCAGAACATGCTGGAGGACATATCGCCAAAGCCGTAGGCGATTTTTTCTCTCAAGGTTGATTTTGCCATAATACTTTTATTGAATAATGATTATAAGTTGCGATTCTTGGCTATGAGCTTCTTGATGGTCTCGACGCTGGCAGCCGTATAGAGACCGTCTTCCGGCGTGTTCATACAATAGTCCACCAGACGCTCGACGGTAGATGTCGCTACATGCATCCTCGTATCTGCCGAAGCATAGTATATAAACACCTTACCATCAGGATCAGCTATCCAACCATTAGCAAAGGCTACGTTCATCACGTCGCCCAGGTACTCGTCACCCTCAGGCACCAGGAAGTAGCCACCAGGCCGTGCAATGACCTTGGTAGGGTCATCCAACGCTGTCATATACATATAGAGCACATAGCGAAGGCCATCAGCCGTGGCACGAACACCATGAGCCAGATGCAGCCAGCCTTTGTCAGTTTTGATGGGGTGCGGTCCCTCACCGTTCTTCACCTCGGTAATGGTGTGGTACTTGCGCTCGTAAATGATTGTCTCTTCCTTAATCTCAGCATTGGTAATATCGTCTACCAAAGCCCAGCCGATGCCGCCGCCTGAACCAGTATCGATGAAACCATCCTGCGGACGGGTATAGAAAGCATACTTGCCGTCGACAAACTCCGGATGCAGCACCACATTACGCTGCTGGCTCTTCGTTTTCAAGTCAGGCAGACGATACCAAGTCTTCAGGTCTTTGGTACGGGCAATGGCAGCAGTAGCCGTTGCTGCACTGAGATTGCCTGGCTGCGAGTCATCATGACGCTCAGCACAGAACACACCATAGATCCAGCCGTCCTCGTGCTGTGTGATGCGCATATCATAGATATTTGTTGCGGGAATCACATCGTCGGGCATGGTGATGGGCTCATCCCAGAATCGGAAGTTGTCGATACCGTTAGGCGACTCAGCAACAGCAAAATAGCTCTTCCGGTCAGCACCCTCCACACGTACCACCAGTACATACTTGCCCTGCCATTTGATGGCTCCGGCATTAAGTGCTGCATTACACATGATGCGCTGCATCAGGAAGGGGTTGTCGTGTTCATTGAAGTCATATTTCCACTCCAAAGGAATGTGGGCTGCCGTCACTACAGGGTTGATGTATTTATCGTAGATGCCATTGCCCCAGGCCACTTTCTCATTCTTCTTGGTCAGCAGCTCCTCATGATGAGCTCTCAAGGCTGCGACTTTTTCTTGATATTGTGTCATTTTAATCTTTAGTCTTTAATTTTTAATCTTTAATCTCCTCCAGGAAGAGGGTGTTTTCTTTTGCGAACATCTCCTTAAAATAAGGAGCATCGGGTTGTGAAGGTGCCGGACCAAACCACTCCTCCTTGTAGTTGCGCCACACCAGGAAATAGCTGATGGGATACATGTCCAACACTGGTGTCAGGGTAGATGTCCACCAAGTGGGATCACTCAGATTCTTCAAGCCACACTCAGTAAGGGCGGCAATCTTGCCATGTTCCTTAGCAAACTGGGTCAGCATCGTGAGATTGGCATCCAGCTGTGACACGAAGTCCTCCTTCGAACCCCACTGATAGCCATCAATGCCCACCAGTCCGATGCGGTCGTCACCAGGATAGCGCTCCAGATATTTTTCGGTCGTCAGGTTAGCAGCCATACCTGGTGAATAGGCCCAGAGCAGGTTTGTAAAGCCATCGGCATCGAGCTTGTCCTGCAGCATATTCCACAAGGCCTTGTATTCGTCGGCTGTACACAGCTTCTCACCCCACCAGAACCATGAACCTGTATTCTCGTGCCAAGGGCGGAAGATGATGGGAACAGGCTGGCCGTCACCGGTCTTCAGCGTAGCCAGGAATTCGCTTACGCGCTGCATCCACGTCTGGAACTTGTCGTACTGTGAGCCACCAGGCAGCACGTTCTTTACAACAGTCGTATCACTGACATCCCATGCCGTTCCTTCAGGGAACCTCTGTCCGGCATTGCCGCCACCCTCAACGGTCGTCACAGGATTGCGTGGATGCCAGCTGATGGTTACTATACCGCCACGCTCGTGATGCTTGACAATTTCTTCACGCATCTTCGTAAAAGGCACACTGTCCAGGTTTTTCTCGTCGCCCATCTCAATGCCGCCAAGTTCAAAACCCATCACGGCTGGCCAGTCGCCACAAACATTCTTGACATCACTGCTGTCAGGCTGATAATCCCATGTCAGGCCATAGAACGGATCGTCCTGATGACCGAACATATAACCCTTCTGACGGAGGGTATCCAATCGTTCGAACAACTGCTGGGCTATGGTTTTCTCTACCTCAGCCTTCTTAGCTGTGGTGCAGGCTACTACTGCCAGTCCTGCCAATATCATTGTTAAAATGTTCTTCATTTTATTTGAGTTTCATTTGTTTTAACATCCATTCTTCCCATTCGTCCCATTGCTCCTGAAACCAGAAATGCCACGTGGCTTGATAGGGAGAAATTTCCTTCGGGCCCTTAACAGTATTATATGTGGCCCATGCCGTTGTCGGAGGCACCACATCGTCGTTGTAGCCGAAAGAGAACCACCCCTTCTGGTTGTTGTCAATGAGTCGGGCGAAATTCACACCGTCGTAGTAACGCGAGGTTTCAATCTGCTTCTCCTGACCTTTACCCTTGTTCCAATAGAAATAATGCGGCCACCCACAAGCAACGCCTACAAGCGAAGCAGTATGGTCGCAAAGTGCGGCATGTACGGGCGCATAATACGTGACACGCTTATCCAGTCCTGCCGTTGCCAGCGAAAGGAAACCACCCTGACTGGAGCCCGACACGCCCAATTGCTGACCATTCCACGGCGTAAACTCCTCGATATAGTCCAATGCACGGATGCACCCGATAATGACACGCTTGTAATAGCTGTCGTCACGGTTGTCCATGCCCCAGTTCCAATAGTTCATCAAAGCACCGTTGAAGACATCGTCATACACTTTCTGATCCATCGTCACGCTGATGCCATGAATGCCTATCTCCAAGGTTATGGCACCCTGCGATGCCGTATAGATATCGCCACCATAAGGACGTACACCGGCTCCGGGCACACGCAACAAGGCAGGATATTTACCTTCCTTGACAGGAACGCACAGAATACCGTATGTGCGCCAATTCCATTGAATATTCTGGAAGCTGACCTCATAGACGTTGACATCCTTTGTACAGCGTTCAGGCAACAGGCGCTTTGTTGGGTTAAGGTCAATCTTGCGGGCTTCCTTGATGGCATTCTGCCAATAGTCGGAAAAGTCCTGCGGCATCACTGTCGTAGGCTGCAGTTTCTCAGGAGAGAAGGCTGCTGCGCAGGCTCCCTTATAATCCTTGCCATCCACATGAGCCGTCACGTCGACGCGATAGAATCCCGGCTTTGTCATCTTACCTTTCAGCGTCAAGGTGCCATCCTTCAACACTACGCCATCTTTCTTGACGTCCTGATACATCTCCGGACCTGCAGCATAGTCAATAGTGACGTTGCTCATCAGCGTGTTCGACTGCGTCACACACACCTTGAACGTGGCCGTCTGCCCCACATCATAGCGCCAGTCCTGATGGTCAGGGACTACTGTCACCTGGATGTTGTTACCACGAATCTGACCCTCCATCGGCAAAACACCGAGAAGCATCGTGAACAGCACCAAAAAGCTATAATTCTTTATGATGAAATGGTCTTTAGCCATGATAGATTTTATTTTCGTTTGCAAAGATAGCAAAAATCTTTGTAATACCAACATATTTTATTGACATTTAACGATTCGTTCCACTTGATTGCGAATAATGGCCAGTGTGGTAGTGTCGCTGCTGAACACGCTATTCAGCCCTTGAGCTTCCTGAGCCGGGTCGTTGGTGTAGTCGTCACCCACCTGCCACTGTTCGTGCTTAGGCCGGGCAAAACCACCCCATCCCCAGAAGTTACAACCGGCAAAATGACCACCCTGTTCGGCATTGTCGGCCACCAGCGAGAACACATAGTTATAATAGGCATCACGTCCTTGTGTCGGGGTGTCGAGAGTGAATTTAAAGCCGTCACGCGGATATCCGAACTCCTCCATCACCAGCGGCTTGTTCAGCCTGTCGCAGATGGCCAGATGACGGTCAATGTATTCTTTGGTATTCTCGCAGGCTCGCGGCAGGTGTTCTGTCAGCGAGTCGGCCTTGGCCCATCCCCAGTTGTATGGCCACAAGTGAACGTTGCAGTAGTCCACGTTTCTGTCGCTGCAAATGCGCTCATAACACTCATAGTCGCCCTCACAACCCCAGGCACCCTCACTACCGATGCTGATCAGATGGTTGGAATCCAAGCTGCGTATCAAGGCCGAAGCCTCGCTTAGCCATTTCTCAAAGGCTGGCAGCGCCTCTTTCGAGAAGGCACGGGGCTCGTTACCTATCTGCCACGACATAATTGCAGGGTCGTCCACATATTTCTTTCCTGTATAGCGGTTAGTACGACTCACAATGAACTTCACATAGTCATAGAACAACTGGTGAGCCTTTTCGTTCGTGGCATATTTCGACATGGCTTCCATAAAAGCGGGATATCCGGCTTCATCGGGTCTTGGCTGCTTGCCTTCACCAGCCTGTTCCAAATAGAAGCCATAGCCCCCACTCCATTCCCATGAGTTGTTCAGGTAGAGCACAGCCACCATCTGTCGGCGACCCATCTCCTGCAACAGATAGTCGAGACCAGCCAGAATGGTGTCGTTATAGACACCGGGTTCCTCCTGCAGCGTCGGTTCCACCTTCGTTTTCACGCCACGTTCACCGTCAGAGCCTACCAGGATGCGCAGATTGTCAATACCCATGCGCTTCATCTCGTCCAACTCGCGGCACAGACGCTCCCTGTCGCCACCCTGCCCTTCCGATCCGAGGATGGCACCATACCAGAAATTAGTACCCACGTAATAGTATGGTTTCCCGGCACGCATAAAGTGTCCATTCTCGACACGTACGAAGTCCGTCTGCTCAGATTGCTGTTGGCGGCAGCCTGCCATCAAGGCAGCTGCCACCATCATGATAAAGAGTTTTTTCATATCAAAACGTTATTTCATGAGAGCATCGACAATCTCACTCTCATACCATTTGTCGGCTTTACGGTCATACAATCCCATCCACCAGAGGCCTGCCGTATTGTTGCTTTTAAACTTCTGGTTCAGATAGGTAGCATACTTTACGCGCTCAGCCATGCTCTTCTCTTCGTCAATAGCGCCGAACTCACCGAAGATAAAGGGGATGCCACACTCGGTAGCACGCTTACTGACGCGCGAGAAGACACCGTCGATAACCGACTTGCAGTCATCGTCGAAAATCTTGATGTTGTAGTCGAACTCAGAGCCATCGGCATTCTTTCCTGCATTGTTGTTACAGAAGTTATACGGGTCGTATGAGTGTATGGAGAGATAGAGGTGATTCTCTGCCGGATCCTGAGGCAACTGGAAAGCCTGAAGAGCCACATCGCTCGTACCTGTAGCCGAATAAGTGGTGACAGCCAGGTTACGATAGAGGTTATTACCACCCGTAGCACGTACCGTATTGACAAAGTCCTGCTGTAACTTGTTGATGGCCTGATAGGCGCCATCGGACACAGACGATGGTGATGTCCAAGAGTATGACTTGTTGAGAATCTCATTGAACGACTCAAAGATAAGTTTGCCGTCGTAGTTCTTGAAACGTTCAGCAATCTGCTTCCACAGTTTCTGATAACGGACGGTGAGCGCAGGATAGTCATCGATATCCGCATACAGCCAAGCACCACCATCGGTACGTCCGTTGCCCGCTCCGTTGTCGTGCTGCTGGTTAAGAATGCAGTAGCAACCAGCCTTGAGCACATAGTTTACCACTTCCTCAACGCGAGCCATCCACTCCTCTTTGACATTATCGTTGGCATCCATGTGCGGATACCATGTCACAGGAATACGGATGATGTTAAAGCCCTTGGAAGCTATGGCGTCGATAATCTCCTGCGTTGTCGTGGGCTGTCCCCATGAGGTCTCCCAGTCGTTGACAGTCTTCGTGGTGGGATCCCACCAGTCACCCCATGGGTTGGCGTCGAGCGTATTACCCAAGTTGTAACCCATCTTTAAGTTGGCCACCATGTCCCAGGCACTCTCGATAGGATCGCTGGAGCCTCCACGACCTTTCTGATTGACGGTGAGCACAGCCTGCTTGTCACCAGTCTTAAAGGTCAGAGCCGTTGAACGTGCTGCACCTGAGTTCATGGCCACCTTCAGACGAACGTAAGCCCTGGTATTGACAGCGGCGGTGTCCTTACATGCCCAACCATAACCCTCGTGGGGGGTAATGGACACCCACGTGGTATCAGCCTCTGGCATGGTAACACTCCATCCGCCATCGGTATTCACCGAAATCATATATGATGTCAGTTCACCAACAGGCAAGTCAAGCGAAGTGATTTCTGTGCCGTCGTGACTTAATGTAATAATGGTGCCTGAACCAGTAATGTTGCCACTGCCGCTAACCGATGTACTGTCACTACAGCTCTGGAATCCCAAAACTGCAAGAACGAGCAAAATACTATTAAATATTGTCTTCTTCATTGTTGTATGTCTTTTATTCATTTCTTACTTTGCAGGAATATAGATGACACGAACATTGTCGAACTTGACGTCAACCTTGCCGGCACCAGTTCCCTGGTTGATGGACTGTATGCGGAACTGATTCAGACCAATGGTCACAATCTCGCCATAGGTCTTGCCCTGATAACAGGCAAACTTGCTTAGAGGCAGCACATGACGGTACCAGCATCCTACAGGAGCCTCGCCATTGATGTCACCAAGAACTGTTTCACCGAAGGTAATGGCCGTCGGATACTCATCCCACTCGAAAGGAATATCATACTGATTCTCTGCATCGCCAATGGGCTGAATCATATAACGGATATAACCCGTATAGACACCGTTCTGGAAATCAGAGTGGTCGTTATAGACATTCATGGCCAGATAAACCTCATCAGCCGTGGCCGTAGCAGGGATGTTTTCCGACAGTGGGAACGAGTTGCCATTCCAGTCCTTACGGTAGTAAACCATTGTTCCCCACCATTGCTGATACTCCGTCGGCACATTGATGTGAGCAAAGATACCATCCGCAGTTTTGCTGTCGGTAAAGGTAGCATTTGGCCCCCATCCATTATCAGTGGCATCGCCGTCGAAAGTTGTCAGGATAGTACTGTGATCGTAGAACCGATCTACAGTAGCCTTACCACCTGGTGTAGTCACAGTCAGTGTAGCATTACTGCCTGCTGCCGGTTTCTTATTGAAGGGGATGGTAATCTGTGTCTCTTCCGCATTGACGCTGAATTCAGCAGAAGTCAGTGTTACATTGCCATACTGAACGCTTTCTACCTGCACGAACTCCGTACCGGTGATGACAAGATTCTCGCCAATCTGCGGCATATCGGAAGTAATTGCGGTAATGGTGGGCTGACCAGGAACGGTATAGAACGGAATATAGGTATTACCGGAAACGCACTCCAGTACGAGAGTACCTACTGAGAAAGGCACTTGAGGCATCGTGAACTTCAACTGCGACGTAGTGACATACGCATTGTTGGAATTCAGATGGTGGTCCTGAACGACCGTCTCCAGATTGCTGATGTCAACATGGTTGCCGCCAATGGTCTCCTCCTCCGACGTTTCAATTTCCTCAACGGTAAGGTCAGTAATATAAGCCTTCTCTATGTCGAGGAGGTTCAAACCATACAGGTTGATGACGTCACCAGCCTTTCGGGGATAGAGCGCCTGGATGCGCTGGAGCTGCGGACCCGGGGCCGTAATCTTGAAGCCGTAAGTTGCCGTACCTCCACCTGTCACCACACGAATCTCGTCGGGGATGCTGCTGTCGAAGCTTGAGAGCTTAAAGCCCTTTTCCTCCGTAGGAACGGTGATGATGATGCTGTGATCGGTATTCATCGTCGTATTGAACGACAGTTCCTGACCATTGACAAATACTTTCAGTGCTCCACCCAAGTTATTTCCCATAATGGCAAGCATAGTGCCCGGACCTGCCTTGGTATAATATTTGTCGTAACTATAGTTAAGCGTGTCAGAGCTGAGAATCTTCACACCGGTAATCTCCGGTTGGCCACCGCCAGAATCCTTGTCGCTGCAGGCCACTAATCCTGATGAGAGTATTCCAAGTAGGAATAGCAACATCAGACTCATGCTATTTATCTTGTTTTTCATACGAAATATCATCTGTTTTGTGTTACACTTAATTATTTTACTCTCCGAAGTTATATGGTTGCGGAGCCTCCTTCAAGAAGTGGTTCTGGATAACATCGCTCTCCGGATACGGCATAAAAATGTTAGCATCCGACAACTCAATGGGCTGATAATCAGAACCCTTGGCCTTGAGCAAGGCATCACGCATCTCCTCAAACTCGCTCTGACTGATCTTGCGTACAATGGTGTTGTCGTTTTCACCGGCACGCAGACAGTCGTTCCATAGCACATAGCCTTCAGTGGTAAACAGATACCAGTTGTTGGTACCAGGGAATACAGCACGATAGCTCAGTGTACCATCGGCATTCTTAAAGATGCTACCCTCACGGATTTCCCATGCCCGGTGCTGCTTGTTATTGAAGAAGTCAAGCATCGTCTGTGGCTTCCAGCGATAATAGGTGGCCATATCCCACCAGTTGAAGTATTCCATACAGAATTCAATGCGACGCTCCCGAAGGATATCATCAAAGGTCAGCTTGGTATAGGGCTTCACACCGGCACGCTGGCGAACGGCATTGAACGCAGCCAGGGCAGCACCATCGGTCGTTACGTCGTTATTGCCCAGAATAGCCTCAGCCTTAATCAGATAGATATCGGCCAGACGCTGGATATAAGTATTCAACGGTGATGCCATCTGTGCCAAATTACATGGTGCGACATCGGCCTTAGTGCCCAGCACTCCCTTCTTGCACTGCATCCAGTTGTGGGCATAGGTATAGCCTCCGTCTGCCTTCTTGATATAGCTGTAATACTCGTTAGGGGTAAAGAATGTCACATCACGGCGGATGCTGTCTGCGGGATCAGCGTTGTAGATGTCAATCATATCGACAGATGCATGCAAAGCACCACCCCATACGTTGACATCAGTCACCTCAGGGAAGGCGAGGTCTGAATAAAGAGCATTCATAGCACCCCATACGCCACTGTTAGGATCGGCCCAGCGCATGGCGAGAATGGTTTCGACGTTGTCGTTATTCTGAGCTTTGAACAAATCTTCATAGTTTGGCATCAGACTGTATTCACCACAGTTGATAACCTCGTCGCACAGCGAGACAACCTCCTTCAGGATGGCTTCGTCGCGATTGTGGTCGCCTTTGCTCGAGGCATCCCATCCACTCTGAGCCAGCAGGGCCTTAGCCAGCGCTGCTTTGGCTGCATACTTCGAAGGATGGCAGTCATAACCTGTCGTTGGCAACAATTCGATAGCTTTGCGGAAATCGCGGATTACGAACTTCAGTACGTCACTCTCTGGATTCAGCGGACGGATGGGGTTATCCACCATGTCCTGATTGTTCTCAAACAGCAAGTTGGCACCCCAGCCACGCAGCAGGTAGAAGTAAGCCCAACCGCGCATCAGGAAGCACTCGCCCATTGCAGCATTCTTCGCTGTTTCAGACACTGCATCACCGCATTTTTCCTGCAGGTTCAGCAGGGTAGCATTGCTCAGCGTCACCACATTATAGAGTGCCGACCATGCCAAGCCCATATCTTCGGTAAGGGCTGTCACGCGGAACTGTGCGAACTCGGCACTGACATACGGGTTCCAGGCATCGTTAGCCCTATAAGAGCCCATACCAACGATGGCACGGCGATTGAAGTCAAACCATGCCTTATTATAAAGAGGTTCCGTACCCTTTCTTACAGCAGCGTCTGAACTATAGAAGGTATCGGCAGTATACTTACCTGAAGGCTTCTTATCCAGGAAATCTTCGCTGCATGCGGTCAGTGTCAATGCACCGCCCATCAGCGCAAGCATCATATATTTCTTCGTCTTTTTCATAATTCTCATGTTTGTAGATTCTTATTACTTACATCTGTCATCTAACATCTAACACCATTAGAATTTCACCTTCAGTCCGAATGTGTAGATACGCTGTGAGGGATAACGGTAGTTGTCGATGCCCTGCAGGATTACACTTTGTCCTTGTGCACCAATTTCAGGATCGTAGCCGTCATATCCACAAATGGTGAAGAGATTCTGCACGTTGCCATACACCTGCACCCAGTCAACCTTTAATGGCGATAGCCACTTCTTAGGCAGATTCCAAGCCAGCGAGAGAGTCTTCAGTCGCAGATACGAGCCATCCTCAACGAAACGGTCGCTAACGCGGTTGTTATCATTCAGACTAGTTCCGGCAGCACTGATACGCTGTACGGTAGCCGACTCAGCATTCGATACGTAGACGTTGGTAATATCGTTGGCCGAACCATTGACATCATAGAGGGCAACCTTGGCATAGTTGGCAACCTCACTCATCTTATTACCATAGCCCTGGGTATTAGTATGCTGTTGGCGTACCAGGTTATAGATATCGCCACCCACCGAACCATTCAGGAAGAAGCTCAATTCGAAGTCCTTCCATGTAATGGTATTGTTCAAACCAAAGGTAAAGTCGGGATTGGGGTCGCCGATAAAGGTACGGTCGGCCTCAGTAATCTTACCATCACCATTGATATCCTCGAAGATGTAGTCACCCACCCACACACTGTTCTGTGCAATAGGCTGAAGGGCACCATTGGTGTCCACGGGGCGTGCCACAGGTACACGATTGCCACTGGCATCAAGTAGGTATTCACCAAGACTGTTCTTCTGGTAGAAGTCGCTCTCCTGCTTGAACATGCCGATAACCTTATAGCCATAGAAACGGCCTACAGGACCACCGATTTCCGACAATGTATAGGTATTTGTACCGATGGTTCCAGAGATGGCTGAACCCTCACTGTTCAGGGCAGTCAGCTCATTACGGTTGATGGACAGTGTAGCACCCGTGCGCCAAGTAAGGTCTTTCCTTGATATGTTAACTGTGTTGAGCGTGAACTCAACACCGGTATTCTTAATGGCACCTGAGTTCACCCAAGGTGCTGACATACCCATCCAGTCGTTATTGATGACGTAAGAGGGCAGAGAAGCCTGCATCAGCAGATTGTCGGTATTCTTGTAATACCAGTCGACAATAAACTCAATGCGGTTGTTGAAGAATGAGAGATCAAGACCAACGTTCCAAGCCTTAGTAGACTCCCACTTCAGGTTGGCATTCTCAAAGTTGGCAGGATAGTAACCCGTACCCCACGCTGTAGCCACATTCTCCATCAATGCACCATAGGCATAGGAGCCTGCACTCTGGTTACCGACATGACCCCATCCCAGACGCAACTTGGCATTGTTGAGCCAGTCGCTGAACTGTTGCATGAAAGGCTCGTTGCTCAGGCGCCAGGCAAGAGCTGCTGAGGGGAACCATCCCCAACGGTTATTTGAACCGAAGCTGCTGGAACCATCAGTACGTAATGTGGCCGTGATGAGATAACGATCCAAAAGGTTGTAGTTCAGTCGTCCAAAGTACGACTCGATACCCCACTTGGTGCCATCGTCGCCTTCGTTGGTCGACGTTGACGAATCACCGACGTTCAAAGAGTGAATGGCATCTGAGATATATCCCTTGCGCTTGCCACTGAGGCTCTCCCAGTTACCCCACTGTGCCTCGTGACCCAGCATCACCGAGAAACTGTGAATCTTAGCCAAGTCAAAGTTATAGGTGGCATACTGCTTGAACGACGTATATTTGCTGAGATTCTTCGTACGCTGCGACTCCGACTCCACCTTGATGGATCCGTAAGTGTACTCAGGCACGAAATAGTAGGAATTCAGCCAGCCACGGTTGCCACCATACTCGATGCGGACATTCAGACCTTTCAGAGGTGTCAGGCTGGCAAAGACATTGTAGTCAAGCTGATAGTTGTTGGTACGGTTCTCCTTCATGTTGGCCTCGAAGATAGGATTGCTGTAATAGGTAGCAAAGTCATTTACCTCGGGCACGCCATACGAGCCGTCAGGATTGCGTGGAGCCACGTCGGGGAACTGGTTGAGGGCAGTCTGTATAACATTGCTCTCGGTAAACGTCACCGTCTGCTTCGTGTTCGAATAAGCCACGTTAGTACCTATTTGCAACCAGTTGGTGACATTGGTGTCGAAGTTGGCACGGAACGAAGCGCGTGTAAAGCCCGAACCAATACCCACACCGTCCTGATCGAGATAACCACCCGAAATGGAGTAGTGCATATCCTTGTTACCACCGCTGGCATTAACCGTATGATTATGCATAAATGCTGTCTGGAACAGTTCGTTCTGCCAGTTGGTGCCTTCCGTCAGCAACTCGGGATGCTTGTAATCCTCGCGGGTACCCCAGCCTTGGATTTTTGCGCGTACATTATAAAATTCTGCATACTGCTGCAGGTTCATCACGTCGAGTTTCTTGGGAAGCATCTGCCAACCCATATAGCCTTCATATTGAATTTTCGCCTTACCCTCGTCGCCACGCTTGGTGGTGATGAGCACGACACCGTTCGAGGCGCGGCTACCGTAAATAGCTGTGGCCGAGGCGTCCTTCAAGACTTCAATAGAGGTGATGTCCGACGGGTTGATGCTGCTCAGTACCGAGTTGTTTGAACTCGTCTGACCACTCACTTGAATACCATCGATGACGTACAAAGGCTCATTGCCACTCAACGAGTTGATACCACGGATTTGCACCGAGATACCACCACCGGGAGCACCGGAATTCTGAGTCACCTGCACACCAGCGATACGGCCCTGCATAGCCTGCTCAAGCGAGGTGTTGACACCCTGCTTGATGGCCTTTTCGTCAATCGACGATACAGAACCAGTCAGGTCTGAGCGCTTCATCGTACCATAACCTACGACTACCACCTGCTCGAGCATGTTGATATCCTCTGACAGCTGGATGTCTAACTGACCGCCTTTGGACACCTTCACCTGCTTAGGCTGATAGCCCACATAGGTTACCTCAATGGTTGAACCAGGTTTTACCGCCAGCTTGTACTTTCCCTCCATGTCGGAGATAGTAGCCGCAGTGGAACCTTTCACCTTCACTGTGGCACCAATGACTTCCTCGCCGCTATTGGCGTCAGTCACCGTACCAAAAACATTCACGTTCTGTGCCGAGGCACCCAACGCGAACACCATCAGTAGCAGCACCATGCAACTGGCTTTCAGCCATGCATAGCCTGCGGAAACTTTTGTTTTGTTCATAAATCTATTATTATTAGTAGTATCATTCACTCTGTTTCATAGAGTTTTCGTTTTGCAAAGGTAAGTAAAAGAAACGAAATAAAAGAAAATACCGAGGAAAAAAAAAACGCAAAGCGTAAAAGTATCATCATTCGGCATTAAAATACCAAGATTCTTTTCCGTCTCCGATACAAATCCCCATTAATAGGGATTGCGGGGTTAGGCGATTATTTGTACCTTTGCAGCCGGAATTGAAATGAAAGAAATGAATGTAATGAAAGAAATGAAAGATGAATAATTAAGATGAAAAAATGAAAGTTCAAAGTTCAAAGTTTAAAGTTCAAAGTATATTTTTCTTGGCTTTTGCGCTGACAGTGCAGACACACGCCCAAAAGCAGGATGATATGCGACAAGCGGTGGAGTACCTGGCATCGCAGGAACTGGGTGGCCGGTATCCCGGTACTGCCGGCGACACCCTTGCCTCTGAATTTATTACCAAGAAGCTTCGCAAGCTGAAGCTCAAACCCGTTGTCAAAGGAAAGAAGGACAAGGGCTTTTATCACGACTTCACATACGGAAAGACAGAGCAGCGCACCACCCATAACATTCTTGCCGTTCTTCCGGGAAACGACAAGAAACTGAGGAACGAATTCATCGTCGTTGGCTCACACTATGACCACTTAGGTATGGGAGGTCAGGGGTCAGGTTCGCGCCGTCCCGACACATTGGGCGTACATCCCGGTGCCGACGACAATGCCAGCGGCGATGCCGTTGTCCTCCAGTTGGCCAAGTATTTTAAAAAGACCGGCTCGCCGAGAAGCATCATCTTCGCATTCTTCGGTGCAGAGGAACAAGGGCTTGTCGGTTCCAAATTCTTTTTGGATTGGATGAAGCACGAGGATGCCCGACGCATCAATCTCCCTGATAGTCAGAAAGGTATCGTTGCTATGGTGAATCTGGATATGGTGGGACGCATGCGTGATCATGCCCTGAGCGTATCGGGTACAGGAACAAGCAGCGCATTCAAGACGCTGGCCGAGCAGGTTGCCGAGCAGACCAACATCAACATCTCCTGCATTCCCGACGGCTACGGCCCCAGCGACCAGGCATCGTTCGTGGCTGCGGAAATTCCCGTGTTCTTCCTCACCACTGGCGGTCACATGGAGTATCACACCCCTGCTGACATTCCCCCTACCCTGAATTATGACGGCATGCAGCAGACGCTGGAGTACACGCAGGAGCTGATAACTCGCCTGTCAGCCATGCCCGACACACCCGACTATATCAACGTGCCCAGCACGCAGACCATGAAGCATGCCAAGTTCAAGGTCACATTGGGTCTGATGCCCGACGTTATGGGAGCGAGCACTATTCCGGGACTTCGTGCCGACATTGTGGTTGCCGGAAAGCCTGCACATAATGCCGGTATTCGTAGCGGCGACATCATCCAGGAGATTGACGGCAAGGCGGTGAATGACATCAACGAATACATGGAACGCCTGTCGGAGTTGACTGCCGGCACTACCATTCCCGTGAAAGTCCTGAGAAATGAGGAGACGATTGTTTTTCAAGTTCACCTAACCCCTCCCGTAAGATGAAAAAGGCAGCATATTGGACCATAGCCGTTGTCATCACATTGGTATTGAGTATCTACCAGCGCATGACCGGACCTACTCACCCGAAGACGGTGGTAATGGAACTGAATGACGCGAGCTACAAGGTGAAATTGCCAAGGAGCGGCGTGCAGCACGACGAGATTATCACGCTCGGCGACATTCCTCAACGTCATGGGAACATCACGCTGCACTACCGCCGCTATCCGACGCAGGACGAATATACCTCCGTGGATTTCAAGCACTTAGACAACGTGTGGCAGGCTGCGCTGCCTGTTCAGCCCGTAGCAGGCAAGCTGCAGTATTACATCACCGCCGACGGGCAGAACTACCCTGCCGACGAGCCTGTGGTCATACGTTTCCGCAACGATGTGCCTGCCGGCATCCTGATTCCCCACATCCTGCTGATGTTCGGTGCCATGCTCTTTGCCGTTTACACCTTCCTGCTGGTGATGACACGCAGGGAGTACGGCAAGTGGCTGAAAATCACCGTAGGAACGTTGTTCGTAGGCGGATTCATCTTCGGGCCTCTGGTGCAGCATGCCGCTTTCGGCCCTTGGTGGACAGGATTCCCGTATGGCACCGACCTCACCGACAACAAGACCCTCCTTTCCTTCCTCTTCTTCGCTGCCGCCCTGGCCACGCTGAAGTGGAAGTACAACAAGTGGCTGGTGGGTCTTGCCGTACTGCTGATGATTGCCATCTTCACGATTCCCCACAGCACTTTCGGCTCAGAGTATGATTACACAACACAGCAACTAAAAAAATAAAAAGGTAAAACAGTAAAAAGTAAAAAAGATTATGAAGATTAAAAGTTTTATGATGATGTTGGTTGCCGCAGCAACCGTAGTTATGGGTTTCACTTCTTGTGGCAGCGACGATGACGAGCCTCAGGTTCCCGTTGCCACTCAGGTGGCAGGCTCCTATACAGGTAATGAGATTGTTATCGTGATGGGCGACGAGTCGTCGAATGATACCAAGACCTATCAGTTTACCAAAGTGTCAGATACATCCATTGACATGACTGTTCCCGAAATGGGTATGGGCGGTATGATGACTATTCCCGCCTTCCCTGTGAAGAACATTCCTCTGACTCAGAACGGCAATACTATTACCGGCAAAGTCGCTTCTTACAGCGGTACGGTGAAGAATGCCAAAGGCGAGGATAAGGCTTATACCGTGAGCAATGTCGCCCTCATGTTCAGCGACAAGAACGTTGTGGTGACCTACTCGCTGAAATATGGCAACATGCCGATGGCAATGGAGACCACCTTTACAGGAATCCGCAAATAAGTGATGGCCGCTCGCATCAAGACATCTCTTTTGGCTGGCATGGCATTGGCTGTGCCAGCTATTAGTGTGTCTGCACAGCCGTCGATACGTGATTCCATAGAGCTGGAGCCCGTCGTCATCACCGCCTCCCACACGCCAAAGGCGCTGAAGGACGCACCGGTGGTAACGCGCCTCATCACGCGCCACGACATCAAGATTACCGATGCCACCAACATCCAGGACTTGCTGACGCAGGAGATTCCTGGCCTGGAGTTCGGCTTTGCCATGAGTCAGGAAACGTCACTCAACATGAGCGGCTTCGGCGGTAATGCCGTCCTCTTCCTGGTGGATGGCGAGCGCATGGCGGGAGAGACCATGGATAACGTGGACTACAACCGCTTGAATCTCGACAACGTCGGACGCATCGAAATTGTCAAGGGTGCTTCGTCGGCACTCTATGGCTCCAACGCTGTGGGCGGTGTCATCAACATCATCAGCCGCGAGAACCTGGAGCCCTGGACGGCCAACGCCAACTCGCGCTACAACACCTTCGGCCACGAATGGCGCAACGGTGCCAGCTTCTCGTTCAACACGACAAAATGGAACTCGCAGACAAATTTCCAGCACACCACGATTGACCCCGTCGACCTGCCGAAACGCTACTCTTCCGAGGAAATTGCCCTGGAACTGCTGAAGAAAGCGCAGGGGCTGCCCTACGACGAATCGGTGCTGAACGACGACTCGAACCTGAGCCGCCTCTATGGTCAGAAGACCTATAACGTGAAGGAGCGGCTGACGTGGCGTGCCACCGACCACCTGACGCTGATTGGTCGCGGCGGCTATTTCTTCCGCACCAGCGAGCGCGACACCTACGACTACCACTTCAACAACTACAGTGCCGGACTGAAGGGCAAGTACGCATGGAACCACGCCCGCTATCTGGAACTGTCGTACGCCTTCGACCAGTACGACAAGGCCAACTTCCTGCCTGACGGCACCCGCACCCACGACCACGACTACAGCAACCGCCAGCATGTGGCACATGCCCTTTACAACCATGCGTTTGGCAAGAATGCGCTGATTCTCGGAGCCGACTACATGAACGACTATCTCTCTACCTATCAGTTTATTACGGACACCAGCCACTCGCAGGACAACGTCGACGGCTATGCACAGTTCGACTGGAACATCACCGAACAGCTGAATGTCGTGGGCAGCGTCCGCTACGACTACTACTCCGCTTCCGCCCAGCAGGCGTTCACCCAGCGTCTCGCCGTAGTGTATAAGTTCCCGTGGATGACCTTCCGCGCCAACTATGCCAGCGGCTTCCGAGCCCCCACCCTCAAAGAGATGTATATGCACTTCGACATGGGCAACATGGGCTATATGCTGAGAGGCAACCCCGACCTGGAGCCTGAGAAGAGCAACAACTTCAACATCGCCATCGAGCGCACCAACCGCATCCGCAACAGCGGTTTCCTGGACGGACGCTACAATTTCACCCTCATGGGCTACTGCAACATCTTCGACAAGCGCATCACCACCATCGACGGCGGCATGTACGAGGGCATGGAAAGTGCGCTCTACTGGAACGAAGATGGCATCACCGTCTGGGGTATCGATGCCAGCCTGGGCCATATCTGGGATTGCGGACTATCGTTCAAGCTGAACTATTCGTGGATGAAAGAGACCGGCAACGTCTATTACTCCGACTTCTACCAGCCCCGTTCGCACTCCATGACATGGCGGATGGGCTACGACCACCGCTTTTCGCGCCTCTATGCCCTCGACGCGGCACTTTCAGGGCGCTATCAGGGCAAGCCGCAGTCGGGTCGCACGGATGTTGACCAGGGCTATACCATCTGGAAGCTGATGCTCCAGCACCACGTCTGGCGTGGCATCACCGTTATCACAGCCATCGACAACCTATTTAATTATAAGCCGAAGTCCTATTATTATTGCTCGCCGCTGACCACAGGGACATCGTTCAGCATTGGCTTGTCCGTCGATTTCGACAAGATATAGTCCATTCTGATAGTTCATTATTTTTAATCAAATAAAGCAATAATAGTTAATGTCGTTAAAATTAACGGAAATAATTAACTAAAAAGCTTCTTCGTATCGAGATAAATGCTATCTTTGCAGTCGATATGAAGAAGTTTTTCTTATAATATATGAAGAAGTCTACTATTTGGATCATCGCCTGCATCATGGGATTCTCGTTCCTGGCACTGCTTTATCTTCAGATTTCCTACCTTGAGGAGATGGTGAAGATGAAGAAGGAGCAATTTGACGAGAGTGTCAACCGCAGCCTTTACCAGGCCTCGCACAACATGGAGATGAACGAGACGAAGCGCTATCTGGAGAAAGACGTCAACGAAACGGAGCGTCATGCCTTCCAGCAGGATTCCGTCACCGTCGACGGCATTGGCGGCACCATCAAGCACAGCCACCAGTTTGCAGTAGCTGCCGACGACGGTACCGTGTATTCGTCGTTCCAGGTAAAGGCTTTCCAGATGAAGCCCGCCTCCATTCCCAAGGCCATGATTCTGCGCAAGGACAAGAACTCGCTGGTAGACGCTGCCAAGTCGATGCAGGAAATAGTCCGCAACCGCTACGTGTATCAGAGGGCCCTGTTGGACGAAGTGGTATATAACATTCTCTATACCGCCAGTGACAAGCCCCTAAAGGAGCGCATCAATTTCCGCATGCTCGACCAGGACATCAAGACCGAGCTGATGAACAACGGGGTGAACATCCCCTACCACCTGAGGGTATCGACCGCTGACGGCCGCGAGGTATATCGCTGTCCGGACTACTCTGAGGAGGGCGAGAAATATACCTACCAACAGCTGCTGTTCCGTAACGACCCGCAGTCGAAGATGGGTATCGTCAAGATTCACTTCCCTGACATGGGGTCGTACATCTTCTCATCGGTACGCTTTATGATTCCCAGCATGATATTCACGCTGGTACTGCTGCTGACGTTTATCTTCACCATCGTGGTTATCTTCCGCCAGAAACGCTACTCGGAAATCAAGAACGACTTCATCAACAATATGACGCACGAGCTGAAGACGCCGATTGCCTCCATCTCGCTGGCTGCGCAGATGATGAACGACGACAGCGTGACCAAGTCGGAGCAGATGACGAAACACCTCGGTACGGTCATCGCCGACGAGTCAAAACGTCTGCGCTTCCTCGTAGAAAAGGTGCTGCAGATGTCGATGTTCGACAAGAAGAGCGTGGTATTCAAAAAGAAGGAGCTGGACCTCAACGAAATGGTGGAACAGATAGCACAGACCTTCTCGCTGCGCGTGGAGCATACCGGCGGCAAGATTTACACAGAGATAGAAGCTGTCGACTCGGCCATCTTTGTCGACGAGGTACACTTCCAGAATGCCATCACCAACCTGATGGACAACGCGGTGAAATACCGTAAGGAAAACGAGCCTATCGACATCTATATCCGCACATGGAATGACGAACACAAACATCTGTGTCTCAGCATCCGCGACACTGGTCAGGGTATCAAGAAAGAGAACCTGCGCAAGATTTTCGACAAGTTCTACCGCGTTCACACCGGTAACAAGCACAACGTGAAAGGCTTCGGTCTCGGACTGGCCTACGTCAAGAAGGTCGTCGACCTGCATCAGGGCGACATCAAGGCCGAGAGCGAATTGGGCAAAGGCACTAAGTTCACCATCATCCTGCCTGTACTGCAGGAGGACTGACAAAATAAACTATAGTCACTAACTATAGTCACCATAGGTACTATAGGAGCTATAGGAACTATAAAAGATAAGCAATTATTATCTAAAAAAGAATACAAACAACAATTAACATGAAAAGGATTATGGACGAAAAATTGAAAATTCTTCTTTGTGAAGACGACGAGAACCTCGGAATGCTGTTGCGTGAATACTTAGCTGCCAAAGGCTATGTTGCAGAACTGTGTGCTGACGGCGAGGCCGGTTACAAGGCCTTCCTGAAGACCAAGTTTGACATCTGTGTGCTGGACGTGATGATGCCCAAGAAGGACGGTTTCACCCTGGCTCAGGAAATCCGTCAGGCCAATGCTGACATCCCTATCATCTTCCTCACCGCCAAGACCCTGAAGGAAGACATTCTCGAAGGCTTCAAAATCGGTGCCGACGACTACATTACCAAACCCTTCTCCATGGAGGAGCTCGTATTCCGTATTGAGGCCATCCTGCGCCGTGTACGTGGCAAGAAGAACCGCGAGAGCTCAGTATACCACATCGGCAACTTCACCTTCGATACCCAAAAGCAGCTGCTGAGCATAGGCGAGAAGCAGACTAAGCTGACCACGAAGGAGAACGAGCTGCTGGGACTGCTCTGCGCACACTCCAACGAGATTCTGCAGCGCGACTTTGCCCTGAAGACCATCTGGATTGACGACAACTACTTCAATGCCCGCTCCATGGACGTCTACATCACCAAGCTGCGCAAGCACCTCAAGGACGACCCGCAGATTGAGATCATCAACATCCACGGCAAGGGTTACAAACTCATCACTCCAGAAGCAGAGTAAACCCAAGATGCAGATAGACGAGGAATACTTTCAAAGCGAAGAATTCCAAGAGATTCTGAACAGTTATGAAACATCCATCAGTGCGGGAGAAAGCCCACTGATGGATGTTGATGACCTGGTAGAACTGGCCGACTACTACAGTTGGAAGGAGGACGACGACCGGGCCCTGGCGGTCATTGAGCAGGGGTTGGAGTATTATCCTGACCATGTCCTGCTGAATGTCTTCATGGCCCGTCGTGCATTAACGGAGGACAACTACGAGGAAGCCACATACTATGCCGATGCCATCAGCGACAGGGAGTCGCCGGACTACCACTATCTGCGTGCTGAAATACTGATAGCGCAAGACCGTATTGACGAAGCCGACCGCTACCTGCGTGACTACGGACTGACAGTACCGGCAGACGAGTATGTTGACTTCGTGAAGGACGTCGCCAACCTGTATGTGGACTACGATGTCAGCGAAAAAGCCTACGAATGGATGATGCGGTCGAAAGGCGACAACAGCGACGACTTCAAGGAGCTGATGGCGCGGGCTCTGTTCGGACTGGGGAAGTACAAGGACTCGGAGCGTATCTTCAATGAACTGATAGACCACAACCCCTTCTCGAAGCACTACTGGACAGCGCTGTCGTCAGCACAACTGATGAGCGAGGACTATTCGAACGCCATCACCAGTTCGGAATATGCCATCGCCATCGACCCCAAAGACCCGTCTGCACTCAGCAACAAGGCGAACTGCCTGATGAAACTGGGCAATTTTAAAGAAGCCAGCATTTTTTTCCAACGTTATAGAGAGGCGATGCCTGACGACGAGTTCGGACTGCTGCAACATGGCATCTGCCTCATCAATCTGGGACAAAACGACGAGGCTTTGACATTATTGGAAAAAGCTTACGACATAGCACCGGAGGACTCGCCCTTCCTATTGCAGATCTGTCAGGAGCTGGCTTTCTGCTACAGTGCACAGAAGCAGATAGAGAAAGCCATGATGATGCTTGACGAGACGGAACACATGGATTGTGACCATGTGGACACGCTAGTCATCAGGGGACATTTGTTCCTTCAAAACGGATTGATAGAAGAAGCTGAACAAGTGTACAAGAAGGCAATAATGTCGTCGAGCAACGCGCCTGGCATCCTACTGCGCATCATTGTATCACTCTATGACAACCACTACGTCAACGCCTGTTACGAGATGCTGCAGAAATTCCTGGCGATGACACGCGAATACTACCCCAACTACCACGAGGGCTATGCCTACATGGCCCTGTGTTGCTATGACTTAGGGTACAAGGAGGAATTCATAAAATATCTGAAGTTGGCTGTGAAGGAGAATCCACAAGAGGCCAAGGCCGTGCTTAGCCCTCTTTTTCCTTATGGGACTCCCGTGAACGACTACGTCCAATACTTCTCTTGACAATGAACCAAACCACGGTCAGGACGACCAAGGCAATGATGACGAGCTTGATATACTCGGCATATTCCGTAATCTTATCGTTCAGCTGCTCCTCAGGAACAATGGTGTGCAGATACCAGCCCAATCCGGCCAGAATAGCATGCCAGCAACCGGCACCGATAGTGGTGTAAAGCAGGAACTTGCCGTAATGCATGCGGGCCAGTCCGGCAGGAATACTGATGAGATGGCGAATGCCGGGTATCAGACGACCTGTCAGTGTGGCCACCACGCCGTGGTCGTCGAAGTAACGCTCAGACTTCTCCACCTTCTCCTGATTCAGCAGACACATCTTGCCCCACTTGCTGTTGGCAAAGCGATAGATGACGGGACGCCCCACATAGAGTGCCACGAAATAGTTGATGCTGGCTCCCAAATCGGCGCCAATGGTAGCAAACAATATGACCAGCCATACATCCAGCTGACCACTGGCAGCATGGTACGCTGCAGGAGTGACCACGAATTCAGAGGGTACAGGGACTATGGTGCTTTCAAGCAACATCAGCAACAAAATGGTGCCGTAATTCAAATTAGCTAATAGTGTTGACATATTCTTCTATGATGTACACAAAAGGGACGGTTCCTTTTGTGTACTGTTTGTGGAATTATTGGTCTGGATTAGCGATAAAACCTTGGTATTCAGGTACAAGAGACGACATCACACTGTCGTAGGCCTGATGCATCGTAGCCTGGATGTTCTGCGGCCCCTGTCCAACAGGATAGATGGGCTGATGGATGGTGAGCGACAGCGGATGCCATGTGGCGAAATGCCAGTCTTTCATTCGCGGCATCACATTGAAGGAGCCATTGATAGTCAGGGGAACAACAGGCAGCTGCAGCTCATCGGCCAACATGAAGGCTCCCTTACGAAATTCACCCATGTGGCCGGTAAACGAACGAGCTCCCTCAGGAAACACCACCACGCTACAGTTGGCATGCTCAAGGATGTCGCGAGCATCCTGATAGGTCTTCTTGATTTTGCTGACACCACGCTTGTCGACCATAATCTGGTGGGACTTCTTACAGGCATAGCCTACAAAGGGAATCTTGTTAATCTGGTACTTCATCATCCACTTGAAGTTTCGTCCTAAGAAACCGTAGATGAGGAAGATGTCGAAGGCGCCCTGATGATTGGACACGAAGACATACGACTGGTCGGGTTCAAGGTTCTCACGACCTTCTACCTTGACAGGCAGCAGGAAGGCCTTAGTGATGACACGAGCCCACCAGCGTCCAGGATAATAGCCCCAATAGTGACCGTCGCCCAAGGTACATCCCACCCCAACGGTAAACGCTGTCAGAATGGTTGCAATGATGGTAACGGGAATGGCAATAAAAATCTGATAAATACAATATAGAATCCTCATATCTTACTTCTCACTTCTTACATCTCACATCTTACATCTTACATCTTACCTCTTACTTCTTACCTCTTACTTCTTACCTCTCAACGTAATCACCACGATTTCACCTGGCTGTCCCAAACGGAAGGGAATAAGGGCTCCCAAACCGGTAGAGACCTGAAGCATACGGTTTCCATGATAGTAGGTTCCTGCCCACTCCTTGTAGTTGAAAGCCACAGGCGACCAACCGAACAACGCGAACTGTCCACCGTGGGTATGGCCGCTGAGCGTCAGCTGAGCCTGGCACTCAGGCAGGATATGTTCGTCCCAGCAAGAAGGGTCGTGTTGCAGCATCACCACAAAGGCGCTATCGGAAACACCCTCCAGTGTCTTTTTGACATCACCCTTACGTGGCATACGCTTCACTTTTCCCCAGTTCTCCATGCCAGCAATGACAATGGAGTCAGAATCGCGGCAGATGATACGGTTCTCGTTCAGCAACAGCGTAAAGCCCATCTGGCGAAAAGCAGCAATGGTCTGTTGGCAGTTACGTTCTTTTTCCACACTGTCACAAGACTGGTAGACCGCATAATCGTGATTGCCCAAGATGGCATAGACGCCGTCTTTAGCATGCAGCTGCCGAAGAACAGACGCACGGCTGGTCAGTTCCTGGGGATACACATTCTGCATATCGCCCGTAAAGACAATCATATCGGCATGCTGTGCATTGATGCTGTCGACAGCACGCTTCAGTAGCCATTCATTATAGCCCGTCATCGTGGCGATGTGGGCATCGGAGAACTGTACGATGCGGTAGCCGTCAAAAGCGGAGGGCAGATCGGCATTCACAAACTCTACCTGACGGACTACCAGCTGGCGATAGCCCACAAAGTGGCCATAGAGCACAAGAGCCCATATAATAAAAGTACACGTAAAGGCTGCTTTCTTCCAATGCTTGCGTGGCACCAACCAACGGCAGAGCAACGTTAGTACCAAGGGCACTACCACGAGTCCCATGATAAAGAAGAACGGTATGGCAAAACGGGCTATCATATGCTTAGGTGTTTAAGAGTTTAAGTGTTTAAGTGTTTAAGAGTTTAAGGGGGGTTGAGTGATTTAAGGAGGGATGATTGAATCGTATTTCTTCACCATGACTATCGGCAACAACAGCACCGTCGGCATACACTGTCTGACCATTACACAGTGTGCGCTCTATACGCCACTGATACTGGTGACCCTCCATCGGACTCCACTTGCACTTGCTTTCTATCAGGTCGGAGGTAACCGTCCAAGGGGTCTTAGGACGCACGATGGTGATATCGGCACGATAGCCTGGACGTAAGAAACCACGCTGCTCGACATCAAACAGGCGTGCCGGATTGTGACACATCAACTCTACGAGTCGGGGCAGGGTCAGCAGGCCTTCGTCAACTAATTCAAGCATGGTGACCAGTGAAAACTGTATCATAGGCATACCAGAAGCTGCCTTGATGCAACCGCCCTGTTTCTGAGAGAGCAGATGAGGAGCGTGGTCGGTAGCCACTACCGTGATGCGGCCATCATTCAAGGCCTCACGCAGCATGTATTGGTCAACTGGCGTCTTGATGGCGGGGTTAACCTTGATGCGGGCCCCTAACCGTTCGTGGTCAAGCTGGGTGAAGTAAAGATGTCCTACGCAGGCTTCGGCGGTGATGTTGGTAGCAATAGTATCGCGACGTACGGAACAGGGCTCAAGGAGTTCCAGCTCCTCGGCGGTTGAGATGTGGGCGAGGTGCAGACGAGTACCGTATTTCTTGGCTAAAGCGACGGCCTTGCGTGTTGACGCCAGACAGGCTTCCTCGCTGCGTATCAGGGCGTGGAGATTCACAGGAGGATCATCGCCCCAAGCCTGCTTGGCTTCTGCCATGTTACGGTTAATGATGGCCGTATCCTCACAATGTGCCATCAAAGGCAGCTTACAGGTTTTGAAGATATGGTCCAAAGCCTCTTGGCGGTCAACAAGCATGTTTCCCGTTGATGAACCCATAAAGAGCTTGATGCCGGGGATGCGCCTATCGTCCAACTGGGCAAAGGTATTGGCATTGTCGTTGGTGGCACCATAGAAGAAGGAGTAGTTGACGTGACTATGCTGACTGGCCAACAGGAACTTGTCGTTGAGAGCTGCCAGTGTAGTCGTCTGCGGATTGCAGTTAGGCATGTCAAAAAAACTAGTAACGCCACCGGCGGCGGCGGCACGGCTTTCGCTTTCGATGTCGGCCTTCTCAGTCAGACCAGGCTCACGAAAATGTACGTGTCCGTCAATGATACCGGGCAACACATAACAGCCAGAAGCATCGATGACTAAATCCGAGGGCTGAGGACAGAGGTCTGAAGTATCACTTTTTACATCTTCCTTTAGACATCTTACCTCAATAATATTGCCGTCTTCAATGACTATCAAGCCATCGAACGTACGGCCTTCATTAACGATATGTCCCCCCTTGATAAACAGTCTCATGGCTGTGGAACATTCGTCAGTGGTCTCTGGGGCTGTGTAGAGGCTGTGTCGACAGGCTGCACAGGTTGGGCAGGCTGTACGGGAACGGGATCCTTCATACCTGTCATGCGTGCCTCATTCTCCTGAGCAATACGGTAATATTCCTTCACGTAGGGATCTTCCTTGAACGCTTTCGTAGCCTTCGACATAATATACTCAATCTGCGGTGTCAGAATGGGATAGCGATACTGGCTGGTAATCATCATGAATACGCCAGGACCCAACACATTGTCGAAATTAAGCTCTATGAACTTCGTGACCAGCTCATCCTCGTCGGCAGTAATCTTGGCAGCCTCAGCATCCAGCTGCTCGGCTATGGTCTGTTCGTCAATGCCCTCCAAGATCATCTGGTTCTGCTTGTGACCCAATTCATTCATCTGATTAATCAGCTGATTGTGTCTGTCAATGAAATGATAGAGGCTATCGTTGAGGGGTGTACCACCAACGGAAGGACCTGCAGGACCTATCTTAACAAGAATATCACCCTCTTCAAGTACGACGGGCATAATACTCTCGTCATCCATATAGAGGTTGGCCATACGTACAGAGTCCAATAATCCGGCAAAGTGGAATTCGCCATGTACGACGTCACATGAATCGATGTTTCTTATTTGCCCAGACTTAAGGGCTTTCAGGTAAAGCTTGCTTCCGTCGAGTGCCGACACCGATGATGAACCGGTGACGTTATACGAACTGGCACACGAAGCAAAGAGTGCCACAGCGACGGATGCAATTATCAGTTTGTTCATAGGTGTTATTTCAAATAATCTGTTGCAAATGTACAACGGATTATCGAAATAAGGAAAAATATTTGCGCATTTTAAAACATTTGCGCAATTATTTAGCGTTTTTTTGCCTACTGCCTAGGTCTTTTTCTAATTCATTAGCAATTCGGTGACTGGTATAAAGCTGTAAGATAGCAGCCACCAACAGGACAACAATCCAGTTGTTGTGTACATATTGCACGTAAACAAACCAGTTTAATCCAAAGAAATTACCACGACTGGCAATCATCAGTAATGCAGCTACCATAAACAGCACGTCGCTCAGCAGCATAATGTGACGCAGACGCTTGATGGTCAGATTGGAACCTTCGTATCGCTGACGCATCTGCATGGCGGCAAAAAATACGGAACCAAGAGCAAACACATATGCAGCCCATTGTTGCAGGAACAAATACGCAGCAGTTCCGACAACCATCAGCAGACCTCCTAAGAGCAACAGGAATGTCTCGGTTTTACTCAACTGTCTCATGGCTTGTCTGGGGTTGTTCCTTCTCGTTGTCGTCGCTGAGCACAAAGATGTCCTCATCGTCAGCCTTCATAAAATAGCGTTCACGGGCAATCTTCTCCATAGCCTTGGGATCGCGGTCAATCTCGCGAATACGGGTCTGATTACGCTTGTGTTGTTCATTCTGCAAATTGATTTCCTCTTCCAATTCAGCAATACGCTGCTTATTCTTCATGTGGTGCCAGGCGCTGTTCTCGTCGACAAAGCCTATCAGAACAATAGCAAAAATGGTCACCAAGACATACTTCAGGGCCTTGATACGGAAGATGCGCAGGCATATATTCTTCAGCTTTTTCATCGTCTATTACTATTTTGCCTGCAAAGATAATAAAAAGATAAGAGATAAAATATAAAAGATAAGAGTTTTTTGGGTTATGGAAGTAAATTTTTCACTTTTCACGATTCACTTTTACCTTTTTTTCGTACCTTTCTCCTTTTGGAGAAGGTGCTTACGCTCGAAAGACTAAAAGAAAAACGAGTTTTCCTTTGGTTCTTTGCTCGCTTATTCGTACCTTTAACCTTTGGTTAAGGTAGGCTGCATCTCGGAAATAAAAGAAAAAAAAGGATTTTTTCTTTGTATTTCGCTCGATTTGCACTACCTTTGTAGGCAAAATTTTAATAATTATGGAAGAATATATCGTTTCAGCACGCAAATACCGTCCTACGTCGTTCGACACGGTCATAGGACAGCAGGCGCTGACTACCACGCTGAAAAATGCCGTCACGAGCGGAAAGCTGGCTCATGCCTATCTGTTCTGCGGACCACGTGGCGTAGGTAAGACCACCTGTGCGCGTATTTTCGCCAAAGCCATCAATTGTCTGACGCCCACCGCCGACGGTGAAGCCTGCGGCCACTGTGAAAGCTGTCAGGCATTCAACGAACAGCGCTCGTTCAACATCTTTGAGCTGGATGCTGCGTCAAACAATTCCGTGGAGCATATCAAGACACTGATGGAGCAGACGCGCATCCCGCCACAGGTCGGCAAGTACAAAGTGTTTATCATCGACGAGGTGCACATGCTTTCCACAGCTGCTTTCAACGCATTCCTGAAGACGCTCGAAGAGCCACCTGCACACGTCATATTCATTTTGGCAACCACCGAGAAGCACAAGATTCTGCCCACTATCCTAAGCCGTTGTCAGATATACGACTTCGAACGCATGACAGTACGCAACACTATCGACCACCTGAAAAGTGTGGCCGAGAAGGAAGGTGTCACCTACGAAGAGGAGGCACTGGCAGTCATTGCCGAGAAGGCCGATGGTGGCATGCGTGACGCCCTCTCCATCTTCGATCAGGCAGTATCGTTCTGTCAGGGCAACATCACTTACGCAAAAGTCATCGAGGATCTGAATGTGCTCGACTCTGAGAACTACTTCCAGATAATAGACCTTTCTATTAATAATAAGGTGGCAGACATCATGGTGCTGCTCAACTCGATTATCAATAAGGGCTTCGATGCAGGACTGCTTGTTCAGGGACTGGCCAAGCATGTGCGCAACGTCTTGATGGCAAAGGACCCGCAGACACTGCCCCTGCTTGAGGTCAGTGACCAGCAGCGCCAGCGCTATCAGCAGCAGGCAGCAAAATGCGATACACGCATGTTGTACGAAGCATTGCGCCTGATGAACCAGTGTGACATCAACTACCGCCAGTCCAGCAACAAACGGCTTTTAGTGGAGCTGACACTCATCGAGATAGCGCAGATTACCCAACCTGACGAAGGGGTTGGCAGTGGGCGTAAGCCCAGAAGATTGAAATCCCTGTTTAAGCAACTGATTCAGCAGGCTCAGCCCAAGACCGCAGCCCCGCAGGTAGCTGTGGCTGATCTTGCTGTATCAACATCTAGAGATTCTGGAACATCCAGTAATTCCAAATCATCTATGGAGTCTGGTGATTCTAATAAATCTGTCACTCCCTCTTCCCCTTCTAAGCGTCCTACATTGAAATCTTCCATCAGTTTCTCTTGGCAGAACCTTCGTGAAATGTCAAAGAAGAAACCTGTTGTCAGCGGTATTCTTGGTGATGGCGCTTCAACAACAGACGCTGCTGAAGAAATGCAGACCTTTACCCAGCAGGACCTGACACTGCAATGGATTTCGATGTGTAACCGCATGCCTCAGAAATACAGTGGTATCGCCACACGCATGAAAAACATGATGCCCGTCATTCATGAATACCCTGCAGTGGAGGTCGTCGTCGACAACCAGCTGGCTTTGGAGCAGATGGAACAGATTAAGGGTAGCATTGTCAACACACTGAAACGTGATTTACACAATCACGACATCACCCTTACCATGCGTGTTGCTGAGCGTCAGGAGCAGGAAAAGATTCTATCCCGTCGTGAGCAGTTCGAATTGATGGAACAAGAAAATCCCTCAGTCGGAAAACTGAGGGAACTCTTAGACCTTCAATTGGCGTAGCATCTTACCTCTTACCTCTCACCTCTTACTTCTTACATCATATCAACGGCATACCCATTTCCTTGCATTCCTGCCGCATGTCATCAGGCCAGATGCTAGCCTGTATTTCGCCAATATGTCCTTTGTGCAACAATACCATACACAAACGACTCTGACCAATACCGCCACCAATAGACAACGGCAATTCACCTTTCAGCAACTTCTGGTGGAAATACAACGTCTCGCGTTCCTCCTTGCCCTCCAACTTCAGTTGACGTAGCAGACTCTCCTTATCTACACGGATACCCATTGACGACAATTCAAATGAGCGCCCCAAGACAGGATACCATATCAGAATGTCACCATTCAGGCCCTCCAGGCCATTCTCGCCCATCGTCGACCAGTCATCGTAGTCAGGAGCACGACCGTCGTGTTTCTCACCGTTCGACAGCTTGCCACCGATACCTATTATGAATACGGCACCGTAAGCCTCACAGATGGCGTCTTCACGTTCCTTAGGCGTCTTATCAGGATACATCTTCAATAACTCCTCGGCATGAATGAAATGAATCTTCTCAGGCAGGAAGGGCTTAATCTGCGGATACGTCTCACATGTCAGATACTCCGTACGGCGGATAGCAGCATAGATGCGCTCCACAACATTCTTCAGATAGCTGATGGTACGTTGTTCCTTCGTAATCACAGCCTCCCAGTCCCACTGATCAACATACAGCGAGTGGAGGTTGTCTAACTCCTCGTCAGCACGAATGGCATTCATATCCGTATAGATGCCGTAGCCAGGTTCTATCTTGTACTCGGCCAGCGAAAGACGCTTCCACTTAGCCAGCGAATGCACTACCTCGGCACGGGCATCGCCTAAATCCTTGATAGGAAAACTGACAGCACGTTCCACACCATTCAGGTCATCATTAATACCCAAACCCTTCAGTACAAACAAAGGCGCCGTTACTCGACGCAAACGTAACTCCGTAGATATATTCTGTTGAAAGAATTCTTTTATTAATTTAATGCCTTGCTCCGTCTGCTTCATATCGAGCAAAGACTCATAACCAATAGGTTTAATCAGTCGACTCATCTTAATGATTTATTATTGTGACTATTTGCGATTTATTGTTTATTGTTTCAATTTTGCGTGCAAAGGTACTACTTTTATATTAAAAAGCAAACAAAAAAGCTAAATATTTTTGCAAAACGTCACAATTTCTTGATATATACTGACATCCTGCTTTATAATAATGCCGTTAACAAATCATAATTCTCAATTCTCAATTCTCAATTCTCAATTAAATATCGTACCTTTGCAAAACTTTTGTAATGATACGATTAAGTATCTGGTCCCGTAGCTTAGCTGAATAGAGCGTCAGATTCCGGTTCTGAAGGTCTTGGGTTTGAATCCCAACGGGATCACACAGGGATCGACGAAGTCAATCCCCTTTTTGAACGAAAAGATTAAAAGCTTCGAAGAAGAAAGTCCACTTTCAATTCTTCGAGGCTTTTAAGATTTTTGTAGGATGGCTGGCGCCAGCCTACAGGGATCGACGAAGTCAATTTCAACGGGATCACTTTTTTCTTCTTATTTGCTTAAATCTTCTATCAGCTTGTCAAAGTCTGAGAGGAAAGTCTGGTCTTGAATCCTCCAGAATTTCTCATACTCCCCTAACGCTTTGGCTTCAGCTTCCTCGTGAGTCACGGAACCTGCATCGGGCAGGATGTCAGCATCCGACACTTTCAGATAATGCTCCAACACCTGTTTCCATTCAGCCATCGTTGTCAAGACATGCCGCCTCGCCCTTCGCTCTGCTATTTCTAGAAATGCCGTTGTCAGCAAGTTCAGTTCATCCACTTCCTTCTCTGACAGATAGTTTTTGGCTATCGTCACGTCACTTTTAACGACTCTGCCATCAGGAGCATTCTTCCACGTCATCAGTCCCATGTGAGGTTTCTCGGCATCAGCACGGTCATATACAATCTCTGCCGCCGTCTGATGAGTCACGGCATAATGCATCATATTCTGCACCGTCTTATAGAAAATCCGTGTTATCTCGCTATCCTTGTCGTAGTCGCTACTACACTCGGCATAGATGTCCGTTATCTTCTGATAGTAACGACGCTCTGAGGTACGTATTTCACGGATGCGATCCAGCAATTCCTCAAAGTAGTCAGCCCCAAAGGGATTCTTGCCTTTCAGACGTTCATCGTCCATTACAAAACCTTTGATGATATACTCCTTCAAAACCTCTCGCGCCCAGATGCGGAATTGGGTCGCCTCGTAACTATTCACCCGATAACCAACTGCAATAATCGCATCCAGATTATACAGCAGAACGCCCTGTTCATCGCAATTGTCCGACGGAATTCGAATTTTTCGAATTGCTGTGGACAATTGCACTTCACCACTCTCATCAATCTGAGTCAGATGATAGTTTATCGTTGAAAGTGCAACGTTGAACAACTCAGACATTCGTTTCTGGGACAGCCAAAAGGTTTCCTGACTGAAAAGCACGTTCACATTCACCTTACCTGTGCTCGAACGATATATTAACACATTACCTTCAACGCTTGTAGCCAGCTCCTGAGCGTTCATCTTACTGGTGAAATATTCCTTTGCAGCTT
>JAEEGF010497450.1_pt1 | contig 35277 bp, 27 predicted proteins | sample 9134171 | NCBI WGS metagenome assembly JAEEGF01 (sample SAMN16246542, study PRJNA631951) | gut metagenome | biome: gut microbiome; feature: rumen; material: AP-attached | host: Bos | place: Iran: Karaj | collected 2018-10
AAAACGTCAAAAAGGTCTTCTCCATCAACATCCTTTACTACAACCTCGGCTATGGTGAGGACTACCTCTACCACGGACAAAGTGAACTCCTCGGTGTCCACACCGGTGACCGACTCATCATCGGGAACAAAAAAAAGAAGCGCGGGGCACAACCCAAAGCCACGAAAAACATCTTTCCCGAATACTATGTCCTAAGAGTCAGCAAGTTCGACGAAAACAAGGAGCCAACCACACCAGAAGAGGAATGGGCTCTCTACCTCAAGACCGGATACATCGACCCCAATACCAAGACACCAGGCCTGCGCGAGGCACTGGAACGGCTAAAACTCGCACAGCTATCAGAGGAAGACCTCAAAGAGTACAAGGACTACGAATTCAACCAACGCTTTGAAGAGAACGTCATCAATGCCGCACGAATAGAAGGCGAGGAAAAAGGGCTCGAAGAAGGGTTTGAACAAGGACTCGCCGCAGGCCGTGAAGAAGGCCGTGAAGAAGGCCGTGAAGAAGGTCGTGAAGAAGTGAAAAAAGAAATCGCACAAAAAATGAAAGATGCTGGCCTATCTCCCGAAGTCATCACCCAAATCATAGGAATTGAAACACCCAACACAGAATCCCACCTCTAATCTCTAATCTCTAACCTCTAATCTCTAACCCCTCTTTAACCTCTCACCTTTACTCAAACCGAATAGTTCGAGAAGGACGGATCCGGTTGATGATCACAGTGGGAATCAAGAGCATCAACATCCAGAGGAGGAAGGAAACAATGTTGACCAGCAATACCGTTGAGAGATGCAACTCGATAGGCACCGCGGAGAGGTAATACGTCTCAGGGTTTAGCTGTATCAAGCCCGTATGCTGCTGCAACAAGCAGAATCCCAACCCGACGAGATTGCCTATCAGCATGCCGATGAGCAAGATACGGATCGAGCGGTGGAGAAAGACCCGACGCACAAAACGGTTGGTGGCACCCATCGCTTTCAGCAAGCCGATGGTGGAAGTCTTCTCGATAATGATAATGAGTAACATCGAAATCACGGTGATTCCAGCAACGAAAAACATCAGCACAAGAATCAGCCACACATTGGTGTCCAGAAGGTCAAGCCAGTCGAAAATCTGAGGGTTGCTGTCACGGGCAGTGTAGGAAGCTAATGTCGAAGGGATCTGGTAATACAATTTTTGATTGATTTCGTCAGTCTTATCCCAACTATCCGTCCACACCTCCACCAGTCCCGTCTCCTCGTCGGACCAGCGATTCAGCTTTCGGATTTGGTCCAGGTCACAGAACACAAAACGACTGTCAAATTCAGGAAGACCCGTCTCAAAGATTCCAGCGACCACGAACTTACGTCCCCTCGCCTGCATATCCTCATCGATAAACCAAACCCGCATAGGATCCTCAACAGTTAGCTCCATCCTATCAGCAATCACCTTGGAAATCAACACCTTGTCAGAACGTTCCCCTTCCGCATAAACAGGAAGCGAACCCGTTACCAGACACTTCTCGAAATAGGACCAGTCGTATTGAGCGTCCACGCCTTTCATGACCACTCCCTGTATCTCCTCGTCAGTCTTAATCATCCCCGCCTTGTTGGCAACCCGCTGATAATGAATGACACCGGGAGTATCATGCAAGGTGTTTTCCAGTTTTTCATCCACTACAAAAGGAGTCTCCTCGAACGACTCGTTACGGTCGAGCGACTGGATATGAATGGGAGCCACGAAGCCGACAACCTTGGCACGGATTTGGTTCTTGAAACCGACCACAACCGCGAGCGAGATGAGCATCACCGTGATGGCAAGCGCTACACTCGTCACGGCAAGACGCATCACCGTCGAAGACACCTGCTCTTTAGAGAGTGAGAACAGACGTTCGGAAATGAATCTGGAACCCTTCATGCAGTTTCGAAGAATTTATTATTTTTGCAAAAATACGAAACCTCCTTGAACTATGAATCGTAAAATGAGAAATATCGCGCTCAGCCTCCTGTTTTTTGCCACAACCTTCAGTGGTGCCATGTCCGGCCAAGAAACCTCGGTCACCTTGATTCCTAAAGAACAATATGTCTCAGGAGCCATGGTAACAGAGAACTATTTCCATTTGTTGGAAGACTATCGTGTCGGCGTAGTGGCCAACCAGACCAGTCTCATCGGGGAAACTCATCTGGTTGACAGCTTAGTGGCATACGGCATCAACGTCAGAAAGATCTTCACACCAGAACATGGCTTCAGAGGAGGAGCCGACGCTGGTGCCAAAGTCAACAACAGTCGTGATGAGAAGACTGGCATCGACATTGTCTCTCTTTACGGAAAGACCAAAAAACCCTCCCCTGAGATGTTAAGTGGCATTGATGTGATGTTGTTCGACTTGCAGGATGTGGGTGTTCGCTTCTATACCTATATCTCCACGATGACATACGTTATGGAAGCCTGCGCTGAGAACGACATCCCGCTCATCGTGCTCGACCGTCCTAATCCCAACGGTTTTTATCTCGATGGACCCGTGCTGAAAACAGAGAACCAATCCTTTGTGGGGATGCATCCAGTGCCTGTAGTATATGGTATGACTATCGGTGAATACGCCTATATGGTAAATGGTGAAGGCTGGATGAAAAACGGCGCGCACTGCGAGTTAACCGTGGTTACCATTCCAGGTTACGAGCGCAATGCCATCTATGAGTTGCCCGTAAAGCCATCACCCAACCTGCCCAATTGGGAAGCCGTGTACCTCTACCCCACCCTGTGTTTCTTCGAAGGCAGTATCGTCAGCGTGGGCCGTGGCACCGACAAACCCTTCCAAATCTTCGGGCATCCCGACATGAGAGGCGATTACACCTTTACTCCCGAAAGCAAAAACGGCGCCTCCAAACCATTATTGGAAGGACAGCGTTGCCGAGGCACAGACCTCACGGAGTTTGCTCATGGTTATGCCAACAACACTCCTCGACTCTATTTGGAATGGGTGATCGAAGCCTACCAACAGCTTAAGGACAAGTCGTTTTTCAACAACTACTTCCGTCTGCTTTCTGGCGACAAGCAATTACAAAAAGATATTGAAAACGGCAAAAGCGCGGAGGCGATCCGTGCCTCATGGCAGTCGGATCTTGAGCATTTCAAGACCATCAGAGAAAAGTACTTGCTATATTAAGAGCCTGTTTTTAAATGTCTTGCATTACTGGCTGAAAACCATGATTATTCAAAGGTTTCTTTCAACAGCCGAATAAACTCCTGGTAGGCCGATGTATCCGCAAGCTCATTCATAGCATCAGCGAGGGAGCGGTAGTACCATTCCACGTCCTTCTTCCCGTCAGGAGCGTGGAAAAGGCTCCAGACTCTGTCACCTATCTTCCTATAATCCAAGGCGATACCGCGCAAATTAGACAATTTGTCGCCAAGAGCCACCAATTTACTGTCGTAGGGGGCGGCAGAAAGCTGATTTACCTGAGACAACTTTTTCTCGCGCCAGGTCATTGCAGAATCCATAGGAGCTGTCTCCGTCTGGACGAGCGTCGCCACACGGTCACCAAACAAATCACGGATTTGCTCAATGGTGACCTCCGTGTCCTCCACAGTGTCATGTAGGATGGCCGCAGCAAGCATCTCCTGGTCATTCGTGACGGTAGCCACAATGGAAGCAGCTTCCATAGGATGGATGATGTATGGATAGCCCTTGCCACGACGTTCTGTTCCTCGATGCGCCTCGGTGGCAAACATCAACGCTTTATCAAAAAAACTGGTTTCCAATGGATTATTCATTACAAACACTCAATTAAATTAATCTTTTGCGCCTGCTCAAAAACACGTTTGGCACGCTGTTCGTTGTACTCGCTCGTTCCATAAAGCAAGTCAAACAGCCGAACCAATCCAGCCTCACCAAAGCCTTTTTTCAGGACGAAGACGATACAAAGGTTCTGCACAACCACCGAAGAAGCCACGATGTCCAGACCCGTACCCGCCAACTGTATGAGAGCCAACTGATAAGCACCCTCGTTGCAGTCATTATACATCCTCACCAAATCACCGATAGTCCTCATCCCCATCAACAGCAAGATATGGCAATAAGGCATCAGGTTATCCTCATAAATCTCAGCCTGATTGATTGCCGCAATCTTGTCAGCCAGACGTTTAAAAGGTTTCAAGTTGAGGTACCCTCTAAAGGTATCGGCATTCAAAGGCACCTCGTCGAAGTTACCGTTTGCCACCATAGACTGCACATGACGACGATAGTCGGTAATCTCCTTGCGAATCTGGATAAACTGTTCATCCACAAGCTCCAACAAGCCCGCCAAACGACTCATGCTACGCTGATACTCCACAGGGATCTCCACTTCAGTCTTATAGCCCAAATCATGATACATGTTAGCCCATACATGTTGCAAGGTGCTTCGCATCTGAAGCTCGAAACGCAGTTGGTTGAGTTGCGGCATTGCAGGATCCGTACACATCGAAGCCGGAATACGACATACATAGTGTAAGGACAAATAGCCAAAACGATCCGTCTCAAGCATCTTCCTTTTATCGACAGAATTATCCCAGTCGATATCAAAAAGCTTTTCCACCAGTGCGGAGATGAGATCCACTTCATCGCTATAAAAAGTGATAATACGTACACCAAGGATATCGGTAATATCCTCTAAAGTACTGTATTTCTGACCCTTGAGCTCAAGTTTCCCAGAAAGACTCTTCTCTGTTTTGATACGAGACTCAAGCCCTGCCACGTATATTTTTTTTTCTTCCAGACAAGCACGCAGTCGATTCATGACGACTGTTTCCATTTTCTTGAAAATGGGAAGATTTTCGTGATACTCATCAAGGAGCATTTCGGTGTGGAGGGATTGGATGTGTCCCGTATCGCGTGTCCCTTGTCCCATACCTTATAAAATAGTAATAATATTAGAAAACCCAGTGATATCGAACACTTCTTTCACCATGGGTTGCATGTTGCGCATCACCAACTTGCCTCCTCTTGCCATGAGTTTTTTTTGCAGCATGAGGAAGGCACGCAGTCCTTGGGAAGAGGTATAGGTCATCCCAGAACAGTCGATGTCGATGTCAAGGTCATCACCTTCCATCAACGGAAAGATATCATTCTGAAAACGTTCTGCATTCGTGGTGTCAATTCTTCCATCCAGTTTCACCAAAGTCTTGCCGTTTTCTTTGTTTATATTCACTTCCATATTAAAAACCAGTTTTCAATAATCAACTTTCAATTTTCTTTGTCATAGTTAGCACATTATTGCCATTTTCATAGCGATAGTTTATGCTGTCCATCATTTTCTTACACAGAAAAATGCCAAGTCCGCCAATGTCGCGTTTGTCAGCAGGCAGGGTGATGTCAGGATCGGGACAGGCCAAGGGATTGAAAGGTTTTCCCGCATCGCGCAGCTCGATGGTAAGTACCAGGGAGTCATGATCCAAGCTCGTTCCAGCCTCGAGCCAGCCGATGCCACCATCGTATGCATAACGCACCACATTCTCCACAGCCTCTTCGACAGACAGCCCTATCCTGAAGCGTAATTCCTCATCTACAGGGATATCAGGCGAACTCATCAGAAAAGAGATAATCTCACTGCTCTTATCTGTGATAGGATTAAAACGTTTTCTTATCATGCTATTCTTTTTTGCAAAATTACTATTTTTTTATATTTTTGCAAGTCGACATACTAATAAACAGATGGAAGCTATAAAAATATCTTTGAAAGACTACGTCCTCAGCGGTGGAGGTGCCAACGGTGAGAGTTACGACCACAAAGCAGACCCTTCAGTGATGCTCAAGCTATATTTCCCTGGCAAGATACAACAACCTTTGGACGAGATGCGTTTGGCACGAAAAGTTTACGAGCTGGGCATCCCCACTCCCGAACCTGGCGATTATGTAGTGACTGAAGACGGTCGCTACGGCATCAGGTTCCATCGCATTTTGGGGAAGAAGTCCTATTCACGCGCCACCAGTGACAATCCAGAAAAAATCCAGCAATACGCCAGTGAATTTGCGGAGATGTGTTTGCAGTTGCACAACACTCACATCGACACCAAACAGTTCGAGAATGTGAAAGATCGTTACCACCGGCTGTTGGCTGAGAACCCTTTTTTCACCCCGGACGAGAAGGCCAAACTGAGTCATTTTATCGACCAGGTCCCTGACGAGGACACTGCCATCCACGGCGACCTCCAATACTCCAACGCCATCTTTGTGGGCGACCGACGGTATTTCATCGACCTTGGCGACTTCTGTTATGGGAATCACCTCTTCGACGTGGGCATGGTGTATCTTTGCTGTGTCTTATCCAATGAGGATTTTATCCTTGAGACTTTCCACATGGACAAGGCGACTTCCACCCGTTTTTGGGAATGTTTCGCTCCCGCTTATTTCGGCACCGACCGTTCCCTTAAGTCCATCGAAGAGGAAATCAGGCCGTTTGCTGGACTCAAGACTTTGATTGTGGAGCGCGACACACACCGACCGATGCCTGAATTCCGGGCTGCGCTGGAAACCGTTCTAAAATAAAAAAGGGCTGGCACCTAAGATGTGACAACCCTTTTCATTTTCAAGTGTTTATAATCACCTTCTCACCTTCCCAGGATAAACCTTCAAGGCTTCCTCGAGGCATTTCATGGCGGCTTTTAAGTCATCGATGCAGATGCAGTAGGTGATACGTGCCTGATGGCGACCCTTTTCTGGGTCAGCATAAAAGCCGGTGGCTGGAGCCAGCATCACAGTTGCTCCGTTGTAGCTGAAGTCGGTGAGCAACCATTGGCAGAACCTGTCACTGTCATCAATAGGCAGGTCAATCACGGTATAGAAGGCACCTTTCGGCATGGGGCAGAAGCAGCCTGGGATCTTGTTGACACCCTCGACGATGACATTGCGACGGGCGACGTATTCTTTTTGCACGGCGTCAAAATACTCTTGCGGAGTGTTAACGGCGGCTTCGGCAAAAATCTGACCGAAACTCGGTGGTGACAGACGAGCCTGAGCCAGTCGCATGGCGATGGCATACACCTCGCTGTTACGGGTCACCATGCAGCCCACACGGGCGCCGCAGGCACTGTAGCGTTTCGAGACGGAGTCGAAGAGGATGGTATTGCGTTCCAGTCCTTCAAGCTGCATCACGCTGAAGTGCTTTTGTCCATCATAGCAGAACTCACGATACACCTCATCTGCAAAGAGGTACAGGTCGTACTTCTTAACCAGACCAGCGACCTTCAGCAGCTCCTCATGCGTATAGAGGTAACCCGTGGGGTTGTTGGGGTTGCAAATCATGATGGCCTTGGTGCGTGGTGTGATAGCCTTCTCGAAGTCCTCGATAGGTGGCAGGGCGAAGCCCGTCTTGATGTCACTAGGGATGGTGACAATCTTGGCATCACACAGCTTGGCGAAGGTGTTATAGTTCGTGTAATAAGGTTCTGGAATGATGATCTCATCGCCAGGGTTCAAGCAGACGGTGAAAGCCATCTGAAGAGCCTCACTACCACCAGTGGTGACGATGATCTGATTAGGGGTGACATCGATCCCATGGCGGTGATAATAGTTACAGAGGGCGCGGCGATAGGTAGGAATACCAGCGGAATGGCTATATTCCAGCACGCCATGCGTTGCCGGGAGTTCACAAGCGATCTCTGACAGCGCTTTCAAAGCCCCTTTAGGTGTTTCAATATCGGGTTGACCTATATTAAGGTGATACACATGGATGCCGCGTTCTTTTGCGGCATCAGCAAACGGAACGAGCTTCCGAATCGCTGATTGCGGAAGCTCTAATCCTTTATTCGAAATCTGTGGCATTACAGTGAATCAGTTTAACAGTTAATCAGTTTTAATTATTAACAGGGCTTCCTGCTTCTTTCTCCGGGAGGGCGCCGTTAGGTTGTTCAAGCACTTTACCCTTGATACGGAGGACGACGGTGGAGTTCGTTTTGGCGTTGGAAGTCACCGTGATCGACTTGTTGATGTTGCCGACGCGGGTAGTCTTGTAGGTCACTTTGATGACATCAGATTCGCCAGGGAGGATAGGCTCCTTGGGCCATGAAGGCACGGTGCAGCCACAGCTGGATTTAGGTTTCTGAACGATCAGGGGTTCATTGCCTGTGTTGGTGAAGACGAATTCACATTCGCCGTTTCCATTGTAAGGAATCTCACCATAGTCGTGGACTGTTTTGACGAATTCGATCTCAGGACCGTTAACACTCACTTTGCTTTCTTGCGCTTTTGCCACCCCACAAACCATTGCGAGGAAGGTAATCAAAAATACAATCTTTTTCATTTTATGTTGGTTTTAAAGATGTGCAAATGTATAAAATCTATTTAAAACAACACTTAATTAGCGTGTTTTTTTACAAAAAGATGATCTTTTTCAAAAACCGTACCAAAAAAAATAAAAAAAACGCTTGCCAGATAAGAAAATTAGTGTAATTTTGCACCCCGAAAGACGGCGGGATAGCTCAGCAGGTTAGAGCGTCGGATTCATAACCCGGAGGTCATGAGTTCAATTCTCATTCCCGCTACAAAAAAAAGACGGCAATAGCCGTCTTTTTTTTGTTGAAAGGTTTCACCTCCTCTCGCCTTAAATAAATTCCCGAATCATAGAGGTCTGCGGGATCTCCTTGTCGGGAACTGGGGTGAAATAGTGGATGAAATGAAGCAAGCGATGTGCTTCGGTGTAAGCGGAACAGTTTTTCGGCACGCTGGCAAGGATGATCTCAGCGTGGTTGCGCATGACGGCGAACTCAATCAGATAAGAGGAGTTGAACATCATGTCGGCGTTTTCCTGATAAGGATAAATCCACTGCTCCTCGGCGGCGATGACATTAGGCCACTGTTCGATGGTTTGACGAGCTGTGAATGCACCTTTATTATAATCACGAACAATGCGGCGCAAAAGGCGGTTGTCGCTGGTCGGGATGATGTTATGGTCATCCAATGAAGTACTGGTCAAGGTGTTAATGAAGATACGGAACTTCACCATATCGAGAATCTTGTCGGTCAGCTTAGGATTAAGTGCATGAATGCCTTCGAGCAGCACCACGGTGTTTGATTCTAGATGAAGTTTCTTGCCATTATATTCCTGACGGCCTGTCACAAAGTTGAACTCTGGGATATCCACCGTCTCCCCTGCCAGCAGCTTCAGCAGGTCGTGTTGCAGCTGCTCGTGTTTCACGGTCTCGAAGTTGTCGAAGTCATAGTCGCCGTTAGGCAGTTTAGGAGTGTCTTCACGGTTGACAAAATAATCATCAGTTGAGAATGACAATGGTTTTAATCCGCAAGCCAATAGCTGAACACTCAACCGCTTACAGAAGGTGGTCTTGCCGCTGCTGCTAGGGCCAGTGATAAGCACCAAACGAACGCCGTTGTCTCTTTGGAAACGTTTGTGAATCTCCTCCGCGATTTGGACGATTTTTTTCTCTTGAAGGGCTTCTGACACCTTAATCAGGGTGCTGGCATAACCGTTGAGGCAGGCTTGGTTGACATCCCCCACGTTATTGAGTCCCATGATGATGTTCCATTTCAGATTCTCATTGAACATCTCGAAAGTCTTGGGCTGAGGCACGAAAGCAGCTAATTGGTTTGGGTTGTGACGGTCAGGGACTCGCAACAGCAAGCCGCTGTAATACCGCTCCAGTCCCCATAACTTGAGGTAACCAGCTGAAGGAACCAGTCGGCCATAATAATAGTCGGCGGTGTCGCCCAAGGTATAATAATCCATATAGACCTGTCCACTCGATTCGATGAGCTTGACCTTGTCGTCATAGCCTCGTTCACGGAAGATACGCACCGCCTCCTCGGTCTGAACCTCATGGAGATGGAAAGGCATGTCCTTGTTGACGATCTCCTGCATGCGCTGACGGATACGGTCGATGTCGTCATCGGACACCGCTGAGTCATCTGCCTTGTGGAAGTTACAGAAATAGCCGTTGGAGATGGGGTTTTCCATGTAAATCTTTGAACCCGGAAAGACATCGCGAGCGGCTTTGCTCAGAAGGAAACATAGCGAGCGGAAGTAGATGCGTGAGCCAGAAGGGTCACGGACATCCACATATTCCACGTCACGGTTGTTATACGCCTTAAAACGCAGTCCTTGAGGCACGTTGTTCACACGTGCGGAGACAATTGGATAAGGCTTGTCAAAATCAAACTCAGGAAGCATGTCCTGTAAAGTTGTCCCCTCGGGGAAACTCTTGGTGGTCTTGGTGTTGCGGCAATAGATTTGAAGCATGGCTGTTCGATGATAAGATTGCGCAAAGATAAAACAAAACAACAAGAATCAAAAACACAAATTGTTTTTCCCACACAGTTCGTTGCAAAGCGTTTTATTTCCTATTTTTACGGTCAAATTATCCTAATCATTATCCTAATCAATATTTTTATGAGAAAAAACACACTATTTTTGTTAGGCATGATTACATGTTCTATCGTGTCATGCAACACACAAAAGCCTGAGGTAGAGCCGAAAGGCAAAGACAAAATCGGTCCGAAAGAGCTGACACTCCAATCGGACATCATGACCCCGGAGGTCCTGTGGTCGATGGGTCGTATCGGAGAATACGACCTCTCCCCCGACGGATCCAAAGTCGTTTACAATGTTACTTGGTACAGCGTGGAGGAAAACCGCAGTGGTTCCACCCTGTATATCATGAATGCTGATGGCAGCGACAACAAGGTGCTCTCCACAGCCAATCAGAGCGAGTACAGTCCTCAGTGGCGGCCTGACGGTAAGAAAGTAGGCTTCCTCTCCCCTAACGACGACGGTGTCATGCAGCTGTGGGAGATCAACCCTGACGGCACTGGACGCCAATGTGTCTCCAATGAAGCTGACGACATCAACGGCTTCCTTTATGCCCCCGATGGCAGCCAGGTTCTTTTCTGCAAAGAGGTGAAGCTGAAAGAAACCGTGGCTGACCTCTATCCCGACCTTGAGAAATCAACGGGTCGTATCAACAACGACTTGATGTACCGCCATTGGGACCAATGGGTGGACACCTACAGTCATCTCTTCCTTGGCAACTTCAGCACTGGTAAGATTGAGAATGCCATCGACGTGATGCAAGACGAGCAGTGGGAAGCCCCAGTCCGTCCTTTTGGAGGCATGGAACAGGTACAGTGGATGCCCGACAGCAAGAGCTTCGTCTATTGCTGCCGCAAAAAGGTGGGCAAAGAATACGCCCTCTCGACCAACACCGACCTCTACCAGTACTTCATCCTGACTGGTGAATGCAAAAACCTCACGGAAGGCATGATGGGCTACGACCTAAACCCTGTGGTCTCACCTGACGGACGTTATCTGTCCTGGGAAAGCATGGAACGCGACGGCTATGAGTCGGACAAACAGCGTCTCTTTGTCATGGACATGCAGACTGGTGTGAAGACGGACTACTCGAAGGACTTCGACCAGTGCTGCACTGGTTTCAGCTGGGCTCCCGACAGCCAGACGCTCTATTTCATCAGCGACCACTATGCGGTGGACGAGCTGTACGCCCTGACCTTTGCCGACGGCAAGATCCGCAAGATTACCGAGGGTGTACATAACTATGTGTCGGTGAAGTCCAACGGCGAGCGTCTCATCGCTGGCATGCAGTCGATGAGCCATCCTACCGAGCTGTTCAGCGTTGACCCCATCACGGGTGAGGCACAACAGATCACCACAATCAACGACAAGATTTTCGCCCAACTCACCATGGGCGAGGTGAAGGAGCGTTGGATTAAGACCACCGACGGCCAGCAGATGCTGACTTGGGTCATCTACCCGCCTCATTTTGACCCCAACAAGCAGTACCCTGCCCTTCTCTACTGTGAGGGCGGTCCTCAAAGCACAGTGAGCCAGTTCTGGTCGTATCGCTGGAACTTCCAGATGATGGCTGCCAACGGTTACATCGTGGTTGCTCCCAACCGTCGCGGCTTGCCCGGTTTCGGTCAGGAGTGGTTAGAGGAGATCAGTGGCGACTACGGCGGACAGTGCATGAAAGACTATCTGAGTGCCATCGACGAGGTCAGCAAGGAGCCTTACGTTGACGCCAACCGTCTTGGTGCTGTGGGTGCCAGTTTCGGCGGCTTCAGTGTGTATTGGCTTGCTGGACATCATGAAGGACGTTTCAAAGCCCTCATCGCCCACGACGGCATGTTCAACCTCGAAGCACAGTATTTAGAGACGGAAGAGATGTGGTTTGTGAACTGGGATCTCGGCGGTGCCTATTGGGAATGGAACAACCCCACGGTGCGCAAGACCTACGCCAACTCCCCTCACCTCTTTGTGGATAAATGGACTGCTCCTATCCTCGTCATCCATGGTGGTCTCGACTACCGCATCTGTTTCACGCAAGGCATGCAGGCTTACAACGCAGCCATCTTGCGCGGTCTTGATGCTGAGTTCCTTTACTTCCCCGATGAGAACCACTGGGTGTTGAAACCCCAGAACGGTGTTCTTTGGCAGAGAAGGTTCTACAATTGGTTAGATAAATACCTGAAATAATCATCTTTTAATCCATTCACCTGGAACCCTTAGAAAGGGCGACAGTACACAGACGGGGGTACGCCCCCGTCTTTTTTTTATGTCGGACACGGGACTCGGGATTTCTTGACGCGGGACTCGTATCTCGTGTCTCGCATTCCGTATCAAGTATCAAGTATCACGAACAAAAAAAACCACCGGATTTCTCCGGTGGTTTTTTTGAGTTGCTAAAAGCTAACAGCTAATAGCTAGATGCTAACAGCTTACTCCTTAACGACCATTTGGTTGCCTTGCTGACCGTTGGTCATGGTGACGTTGATGGTATAGACACCAGCGCTGAGGCTGCTGAGGTTGAGCTCAACTTGATCAGCGTTGCCAACTTCTTCGTTGATGAGGAGTTGACCCATGGCGTTGTAAACCTTCACCGTCTCGATAGCTTGGCCTTGAATCATGACCTTGCCACTGGTCGGGTTCGGGAAGAGGCTGATTTCACCATATTCATTGACACCCGTGTTACGGAAGTTCAGAACCATCGGGTTCTTAGCTGAGCCGTAGATGTCATCAGACTGATAGACAATCTGTTCATCGGCGATGCCAGCAAATTCAGTATTGCCATTGACATCGAAGAGACGGAAGCTGACTTCCTCGCCAGGTTCACCGCTGACGGTCAAGAAGGCAACATAGTTACCCATTGACTTTTGGAGGAGAGCGGTACCACGGCATTCACCGTTAACGAAGGCGCCAATTTCGTGGCTACCCTCGCTCATTGCGAATTGTTCAGCATTGAGCGTCACCATCATGGTGAGGTTGGTCGGGAACAGATAGTGGTTGGTGTTCCAGTGGGTGATGGCCGGGATTTCGGCGACATAGCCCTTGGCAGGAGCGGGATAAATGAGTGTATTTTCCGTTTCACCATTGTTCAGATAGAGGTAACCAGCGCCAGGTGTCAGCGTCAAAGCAGTACTCCAAGCACCACCTTCGAATGAGGTGAAGCCATTCTGACCCTTGATCATGTCTCCTTCTGAAGGAGTAATGGTGGAGAGGGCATAGTCTGCGCTCATTTCAGCATCGGAGATATAGCCAATCCAGTTCCAGCCAGTGGCCAGCGTGATGGGGTGATCATTCGGGTCAGCGAGAGGAGCGGTCAGCGACAGTTCACCGCCATCGGTAAGGATGAGGTACATATTCGCATTGTTCATAGTAGCCAAGGTGCCTGACCAAGCGCCATTCTCCAAGTTCACATAACCATCGTTCTGAGACTTGATAGAAGCAGTGGTACTGGTAGCAGCGATGCTATTCTCAATCAGCTCAAGAGCATTCTCAGGATACTCGACGTATGAGGAGAACCAGCCCCAACCAGAGGAAAGGGTGACGGTTTGCTCTTCTTCGCCAGCACCTTCCAAGGTCTGGAAGTATTCCCAATTAGAAGCAGCACTGACTTCGTTAGGTCCGCAGACTGCATAGACATAAACCACATAGAGGCTATTATCATCCAAACCAGTGAGCGTGTAAGGATTCGTGGTAACATTGATGATGTCGCCGGTACCAATCGCATAAGATCCTGTAGCGGAATAGTTGATCACCTCTAACTGCCATGCAGTAGCGTCGCCGTTTTCAGTCCAGGAGACCACCGCAGAGTTATCAGTGATATCGGTAAATGCCAGATCACTCGGAGCCGGGCAAGCTGACTCGGTCATGAAGTAAGCTTCCTGAGACCAATTGGTGAGCTCGTCCTCTTCGCACAGACCTTGAACTTGAACAGCATAGATAGTTGAAGGATCGAGATCAGTGATTGTGTAGGGGCTGGTGACACCTTCCACAAGCACAGGTTCGGAATCATCGGAGATATACTCCTCAGTGGTAACAAACACACCAAAGATTTCTTCAGCATAACTAGGATCTTGACCTCTTGCGACGAAGGTAAGGGTACCACCCAATTCCACACCATCGATGATTAACCAGTTATCTGGATACAGTGGACCGTAATCATTATTAAAGCTTTCGGAATAGAGACCTGCATAACCATTGAAGTAGGTTCCGGGTTCATAGTCAGTTTGGTCGGTGTAATCAAGATAACCCCAATTGTAACCGTCACCGTCATGGTCAACAATCATCAAATTCGAGGGAATATCACCCTCAAAGTCAACGTTAAAGATCTCGTTACCACCTGCATCGGTCAACACGATGTCGTCAACAAGCAAACGGAACATATCGGTAATGTTATAGTGACGGATAGCCACGGAACCTGTGCCACTGAATTGGCTCAGATCGAAGGTATATTCTGTCAGTTCTTCTGTAGCAGTTTCATCCTCTCCAACTTGTGTGAAAACATCCTCGTTGAAACCACCAGGAATATAATACTGGAGGTTGTAAGAATCTTGAGCGCCAGTCCATTCCACAGTGGCAGAGTTAGCAGTAACATCGGTAATGTCATCAATAGTAGGAACAGCGCAGTTGCTGAGGGTGGTGAAGGAAACGGTGTTGGTCCAATCGGTCAACTCAGTCTTGGTGCAGATACCTTGGACATGAACCTCGTATGGAGTATTAGGCGTAAGGTTGTCAAGCACATACGGATTGTCGGTGACCGCCTCAATGAATTCAGGCTCGGAAGCAGGGATATACACATGTTCCGTAGCAACATACACGCCAAAGACTTCAGCAGCATAACTTGGATCTTGACCTCTTGCGACAAATGTAAGGGTACCACCCATCTGAACATTGGGAATGATCAGCCAGTTGTCAGGGTACAAAACGCCGCTGGCGTAACTGGCAGAAGTGAGACAATACGAGCCATTACCCACAGGATTTCCTGAACCATCAGTTTGAGTGATATTCCAAATACCCCAAACATTACCATCACCATCAGCGTCATAGTTCATCCAGTCAGAAGGAATGACACCATCTTCAAAATCAGCAAACAGCACTGTTTCTCCGTAGGCATTTGTCACCGTAATATCGTCAACATTCAAGCGGAACATATCACTGATATTATAGTGGCGGATGGCGATTGTAGCCAATCCAGCAAAGTCAGACAAATCGTAGGTATACTGCGTGAGAACAGCGGTGGCTGTCACATCAGATCCTTGCTGTTCAAAAGGAGTTACATCGACATGAGCGGGGATCCAGTATTCGATGTTGTAAGCGGATTGGTAACCCGTCCAGCTCAGCGTAGCCTCGGTGGCATTGGGTTCCACAGTAAGGTGTGAAGGAGTCTCGCAAGCACTTGGAGTAGTAAACATAGCCATCGCCCAATTGCTGTAACCATCAGCACCGCAGTTGGCACGGATGCGGACGGCATAAGTGGTCTCAGGATCAAGCTCAGTAAGCGTGTACGGAGAAGTAGTGGCGTCCGGAGCAGAAATCCATTCTAAGTCATCAGGATTGATGCTGGTTTCAAAGTATCCACGGATCATCCAGGTATAGTCGAGATCGTAGGTAGTAACATCCTCCCATTCTGTTCCATTAAGGCTAATCCAACGTCCGTTGGGATCACCTGTATTGTTACATCCCATAGCAGGATATGATCCGTATTCCTTGAGAACAATCCAAAGATTTTGTGAGGCATCAAAAATAACAGGCTGTGTAAGCGTCACCTCATGGAAAGCATTAAGCTGTTCTGTCTCCACCGTCTCTTCATAAAGCAATGTTTCAGGAGCATTTTCTCCACCAGAGTAAACATAAATGGTAATAGGTTCTGCACTATTCGCATCAGAGGCTTCATACATAGAAACCTTGGTAAGCATGTCTTCATTCAACATATCAGCCGGGAACATGACAGCCCAATATACATCACTGCCTCCGGTACCGATGCTACTGGAATAGGTACCGTTATCATAATACAGCCAGGAGCCACGGTCTGATTTGTCGCTGGAAGGCACCAATGCATATTCGAATTCGATTTCGTTATTTGAACTCCAATTCACCACAGCAGAAGTAGGCATGAGATCCGTGATTGTCAAGTTAGTCGGTTTCGGGCAGGCTTCAAGGGTTGTGAAGCTCACCATGTTGCTCCATGCGCTGACATCTTCCTCATCGCAAGTAGCGCGGACATAAGCAAAGTAGGTCTGGTCAGCATCCAGATTCTCGTTGATGGTAGCCGGGTTGCTTCTCACATCCATAAAGAAATCAGGTTGATCGGGATCGAAGTTGCTATTCGTGGAATAAGCGATTCTCCACATGCTTTCTTCACCTTTGACAGTCCAGCTCAGGGTAGCCTCATGAGTTTGAACATCGTCAACAGTGAGGTTAACAGGTTTCGGGCAGGTGGGAGGAACGCAGCTGACTTCGTATGTCACAGGAGAAGCCATGGCACCAGAGCCTTCGAAAATCAATTCTCCTTCAAAATCGTACACTTCGTAGGAAGCTTCATTGTCATAGCTACCAACATGCCAATTAAACTGAATCTCGCGGCCATCACACACAGCAAGATAAACGGTGTTCTCTTCGTTTTGACCAGAGCCTGTGGTGCCGTCGAGGTTTTCATTAGCAATTTGACCTAAAACAAGGCCAGTTTCAACATCCACCACCTCGATGTAAGCGCCATTCCATCCGTCGCCCCATGAGTCAGTAATCACGAAGGTGAGTTGGCACATGTCAGCATCTGAGCAAAGATTTGTGACGAAGGAAACCTTGGAACTCCATGAGCTATAACCGTCGCTGCCACAGTTGGCACGGATATAAGCATAATAGGTCGTAGCAGCGGTCAGGCCTTGCAAGGTGTAAGGATTGGTAGTGGCATTGACGGGAGTAGCTTGGTCGGGATCAAAATCACTATCGGTGGAATAAACAATCTGCCACTGAGAAGCATCAGATTCCCAAGCGAAGGTAGCGGAATTATCTGTCGTCCCCGTGCAAGTGAAAGCCGTAGGTATCAAACACAAATCAATAGTGCGGAAATAAGTGCTTTCAGTCCATGCACTGCTACCATCCTGGCCACCACAGACTCCCTGGACCTGAACTTCATAAAAAGTAGAAGGAGTTAATCCTGTCAAAGTCTTGGGTGAAGTAACGTTGTTCAGTGTAATCCATTCATTGTCTCTTGGAGTGTTCTTGCCTATGTTAGTGATGGTAAGGTCAGTTGCATCATTTTCTCCACCATTATAGACATGGAACTCATAGATTTTGCCAGCCTCGAACACATAGTCGTCATAACGACCGCCAATACTACCGCCTGCAGAAGCGATCCACATACGATCGCCAGGCGTAGGATTCGTGATTGCCCAATCATACGTGCCAGCAGGAATTTGAATCGTCACACTGCTATTGTTAACCATGTTGGTGGTGGTCAAGGATCCGTCAGCATTCACAGGAATCTTGTATTCGAATTCAGCATACACTGAAGCATCGGCATCACCACTTGAGGTCAAAGGACCTGTTTCGGGAATAATCGTGCCATAAGTGTTTGCATCGGCATCGAGCAGCATCTGGTATCCAGAGCCGTCTTGCCATACATCGTCCGTTGTAAGGGTTATGAACGCATAGTCAATGCTACTTTCACGATATCTTAAATTATACTGATTCGAGAATCCATTCCAAGTGACCACAGCTGAATGAGTATCAGGTACCACACTTTCGATGACAGGTGCCGGGCAGGCCTCTAATGTGGTAAAGGTCACTTCGTTGCTCCAGTCGCTCACGCCGTCAGCAGCACCACAGTTGGCACGCACTTTCACAGTATATTCCGTTTCAGGAGCGAGACCAGTCAGTGTGAAGGGATTGGTTTGAGCGTTGATCAGGTTGCTTTCATTACCATTGAGGCAAATCTGCCATGCATTAGCGTTGGACAACCAGCTGAGCTCAGCATTGCGGGGACCCACTTCATTAACCGTAAGCGCCAGAGGTTTCAAGCAGGTAGGAGCTGCACCCTTGAGGATGCGGATCTGGTTCTTACTGGTCTCCAGAGTACCAGTGTAAGAGGATGGATTAAATGGATCATAGTTAACGCCATCGGAATAAATACGGATAGCTTGGTTATCAGCATTATAAGATCTGAAATTCAAGCCATTCTGATAAGAACTTGCAGTTGCGTCAACAATAAGAGCCATATTACTGAGTCCATCATAAATGAAAGGATTATCAAGCACGAAGATGTTCCAACCCGCAGCAATAGTGACATCGCCACTATAAACCAAATCGGCATTGGTGACCGTAATCCAGTCAGTGGTGTTATCGAAACTGCTCTTTGTAGTACTCACCATATAGATATCGAAGTGACGCTGATAGTTGGCTAAAGAGGAGCAATAGAAGTCAATTCTTTCGATAGCTGCTGCATCTGAACCTAATTCCTCAACAGTGTAAATTTGCTGGGTCAAGGAATTATAATAGTACATGTTAACAGGGAGATAAGAGTTGTTCACATCTCCCGTGCCAATAACGGTCAATCCTTCAGGAACATACTCGGAAGTAGTAAAGCCCACAGTCTTCCAGCCGCTAACGGCGTCAGAGCAAATTGACTGTATTCTTGCCTGATAGGTTGAGTTGTCTTCCAGACCTGTGAGCGTATAGTTTTGGGCGGTGCTGTTTGAAAGCAAAGAAGTCCATTCAGTTTGACCGGATTTCTTATATTCAAGATTATAATGACCGCTACCTCCGGTCCAGGTCAATGAAGCATCAAAAGTGCCAGCGGTGGCCTCGAAAGTATCAACCTTTTCACAAGCCACACCTCCAGTAGGAGTGATCTCAATTTCAATGACATTTCTTTTAGGGGTAATAGCATAAGCAGTACCCAGATCGCCGAGATCATACGGTGTACCGTCACGACGAGCGTAGATAGACCGATTTGGATCATCGGTTGCGCCGAACACCTTTCCGTTGAGGCCGCCTTTCCAAGAACCAGTGTTGTTTTGGAAGCAAATCACCAAGTTTCCTGTTCCAGTATACGCAAATGGGGTACTCAGTTCAAAGGTGTAAGCCTCAGCTTCCGTGTTATGGACTGTAACTGATCCAGTGTAAACCAAATCACCATCAGTGACAGCTACCCAGTCGGTATTACTATCAAATACCTCCTTGTCGGTTTCCACCATGTAGATGTTGAAAGGCATTTCATAAAGGTCTGCATTTCCATACAACCACATCGTAATGCTGCTGATGGTTCCAGCTGTTCCAATCTCTTCGGCAGTATAAATCTGCTCTGAGAAAGAATACTCGTAAAGTGAATTCATTGGAAGATAGGTGTCATTAGTGGCAGTCTCCAAATCTCCAATCGTCACTTGAGCTTTTGCCACGCCGAATACGGCGAACAAAAGCATCATCATTAGTAAGGATTTGTGTTTCATGATGATTAGATTTAGTTAATAATTTGTGAATTGTTAAATTGTTGTTGAGTTTCTATACTTTTTTTCCAATTTGAATCGTCAAAAGTAGCATAAAAAACAAATATGACAAAGATTAACGAGAAAAAGTTATAAACAGGTCGTTAGAAATTGTTGATAACTTTTTTTACCACAAAAAAAATCTCAATTTTCTTTCTATCGAGGTTTGACCCCGGGCCTCACACCCCGACCCCCTCTAGGACCTCACCCCCCAGCCCCCTCTCCACCGTGGAGAGGGGGAGTGTTCTACCCTGGGCCTACCGAGATTTAACCCCTAACGGGGTAGCTCTCTCTAAATTCTAAATTCTCCTACCGAGATTTAACCCCTAACAGGGTAGCTCTCTCTAAATTCTAAATTCTAAATTCTAAATTCTCCTACCGAGATTTAACCCCTAGCGGGGTATTCTCTCTCAATTCGCTGTCGCACCACCTCGAAGCAGACGATACCTGTGGCTACGGAGACATTAAGAGAGTCGATGTCGCCAGGCATGGGGATTCGTAGATGTTGGTCGAGGCGTTTCATGCAACCCTCGCTGATGCCGTCTTCCTCGGAGCCCATCATCACACAGAGCGGGCCCGTGAGGTCGGCCTCCCAAAGACTCTGCCGCGCCTTCTCGGTGAAGCCAACCACCCGCAAGCCACTATCCTTCAAGAAATCCATGGCATCCTTCAAATTATTGACACGACATATATTAATATGTGAGAGTGCTCCGGCGGAGGTCTTCATAGCATCACCGTTAACAAGAGCGGATCCCTTTGCGGGAACCACGATGGCATCAACGCCAGCGGCGTATGCTGTACGGGCAATGGCCCCGAAGTTACGCACATCAGTGACTCGGTCGAGCATCAACACAAAAGGATCCCTGCCCTGCTCATATAAAAGAGGAATCACCTTTTCCAAAGGCTGGTATTCGATAGGACAGACGAAAGCCACCACCCCCTGATGGTTCTTGCGAGTCAAACGGTTCATCTTCTCAAGCGGCACATACTGCACCGGCACCTGTGCTGCCCGACAATGGTTCGCTATCTCACTGAGTTCAGGGGAACGGGTTCCTGCTTGAATAAACACTTTTTCGATCTCTTTGCCCGAGCGGATTAACTCCAGCACAGGATGCACTCCAAAGACCAAATCGCTCTTGTAATTCGTTTCCATAGCCATTATTTTTGCGCAAAAATAAAAAAATTGTATCTTCGCAACATGAAAAGCAAAGCATTAATCATCAAAACAATTGACTATGAAAGCATTGAGAATAAACTTAATCCTAGCTGGGCTACTTCTTTTCGGCCTTACAAGCTTTTGTCACGGTCAGCTGTACCGTCCTGTCACCATGGCAGACAAAGCGGTCATCCATGATTTCATCCAGCAAAACCTCCGGTATCCCGAGGAGGCACTCAAAGAAGGCAAAAATGGCGAAGTGGTGGTGACGTTTCATGTTGATGAGCGAGGCAACGGGAGCAACTATCATGTCACCCAAACCTTCTGCGAAGAAGCAAACACCAATGCCCTCGACATGGTGCGCAAGATACGTTGGTCGCCCGCCACGATGGACATGAAACCAGTGGCTAGCGACATGGAATACACGGTGGAATACAACGCCCGCTCCTACAAACGCTACTGGAAGAAACATGAGCCCCTCCCCCTCCCACTAACGCTGGAAGCTGACACCAGCTATGCCATCTATGAGAGGCACCAGTTAGAAGAGACCGCCAAGCCCTATTTCGCTGACGGCAGCACCATGGCACAGTTCATCCTCTCCAACCTGAAATACCCCGAGTCGGCCAAGATGGCCGAGATTGCTGGCACCGTGCGTCTGAGCTTCGTGGTGGAGACCGACGGAAACATCTCTAACATCCTCATCGAACAATCGGTAGGTGGCGGCTGCGACCAAGAGGCCATCCGGCTCTTGCAGTTGACACGCTGGATCCCAGCAGTGAAAAACGGACAATATGTACGCAGCCATAACCTCCAAGACATCACCTTCCACATCGGAAACCGGAACTATCAGGACGGAAACGCTTATTAAGGTGAGAGGTGAGAGGTGAGAGGTTTTCTTTTGTCAACAATTCAACTAGTATAAAAAATTAAACATTTAAACAATTCAACAATTCAACATGAAAAAACATCTTTTTATTGCTTTGGCACTGCTGATTGGCTTTGGTGCCAACGCACAAGAAAACAGTAACTGGACCAAGAAAGGCAACATCGGACTGAACTTCTCGCAGAGTTCCTTCACCAACTGGGCGGCAGGAGGACAAAACGCCCTCAACTGGATGGGCGCCTTCAACTACAGCATCAACTATGCCAAAGACAACTTCAAATGGGACAACACCTTGAACACCGCCTTAGGCTATAGCTACTTTAACTTCAAACAGAAACCTGTCAAGACCGACGACAAGATCGAGTTCACCTCGTTAGCCGGCCTCAAAGCCACCGAGCACCTGAACTACAGCTTGGAGTTCGCTTTCCGCTCGCAGTTCGCAAAAGGGTATGACTATGCCACTGACTCCACCAACTACATCTCGAAGTTCCTTGCACCGGCTTATCTCACCCTCGGCCTCGGTGTTGAATGGGTGCCCAACGAGCACTTCTCCGTCAACTTTGCTCCAATCACTGGCCGTATCACCATCGTCAATGACCAGAGACTGGCTGAGATCGGCGCATACGGTGTGGAACCTGGCTATTTCAACCCCACTGACAGCACCCAATGGATTCCCGGCAAGAAAATCCGTTATGAATTCGGCGCCCGTCTCGCTGCCAAGATGAAATACACGCTGATGCAAAATGTGGATTTCGAGTCAAAACTTGAACTCTTCTCCAACTATCTGGATCATCCGCAATACATCGACGTGGATTGGCAGAACCTGTTTGTCATGAAAGTAAACTCCTGGCTGAACTGCAGCCTCGGCACCCACCTCATCTATGACTACGACATCCCGTTCTTTGACGAGGCTGGCGTCCGTATCGAAGGCTCCAAAGTACAGTTCAAAGAAGTCCTCAGCATCGGCTTATTATTCAATCTGTAAAGGAGCAGTTCACTGTTAGCTTTTAGTCTCGTAAAAAAAGGCTAAAAGCTAACAGTTAATGGCAAAACCAAACACTTCCAACATGCGCATCGGAATCCTATCAGACACTCACGGGGTGATTATCCCTCAAGTCTATTCCTTTTTCAAGGACGTGGATGAACTATGGCATGCAGGCGACATCGGGAACATCGAGACTGCCGAACAACTGGAAGCCTTTAAACCCCTTCGAGCCGTACACGGCAACATCGATGACCATATTGTCCGACTACAATACCCCGAGGATCAGTTTTTCCAGATAGAGGATGTCCATGTTTACATGACCCACATCGGAGGCTATCCCGGACATTATCTTCCTGAAATCAGAACCATTCTCCAAGACAAGAAACCAAATCTATATGTCTGCGGACATTCTCATATCCTGAAAGTAATCTACGACGACAAACTTAACTTACTGCACATCAACCCCGGAGCTGCAGGCACTTCAGGATTCCACAAAAAAATCACTATGGTGCGCCTCACCATCGACGGCAAAACCTTCAAAGACCTAGAAATCCTGGATTTAGATCGGCGAATTTAGCGAAGGGGTGTTATCGGCGATACCAAAAAAATTCGCCGTTAACGGAGTCGGTCCATGGATCGCACTTTGTCGATATCCTTCTTGAGGCCAGAGGACGCCACCAGCATCATAATCAAGCCGACCAACGAAAGGAAAGCTCCCCAAGCCGGCCAGGCAAACGAAGGGATGATGGCCATGCCCGAACCCGTTTTCACGATATAATAAACAAAAATCGTCGCAATCAACACCGCGGCCAAGACAAGATTAACCCTGGAGAGTTTAAAGAGCTTCACAAACTGCTGAAGCTTCACCGCGCGAAATATCGACATGGAAAGGTAAAAGTTAATGAGAATCACCGCCACCGTGAGAATCAGCAACGGCAGCGTATAGATAGCACTGAAGCCAACCTCAAGATTGGGGGCCACCGAAACTACATTGACACCATATACGAAAAGCCTAAGATAAGTGCCATAATCATCAAGATACAATGCCAAAGGCATGAAAAACAAGGCTCCGAAAACAAGAGCCGACAAAAAGAACAAAAGGGATTGGGTGCGTTGTTTCATCGTTCTATTTCTTTTAAAATCGTACTTTTTTCTGTTTGAAATCGGCTGCAAAGATAGAAAAAACTCGAAAAACAGAAAAAAAACTTGCCAGTTTGAAATAATTCCTTATTTTTGCACCGCTTTTGGTTATTCAAAGTAACACAAAACTCTAACAATTTTCCCAAAAGCATTATCCTCAACCGATTGTTCCCTTTTTTGAATTCAATCTATTTCCTAACTGTATATCTTTTTTTATGTACAACATCTATGAACTGAACGACAAGTCTTTAGAAGATCTGAAGATGATTGCCATCGAGCTTGGTATTGATGATGAAGGCAGAACCAAACAACAACTGATTTACGACATCATCGACCATCAGGTAGAACACCCCGAATCCGTCAAAAAGGCGGACAAGAAAAAAACTGCTGCCACTCCTGAAGCCACCCCTTCCCAGGAAACAGCCCCAAAAAAGAGAGGTAGGAAACGCAAATCAGAAACCGCCAACGCCGGCGAGGCCTCCACGCCTTCCAACACGGCTGCTCCTGTGAAAGCGGATGCCCCCGCCACTCAACATGAGCCCACAGCTCCCGCAGCCAAAGAGCCGAAACAACGGAAGAAAAAAAACCAGAACCAAAACGAAGAGCAACGTCAAGCCCAAGAAACCATCGTGTTTCCTAACGACGAAAACAAGGCTAACAACACCGTCCAAGACAATGGGACGATGGATGCAGAACCCAAGAAAAGAGAAAAACGTCCTCGTATTGCAAGAGAGAACAAGGGCTCAGAAATCCCCGCAGGGACCAGCAACTACAATGCTGAACGCAACGATGACCATCTGAAAGCCATCGCCCAACCCAAAGCTGACTCTACGCCGAAAGAGCCTAAGGAATTCAAAGAGAACAAAGAACAAAAAACGGTGATAGAGGCCAAAGAACCCAAGGACAACCGGGATAATCGGGAAAACAGGGACAATCGTGAAAACCGTGAAAACAAGGAACCCAAAGAACATCGTGAGAACCGCGAGCCCCGGGAGATGAAAACTCCAAAAGAGCCAAGAGAAAACCACGAGACGAAAAACTCAGGCGATTCTTTGGCATCGAAAGAAAACAAGGAGAACAAAGAACCCAAAGAAAACCACCAGCAAGGAAGACCCAACGGCAATGTAGCTCCTCAAAACGGACAGGGTAACCAAAACAACCAGAACGCGCAGCAAACTGCAGAGAAACTCGAGAAACAACGTCGCGACGAGATTCTGAACGAGTTTGACAGCGTGGTGGAAGCGGAAGGCGTGCTGGAGATCATGCCTGAGGGATTCGGATTCCTCCGTTCCTCTGACTACAACTATCTCCCCTCCCCTGACGACATCTACGTCTCCACCTCACAAATCAAGCTGTTCGGTTTGAAGACTGGCGACACGGTGTTGGGTACCATCCGTCCTCCCAAGAGCGGCGAGAAGTTCTTCCCGTTGGTACGCGTTGACTATATCAATGGACGCAAGCCCGAAGAGGTACGCGACCGCATCCCGTTCGACTTCCTCACACCTTTGTTCCCGAACGAGAAGTTCATCATCACTGGCCATAAAGGTGGCACCATCTCGACCCGCATCATGGATATGTTCGCCCCCATCGGCAAGGGACAGCGCGGCCTCATCGTAGCCCAGCCCAAGACGGGTAAGACAGTCTTATTAAAAGAGGTGGCCAATGCCATTGCCGCCAACCATCCCGAGGTGTACCTGATCATCCTGCTCATCGACGAGCGTCCCGAGGAGGTCACCGACATGCAGCGCAGCGTCAATGCCGAGGTCATCGCCTCGACCTTCGACGAGCCTGCCTCGAAACACGTCCAGATTGCCAACATCGTCCTAGAGAAAGCCAAACGCCTCACCGAATGCGGCCACGATGTGGTGATCTTGTTAGACTCCATCACGCGTCTCGCACGTGCATACAACACGGTGTCACCTGCGTCTGGCAAGGTGCTCACTGGTGGTGTCGAGGCCAATGCCTTACAAAAACCCAAACGCTTCTTCGGCGCCGCGCGTAAGATTGAAAATGGCGGCTCGCTCACCATCCTGGCCACCGCTCTCATCGAGACGGGCTCCAAGATGGACGAAGTCATCTTCGAGGAATTCAAAGGCACCGGCAACATGGAGCTGCAACTCGACCGCCGTCTGTCGAACAAACGTATCTTCCCCGCCATCGACATCGTGGCCTCAGGCACCCGACGCGACGACCTGCTGGTTGATGAGACCACTCTCGCCCGCGTGTGGGCACTGCGCACCCACTTTGCCGATATGACCCCCGTCGAAGCTATGGAGTTCCTCAAAGACCGCGTCGCCAAGACCATCAGCAACGAGGAATTCTTGATGAGCCTCGACAAATAACCGACAACAAAAAAAATGAAAAAAATACTATTGATTCTGGCTACGGTGATGTTCGCCATCACCGTCCAGGCCCAAGGTCCCGCCGCAATCCAGAAAATACGCCAAACCAATGGCTCCCTTCGGACGTTTGACGCGGACCTGACGAACACCACCCTGAAAAAGGACAAGAAAAACGTTCAAAAAGGGAAACTCTATTTTGTTGCCACTGACCGTTTCTCAGCTTTGTTTGACAATGGAAAATACATGATTGTCAACGCTAACCGACTGAAAATCAACATCGGTATGTTCCATGGGACTTTCAGACTCAGAGACGGAGGCATGATGCGTTCACTCAGCAATATCTTCCTTTATGGATTCCAAGGCCGCTGCGAGGACCTCGCTAAAGAGGAGAACTACAGCCTTCAAGTCAAAGAGACCAACATGCAGTATCAAGTGGTTTGTACCGCTAAAAAGAAATCGTTTTTCGGAATCGGCTACCAAAAGGTCGTTTTCAACTACGAGAAAGACAGCTACTTGCTGAAGGAAATCGTCCTCTACGACACCAACGACAACATCGACATCTACACCATCTCTAACGTCAAGTACAACGAGACGGTAGCAGAGGAAAAATTCAACTAACCTCTAAGAAGCTGTTTTGATTTTTTTTCGAGCTTATTTGAGAGGGATTTTTGAGGATGATTTTTCTGTTGAGCGAACGACGATAGCGGGCTATCGGAGTGAGCGAAACAAAAAATCAGACCAAAAAGACCCTCAAAGAAGCCGAAAAAGAAAAAATCAAAAACTTTAAACAAAAAATCAAAACAGCTTCTAAATATCAAAACACTGTTTTCAGGTCTTCCGTGGTAAGTCCATTGAAGTCACCAGAGCTCATAAAGGCACCGATGACCTGACGTCTCGGGCCTTTTTCCAACAAAGCCATCAGTTCCGATTTGTTATGAACCACCTGCAAGTCGGGACGGCCAAAGCCTTCCACGATACGTTCATCAGGCATCAGCTCCAGCTTCTTGATAGCCACGGCATGAGGATCATAGAAGACGATAGCGGTATCGGCCAGCTTCAAGGCATCGCGATAATGGTCGATGAACACCTCACTGAGGCTGCTATAGGTATGAAGCTCGAAGACCGCAATCAGATGTTTATCCGGGAACTGTTCCCTTAGAGCCTTCACACTGGCGTTGACTTTTGAGGGTGCGTGTGCAAAGTCACGGAACACCAAGTTATCATTGGCCTCAAAGAGCAGTTCCAGACGGCGCGCAGCTCCCTTAAACGTGGCGATAGCCTTATAAAACTGCTCATCTCCCACCCCTAACTGCTGACACACCAACTTCGCGGCATTGATGTTCTTCATGTTATGGCTACCGAACACCCCCACTTCCCTCCTGCTGCCATCGGGCAAAACCAATGTAGTCTTCAGTCCTTCACTCTCAAAAGGATGCACCCCATAGCCGTAGGTTCGGCAAGCAGCACCTTGGGCAATTTTCTCCGCTTCCACGTCGGTGCCATCATAGATGAGACATCCTCCTGGCTCGATGGTACGGACAAAGATGCGGAATTGCTCCAGATAGTTGTCGAAAGTGGGGAAAACGTTCACATGATCCCAACCGATGCCGCTGATCACGGCGATATGCGGGTGATAATGATGGAACTTCGGCACGCGGTCGATTGGTGAAGTAAGATACTCGTCGCCTTCCATCACCATGTATCGGGCCGACTCGCTGAGGCGCACCATCACGTCGAAGCCCTCTAATTGTGCCCCTACCATGAAATCCGTCTCAATGCCCACCTGTTTCAGCACGTGCAGGATCATGGAGGTGATGGTCGTCTTGCCATGGCTACCACCGATGACGATACGAGTTTTGTCCTTGCTTTGTTCATAGAGGTATTCCGGGTAAGAATACACCTTCAGTCCTAACTGTTGCGCGCGAACCAGTTCCGGGTTGTCGATACGGGCGTGCATTCCCAGAATCACGGCATCATACGAGCTGTCGAGTTTCTCGGGGTACCACCCCCATTGCGGTGGCAGTATGCCTTCCTTAGCCAGTCTTGACTTGGAGGGCTCAAAAATCTCGTCGTCCGAACCCGTGACTTCATAACCCTTGCGATGCAAGGCGATGGCGAGGTTGTGCATGGCACTCCCCCCTATGGCGATAAAATGAACCTTTTTCATAGCGATGTGATTTGAAGCGGTAAAGGTAAACATTTTTGATGTATTTTTGCACCATGGAAGAAAAAGAAAAACAGTATCAGCTTCTTTTGAAGCAGGCACAGGCTTTGGTGGAAGACGAGACCAACCTGATAGCCAACCTCAGCAACCTCTCATCGCTGATTCACTTCACGTTCAATTTCTGGTGGACCGGCTTTTATTTCGTTGACGGCGACCAGCTGGTCTTGGGACCTTTCCAAGGGCCTTTGGCCTGCACAAGAATCCCTTTCGGGAAAGGGGTTTGCGGCAGCGCCTGGAAAGAGGAGAAGACCTTGGTGGTGCCTGACGTGGAACAGTTCCCTGGCCACATCGCTTGCAGCAGCGAGTCACGCAGCGAGATTGTGGTGCCCATCTTCAAAGAGGGCAAGGTATGGGCTGAACTCGACATCGACAGCAAGGAACTTGGCACTTTTGACGAAACCGACCGGATCTGGCTGGAACGCATTGTGAAAGTGATCCAGTAAACACAGATGGAAAACGAGCGTCTAAACAGAAGTATTCTGAAGTTAGCCATCCCCAACATCGTGAGCAACATCACGGTGCCGTTGCTGGGATTGGTTGACATGATGTTGATGGGACACCTTGAGTCGGTGGCATATATCGATGCCATCGGGTTGGGCGGCACTATCTTCAGCGTGATGTATTCCATCTTCAGTTTCATGCGCGCCGGAACCACAGGCTTCACCGCCCAGTCATACGGACGCAAGGACGAGACAGAGATCTCGTACTCGTTTTACCGTTCGATGTTTATCGCATTGATTGCCACCGTTTTGGTTCTCTCTCTGCAACGGCCAATCGAATGGATTGCCCTTCAGTTGCTCAATGGCAGCGACGAGGTGTTGCGTTTCACCAGCGACTATTACAGGGTGAGGATCTGGGCTGCCCCCGCAGTGCTCAGCCTTTATACCTTCAATGGCTGGTACATCGGAATGCAAAACACCACGATTCCCATGGTCATCGCCATCCTGATCAACATGGTAAACATCATCCTCAGCGTGCTGTTTGTCAACGTGTTCCATTTAGGTGTCACAGGCGTGGCATTAGGCACTGTCATCGCGCAATACATAGGTCTCATCACCGCGGTGGTCTTTATGCTCATGAAATACCGACGATATCTCGTCCCCATCAAGCGTGAGATCCTTCTTCAAGCCGACAAGCTGAGGCGATTCTTCAAGGTGAACACCGACTTCATGATCCGCAGCATCCTGTTAGTGCTGACCATCGCTTTCTTCACCAACCAAAGCGCGAAGTTAGGCGATGACATCTTGGCGGTCAACATGATTTTGATGCAGTTCTTTTACATCTTCTCTTATTTCACCGATGGTTTCGCCTACGCTGGCGAGGCTTTGGTGGGACGATTCACAGGGGCGCATGACCACTATCACCTGAAGAAGACGGTGAAATACCTGTTGCTTTGGGGTGTAGGGTTAAGCGTTCCCTTCACCTTATTATATTGGGCCTTCCCCGAAGCATTCATCCACCTCATCTCCGACCAGCCCGTGGTGGCCGTTCAAGCCCGTCCCTATTACCTTTACATGATCCTCATCCCTGTCATCACCTTTGCCGCTTTCCTTTGGGATGGCATTTACATCGGAGCCACCGCAGCCAAAGAAATCCGCAACACGATGATCATCGCCTCGTTGCTGGTGTTTCTACCCGCTTGGTACATCCTGATGCCAAGATATGGCAATCACGGATTATGGATTGCCTTCTTGCTGTTCATGGTGGCAAGAGGCGTTAGCATGACGGTGATGGCAAAGAAAATATTCAAATAGAGACCGTTAAAGGGCAAACTTCAAACCAGGAAGAGACCGCAAGGATTTATAGGTGAGTTCGAGATGTTCCTTGCTTTCGATATCAATGTTATAGCAATAGCTGTAATAATTCCCTTTCGCGCTGGAACGCACATCCACAAAAGTATGTACCACCTGGCATTTTTGAAAAACGGCATGGATGTTTTTCTTGGTTTCCTCCATCGGGATGCTTGAGACGAACACCATCTTGATGTCAAAGTTCTGAGGATATACGACTTGATTCTTTTCTTGGATCATTTCAACTATTTTGGGCGCAAAGATAATGAAAATAGCTATCTTTGCGCCATTATGCATATTTTATCAAAATCCACCTATATCAAAGGCCTTCAATGCGAGAAAGCATTGTATATGACCAAGAAACATCCTTATCTGCGCGACAAGCTCAGCATCGAGCAACGAGCCAAGTTCCAACGAGGCACCGATGTGGGGGTATTGGCGCAAGCGTATTACCCTGGCGGGGTGAATATGGCACCCAACGCGCCCTCACAGTTTCCCAAGCGGGTAAAGGAGACCCTGGAAAACCTTCAAAACCCTTCGGTCAACGTGATGTATGAAGCTGTTTTTCAATACAATGACACCTTGATTATGGTAGATATCCTGATACGCGACGGTGAGCAATGGAAAGCCATCGAGGTGAAGAGTTCGTTAAGGTTGAGTCCCACCTATTATCATGACGCCGCTTTACAATACTATGTATTGCACGGCTGTGGCGTACCCCTCTCCGACTTTCTCCTCATGCATCTGAACGGTGACTATGTCAAAGACGGCCCCATTGATGTCAGGGAGCTTTTTGTGCAAACCTCCGTCCTGTCATTCGCCCAAGAGAAAGAGTCATGGGTAGCCGCCAACGTGGAAAGGCTGAAAAACGTGGTAACGCTTCCCCATTCGCCTTTGGTCAACATCGGCACCCATTGCCATGACCCTTACACCTGCGATTTTTTAGGACATTGTTGGAAGATGGTTCCCCGCGACAGTTTCCTGTTCACCACGGCACTGCCTGATGAGGTGCTGTTCCAACATTACTTTGGAGGATATGGCACCAATGCCTTGATGCTCAAACAGGTAGGAGCTGACAGCGAGGAAGCCAAACAAATCGAAGCCTTGGAATCCGGTTCCTATTATATCGACTACAAGACCTTATTTGCCCTCACACCCAACCCCAAACCCCGCAACATCGCTTACCTCAACCTTTTGCTTGACCGACCTGCCGTACCAGAACTTGACGGCACACGCCCCTATCAAGAGATGATTCTTGCCTTTGCCCTCACAGGGACATTGGAACCAGAAGGGCACACTGTTTGGGATTGTTTCGACGACCATCAACGTTGGCATGAAAGCATCCCTCTTCTCACCGAGAAGCTCTCCCAATACGAGTCGATTGTATGTTTCACCCCGATGGATATGATGAGTGCCCTCATGCGACATGAGATTGCCCAAAACCAAGCATTTGGCTATAAAGTCTTCAATCTTTATGAAGTACTCGGTCAAGCCCATTTGTTTCATCCCAGCCTGAAATACGGTTTTCAATTACAACATGTGGCCGAAGCATTGTTTCACGATGTCAAACTCTTTGAACACAGTAGGATACTTGTTGAAGCATCCTCGAAGGAGTCAACAAGTTATCAACAAGCAAGGGAGGATTTATTATTTGAGAATGAGATAGTTAAAAGAGTTTATCAACATTTTTTCAAATAAACTACTGTTAATAACTAATCCTGTTATCTGTCTCCCAAGGAAGAGATTAAATACTATTTTTGCCTTCGGAATTTTTCATTCTATTCACCATAAAACATCGAGATACAAATGCCAACAGATACACTTATCCGTCCGTTTACCAGTAACATGCAGCGGCGTACCGCTGTCACTCCAGAACAGCTTCTCGCCAATCAAGGGCGCATACCCCCTCAGGCCGTCGATTTGGAGGAGGTGGTTTTAGGTGCTTTGATGCTAGAGAAGGAAGCCGTCAATGAGGTCATCGACATCCTGACTCCTGAGGCTTTTTATAAGGAAGCCCATCAAAAGATCTTCAAGGCTATCAAGGACTTATTTGGGAAGTCAGAGCCGATTGATATTCTCACGGTCACCAACGAGTTGAAACAATCCGGTGAGCTGGAATCGGTGGGTGGTGCCTATTACATCTCCAAGCTGACCAACCGTGTGGTTTCCGCGGCCAACATCGAATACCATGCGCGCATCATCATGCAGAAGCACATCCAGCGTGAGCTCATCGTCATCTCGTCGGAGACCATCAACCAGGCTTTCGAGGACACCACCGACGTGTTCGACTTGCTTGACAACGCTGAGAACAAGCTCTTCCAGGTGAGTGAGAACAACCTTAGGAGAAGTTACAACTCCATGCAAGACTTGGTGAACAAGGCGATCACGGAGATCCAAAACGCGAAAAACAGCGACCAGAAGCTACGCGGTGTGCCTTCGGGTTACACCGAGCTGGACCGCATCACGCAAGGCTGGCAGAAGTCGGACCTCATCATTCTGGCTGCCCGTCCTTCGATGGGTAAGACCGCCTTCGCGTTGAACCTCGCCCGCAACGCGGCAGTAGAGTTCCACCGCCCCGTGGCTTTCTTCTCCCTTGAGATGTCGTCCGTGCAGTTAGTCACCCGTTTAATCTCCACCGAGACCTCTCTCACTGCCGACAAGCTACGCTCTGGAGATTTAGCGGAACATGAATGGCAACAGTTGAACACCAAGGTCACTCCGCTCATCGATGCGCCGATTTTCATCGACGACACCCCGCAGCTCTCCATCTTTGAGTTACGCGCCAAGTGCCGCCGTCTGAAACAACAGCACGACATCCAGATGATCTTCATCGACTACCTTCAGCTGATGACTGCCAAAACCGAACGTGGCGGCAACCGTGAACAAGAGATCTCCACCATCTCGCGTTCTCTCAAGAGCCTCGCCAAAGAGTTGGAGATTCCCGTCTTAGCCCTGTCACAGTTAAGCCGTAGCGTGGAGCAACGTCCAGGTTCCAAGAAGCCTATCCTCTCCGACCTTCGTGAGTCGGGTGCCATCGAACAAGATGCTGACATGGTCATGTTCATCTATCGTCCTGAATACTACAAAAACGAACAAGAGAACCCCGACCTGCCACAAGGCTTCACCTGCATTGACATTGCCAAGCACCGTAATGGCAAACTAGGTGAAGTCAACTTGAGGTTTGTGGGACAATACGCCAAATTCGAGGAGTTCGGACAAGACCGCCTCTCCTCCATCGATGAGATCTCCCTTGGGCCCAACCCCAACTTCAACAACAACACCATGATCATCGAATCCAAGATGAACGCGGAAGACCCCTTCGGGCCAGGCATCTCTGACGAGTATAATCCTCCGTTTTGAGGTTAAATTTGAGAATTGGCTGACAAACGACGGGCTGCCAAGATATAATCCCTTACGGGATCTCTAAGCTCTCCATACTTCATTCTCAATTCTCAATTTAAAAAAAAGTGTTATCTTTGCAGTCCCAAAAAGACTGAATTTAATATTAAATAATTGAATATGAAGAAATTAGCCGTTATTGCTTTCGGTGGCAATGCCCTTTTAAGAGGCGGACAAAGAGGAACGTACAGAGAACAGATGCAGAATGTAACAGAGACTTGCAAATCGCTGCTTCCCTTCCTCAAGAATGATTATAATTTGGTTATTGGCCATGGCAATGGCCCTCAAGTGGGCAATGTGATGCTTCAGAACGAAGCTGGAAACCAAGTGTTTAACGTGCCTGACATGCCTATCGACTTCTGTGTTGCTGAGACTCAGGGATTGATTGGATTCATGATTGAGATGGGTTTGGACAAGGTGTTTGCCCAAGAAGGCATGCGCCGTAATGTGGTCACTTTGGTGACGCAAGTCATCGTTGACAAGGACGACCCGATGTTTGCGAACCCCACCAAGCCGGTAGGTCCTTATTACACCAAGGAACAAGCGGACAAATACGCTGCTGAGACGGGCGCTGTCTATAAAGAAGACCCCAAAGGCCGTGGCTGGCGCAAGGTGGTGGCATCACCCAAGCCCATTGGCATCCAGAACATCGACATCGTGAAACGTCTCGCCGATGAAGGTAACATCGTCATCACCGTGGGTGGTGGTGGTATTCCGGTCATCGAAAAGAAAGGCTGCCTCTGTGGCGTGGAAGCCGTCATCGACAAGGATCTCGCCTCGGCCATGACCGCCATCAACATCAAAGCCGACGAGTTCTACATCCTCACCGACGTTCCGAAAGTCTATATCAACTTCCGCAAGGAGAACGAGCAAGCACTGAACACCATCACTGTGGCCGAAGCTAAGAAACACCTCGCCGACGGTCAGTTCACCGAAGGCAGCATGGCTCCCAAGGTACGCGCCGCCATCCTCTTCGTCGAAGCCACTGGCCATCAAGCCATCATCACTGAGGCCACCAGCCTTACCGACCCGACCTGTGGCACCAGAATCGTCCCATAATAAATTATGACAACCATGAAAAAAGGAATCGCAATCATTGCCATGAGCCTTCTGATGGGTCTGGGATTCACCGCTTGCAATAACTCCCCCCTCACAGGTACCTGGATTGACCCTGCTGACGAGGACAGCGTGTTTGGAGAGACTGGCTTCACCCTCGAGAAAGACGGTACCGTGACCCCCATCAATATGGGTTACCGCGAATATAACGCATGGGAGAAAGTCGGCGACCAGCTGATTCTGAAAGGCAACTACACTGGCACCAACCCTCGTGAGTTCGCCGACACCTTGTGGATTGACGAAGTCACCAAAGAGCATCTGGTACTGAAAGACTTAGGGAATTATTCCGTTACCTACCAGAGGAAGGTTGAGAATTGAGAATGGAGAGGGGGAGCGTTCTACCCTGGGTCTTTTCTACCGAGATTTAACCCCTAACGGGGTATCCGCTCTCAACTCTCATTAACCCTCTACCGAGATTTAACCCCTAACGGGGTATCCGCTCTCAACTCTCCTAACCCCTCTACCGAGAAATAGCTACTAAAGGTTTACCCCCAC
>JAEEGF010157301.1_pt1 | contig 35246 bp, 31 predicted proteins | sample 9134171 | NCBI WGS metagenome assembly JAEEGF01 (sample SAMN16246542, study PRJNA631951) | gut metagenome | biome: gut microbiome; feature: rumen; material: AP-attached | host: Bos | place: Iran: Karaj | collected 2018-10
ACATCCAGCAAGCTGGATGATCCCGTTCGACTTGCATGCTTAAGACGCGCCGCCAGCGTTCGTTCTGAGCCAGGATCGAACTCTCCATGATTTATTCTCAGGGCCGAAGCCCAAAGATTTCTCATTACTAAAGTTTCCTGACCCCATATTTTTTTATGGAATCTAGAAGTGTTTACTTTATTCAAGTAAACTTTTGATTCATTTCAACGTAACTAACCTTACTCTGGATACTGCAATTGCTTGCCTTATCCTTTTGTCTTCTTTCCTTCCCTTTTAACTGTCAAACATCTTGACGCTTGCGTTTTTTTGTTTGCGCTGTTGTGCGTCGGTGAGAAAGGAATATATACCATTTAGTATTTTACGTCAACACCTGTAAGGCTTTTTTTTAATATTTTTTCAAAATGAATTATTTCCTTTAATTAAAAGGATTTACATCAATTCGTAAATTTTTTATTTTAATTTTTTTTTGAAATTTATTAAAAATTCTGGCAAAAAAACTTTTTTTTACTGAAATTCTGGTTAAATTCGGCTGAAATACCCGTTAATTTTCTCAAATTGAAGGGGAAAATACTGTTGGAAACTGATAATTTTTCGTTTTATTTGAATAAATAATTTGTTATATATTAAAAATGTCTTTTTTTTTGCACATTTCATGCTGCCAGAGAATTGATTTGAATGGATAAAAAAGTTTTGTTTTGAAAAAATCTAAAATGAACGCCTAAATTCATATAGAACAGGCAAATCAAAGAAAGGAATCTATCACATTCAGCATATCAATTCTTATCATAGTATGCTCAAAAACTTTATTGGAAGATTCAAAGGTGTTTCGACAAAATATTTGAACAACTATCTTATCTGGAATAATATACTTAATTATAGTAAAGAAACTTGGACCGAAAAGAAAAATACTTTTGAAACATTTGTATTTACAACTGATAAAAAGATATTGAGCAAAAATGTTCCAGTAAGACCAGCGTTACCTACACTTGGATAAAAGGGAGAAAAACATGACACAGACAGAACAGCAGAAAGCAGCAAAGAAGTTTAGTGAAGAATGGAAAGGTAAAGGTTATGAAAAAGGAGAAAGTCAAAAGTTCTGGCTTGATTTGCTTTGCAATGTATTTGGAGTTAAGGACTTTGCTTCATTCATAACTTTTGAAGATCAGGTAAAACTCGACCATACATCTTTTATTGATGGATATATTGCAAGGACTAAAGTTCTTATTGAGCAAAAAAGCATAGATAAAGACCTTCGCAAGCCGATTGAACAATCAGATGGTACCCTTCTCAATCCATTTCAGCAGGCTAAACGCTATATAACAGAGCTGCCGGTGTCAAAACATCCTCGTTGGGTTGTAACAAGCAATTTTAAATCTTTTCTTGTTTATGATATGGAACAGCCGAACGGAGAGCCGGAAGAAATTCTTCTGGAAAATCTTGAAAAAGAGTTTTATAGACTTTCTTTTATTGCAGACGAGGGAAGTGTTCATTTAAAAAAAGAGCTTGAAATCTCAAAAAAAGCCGGCGACATTATCGGAGAGATTTACGATGCAATTCTTAAACAGTACAAAGATGCTGATAATCCAAGTCCAGCAACATTAAAAAGCCTTAATATGCTTTGTGTCCGCATTGTATTCTGTCTTTATGCCGAAGATGCAGGAATATTCGGACATAAATCTATTTTTGGCGATTATCTGAAACAATTTGAAGCAAAAGACCTTCGTCGTGCCCTGCTTGACCTCTTCCAGGTTTTAGACCAGAAGGAAGATGAAAGAGATGAATATCTTGAAGAATCGTTGGCAGCTTTTCCGTATGTAAACGGTGGACTTTTTACAGAAGAAGATAAAACTATTCCGCCACTTACGGAAGAAATTAAAGAGCTTCTTGTAAAGCACGCATCTAATGAATTCGATTGGAGCGAAATCAGCCCAACAATTTTCGGAGCCATTTTTGAGTCAACTCTTAACCCGGAAACCCGACGCTCTGGGGGTATGCACTACACAAGCATTGAAAATATCCACAAGGTCATAGACCCTCTTTTTCTTGATGATTTGAAGACTGAGTTTGAAGAGTTGAAACAGATAAAAAATACAGCAACCAGAATTGAGAAAGTAAAAGAATTTCATAAACGACTCGGAACTCTTAAATTTTTAGACCCAGCCTGCGGTTCTGGAAACTTCCTTACAGAAACATATCTGAGTTTAAGAAAACTCGGTAACGAATGTATCAAAGTTGAGCTTAACATCGGCGAAGGTGAACTTGCCCTTACGTACAAAGCAGAAGATTTAATTCAAGTATCTATTCAGCAGTTCTACGGAATTGAGATAAATGACTTTGCTGCCGTAGTTGCAAAGACAGCCCTCTGGATTGCTGAAAGTCAGATGATGAAGGAAACCGCAAAGATAATTGAAAAAGACTTGAAGTTCCTCCCATTGCATACTTATGCAAACATTATTGAAGGAAACGCACTTAGAGTTGATTGGGAGAGCGTTGTTCCGAAGAATGAACTCAATTACATTTTGGGAAATCCGCCGTTTGTTGGGGCTAGACTCATGTCTGATTCACAAAAAGAAGATGTAATTTCTGTTTGGGGAAATATAAAAAATATTGGAAATGTAGATTATGTTTCCTGTTGGTATAAAAAAGCAGCAGATTTAATGAAAGATACAAATATAAAAGCTGCCCTTGTTTCTACAAACTCGATAACGCAAGGTGAACAAGTTGCAATAATGTGGAAACCGTTAATAGAAGATGGAATTCATATTAACTTTGCATATAGAACTTTCAGATGGGACAGTGAAGCAAATCTAAAAGCCCATGTTCATTGCGTAATTGTTGGATTTAGCTATGCCGAAAATGACAAGAAAATTATCTATTTGAATGAAGTTCAATTCACAAATGCAAAAAATATAAACCCATATTTGATAGATGCTCCAAATGTTTTTATTGAAAATAGAAAAAATCCTATTTGCAAAGTTGAGCCTGTTGATTTTGGTAGTATGCCAAATGATGGTGGCTATTTATGTGATTATAGTGAAGAGGAAATGAATGAAATCATAAAGCAATACCCAGATTCATCTATAATGTTCAAGAAATTTTTGGGTGCAACAGAATTTCTTCACAATAAACAGCGATATTGTCTTTGGTTAAATGGTATAAATCCATCATTGATTAAAAAGGTTACTCCTGTTTATGAAGCTGTACAAAAAGTTAAAGAAATGCGTTCAGCAAGTGACCGACAGGCAACTAAAAAATTAGCAGATACACCTTCTTTGTTTGGAGAAATTAGACAGCCGGAAACTGAATATCTAATAATACCTCGACATTCATCTGAGAATAGACGATATATTCCACTTGGGTATGAATCACCTGATGTGATTTGTGGAGATGCTAATATGCTTGTACCACATGCATCTTTATTTAGTTTTGGAGTTCTTCAATCGAATATACACAATGCATGGATGCGTGTTGTAGCAGGACGTCTTGAAATGCGTTATAGATATTCAGCAAGCGTAGTTTACAATAATTTCCCCTGGTGCAATCCTACAGAAGAGCAAAAGACAAAAATAGAAGAAACCGCCCAAGCAATTCTTGATGCCCGTGCAAAATACCCGGATTCTTCTCTCGCTGATCTTTATGACGAAACTTTAATGCCACCGGAACTTCGTAAAGCTCACCAGGCAAACGATAGAGCCGTAATGGCAGCCTACGGATTCAGCACCAAAATGACAGAATCTGAGTGTGTTGCCGAATTGTTTAAGATGTATGAAAAACTTACAAAGGAGAAAAAGTAATGAAAACCGTCATAGAAATAATTACATTCTTATTTGGTGGTTGTCTTGCTTCATTTCTTATAAGCCGTTATTACTTTAAAAGAGGTGTTAAAATTAATTTAATAAGAAAATAGAAAACTTAAAGAATGAACATGACAAAAGACTTTTGATTATTCTTACAAATGTAATAAACAAAATGGAAGATTGTGTTACACATTATTCTTTTCGTCATGATAAAGATAGTTATGTGGACGCCCTCATTGGGGCGCTTTTGGAGGAAAAATGTTTGAAACAGAAAATTATGGGGAATTATTAAAACAAAATATTCAGAGTGAAAAAATTGTCGGAATTTTTCAAGCAACAGAAGCGATGTCTATGACTCCAATAATTTATGTCATTGGAATAACAGACAAGAACCTTCATTTTATGGATTCAAATAAAAACATTTCAAAAGTTTCTTGGGAAGATATTTTTGAAATTAAAGTAAAAGGAAAAATATTGGGATTACAGACTCTTGTATTTTGTTCTAAAAATGGTGAAATGAAAAAAATTCTTGCAAATACAAAGGGTAAAGGATACTTATTAACCCAAGAAATGCTGGAATACTTAAAATCAAAGAATAATAATACTATTACTCCTGAGATTAAGAAAAAACAGTTTAAGCACAGAATACAAGCTTTTATATGTTTTTTGCTTACTTTATTAGCTTTTGCATTTACCATTACAGTACGAAAACATTTAACTGGATATTAAGGAAAAAAATATAAAAAATTATTACATAAAGCACGGCCAAGCCTAGTTTTTTTTATTTGACGAAATAAGTAAGTTATAATTATAATATAATTATGGGTATAAGATTTGAATGGGATCTAGAAAAAGCAGAAATCAATCTTAAGAAACATGATGTTTCTTTTGAAGAAGCGAAAACTGTTTTTTATGACCCCAATGCAAAATTAATTGCAGATCCAGATCATTCTGCAGAAGAGGATAGATTTATTATTTTGGGTATAAGTAATAATTCTAAAGTGCTGGTTGTTTGTCATTGCTATCGGGAAAATGATGAAGTAATCAGAATCATTTCAGCTCGAAAAGCAACTACAAATGAAAAGAAACAGTATGGAGAAAACTAAAATGAGAGAAGAATACGATTTTTCAAATGCAGTAAAAAATCCTTATGTTGGAAAACTCAAGCAGCAAATTACAATCCGTCTTGATGAACAGGTAATTGATTATTTCAAAAAAATGTCAGAAGAAACAGGAATGCCATATCAGAATATTATTAATTATTATCTTCTTGACTGTGTAAAAGAAAAGAAACATATGGAAGTGGCATTTGCAAAGTAGAAAGCATAGTACAGGAAAAAGTTAATCAAGTATTACGACAAAGAAACATTCAGCTGCAGCAGTTTATTGAAGATGCAATAACCGAGCAAAATTAAACAGAACAATTAATTGAATGTCAGCAAGAATTTAAAAAGATTAATGTCAGAATATGTCATTCATCTGGCGAGGATGGATTTTACAGAAACTTCTTCCAGACGTGTCTTGTAATTAAAAAACGGGAGGAATAAAAAAGTTTTTGAAAAAAATTCCTTCTTTACCCCAAAAAGTGCGATATAAAAATTACGGGAGGGAGAGGCTGGATTTTACAGAAAATCTTCCAGCAGTGCTTTGTAATTAAAAGGCGGGAGAATAAAAAAGTTTTTGAAAAAAATTCCTTCTGTGGCCCTCAAATTGCAGTATAAAAATTACGGGAGGGAGAGGCTGGATTTTACAGAAAGACTCAGAACAGTGATTGCCGCAAAGCGGCAACCTTAAATAGGTTCTTATCACTGTTCTGCGTCTAGCGCCAATATGGCGCGGTTCTGTAAAATCCAGACTCGACCGGTAGTATTTTTTATATATAAAGAGTTTGCTAACCTCCGGTTTTTCAAAAACTTTTTTATTCCGGTAGCATGTTAATTACCTAATTCAAGGTTCTGTAAAATCCAGACTCGACCGGCAGCATATTTAATTTCTTGTATCGCGATTTTCCACTAAAAATCAGGACCGGGAACAAAAATTTTCCTTTTTTCTATGTTAAAGGAATCGCGGCATTTTTTTTCAAATTACGCTAAATATAAAGTTTTGCGGAGGGGGAAATTAATAGTGTAAAATGACTTTTTTTGTGGCTGCCGCATGTGCGGCATTACAATAGTTCCAATGCCACAAAAAACGTCAAGCGCAATATTGCGCGCTTTTGCACTAGTAATTTCACCCGGGAGCAAAAATTTATATTTATCTTAAACAAATCTATAAATGCAGTGAGCCCGACTGGAGCGGTGGCCGTAGGCCAGTGCGAAGCACCGAGGGTTACTGAGCCGCGGAACGGAGGTAATAGGATATGGATTTTGTTTAACGGCAGAGTTTTATGGGGGGCTGATTCAGGCGCGAAACCGTATAAATAATAAAAAAAGGCGGCTCTGTGGGAACCGCCTTAGGATATTTTGTTCTGTTTTATTTTGCTGCGTCTTTGAGGATTTTTCCAAAGTGCTTAAGGTAATCCACAAAGGAAATGTAAGACAGGAGTACGCAAACGATAAAGAATCCGTTGGAAATGTATTTGTAGATTTCCGGATTAAGGCCCCAGCTCTGGGTTAGGCCTGTACGGTTAAGGCTTTCAAGGATAAGGCACACGAAACAGCAGGCTACATAGAAAACGGTTTTCAGTTTGCCGCCTTTACGGGCTGCAATTGCGGTTCCACTTTTGGCAGCGACCATGCGGAGGAAATTCTGACTGAACTCTCTGTAAAGAATGAGTGCATAGAGGGCCGGATGGAGATAGCCGCTGAAGACGAATGCGGTAAATGTAGAAAGGTGAAGGAAAACGTCGGCAAAAGGATCAAACATTTTTCCAAAATCACTTACTTCGTTATTTTTACGGGCATAGTGGCCGTCAAGGTAATCGGTGAATTCTGCAAAGGCAAGTAATGGAATGCAGACACAGACTGAAATAATCGAAAGAATACTTTTTGGTTCTGACTTCAACCAGATTGGCAGAAAGTAGAGCACGAAAAATACTGGAGAAATAATTATTCTGCAAAAGGTGAATTTATTTGATGTTTTCATAGTATACTCAATATACGAAATATATCTATTATTGGCTAGATTTATTTTGAATTATGACTGCAGGCGGGAAAGATTTTGGAAAATACGATGAATGACGGAGATTTAATCTGGACGGAAAAGGAAAGGCGGGAACTGTTAAAAACTGTAGTTTTTACTGTTACGGAAAGAAGGTCTCTTGCACCGGACGGTAAAAGCGAAGGCAGATATATAGTTAATGAGGCGGCAGACTGGGTAATTGTTATTCCGGAAGCGGGAGAGGATTTTCTCATGGTAAAGCAGTGGCGGCACGGAGAAAAGGCTCTTTCCATTGAGTTTCCGGGCGGGGTTATTGATCCAGGAGAAGAGGCTGAATGTGCGGCCAGGCGGGAACTTATGGAGGAAACGGGGGCCACAGCCGGAAAACTTACTCTGCTGGGAAAAATGAATCCAAATCCCGCACTGTTTGCAAATCATGTTTATGTTTTTCTTGCGGAAGATTTGACTTTTACAGGCCGACAGGATCTGGATAAGGATGAATATTTAAATTATATGAGAATCAGCAAAAAAGAGGTTTACAGGGGGATGGGCAGCGAAATGTACCCCCACGCTCTTATGACCAGTGCAATGGGCCTTTATCTTGCACGAAAAGAATTCTAAAAAAAAATGACTGCCGGTTGAGAGGCAGTCACTTATTGAATTCTGTTTATTTTGATGTTTAAGCGAGAAGACTGTTGTCAGATAAGGGTTCGAACAACCTTTGGCTGATAACCTTCAACTTCAAGCTTGTCCAGAATCTGCTTTTTGTGTTCAGGTCCGAATGCTTCCATTGTGATTCTAAGTTCAACGGCAGACTGACGGTTAATTGCAACAAACTGATTGTGTTCCAGCTTAATCACATTTCCGTTTTCTCTGGCAACAACATCTGCAACCTTTGACAGCATGCCAGGGCGATCAGGAAGCTGAACTGCAACAGTAAAGATTCTGTCACGAAGAATAAGTCCCTTCTGTACAATAGAGGACATGGTTATTACATCCATATTTCCTCCTGACAAAATAGACACTACTTTCTTTCCCTTTACATTCAGATGTTTAAGGGCAGCCACAGAAAGAAGCCCTGAATTTTCAACCACCATTTTGTGATTTTCAACCATATCAAGGAATGCGAGAACAAGTTCTTCATCCGGAATAGTTATTATACTGTCCAGATTTTTGCTGATAAAAGGGAAGATTTTTGAACCTGGAGTTTTTACGGCAGTTCCGTCGGCAATTGTATTTACTCCTGGAAGGGAAACAACTTTTTTTGCCTTAAACGAAGCCTGCATACAGGCAGCACCTTCCGGCTCAACACCGATTACCTTGATGTTAGGATTAAGAAGCTTTGCAAGAGTTGAAACTCCTGTTGCAAGTCCACCACCTCCAATCGGTACAAGAATATAATCAACAAGGGGAAGTTCCTTAAAAATTTCCATTGCAATGGTTCCCTGTCCAGTAGCAACAGCCAGGTCATCAAATGGGTGAATGAAAGTGTAGCCGTGCTCTTCTGCCAGTTCCAGAGCTTTTGCACAGGCATCATCATACACATCACCGTAAAGAATTACTTCAGCGCCGTAGGATTTTGTGCGGTTCACCTTAATAAGAGGAGTTGTAATAGGCATAACGATTACAGCCTTTGCTCCATAAGCTTTTGCAGCGTAAGCCACACCCTGGGCATGGTTACCGGCAGAAGCTGTGATTAATCCCCTGGCTCTTTCTTCCGGAGTCAAGGTACTCATTTTATAATAAGCGCCGCGAAGTTTGTAAGCTCCGGTCAGCTGCATGTTTTCAGGCTTAAAGTAAACTTTGTTCTCCGTAAGTTTTGAATAGAAGTCAGAAAAAATCAGTTTTGTTTCCAGCGTAACTTTTTTTACTTCTTCAGAAGCTTCTTCAAAAGCTTCAAGTGTTAACATCTCTTTGCTCATATGGCATTTCCTCTGTTTTCCTATAATACAGAATTTCACCTGATAAAACCTATACCTTTTAACAAATTATTTTTGGAATTTTTCAATAAGAAGGCAGAAAAAACAATGAGGAAGAGTTTTCAGTGAGGATTTTCACAAAAAGGATTTTAGGATTCCTGTATGAGGGAGAAATTATTAAAACTGATGAACATGCAGGATGTGAAATTATAAAACAGGATAAGGTAAGCGGCAAAAAAAATCCTGCCCACACTAAAAAAGCATGAACAGGATTCCAAAAGACTTTAAGTGTAACACTAAATAAGCCGCTCCGGGATTATTCAGTGTTAACATAAAAAGACCATTAAAAACTAAAGATAAGTCCGATTAACGGCCAATATAAGTCTGATAAGTTTCGCTAGGGCTGTAGTAACCGTCGCGGTATTCACCTGTAAGTGAAGGGATTTCCATTACCATACCAGGGAGAATCAGGTTAGGGTTGTTCTGCTGAGGAAGCTTAGACTTGTTAACTTCATAGAGGTTTTCCCAGAGGAATGGATTGTTGTAAACATAAGGGCGTCCTGAAATATTCCAGAAACAGTCCTTTGTCTCTGCCCATGGGCGTACAATGTAGTACTTTGGAAGAGGAGTCATTTCTTCTACTTCTGAAAGGGCTGTGAGAACCTGGTTAGCAAGAGTCTTTGAACTTGCATAATCCTTTGAGTTGTATGCAGTTGTAGACTGATTGTAATAGTTAACGGCAGCTTCGTATGCAAGAGGGAAATTTTCCTTTCCACGGATGCTTTCTACATAAGCAATACGATCCTGAGCTGCTTTTCTTGCATCTTCTGCATCTTTCTTTGCAAGCTGTTCGTTTACATATGCCTGAGCAAGAGCTGCTTTTGCAGATGCCTGTTCAGCCTGTGTTCTTGCAGCAACATAGTCTCCGTCCTTGTATGAAGCCTGAGCCTGCTTGTAAAGATCTTCTGCTTCTGTATATTCAGCAGGAAGTTCGATTGAAGAACCAGCAGAATTCTTTACCTGTGCAATTGCATTCTTAGCATTTGCAAGTGCTTCGTCAGCCTTAGTCTGAGCCAGATGCTTCTGAATAAATTCTTCAGAAAGGGCTGCATTTTCCTGAGCAAGGTTTGCATATTCTTCAGCCAGTGCATATTCACCGGCATCCAGAGCCTTCTGTGATTTTACAGTATACTGCTCTGCCAGTTTCTGATAAGTGTTGTTCTTGTAACTTGCAGCAAAAACTGCGCCTGCACATACTGCAAGTAAAATTAAAACTGATACTAACTTTCTCATTTTTCAGGTACTCCTGTATTGAAGACATCCTCAACAAGTTCTTCTACAACTTCTTTGTCTGTCTTTACATTTTCATCAGTAGAACCATTGATATCGATTGTTTCAGCAATATCTTCAAGTGCTACATCTTTTACAGTTTCATCAACTTCAATTTCTGAATTTTCTGAAGCAGAGAAATCATCTTCTTCCAGAAGAACTGCATCTTCAGCTTCAATTCCTTCAGCTCCGTCTTCAAGAGGAACTTTTTCATCAGCTTCTTCGGCAAGAGTTTCGCTGTCCTGTGTACGCTGTTTAGCGGCTTCGATTGCAGAAAGGGCCTGCTGACGAGCTTTTGTTACTTCAGCAGTAAGAGTTGTGAAAGCATTCTTTGCATCACGGTAATTCTGGATTGAAGCTTCAACTCCCCCAGTAGCGTAATTTGAATCACCCTTATTAAGAAGTTCAACGGCAGCCTTGTAATCATCCTTACGGCTTACACCAACCTTAACGGCATCAGCATCTTTCTTTGCTGCAATTGCGGCTGCTCGTTCATCATTTGCAACCTTCTTGAATGCAGTTGCAATTACCAGAGAGTATTTCAAATCAGCTTCAACAGCCTTTTCATTAAAATCAGCTCCAAGAACGGCAATATTCTTTGTAAGGTCATCAAGAATTACAGTTGCAGTATCATAGTCTGTCTGATCATAAGAAGCATAAGAATTCTTGTCGATGAAAGACTTCTTTTCCTTTGCATTTGCAAATGCTTCAAGACCTGTATAACGTGCAATTAAATCATCAGCGGCAGCAGTAATATCTGTTGCAGGGTCAGCAGAAGAAGCCTTTACTGCGAGATATTCAGCTTCTGCGGCATTAAATGCAGACTGAGCAGCTTTTTCTGCACCAGCCTTTACAGCAGCCTCACGAGCTTCGTCTACAAGTGCCAGCTTAGATGCATTTGATTCTGCATAATCCAGAACCATGTTTTCTGTACCACTGCCACTGTCATCCTCAGGAGTTGATTTACATGAAACTACTCCAAGACTGAGAATTGCTGCAGCGGAAATAACTAAAGCTAGATATTTTGGCTTTAACATATATCCTCCAATTTTTTAAAGATGGATTTATCCATTTAAATCTAATACGCTACTTGTCAGAATACAACAAGTCCCTTCTAAAAGCAAGGAATATGAAGCATTATATAGAAGATTAGAGAAAGTGGAGAAAAGAGAAACTTTTGATTTTTTGACTTTTAAAAGATGGAATTATATAATTTAACTGATTGAAAATAATTAATTTTTATAAAAGGGAGTCTTTCTATGGCTGATGATTTTTCATTTAATCTGGAAAAAGAAATTGGAGTTCTCTCAGAAGGCAAAGGCGGATGGAAACTTGAACTGAATTATGTTTCCTGGGGCGGCCGTCCTGCAAAGTATGACATTCGTTCCTGGGACCAGAACCACGAAAAAATGGGAAAAGGAATCACCCTTACAAAAGAAGAATTACTGGCTCTGAAAGAACTGCTTAATTCAGTAGAGCTGGACTAAAAAAAGGCAGCCCTTAAAAGACTGCCCCTTAAAAATACTTAACGAAATGACTCAAAAATCCTGCTCATATTCTGCAGGCCAGAGACCATTCTTCATAACAATTGAATAAATCAGCATTATGAGATAGGTATCTTCAAAAGAATTTCCGGTACTGCGGATATTCATATCTGTAGCTGACAGTTCAGCAATTATTGACGACACTGCCCCGGAACTCCAGATTCTGGCGGCCATTTCATATTTTGTCTGATTTTTCTTGCTGCTGAAACCTGAAGCCCTTAATTCTTTTTCTCCAACAGCTCCCCTGCTGTGAATTTCATGCCACACCCTGAGCTGACGGAAACAGTACAAAAGTCCGGCCATAAGAGCCACGCCGCTGGAATCCTTTGAAAGGCGGATTTTCTGAAGAATCTCCAGGCCGCTTTCAAAACGCTCCTTCTGAGATTTTGAAGAATCGGAAAGTGCTTCAAAAAGAGTAAAGGCATTTTCTTCCCTGTTGTGGGTAAGAATTTTATCTACATCTTCACTGCTTATCTGATGGCCTTTTTCGAAACAGAAAAAGAATTTGGAACATTCATTTCTTAAGGAATCAGTATTGTTTTCAACCATTTCAAGGATTGAATCTACAGCTTCATCTGAAACAGAAAAACCGTTCTTTCTAAAAAAATCCCTGACCCACTGAGGCTTACGGTTTTCAAACATTTCCCAGAATATTTTCCTGTGATTGGAAGGAACAGCGTTTTCCAGTTTTTTATCTACGGAAGTTTCGTCTGAAACAAGAACCAGTGTGTTTGGAGAAGAAGCAGAAGCTTTTGCCCACGCAGCAATCAGTTCAATATCATCCTTGCTTTTAATGACTTCCACATTCCGGAGAGTTACAAATGTTGCGGCTGTAAAAAGACCTTCGTTCTGCAGCTGGGAAATTACATCCTGAACACGGACATCATTTGCGTAATAGGAATATTCGTCCAGTGTGCCATTCTTTTTTTTTGCCATTTCCTTGATTGTAGAAATAGCATCATTCTTTTCGCCCGCTTCCGGACCTGTAAAGAGATATATTTCAGTGTCTGCCATAATTTTACTCGTAAGTACGGAAAATTCCCTTGAGAATTCCAGAAACCTTTACTTCCTGCACGTAAACAGGATGATAATCTTCATGTTCTGCCTGGAGGCGTATTCTTGCAGATTCCCGGAATATACAGCGGATTACAGCCTTGCCGTCAATGATTGTAAGCACAATAGTTCCATCGGAAAGGTCTGCAGCATTAAAGGAATCTTCTGTATATTTGAAGAGGGCAATATCTCCCTTAAGGATTCCTGCCCTGAGCATGCTGTCATCAGACTGTCTGCATGCAAAATAAGTATCTTCTTTTGACAGAAAGTCCCCGGGAATTTCCTTGTAGTCCTGGATATTTTCCTGATCCAGAACATTTGTTGTAGAAAGATTTCCATCCTGCTTCAGAAGGGGAACTGAATTTACAGAAATATTCTCTGATGAAGCAGAACCATTATCATTCTTTAAAACTCTGATTGAGCGGGAACGTTTCTTTGTTAAAGATATGTAGCCCTTTTTTACAAGAGCTGCAATATGATCCTGAACAGCCCGCAGGGAGATGTTAAATCTTTCGCCAATTTCCCGTACTGTTGGTGGACTAACATTGTCTTCGGTAAACTGAGAAATATACTTCAATACTTCCCTTTGTCGGTCTGTCAGATTTTTCATATTAACCTCTTTATTAAATAAGGGGATGCAATTTTATTCTTCTTCAAACTTTGATTCAAAAAGATTGTAAATTGCTTCAACAGCTTCTTTCTCATCAGAACCTTCTGCCCTGAGAGTAAGAGTTGTATTATAACCGGCAGCCATCGTAATCACACCCATGATTGACTTTGCGTTTACAGTTGCGCTGTCCTTCTCGAGAGTAATTTCTGAAACAAATTTGTTTGATGTCTGGGCGATTAATGCAGCCGGGCGGGCGTGAATACCTGCACGGTTACGTACTGTCAACAGTTTTTCAGTCACGTTGTAGTCCTCTTAATATATTTATTTTATTCATAGGGCACCCCAAAAAACGCTTCCGGCATTTTTTCAGGATACCGTTAATCAGTAAGAATCTTCACTGCTGTAATATGCAGCCTGGGCTTCCCCTGTTTCAATCCATTTTAATACATTTTGATTAAATTCTCTAGCAGAATAATGTCCCATAGACTTAAGGCGTTCATTCATTGCGGCGGCCTCAATGATAATCGGGAGGTTTCGTCCTGGCCTTACCGGGATTTCAAGGATTGGAATTTTAACTCCCAGCAGGTCCGTGGTGTGAGTCTCCGTACCCAGTCTGTCATATATTTTTTCCTGATTCCAGGCTTCCAGCTTTACTACCAGCTGAATGCGCTTCTGGTCACGAATGGCACCTACTCCATACAGTTCTGAAATATTAATTATTCCCAGTCCGCGGATTTCCATATGGTGGGAAATCAGTTTATTTGCCCCCTGTCCAAGAAGGGTATTTCCGTTTACACAAAGGATTTCTACCAGATCATCTGCAACAAGACGGTGGCCGCGCTCAATAAGTTCAAGGGCGGTTTCACTTTTACCAACTCCAGAGTCCCCTGTAAGAAGAATGCCTACACCATATACTTCAACAAGAACACCATGCATTGATTTTTTCGGTGCAAATATGTTTGAAAGAACACGGAGAAGTCTTGTAGAAAAGTCTGTTGATTCAAGATCTGTTACTAAAACAGGACAACTTCCGCTTTCTGCAGCAAGAAGGAACTGCTCATCAGGTACAAGATTATGGGTAAATACAGCACAAGGAATTTCGTAAGAAAAGAGCTGCTTTACATTATCCAGTGCGTTATCAGCCTTAAGCTTAAGTAAATAATTGAATTCACCACGGCCAAAGAGCTGAACCCTCTGGTATGCAAACGAGTCAAAAAATCCTGAAAGCGCCAGTCCCGGCCTGTTAATATCCGGAACAGATATTTTTCTTGAAAGGCCTGAGCGTCCTGCAATACAGCGGAGGTTCAATGCGTTGTAGCCCTTGAGGTTCAAATCCAGAAGATCAAGTACTGTAAAAGCTTTATTAGGCATATTGAAGATATTATATACATTTTATTTGATTTGGTGCAATTGGTGAAAGTCATCTGGAGAATCAGATTCATGTTCCCCGGCTCAGTAACCTTAGGTGATTCGCACCAGCCTACGGCCACCGAACCAGCAGGAACATATACAAATTCACCCCCAAAGACTTACAAAAAGAAACTTTTGTATTAGAATAAAGTTATGAGCAAGTACGAATGTAAAATCTGCGGCTATATCTACGATGAAGCCCTGGGAGAATATACTGAAAATATACCTGCAGGAACGACTTTTGATTCACTGGGAAGTGACTGGCGCTGTCCGGTCTGCGATGCTCCTGCAGATAAATTTGTAATGGCAGACACTAATACTGATGGAAGTGGCGGGGAAAAATTCAATGGCTGATAAAACTTCTGACAAAAAGACTGATAAAAAATCCAGTGGTAAAAAATCAGCAAAAACCAGGGAATGGTTTGAAAATGAGCAGTTCTGGATTAAATACGGCCCCGTAATGTTTGACAAAGCTCACTGGGCAGAAGCAAACGGTATTGCAAGAGGAATAATTGACCTGGCAAATCTGAAAAAGAATTCTACCGTTCTTGACGCCTGCTCCGGACCTGGACGTATTTCCGTAGAACTGGCCCTGGAAGGAATGAAGGTTACAGCAGTGGACATTACCCAGCCCTTTCTTGATGCCGCCAGGGAAACTGCTGAGGATGAAGGAGTAAAGCTTACCCTTCTCAATCAGGACATGAGGACATTTAAAACCGACAGAAAATTTGACGCCGCAATCAATGTGTATAATTCATTCGGCTACTGCGACAAAATTTCTGATGATACAAAAATCCTCAAAAGCATTTATTCAGCCCTTAAGGAAGACGGCTGCTTTATTCTGGAATGCATAAGCCGGGAAATTGCAGTGCAGTATTTTACTGAAGGGGAATGGTTTGAAAGGAATGATGTGACAGTGCTCACGGAATTCTCCGTTGAAGGGCTCTGGGAAGGACTCAGGTCCCACTGGATTCTTCTTGAAAAGGATGGAAGCAGGACGGACCACGTTTTTGTTCAGAGATTATATTCTGCAGTTGAACTTAAAAAAACTTTGTTACAAATCGGCTTTAGAGATGTTAAAGTTTATGGTGGCTTTGATCTTTCTAAATACGATCAAAAAGCGAAGACAATGTTGATAATCGCCAAAAAGTGATTATTACTATTGGTAAGGCCATTTTAAGGAGTTCAAAATGAAGTATTTGTTTAAGAAATTAACCGCAGTTTCGCTGGTATGCAGTTTGTCCATGACGGCTGTTTTTGCCCGCACTTCCCCAAATATTACTAAACCAAAGGCAGAAACTTTAACTTTTACAGAAACAGCATTTTACAACAATACAGGCTGCAGTTACTGGGGAGACGGATTCCTCTGGGATCTTTTCAGTGATTTACTTTTTGTTGTTTGGGCAGCAAATAATCTTTCCGTAGAATTTGATGATTATCCTTATGCAAGCGGAAAATATCTTACATTCCCTATTTTGGGAGATGAAACAGACGGTTCTGAATCCCAGTATTTCTACAAGGATTCGGACGGAGTTACCCACTCTGTAACTTATATTGAACCAAGCAAGTACAAACCATACCGCTATGCTCTTTCAGCAGGGGCTTTCTACTTCCCTGAGACACAGACTAACAGCGGCAGCCTTCATGGATACGAGGCTCGCCTTGAAGGATTTATCTGGAAGTTCTTTGGACCAGTTTTTGAAGTAACTGTTCTTTCTAATTCAGGAGACTTAACATCAGGAAGCTCAAGTTCAACAAGCTTCCCCGGTTCTTCAACTGAACTGCTCAATCCTTCATACAACATTCGTCTGGGTGCACAGTTCTCACTGATTCACTCAAACTGGTTCGACTGGTCATGGTACATTCAGTGGACAAGATGGTACGGCCAGTTAACGGATTACAGAGTAGATGATGGTATGGCTCTTGGTTCAATCATCAGAATGTATCCTTTCCAGCCAGTAGTTCTTGAATGGAGAAATGCTTTCCAGATGATGAATATGTCAGAAGAAGATGAAACTTCAATCTGGACCAGCGACCTGGAAGTTGGCTTTATGCTTAATTCCCGCTGGGAACTTTACTTTGACTGGAAATATGTTTACGACGATCTTTATGTGGTTTACGGTTACAGTCTGAATGCTGTTTCAGCAGGACTTAAAGTACACTGGTAAAATATAATTATGGTTAAATGCGGTGGATTTTTCTGCCGCATTTTTTTATTCTCTGAGCATGAAGAAAATTCTTTTTATCTGTCTGGGAAATATTTGCCGCTCACCAATGGCGGAATTCGTTTTTAATCATCTCGTTAAGGGGAGCCCTCTTGAAGGAAAATACACTGCTTATTCCAAAGCTACATCTTATGAAGAGGAAGGCAATTCTCCCCACAGAGGCACACTGCAGAAACTCAGGGAGGAGGGAATCCCTGTATATGGCCACAGATCTTCCCGGCTGGAAGCAGCAGACTACGGGGAATATGACATGATCATCGGAATGGAAGAATCAAATCTCCGGAACATAATGCGGATTATTAAAAGTGACCCGGAATGCAAGGTCCACAAACTGCTGGATTTTGCAGGAGGCGGTGATATTGATGATCCATGGTACACGGGAGATTTTGATTCCACCTACAGAGATATATCACTTGGTGTAAAAGGATTAATCACTTTTCTTCAGAAAGATACTCCTCAGTAGTCATAATCTTTAAGTGAAGGGGGCTGAGACCTTTCAGCATGAGCACCGTTCCATCCTCCTTTGGCTGATCAAGGCCGCTCACTGCATCTGTAAGATAAATGGTATAAATTCCCTGGTCTATTAAGGCAAAAACTGTAGAAAGCACGCAGCACTCTGCAATTACTCCGCTTATGACAACTCTTTCTGCTTTTCTGCAGGCCTCAAGCACCTGTGGAACTGCCAGAGAGGAATAGACACTTTTTGTGTAAAGGGGATACTTTTTTAATGCAGGGGCAAATTCATCCATCATTTCATTGGACCAGGAATCTTCATTTACGTCTGCATATTTTTTGTTGTAATCTGCCCAGACTCTTTCTGCGGCGGGATCTGCAATGAATCTGGTAAAAATCACATCATCCTTTTTTCTGCTGATTATTTTAAGGATGTTTTCAGCGGCTCCTTCAGTATTCAGGCACTCCCATTTGCCACCTTTTGTATAAACTTTCTGCATGTCTGTTACTAAAAGCAAATCACCTTTCTTCATATAAGTATTCCCTGTCTTCCATTTTATTAAAGTAAATTACTCAAAAAATTTGAGTTTTTTATCTTTTTTTGCAGCAAATTATATGTTAAACTATACAATATTGTTGTTAATTTTTTAACAGATAATCATAGTAACTGACAAAAGTGGAGTTTTATATGCTAAAGTTAAATAAGTGCGGCCACCTTTTCATTATTGCCGCACTGCTTTTTACAGGCCTTCTCACTTCCTGCACAAAAGGTGAGAGAAAATCTTTCAGCATTGATTCTGAATGGAAGGTTAATTTTTCAGACAACATGTCTTTCGCAGAGCCAGATTATGATGATTCATCCTGGCAGATTTCATCTTCCACAGGACCACAAAAATTTAAGAGCAAGGATCAGCATTATTTGTGGCTTAGAAAAACTGTAGAAATTCCCCCTCAGCTTAGAAATGAAGAAGTTTACCTGGGTTTTGATAAAGGCAACGCAGTAGCAGCAGTGTATGCGGACGGAACTTACATTGGTTCCAGGGGTAACCTGCCGCCTGATTTTAACAGCCGCATTGAGCAGACATCAGATATTTTAATTCCATCAAACTGCATTCACAACAATACAGTCAACCTTGCAGTACGGGTCTATTCTCCTGAAACAGATTTTGATCCACTTGGACTTTCACTGGACAGTGAAGCACAGGCTTTCTTCCAGAATACCATTCACAATATTTTCTCAATGAGAATCTTTATAATTCTTACTGCCGTCTGTTTCTTTATGATGGTTTTTGTAATTACCCAGTATGTTTCAACAAAAGACATTTCCTTCCTCTTCTTTGCCCTTTGTCTTCTCTTTATAATTTACTATTTCTACGATCTAGGCTTTGATATGGTTCTCATCAGCTATCCTCTCCACCGTGCACTTACAAGAGCCTGCCTGCCTCTTTCAATGTCATTTATGGGACTCTTCCTGGCAGCATTCTTTAAGCGGAAGAAAATTAAGGTTCTGGCAATTATTATGGCTGTAGTGGATGTTTTAATTATATTTGCATACCTGCTGTCCATTGGAAAATACAGCTTAACTAATACAATTTTCACAATCGGTCTTGGTCCGACTTTCGGAGTAATCATTTACGGATATGTTGTAATCATTAAGGCCTTTAAGCAGAAACTTTTCGGTGCAAGACAGCTGTTCGTGGGATTTATTGGAGGATCTCTCTTTGCCTTCCACGATATTATCTGTCAGATTTTAGGATATAAACCTTTTGTATGGCTCCAGGGATTTGCATTCTTCTTTATTGACCTTGCAATCTATATTTCCCTGTCCCAGAAGGCAGGTGCCAACCAGAAGGCAATTATTCAGCTTGCAGATGAAACTTCAAAACAGAAAGACAAGCTTACTGAAGTTTTCAAAAATGCAAAGGCTGTTGCAGGTTCTACTGCTGAAATTTCCCATTCCCTCAACGATTCAGTTTCTGCAGTTACAAACGCAGCAGATGCAACTCAGGACAAGGTTGAACAGATCAGAAGGGCTCTGGACCTGCAGAACAAATCCCAGAATGAAACAGAAAAGGCAATTGATAACCTGACCTCTTTCCTGTCAGCAATGAATTCCCGCTTTGAAGAACAGGCAAAACTTATTTCTTCTACAGCAGAAAAGACAAGGGAAGTAATTAAGGGTCTGGAAACTGTTGGAGACGGTGTAAATACTGCGGCCCAGTTCTCATCAGGACTTTCTGCCATTACAAAAACTTCCAGCAACGATATGAAAAATCTGCTGGATGAAATGGAAAAGGTTCAGGCTTCTTCAAAAGAAATTCTTGGTGTTGTTACAACCCTGGATGATTTTGCCCAGCAGACAAACCTTCTGGCTATGAACGCTTCTATTGAAGCTGCCCACGCCGGTGAAACAGGTAAGGGTTTTGCTGTAATTGCCCGTGAAATCAAGGAACTGGCATCTCAAACTTCACAGTGGTCTGCAAAAATCGGTGAAATCATTACAACAGTTATTTCACAGATTCAGCATTCAGTTGAACTTTCTACAAAAGTTAATTCTTCACTCCAGAAGATCAACAAGGATTCAATTGAAAGTGCCCGGAAAGTTGGACAGGCTTCTGACAGCATCCGTGAGCAGCAGGAAGCAGGTCACATTATTTCCGAAGAATCAAAGACTCTTTCTGAAATTGCAAAGACCATGCAAAATGCTGTAAATGAACAGTCAAACTTTGCAAAGATTGTAATGCAGAATATGCAGAGTCTGATTGAAGCCTCTGAAGATGTAGATAAGGCAAGCCGTGAAATTTACAGTGAATCCAAGTCCCTTGCTGATGAGTCAAAGAACCTGATTGACCTGGCACAAAGGACCAACGAATCTTCAGAAACACTGACTTCAATCATGGATCAGTAATATTAAACAGAATGATTAATCAAAGAGCGCTTTCTTAAGAGGAGGCGCTTTTTTTTTTATTCAGCAGTTTTCATCAAAGATTTTTATCTGATTACGGCCGTGATTTTTTGCATAATAAAGTGCCCGGTCCGCAGCATCAAGCCACATCTTTTCATCATATTCAGGAAGAAGAGGAGCCACGCCTCCGGAAAGAGTAAAACTTTCTTCTGGGGCAAATGCAAATTTTGTTGAAGAAAAAATTCCCCGTATTTCTTCAATTGTGTAAATTACGGTTGAAGGAAAATTATCTTCAAAAATCAGAACAAACTCTTCTCCTCCAAAACGGAAAGTTTTTCTTACGGAACCCATCTGCGCTTTAACAATATCTGCAAGAGTTATAAGAACCTCATCCCCTGCAGTGTGGCCATATTTATCATTTACTCTTTTAAAGAAATCCAGATCAAGTATAACTAAAAAAGATTTGTTAAAGGTTGCCCCCTTTCTTGCCAGAATGCGTGAAATTGTTCCGTCCATTGCAATACGGTTATACAATTTTGTCAAAGGTTCAATTTTTAATTCTTCAATCAACTCTGACTGCTTTCTGTAAGACTGATGCATATAGTTGAGCTGTTGAGCCTGAGCCTTAATGAGGGCACGGGAAAATATAAAAGCACAGAAAATAAAAAAGGCTGCACAAAATAAAGTTAAAATTTTGTAGACCGGAACTCCGGATGCAGGGTCCAGCCAGAATGTAATGCACTCAATAAAAAAAACAATAATTGAAGCAAGAAAAATTCTATTTAAAATTTTAATATCGCTGAAAATTGATATAACAAAAAAAGTAATTGCAGGAACCACAAGGAGAATCTGAAAGTAACTGTGAAAAACTCCGATTACAGAACAAATCATAAAAATAGAAATGGAACACCAGAGATTTTTCAAATCCATCTTTGCCTTATCAGATTTCTGAATGATGGTCGCAATTGTAAGAGTCACAATGTTAATGAGAGAAGGAGTAATTACTCTAATAAAAATATAAAGAAAACTGGCTTCAACCCGCTCACCTTTTTTAAGAAGAACCATGTAATTAAAAATTTCAAGTAAAAGTGTGAGTCCTGCAACAAACCAGCCGATTAAAAGTACGGATTTTTGTCTCCGGCTGAAGACGTTTTCCTTGTACTCTTTAAATGATTGTTCTTCCATACTCATATAAAAAAAATAACATAATTCTGCTCATAATACTAGATTTGATTCTTTAGAAATAATCCGGGGCAAAATTGAAAAAATTCTCTGAAAAAAAATCATTAATTATAGAAGAAAATACTTACTAATTCCCAATAACAATGTTAAAATACTCTAATTAAAAAAAATGTTATTAACAATAAATTTATATGAGGTAATAATAAAGTGAAGCTCAGAACTAAATTTTTCAGCATCGTTATTATCAATGCACTTGCAATTCTTTTACTCGTAGGCGTTTCTCACCACAATTCTTCCAGACTTCAGAAAATAAAAAGCTATCAGCTTGTTCAGACAAAAACTCAGGCTGAACTTAGTGACGTTCTTCTTTATTTGATGACTGTCAACTATTCCGGCTGCTATCCTCAAATTGCACATAGAGAAATGGTCCAGAAAATTGAAAAGCTCGATGCAGACTATAAAGTTCTCTTAAATGATCCCGTAAAGAAATCATTACCTCAAGGCATTCAGGAAAAACTGGATGAGTTGAACACACTCTGGTCTGCTTTGTTAAAAAGATTTGAACCTATTGAAGCAGCCTTGCAGGAAATGGAAAATATAAAAATTTCCGTAGCTCAGCAGCAAACCTTCCAGAAATTAGGTATTCGTGCCGCTTATGAAAAATATCCTGATGATAAAACTATAGAAGCAATGCTCAACTGCCTGAAAAAAATGGACGGTCAGATTGAAGGAATCCAGACAAATCAGCAGACACTTTCAATCATCAACAGGGAAACTGCTATCAAAATTGAAGAGAGCATAAAGAAGGAAGAAACCGCAACTCAAATTTCCCTGATTCTGGTTTCGCTGTTTGCAATTGTTGTCTGTGCATTTCTGATTGCTTTCATCACCCATAGAATTCTTTTCAGAATGAAAAAAATTCACTCCTTTTCAAATTCTCTGGCAGACAAGGATTTCACAGTTGAAATTATGCCAAAAGGCCATGATGAACTGAAAATTCTTATGCAGAATATTAATAACATGAAGGACCAGTTGAAAGACTTTTTCCATACAGTAAAAACTACCGCAGCCCAGGCCTCAGATTCCGGTACTTCAATTGAAAAAGCTTCCGGACAGGTAACTCAGGCCACCTTCCACATAGACACAAATGTTCAGGAGATTGCGGCAGAATTTGATATAATTGCCCAGTCCGTTGAAAAAACAATGGCGGCGCTGAACCAGATTGGACTTCAGGTAGAAACCCTTGTAATGAACAATACACTGCAAACAAATGCTGTAGAAGAAAGCGGCAGGGCTCTGAATAAAGTTGTTGAATCCCTGGGAAATATTAACAGAATGGCAAAGGAAAGAAGCGCTGCAACCCAGGAGATGAGTTCAATTATGAAAAGCGGCGGTGATAAAATTACAGCCACGAGCAATCTTCTCTCGGAAGTTACAAATCAGCTGGATGAAGTAAAGGCTGTTGTTACAATCATTAATTCTGTGGCCCACCAGACAAACCTTCTTTCAATGAATGCAGCCATTGAAGCAGCCCACGCAGGAGATGCAGGAAGGGGTTTTGCAGTAGTTGCTGATGAAATCCGCAAGCTCGCAGAAGAGACTTCTCAAAATGCCCAGAAGATTGCTCTTGTAGTTAAGAATATTGTTGATGCCGTAAATGAAGCAGATTCTACCAGCGCAACAGCAAAAGCTTCATTTGAAGAAGTTACACTCAACACATCACAGATTATTGAATCCCTTACGGAAATCTCCGACGAAATAAGCGGAATTGACAGCAGGATGAATGAAGTGAATGCAAAAAGCGAAGAAACTTTTCAGGCTGCAGACAAAATCAATTCCTTCTGTATGGAACTTGCAGAAAAGCAGGATATGGTCATTAACGAAACTACCAACATGAAAAAACTGATTGACAAAACCCGTTACAGTTTAACGGAAATCAAGTCAGAAACTTCAGATATTGTAAAGCGGGTTACACAGGTTGATCAGATTACAAAAGACAACACAATCAAAATGAACCAGCTGTCAACAATGCTTGCTGAATTCAAAACAGAAACTGTATAATTTTTTTGATGAAATACAGGAAGATTGTAAAAGGAATTTTTCTTTCAAGACCCAACCGCTTTATTGCCCGCGTACTTATCAACAAGGGGGATGGAGCCGGTCCTGAAGAAGAAAGGGTTCATGTAAAAAATACCGGTCGCTGCAAAGAACTCCTTGTGGAAGGCTGCACCGTATTTCTTGAAGAATCTGACAAAGCTGAACGAAAAACTAAATACGATTTAGTTGCAGTGGAAAAGAAATGTGATAAAAATTCCCTGCTTATAAATATGGACAGTCAGGCTCCAAACAAGGCTGCATCTGAATGGATAGAAAGTCCCGCTTTTCTTGAGGCCCTTCCTTTTATAAAAAAGTTGACCTTTGTAAAAGCAGAATATGTTTCCGGCAAAAGTCGTTTTGATTTTTACCTGGAATACGAAAGCCGGGAAGGTAAATCTGAAAAAATGTATCTTGAAGTTAAAGGGGTTACTCTGGAAAAGAATGGTCTGGCAATGTTTCCCGACGCCCCAACTTTAAGAGGATTAAAACACGTAAAAGAACTTACGCAGATTGTAAAAGAAAAAAGAGGCAGGGCAGCAGTTCTCTTTGTAATTCAAATGAAGGGAGTAAACAGATTTTCTCCAAACAGAGAAACCCATGAAGATTTTGCCAAAGCACTGGTTCAAGCTCAAAAAGAGGGAGTTCTGCTTCTGGCAAGAGACTGTATCATCACTCCAGATTCAATGACAATCGACCAGGACATTTTTATACAATTATAATTTTCCCTACTATAAATCATCAAATCATGCTAGTATAGAAAACTGAGGCAGAAGAGATGTTTTATACAAAAGCAAAAACAACAGATGCAGTTTGCGATTTTGAAGAGGTTAATGCAAAAGTTGCACTTAAATGTGCGGAAGAAAGCATAGTATTGTTAAAGAATGCAGGAGTACTTCCTATAAAAAAGTCCAGTCACAGCTGGCAGAATAACATTGCACTTTACGGAGCAGGTTCCATCTATACGCTTAAAAGTGGAACAGGAAGCGGCGAAGTAAACACCCGTCCAATCAAAAATATTCTTCAGACAATTGAAGAAGCAGGCTTTAACGTTACAACCAAAGACTGGATCAACGCCTACAAAAGTAACTGGGTTGGAAAAAAAGAACTTTTTCACTTTGCCCATCAGAAAGAAAATATTTTTAAGAACATTTCCAAAATTGCACACAACGTTTCCGTTTCTTTTAAGAGACCGGCAGGACTGCCAATCACCAATGAATATTTATCTAAAACTGCCGCAGAGGATAACTGTATCTATGTTATTTCCAGACAGTGCGGCGAAGATAAAGACAGAAGCGTTACAAAAGGCGACTTTCTCCTCACTGACACAGAAGTTGAAAATCTCCGCATTTGTTCAACCCACTACAAAAATCTCATACTGGTTATAAACGGAGGAGGATTTGTAGATCTTTCTCCATTAAAGACAGTTCCAATCGGAGCAATTATTTTTATGGGATACCCAGGTTCCATGGGTGCACAGGCGCTTACAAACCTGATTACAGGAAAAGTTTCTCCAAGCGGAAAACTCTCTGCCAGCTGGCCGGAAAATTACGAACAGGTTCCTTTTGGTGCTGAATACGGAAAAGAAGAAAAAGCTGCCTACTACAGGGAAGATATTTTTGTAGGCTACAAATATTATGATACCTTTGGAAAAACTCCACGCTACCCTTTCGGCTATGGTTTAACATACACTGATTTTAAGTGCAGTTACAAAGTAAAATTAAGTGATGATACTGTTACTGTAAACGCACTTGTAAAAAATACAGGAAAATTTCCTGCAAAAGAAGTCATCCAGATTTATGTCAGTTGTCCTCAGGGAAAACTCAAAAAAGAAGCAAAACGTCTGGCAGCATTTGAAAAGACTCCTGAAATTAAGGCAGGAGCAAGTGAAAACATTGAGTTGACTTTTAATTTTTCAAACCTTTATTCTTATGATGAAAGCCAGAATTCCTACATTCTGGAAAAGGGTGATTATATTATTTATGCAGGAACTTCATCCGCAGACGTAACAGAAATTCAACGCATTCAGTTAAAGGATGAACTGATTATAAAAAAAGTCCGGAACATTCATTCACATAAAATTCCAGGCGTACTAAAATCACCTTTACAAGATGCAGACAGACCTGCTGCAAAAAAGAAGGCACTTGTCTTTAACGAAAAAAGTCTCTACAAAAGCGATATCTTTACATCAAATATAAAAATTCAGAAAACTGTTGGACCAAAAGCAAGTTCATTTATTTCTAAGCTTAAACCAAAACAGATGATTTACCTTTGCACCGGTTCAGGACTGGACATTGCCCTTCCAAAACATCATGATTTTATTGTTCCTGGTGCAGCAGGATACACAAGCAGTAAATTTGAGAACATGGGAATTCCTGCAGTAAACTTCTGCGATGGACCTCAGGGCTTAAGACTTTGTCCTGTTTCTGTAAGATTAAAAAACACTGTCCGTATGGTAGAACCAGCTTTACAGTCTTTCTACACCTTGCCAAGAATCATCAGAAAAATCATTTTCAGGAAAGAAAAAAAAGGAAAAATGCTTTACCAGTACACAACCTGTTTTCCATGCGGAATGAATCTTGCACAGAGCTGGAACAAAAAACTTGCACAAAAATTCGGAAAAGCCCTTTCTCTTGAAATGAATGAATTTGGTGTAAACTACTGGCTTGCCCCCGGAATGAATATTATGCGCAATCCTCTCTGCGGAAGAAATTTTGAATATTTTTCAGAAGACCCGCTTTTAAGTGGAAAGATGGCGGCTGAAATTGTAAAGGGAGTTCAGGCTGATGGAAAAAGCAAGGCCACTGTAAAACATTTTATTCTCAACAATCAGGAAAACAACAGAATGGAAGTCAGTGCAGAGATCAGCGAAAGAGCTCTCCGGGAACTTTATTTTGAAAATTTCCGTATTGCCGTTATGGAAGGTAAGCCAAAAGCAGTGATGGCAAGTTACAATAAAATAAACGGTGTGCACGCCGCAGAAGACCACGATCTGCTTACAAAAGTTCTCAGGGAAGAATGGTACTTTAACGGAATTGTAATAACTGACTGGGTAAGCGAAAGAAACCATTACAACGCCCGGAACTGCATTCAGGCAGGAACAAATATAATTATGCCAGGAATTACAAACAACAGAAATGCCCTGAGAAAAGCCTTACGGAAAAACAAGGATTTTCAGTTTCTGCTGAAGAAAAATGCTGAGATAATTTTAACATCAATTCTTGACGAATAAGAATTTCCAAAAATTATTTTCACACATTAATTTTTTTTGTATACTCAAGACCATTAGGGGAGAAAAATAATGAAAAAGTTTTTGTTATTAACATCGATTTTTGCAGCCGGTCTTATAATCTGCAGCTGCACAAAAAAAGAAACAACAGAAAAATCTGTAGAAACAGTGACCTTCTTTGATTTATGTAAAAGTAATTCAGTTGAAGAAATTACACAGGCCCTCAACAAGGGAGAAGACGTTAATCAGAAAGATCAAACAGGTTTTATGCCCATCTTCTATGCTCTCACAGGAGGAGAACCTGAACTTGCAGAAAATTCGCTTGTCAGCCTCCAGGAAGCATTTAAAAATGATGATGAAAATAAAGCTTATGAAGAAATTCAAAAGCTCTGGAATCTTAAAACAAATTCCCAGCTTTTTAACCTTCTTCTGGAAAAAGGTGCAGATTTAACAGTTAAATCACCTGCAGGAAAATCACTCTTTCAATATGCCGCTCTTCGCTGTGAAGACCTGGCCGTATTAAACAAGTTGATTGAGACCGCAGATTTTTCAGAGACAATTCCTTTAAATCAGCCGGAATCAGTTTTCAGCTTTGCAGTATTTCTTAACCAGAATCCAGAATGCATAAAAGCTCTTGCAGCCCACTACAAAATTGACCAGATGAATTCTGATGGAATTACTCCAGTTATGTGGGCCTGCATGTATCAGAAAAATCCAGCCGTAATAGACACACTGATTGAATTTGGTGGAGATATTAATGATAAAAAACATTCCGGTCAGTACTCACCACTGGACTGGGCTTACAAATGTAATCGCAGTCAGGAAGTTTGTAATCACATTAAGGAAATCGGTGGAAAATCTACAAAGAAAAAAAATAATACTGTTCAGAACAAGGATTTTAGTAAACTTGAAGCTGAAAAAGTTTTCATTGGCGCTGCAACAAACGAAGTGGAACTTAAACGCTTTTTATCAGAAGCAAACCGTTACAGAGGAAATCCGGCTCACCTTTCAGAACCGGAAGTTCTTTTTACCCTGCTTGAAACAAAAGAAGAATATGATTCAGTTTACGAAAAATATCTTCAGGACGATGGCAGCATGGATTTCAATCATAACCACCGTCTCTTTACCTACGATGAAATTTGTGAAATGCTCAAGGTTTTCAAAAATGCTGTTCTTTTTGGAAAAGACACAACTTATTTAGTAATGGGAGCCAGCACAAAACCTCACGCTTTCTACAATTCAAACAACCAGTTTAGCATTCAGTACGGAATTAATTCATATCGCCTGCTTCCAAATGAAAGCTATGATCCATGGGCAGAAGCAATCGACCTGACAAATCTTAATGAGCGCACCTCTGATTATTACTATATCATCAACGGTGAAAAGAAGTATTACAGTTCACAATTCACAGAATTTTACACCGAAGGATTTGTTTTCCTGTATGAAGTTGCAACTGGAAAAATCTTTGCTGACTTCAGTTACTCTAACTCTCAGGAATAAAAATCGGGGAGAAAACTAAAATGGCAAAAAGTAAAATCAAAAGTTTCAACGGCATCATCATCGCCATATTAATCATTGTAATTTCAGTTGTGGGGCTTGCCCTGTCAACAATCATAATACAAAATTCAAATCATACTCAGAAAGTATATGACGTAAACAGTCTGGACTCTAAAGAAAGCGACCAGATTTACGTAAAGATGGAAATTCCAAATAAGGAGAGCGGAGAAAAGAATCAATGGAAACAGAATGCAAGTCTCTGGGGTGCCCAGTACGATATTTATCTTACAAACAACACTTACAGCATTCTTGAAGATTATTCCGTTCAAATGACAAGCGGCAGTGAATTAATAATTGATTCGAGCTGGAATGGAAAATACATGCTTTCTACTGACAAAAAAACAATCACTATGGAAGGAATTGCTGAAGCAGACAATCTGGAAATTAAGCCGGGCCAGACAGTTAAGTTCGGCATGGTACTTCACACTCCCCTTCCACTAAAAAGTGCTGACTTTAAAATCATCGGTTATTATGAACAGCAGCCTTTCAGCAGTCCATTTTTTATTTTGTCAGGAATTGCACTTATTGCAGGAATTCTTGTCCTCATCATTTCTGTAATCATCTATTCCCTTATAAACAGGCAGTTTGCAAGGACTGATGAAAAAATTGATAATCTTCTCTTTCTTCTTGCAAAGCTTATTGATTCCGGTGACAGTTACACAAAAAAGCACTCTGTAAATGTGGCGGATATTTCCAGAAAAATTGCAGGAGAATTAGGACTCAGTGCCGCAGCACAAAACAATATTTACTACGATGCAATTCTCCACGACATTGGTATGTTATCCGTAAGCCACACCATTCTGCAGAAGGAAAGTCCCCTCTCCCAGTCTGAAGTTGATGAAATAAAAAAACACACTTCCAAAGGTTCGGATTATATTCAGGGATATGAAGACATTCCAAATTTAACGGAAGCAGTTTTATATCATCACGAACATTTTGACGGCAGCGGTTATCCTATGGGGCTTAAATCGTCACAAATTCCTTTAGTTGCAAGAATTATTGCTGTAGCAGACGCATACGATGCAATGTCAAATGACAGGGCCTACAGGGAAAAACTTCCTATTGAAAAAATCATTTCTGAATTTGAAAATAATGCAGGAACACAGTTTGATCCAAAAATCACCCGCATTGCAGTTAATCTGATAAAAAGCGGACGAATCTAAAAAAAAGGCCTGACTTGCACACTGGACATCTTACAAAATCCAGCTGCAAATCAGGCTTTATTTTTCAAAAGAATATTTTACGAAAGAAGCATTCTGTCAGAAACCTGATCAGAATCTCCGCTCACCTTCTGGAACTTGGCCAGCAGGTCTGAAACCTGAAGATTCTTTTTTTCTTCTCCAGAAACATCGTAAACAATTTCTCCTTCCAGCATCATAATAAGGCGGTTTCCATAGTGAATGGCATCTTTCATATTATGAGTAACCATGAAAGTTGTAAGATGATCCCTTTCAACAAAATGCTGTGTAAGTTCAAGAACTTTTTTTGCAGTTTTAGGATCAAGTGCCGCTGTATGTTCATCCAGAAGCAGAAGTTTTGGTTTCTGAATTGTTGCCATAAGCAGAGTAAGAGCCTGACGCTGACCGCCGGACAAAAGTCCAACTTTGGCAGCCATACGATTTTCAAGGCCTAAATCCAGCATCTTAAGCTGCTCACGGAAAATCTCTCTTTCCTTATTTGTAATTCCCCAGCCCAGGCCTCTCTTTTTTCCACGACGATAGGCAAGGGCAAGGTTTTCCTCAATCTGCATGGAACTTGCAGTACCAAGCATAGGATCCTGGAAAACTCTTCCCAGATATTTGGCCCGGGAATGCTCCCTCTGGTCTGTAATATCTTCTCCATCAAGAATGATTGAACCTGAATCACACTGGTGAACTCCTGCAATCAGATTAAGAAGTGTAGATTTACCTGCACCGTTACCACCGATTACAGTTACGAAATCTCCGTCATTAAGGGTAAGACTAATACCGTTAAGAGCTTTTTTTTCAGTGATTGTTCCCGGATTAAAAGTCTTAAATACATTCTTTACTTCAAGCATTTTTCTTCCTCCGGGAAATTAATTTCTTTTTAATAACTGGTACGGAAAGGGCGATTGCAACAACTACGGCTGAAAGAAGCTTAAGGTCATTGGTCTTCATTCCCAGTTTAAGGACAACTGCAATAATTACGCGGTAAATTACTGAACCAAACACAACTGCAAGTAAATCCCACCAGAAACCAAATCTGTGACCAAAAATAACTTCACCAATAATAATTGATGCAAGTCCAATAACAATTGTACCGATTCCCATACCTACGTCGCCAAAGCGCTGCTGCTGCATTACAAGGGCACCAGAAACTGCTACAAGGGCATTTGAAAGCATCAGGGCAATGATTTTAGTTTTGTCTGTATTAATTCCCTGAGCCCGGCTCATATTTTCATTATTACCAGTTGCACGGATTGCACTACCAATTTCTGTTCCAAAGAACCAGTAAAGGGCAAAAATAATAATTCCGCAGATTACAAGACCAACAAGAAGGCTGGCAAAAGAAGTTGCATTGTCCTTGAAAGCCTGCTTCAGGTTGAACCACTTGTTGAAGAAATCCATTATTGAAATGTTGATTGGTTCAACAGCACTGCCGTCAGCATTTACTGCACCATGACCAAAAAAGGCCTTCCAGTTGTTAATCCAGTCAGCGCCGGTAAATACCTTGTTTCTTGGAACAGGAGAAAGAGGCTGATTTGCCTTACCGCCCAGAATCCTCAAGTTGATTGAATAAAGGGCCAGCTGCATCAAAATACCGGAAAGAATTCCAGGAATCTTAAGCTTGGTATGAAGAAGCCCCGTAATTAATCCAGCAAGAGTACCTAAAACCGCTGCCACAAGAACCGCAAAAAGCGGATCGCAGCCGTGTACGATTAAAAGTGCACATACACAGCCGCCAGTTGCGAATGAGCCGTCAACGGTCATATCCGCAAAATTAAGAATCTTAAAAGTAATGAAAACGCCCAGCGCCATAATGCCCCAGAGGACACCCTGGGCTACAGCGCCGAGCATTGATCCCCCAAGGGATACAAAGAAATTGCTCAGCATTAATTTTTTTCCTATATAAACTGATTTAGATTTTGGTATCACAAATCAGCAGGGAATTCAATACCCAGTGCTTCTGCAGTATCGGCATTGTATGAAAAGTCAAAGTGCTGCAGGTACTGGATTGGAGTAGTTTCAGGCTTTGACTTTCCTTCAAGAATATCTGCTGCCATATCTCCAGTGAGTTTTCCCAGTTCGTAGTAATTAATACCGTATGTACAAAGACCGCCGCCCTGTGTCATTCCGTCTTCACCGCAGATTACAGGAATTTTTGCTTCATTTGTAATCATTGAAACAGTTGCAATTGAAGAAGCCATCATATTGTCAGTTGGAATATAGATTGCATCAACCTTTCCAACCAGAGACTGAGTTACCTGCTGAATTTCATTTGTATTTGAAACAGTTGCAGTTTCATATGTAAGGCCTATTTTTTCACATTCAGCAATTGCAAGGTTTGCCTGAACGATTGAGTTTTCTTCACTTGAACAATACATAATTGCAATATGCTTTGCTTCAGGGAAGAGCTGCTTAATAAGGTCAATCTGAGCAGCACAAGGTGTAAGGTCAGAAGTACCAGTTACATTTCTTCCTGGAAGTTCATTTGAATCAACAAGATTAGCTGATGCAGGATCTGTTACAGCAGTAATAAGAACAGGAATAGATTCAGTTGCATTTGCAACAGCCTGTGCTGCAGGAGTAGCGATTGCAAGAATCAGGTCATTTCTTTCACTTACCAGCTGATTTGCAATTGTTACGCAGTTTGCCTGTTCACCGGAAGCATTCTGATAATCAATCTTAATATTTTTTCCATCTTCGTAACCACGAACCTTAAGCTGATCTACAAATCCATTGTATGCTGCGTCCAGGGCAGAGTGCTGTACCAGCTGAATAACACCAATCTTCTTTGCCTGTGACTTTTCAGAACATGAAGTAAAAGCAAATAAAGCTGCCATAAGAGTTGAAGCAGCAATTGTCAAAAGTTTTTTCATATTAATCCCTCTTGAATTGAATTTTTCAAAACCAATATATAGAAAGGATATAATTTACTCAAGGTGAAATTACATATATATACATTTTTTCAAATAAAAAAGTATAAATTTACATATTTTTTTCTTCTTTTTTTGGGATTTTTTCGTATTTTATATACTTTTAAATCGTATTAATAAGTATGACAAAAATATGTATGAAAAATAATCAAAAGGTATTTACAGAAGAAGGGACATTTAAACCCCAGATTAGAGAACTGACTCTTATAAACGGCCTGTCTTTTCCCAGCGACCAGGAACTGATAATGCTGATTTTAGGGTCCGGGGGAAAAAGCTGTCCCATTGAACAGGTTGCCCAGCAGGCAATTAAAATTATGGACGCCTCTAACCAGGATACACTTATTGACAATCTCTGCAAGGTTAAGGGGATTGGAAAAAATAAGGCCCTGGCACTGGCGGCGGCATGGGAACTGGGAAGAAGAAGGACATCCTTTCAGAGGGCAATTGTTACGACCCCGAAAGACCTGCTTCCTTACGTACAGCATTTTGCAATGTACCCCACAGAACATTTCGTTACCGCAATTCTTAACGGAGCCCAGGAAATTCTGGACATTAAACTGATTTCTGTAGGAGGCACAAACAAGGCTTTTATCCACCCCAGGGAAGTTTTTGCAGAAGCCATCAGCCGGCATGCGTCAGCAATCATCTGCTGCCATAATCATCCGGGAGGAACCCCAAGACCAAGTCAGGCAGACATTGATTCCACAAAAGCCCTGAAAAAAGCAGCAGACGCCCTTGGAATAACATTTCTGGATCATCTCATTATAACCCGGAATGAATATTTCAGTTTTATGGAACATGACCTGCTTTCTTTATGACAGGCTTTCATTCAAAGTCTTTTAATTCTAATAACAGAGTATTATAATGGAGATATGAGAGTAAGAAAATTTATTAATAAGTCGGTTTTAACCCTGGTATCGGCAGCAATTCTTGCCTCTGGCATTGCATTTGCTGAATCTGTAAAAGTCTCAGAGCCTAAATATGATGAATCACTTCATACATCTGAATACTGGCCAAATGGAGTAAAGCAGGGCCAGTACACAAGTAACAGGATTTCAGCATATAAAACTACAAAAAACTCTGAAGGCGACAGCACAAATACCATTGAATGTAACGTAAAAAGTGCAACTCTTTATGTAGACGGCGAAAAGGCAGGTAATTTACCTTACAAAGCCGTGCTCACAGAAGGAGACCACACTTTAAGGATTGACGGTGGTGCTTACTACGAGTCAAAGGAAGTAACAATCCGGGTAAATAATTCAAAGAACGGCTGGTTCTTTATTGAACTGGAAAGAATTACCGGTAAACTGATTTTCAAAACTGAACCTGACAGCGCAACAGTGGAAATCAACAAACAGAAACTGTCTTCTACAGGCAAAAAAACTGTTGAACTGAATGCAGGCAACCACAAGTATACAGTTAAGGCCTTTGGTTATAAGGAAATCAATGAATCCATTACTGTATACGGTGGTCAGAGCAGAAATGTTCAGATTCAGATGGATGAAGCTCCTTTCGCCCTGGAAAAATTCTCCATTACAGGAAGAGATACTTTCAATCCTAAGGCTGGAGGAAAATTCTCAAAAGTTGAATGTTACGCAAAAGTAACAGGTCCAGGCACAGGCGTTTTCCAGATTAAGGATTCAGACGGAAAACTTCTGTATGAAGAAACAAAAACTTTCACAACCTGGGACAACTATTTTACCTGGAACGGAAAAGATAAATCCGGAAATTTTGTGGATGACGGAGCTTACACTGCAGTTCTGGAAGCAGGTACAGAAAAGAAAACTCTTGCAGTTACCGTAAACTCAGATTTGTCTTTCCAGCGCACCTGGATTACTCCAAACGGCTCAGGCCTTGGAACTGTTGCTTCAGCCGCATTCTACCCTAAGAAAACCTGGGGTGGACAGGTTAATTTCTCAGGAATCTACAATCTTCAGGAAACTGACTGGGACTTTAACATTAATGCAGCAGGCCTTCACTCAATAGGAAATCATTTTGAGATTTCAACAGGCATTAATTTTAATATTGGAGATCCTTTTGCAGTACAGTGGTCTGCTAACTTGAAGGGTGGTTCAAAAATCAAGCTGGATTCTTCAGCACTCTACTGGGCACTTTACGCCCGCTACGGAATTTGTACAGATCCACTTTTTGCCCCATACGGAGCTGACACTGGTGCGGGCGCAGGTGGTGGTCTTGCTTTAGGCTGGGAAAAGAATGGTCTCTATCTGGGAGCAAGTGCCGGTGCAACTTACCAGGGACTTCTTGGAACTTTCAAAGCAGCTGAGGATCCACTTCTGATTAATTACGGCCTGTTGATAAACTACACAAAGTCTATCTTTACAGCAGGAGCCTATGCTTCAGCAAGTACCTGTATTGGAAACCTTAACTATACAAATGACAAGGGTACGAACTATACAGCAGAAACTGATTTATCAGCAGGATTTATCCGTGCACTTCAGGCAGGAGCCGCACTTAAATTCTATCCTTGGGATACTGCAGTTAACATTGATCTGGGAGCAGACCTGATTTACTACCCGTCAAGCAATAAAATCTGGGCAGGTGTAACATTCGGATTATCTGCCTTCTATTGATTTAATAACTAGCCCGAATGTCGAGTTTTGAAAATCAACGAATTTATCAAAAAAAACAGCTCCCAGTCATGAAAACAACTTATCGAAACCGCAGGCTCGCCTGCTACACGTATTTTGTGCTTGTAATTATTT
>JAEEGF012174841.1_pt1 | contig 35225 bp, 33 predicted proteins | sample 9134171 | NCBI WGS metagenome assembly JAEEGF01 (sample SAMN16246542, study PRJNA631951) | gut metagenome | biome: gut microbiome; feature: rumen; material: AP-attached | host: Bos | place: Iran: Karaj | collected 2018-10
GAATATGTCATCGGCCGTTTCGGCGGCAAGGCTGTGCTGATCGGTTATGACAACAGGGTCGGCAGCGACCTACTGAGTCCGGACCAGATCGAAAGGGTGGCCGTGGAATCGGGATTGGACGTCATCCGCACAGACAGCGTTTCTGTTCCGGGGGGCATAGTGGTCAGCTCTACAAAGATCCGCGAGGCCCTCTCTTCCGGAGACGTCGAGACGGCCGCCGGAATGCTGGGATATGATTATTCCCTCTTCGGAGTGGTGGTCGCAGGGAACCGTCTGGGGCATACGATCGGTTTCCCGACTGCGAACATGAGACTGTACGAGCCGCTGAAACTGCTTCCAGGTAACGGGGTGTATTCGGTCGAGGTGGAATCCCTCGGACGCCGTTTCAGGGGGATGTGCAACATCGGGACGAGGCCTACCGTGAATGCCGGCAAGGACACCACCGTCGAGACCAATATCTTCGATTTCGACGAAGATATCTACGGACTTGACATAAAGGTGACTTTCCTGAAGAAGATCAGGGACGAACGCTGCTTCGGGTCACTGGAGGCTCTCAAGGCCCAGCTCGAGCTGGACCGCCGTACCTGCCGGGGCTGTTAAGGCTTTTCCTGCATATGGAGCTCGCCTTTGATGTGGGCTATCGCCTGCTTGGCGAAGTTCCAGTTCTTAGTGTTCTCCTTTCCTTCCTTCAGGTATCTTTCGTAATACTGGAGGGCTGCCTTGTACTCTTTGCGCACTTCATGACAATAACCTATCGAAACCAGCAGACCCTTGTCTTCAGGGTAATATGAGAATGCTTTCTCGTAGTGGGGAAGGGCGTTGTTGACATCGGATGCATTATAGTATAGCTGCGCCAGTCCGTTGTGTATCTTGTACATCAGGGCTGGGTCGGGGTCTGTCAGTTCGACTGCCCTGAGCAACAGCCTTTTGGCAGCGATCTGATTCTTCGGCACCATATTGTCCTTGAAAAGCGAGACCGCATAGTTGGCCGCCAGCTTTGCATCTGTCGAATCGATCTGCCAGGCATTTCCGAAACACTCCCTGGCAACAGTGAACCTGTTCAGGGACAATGCGTTCATCCCGGAATAGAACATGGTCCCATAGGACTCGTCCCCATCCTTTCGGAGCTGCTTGAAGACCTCGTAGGCATTGTCCTGGTCGTCTTTAAGATAATAGGCTACGCCCAGGATCTGACCTACGGACAGGTTGTCCGGGACTTCCTCAAGGAATCCTTTTGTCAAGTCTATTACTCCGTCGTAGTCCTTCCTGCCCAGAAGGATATTCGAGATGCTGGTAACCGTCCCGGGGTTCTGCGGATTGAGACTCAGGGATTTCCGGTAGTAGGCGAGGGATGAATCGACCTGGCCCATCTTGAGCAGGCTGGCGCCTACGAGCGACAGGATCGATGGTATTGAATCCCTTCTGCAGATTGCCATCCCTTCTTCGGCACATCCCTCGAAGTCATTGACCTTGAACAGCAGCGAGGCCTTCTGGATCGAGAAATACAGGTTGTCCGGATACTGCATCGAGAGCAGGCTGTACAGGCTCAGGGCGTCGACCAGCTTCCCTGAACTGACGTGGCAGTCGGCAAGTTCTCCGGCCACTTCGACATCAAGCATCCCCGGCTTCATCACCGAGGCGAGGGTCTCTGCCGCGGCATCGTAGCGCAGCATCTTTTTCTGGCAGCGGGCCTTCTGGAGCGACAGGTCCCTGATGGCCGCATCATCGCCTGCTGCGGTCTCGAGTGCTTTCTCAAACAGTTCGATGGCCCTTGAATATTCATACCTGGCCATGGCTGCCCTGGCTTCGGCACGGAAGTCCGTCTCCTGGGCGGCTGCGAAAGTGACGGCCAGGAATAAAGCAATCAAGGGGAGTATTGTTCTAACAAATCTCATTTCCGGCTTTATCTACTTCTTTACCACGGGAAAAGAGCCCTTGTGTGTCTGGGTTCCGGATGGGTCGCTTGTCTTGAAGCTGATGGTCTTGCCGTCGATGTCCATGACCATCAACTCCAGGTTGTCGTTGATCAGGACCGGGAAGTTGGCATTGGACGTTCCTGCAGGACAGAGGCTGTAGTTGTGCTCGTGGCCGGAAACCATCAGGTCGATACCGGCCTCGTTGAGGATCGGGACGAAGAGTTCGCAGACGTTCTTGTTGCCATGCCAGCCCTTGAGTCTCGGAGGGATGTGGGAGAATACGATCCTGACGGAGGCATCCCTGAAAGCATCGGACCGGGTGACTCCCTTGAGCCAGTCAGCCTGCTCGCGGAGGTACTGATCCATGCTGAGCATCCCCTGATACTCGATATCATTGTCCGGCTTGTCCTCGCCGCTGTCGAGGACGATGAAGAAGAACTTGCCCCACTGGAATGTATAGTACGGCATACCGGTAGGTGTCCGGAACCATTTGAGCCAGTCCCGGGAGAACAGTCCGCGGAACTCGTGGTTGCCCCGGACGACATACAAGGGAGTCTCGTCGGCGAACAGTTCCGAAGCGGGCCGGACGTACACGGCCATATGGGTCTCCTCGTTTATGACCGAAGTCATGTCGCCGTTGAAGACCACGAAATCGTATTTTCCACGGGAGTCCTTGAATAGATTCCGGAAGCCTTCTGCGTCGGCGTGGACGTCGTTGACGATCGCTACATGCAGTTTGTCATAGCTTTCATCGAGGGTGGTGACAACCGGAGGATCCGCGGAGTATACATTCGCCCCGAAAGGCTTCGTAAAGGTGATGTCACGCTCTCCGTTGAAGGCCCTCAACCCTTTCATCATGATGCGGTAACGGTATCTGGTCCCGGGCTGGAGCCCGGTTATGCGTACCGTGTGTATCTTCGACAGAGGATTGATTCCAGCCCCAGTCATGTCATAATACTTCGGGCGGTCCGTATAGTAGAAATTCGTGCCGTCATCAGGAGCCAGTTCCACCCAGCCGAGGGCGTCAATGTCTGAAATCCACATGACCGTGAAACTGTCGGACTTGACATTCTGGAGATATGGTCCGCAGACCAGCTTCACAGTGGAAGGCTGGACGGGAGCCTCGCTGACCGTCGCCTTGGCTGTCTCCTGACCAAGCAGTGTAACGGACGCCAGGATCAGGCAGGAGAGAAGAAGGATTCTTTTCATAGCTCTATCTTTTTCTCGTTAAAGATAGCAAATTCAGTTGATTTTTATTATCTTTGCAAAAGAACGAACCGGGTTCCGCCTTTTACGGCGGGACTCTGTTTTATTGATTTTGGAAAACATTTGAATTATTATGGCAGATATCCATTACATGACCCAGGAAGGACTGGACAAGTTGAAGAAAGACCTCGCCGAGGCCCTTGCCCAGCGCCCTGTCATCTCCGCGGCGATCGCGGAAGCGAGGGAGAAGGGAGATCTTTCCGAGAATGCTGAATATGATGCGGCACGTGAAGCCCAGGGACTCCTTGAAGTGAAGATTGCGAAGCTCAAGGACCTTGTGGCAAATGCCAAGATCATCGACGAGTCCCAGGTAAACACAGATAAGGTCCAGATGCTGAACAAGGTAAAGGTCGAGAACCTTTCCATGAAGCAGGTCATGGAGTTTACGATCGTGGGCGAGACCGAGGCTGATTTCGCACATGGGAAACTGGCTGCCACCACCCCTATCGCAAAGGCTCTCCTGGGCCATGCGAAAGGTGACGTGGTTGAAGCCCATGTACCCTCGGGAGTAATCAAGTTCAAGATCCTCGATATATCCATCTGAAGCAATGGCGACGATATTCACAATGATTGCCAAGGGTGAGATTCCCTCGTACAAGGTGGCCGAGAGCGATGAGTTCTATGCTTTCCTTGACATCAACCCCCTCGCAAAAGGTCATACGCTTGTCATCCCCAAGAACGTCGAGGATGACTATATCTTCAACCTGGATCCCGAAACCTACGAAGGTTTATGGGCATTTGCCCGCAAGGTCGCGGTAGCCCTGAAGGCTGCGGTTCCCTGCAAGAGGGTCGGAGTGGCCGTACTCGGAATGGAGGTGCCTCACACCCATATCCATCTGGTACCCCTGCAGAGCGAGTCGGACATGGATTTCAAGAAGGAGAAACTCAAGTTCTCCGACGAAGAGAACAAGGCAGTCGCCCAAACCATTTTCAATGAGTATGAAAAATTATAGGACCATACTTTTTGCGGTTACCCTTATGGTGGCCGCTTCTTCTTGTGCTGACAAGGTGCGTATCAGCGGAACAGTTGCGGGAGCTCCGGATTCCAAAGTCATAGTCAAGCAGCTTGCCGGCAGCGGCTTCAATGTCCTGGACACCCTGAAGACCGATGGATCTGGAGACTATACCTACAAGATGGAGGTCAAGGAAGGCCAGCCTGAATTCGTATATGTTTTCAAAGGCGACACGAAGATAGCCTCCCTCCTTCTCCAGAAAGGGGACAGGGTCAAGGTGGTATCCGACACCCTTGGCAACTATTCCGTGGAAGGATCCGAGGAGAGTGCCAAGCTCAGGCAGGTCGAGGAAGAATTCGCTTCCTTCATGAATGAAATGTCGAGGTTGGTCGGCGCGGATGACAGTCCCGCGGCTTCCAGGAAGTATGTGGAGTATTATCGGTCCAGGGTCAAGTACGTGATGGATAACTGCAAGTCCCTGACTGCGATACCAGTGCTCTACCAGAAAGTCAATGACGACTTTCCGGTGTTCAGCCAGCCGACTGACGGAGTGATGTTCAGAAGTGTATATGATTCGCTCATGACTGTTTATCCTGACTCCAAGTATGTCGCTTCCCTCGGCAAGGAGACCGAAAGGAGGATGAACATCCTTGCGATCGAACAGCGCCTCCAGACTGCCGGTGAAGCGGGCTTCCCCGACGTGGACCTCCCCGGCATCGACGGTACGAGGGTGAAGCTTTCGGATGTGGATTCCAAGGTGGTGATGGTCTATTTCTGGCAGGCCTCGGATGCCTCCCAGAAGATGTTCAACCAGGATGTCCTTCTGCCTCTTTACAAGAATTACCATTCCAAGGGATTCGAGATCTATTCGATATCCCTGGACACCGACAAGGGAGCATGGGCGAGTGCCGTCAAGAATCAGGACCTGCCTTGGATCAATGTATGTGACAGCCGTGGTGCCGCGACTCCGCTGGTGTCGTTGTACAACATTTCCAACGGGCTTCCCGTGGCTTTCTTCATAGTGGACGGATCCCTGAAGCCTGATACCGTGACGTCCGAGAAAGATCTTCCTTCCAGGATATCGTCATATCTGAAATAATCCCTGTATCAGTGAAAGAGAAAAGGTGGTGGCCATTTCCGGTCACCACCTTTTTTTGCGACTGTGCGCGATTCCATCAGGTCTCGTTCCAGTAGTTTTAGTTGTAACTATTTTCAGGTACGACAAAGATAGATGCGGGCCGATTCCGGTTCAATAGTCATTTCTTGTGAGGTAGGGGGTATTATGTTGTGAGAAATAAAGTGGCACAAGCGAAGGTCGGATTTTAACGGTTTTATTCCTATATTTGTAAAACTGATCATAGAGATACACCAACAAAGCATTATTCATATGGCATTGATGATAATCCAATTGCTGATAGTCCTGGGAGCCCTGTACGTTGGTTCCAGGTACGGCAGCCTTGCCCTTGGCGCGATTTCAGGCATCGGCCTGGCCATCCTCGTATTCGGATTCGGAATGAAGCCGGGTACTCCTCCCACGGATGTTATCTATATCATTATCGCAGCCGTCACCTGTGCGGGAGTCCTTCAGGCTTCAGGCGGAATGGACTGGCTGATCCAGCTTGCCGAAAAACTTCTCAGGAAGCATCCTGAGCGTATAACCATCCTCGCTCCGCTGTGTACCTTCTTCCTTACAGTGCTGGTAGGTACGGGCCATGTGGTCTATACCCTGATGCCAATCATCGTGGATATAGCCATCAAGAAGGACATCCGTCCCGAAAGGCCTTGCGCCGTGGCATCCGTGGCATCCCAGGTTGGAATAACCTGTTCCCCGATCGCAGCTGCGGTCGTGGCTTTCGTCACGATCTCCAATGCCAACGGTTATCAGGTTTCGATTCCGCAGGTCCTGATGGTCACCATCCCTGCCTGCATCATCGGTCTGCTCTGTGCAGCAATGGCTTCCTATCACAGGGGCAAGGACCTGGACAAGGATCCTGAATATCAGGAGAGGATTTCCGATCCCAAGATCCACAAGTACATCTACGGCAGCGATGCCACCACCCTCGACAAGGTGATCGACAAGAAAGCCAGGCTGGCCGTCTACATCTTCCTGGCCGCAATCCTCGTCATCGTGGGACTGGCTTTCTGCCAGATGATCCTAAGCAAGGAGGCACTTCAAAGGTTGCCGAAGATGAATGTGGCCATCCAGATAATCATGCTCTGCGCCACTGCGTTGATGATCATGCTGTGCAAGGTCGACCTGAAGAACGCTGTATCCGGAGCGGTCTGGAAGTCAGGAATGGTAGCTGTCGTCGCCATTTATGGAATCGCTTGGATGGCGGATACCTATTTCGGAAACTATATGGACCAGATCAAGGAGATGCTCACCGGTATCGTCTCCCAGTATCCATGGTCGATAGCATTCGTGTTCTTCCTGGTCTCCGTCCTGATCAATTCCCAGGGAGCGGTGGTCGTGGCGATGTTGCCTCTGGCCTATCAGCTCGGTATTCCCGGTCCCGTTCTGCTTGGAGTGCTGCCCAGTGTATACGGGTATTTCTTCATCCCCAACTATCCTTCCGATATCGCAACGGTCAACTTCGACCGGACCGGTACGACGGTCATAGGCAAGTATCTCCTGAACCACAGTTTCATGATGCCGGGCTTGATAAGCATCATCGTTTCCACGATTATCGGCTATCTGATGACCATGGTGCTCTTCCCTGGTTATTTCGCGAGCATTTAATCTGCTTTCAGGTTTTTTATTGTCCGGGTTGTTACACTTCCCGGACTTTTTCGTTAATTAGGGTAGAGAACCGGAATTGATGAAGGAAGATTTCCTGACAGAGGCGTTTGTGTCCATGAAGGACAGGTGGAAGGCGGAAGACGCCCTTCAGGAGGCATTCTGTCGGTTGTGGGGAAGGAAATACAAGGTATCCAGCCTGAAAGAAGCCATCGGCCTGCTTGCACGTACTGGCAGAAACATCGAAATCGATGAGTTCAGGAAGTCCAGGGGCAGGAAAACGGTAGGATTGGACAAGGTGGGCATGGAAGACGATCCTTCGGCGGCGATGGCATTGGAGCGGGAAGCCCTTTTCCGAAAGGTGGAAGCTTCGTTGGACAGGGATATAACTTTGTTGCAGAAGAAGATCATCCAGCTGCACGAATATGAAGGACTGTCTTTCGAAGAAATTGCCAAGGAACTCGGCATGCAGCCGGCCGCGGTAAGGATGCAGGCCTCGAGGGCCAGGAAGTTATTAAGGGACAAATTCAGGAATGATGATGGAACGGATAGATGAAATGATTGAAAGGTATTTCGAGGCGACTCTTTCGGAAGAGGAAGAGACTGCCCTGAAGGCCTTCCTGGCCTCTCCGGAAGGTCAGGCTCCTGAATATGACGAGGTTCGCGCCGTCATGGGCTACTTTGCGGCTGGCCGGGTGGTTCGACAGGCTCACCAACCGTCTCGGCTCACCAACCGGATAGTCGCTATCGCCGCAAGCCTGGCTATAATCGTCACCCTGGGGGTGAACATATATAATAAAACCAACATCTGTGTCTCGTTCGTGGACGGGAAGAAAGTAACTGACAAGGAGGTTGTAATGAACGACGTCGACAACATCCTGGCCGACCTGCTTTCCGACAGGACAGGCGTGGAAGAACAACTCAATGATTTTTTCGGACAATAGACAATGAAGAAGTTTTTAATCATAACCTTGGGTTCCTTCCTTGTCCTTGCTTCTCAGGCAAGGGCGCAGGCAGGCCTGCAGATAGACAGCCTGTTCAACGGGTCCCTGGTTCCCGCTTCCAGAATCACCGAATCCGAGGTCAGCGGCAGGGAACTGAAGCCGTATAACCTGGACTATTTCCGGAGTGTCCGGTTCCAGGCGACGGATCAGGAGATAAAGAGAATTACCTCGTGGCTGGAGGGCGACGCCCTGATGGCAATCGGGAAGGAAATGGATTCGGAGAACGGCTGCCTGGTCTACGCGTTGCTTCATTTCCCCGCGGACAGGGATAGGAACAAGTACGTCGGCTATCAGGTCAAGGAAGCCTCTGGAAACAAGTATGTGACAGTGGTATATATGACCGGCAAGGCCACAGTAGGAGAGTTGAGGGTCATTTTCAAGCACAGATAGGAGGAAATATGATGAAAAAGATAATTTTAGCATTCGTGGTTTTGGCTGCCGCCGGGGTAATAGCAGCGGCACAGGAGAAAAAGGATACGATCCTCATGAAGTCTGACACAGTCGTGATTGTCAAGACCAGCCAGACTATGTCGATGTCGCCGGAAAAGGGCCAGGTCCATTTGGATTTCGATATCCCTTTCTATCACAAGATAAAGAACTACGGCTCCAGCGCGCTTGTTGGCGCGGTAGGAGTAGGAACGATATTTTCCAACTCGAAGGCCCCCCTGGATTTCAATCCGCAGAATTCCCTTGAGTTCTATTTCTATACCCTTGATTCACAAACTCACGGACACAGCACATTCTCATTCGGACCCGGGATCACTTTCAGGAATCTGGGACTGACGGGAGGGAACGCCATGAGCTTGGCTGAAGACGGTAGGATCTCCGTAGCGCCATTCCAGGGCGGAGCTCTGAAGGTGTCCAAACTAAGGGTGTTCAGCATAAATGCGCCCTTGTTGTATTCATACGATTTCGGAGGAGGATTCGGTTTCACGCTCGGTCCGGTGGTCAATCTCAACACTGGCAGTTCGATTGTAAACAAGTATGAACAGGGTGGGGATAAGCAGAAGGATAAATACAAGCGTGTCCACTGCAATCTAATCACAGTTGACGCGATGTTCCAGCTGAATCTCAAGTATTTCAGCATATACGCGAAGTACTCGCCGATGAACCTTATGGACAAGAAATACTGGCCTGAGTTCACGACATGGTCCATCGGTATCGCCCCGTTCTAAAATAACTCCCGAATCGCTTTCGGGTCTCAAGAATAATCATTAAATTGCATAGGTTTTGGCGAAAGTTCGCCGGACCTGTGCTTTTTTAATTATCTAAACATTCAAGTTTATGTCACTGAACAAAGTAATGCTGATCGGTAACGTTGGTAGAGACCCGGAAGTACGTTACCTTGATGGAAACAACCCCAACCAGGGGGCGACGAAGGTGGCCCAGTTCACCCTCGCAACAACGGAACGCTATCGTGACCGCAATGGAGAACTTCGCGAGAACACGGAATGGCACAACATCGTGTGCTGGAGGAACTCTGCCGACGTGGCCGAGAAATTCATCCGCAAAGGCACCCAGGTCTACATCGAAGGAAAGCTCAGGACAAGGTCCTGGACAGACCAGACCGGTAACAAGAGGTTTACTACCGAGATCGCCGTGGACAACCTGCAGCTCCTTGGAAAGAGGGATCCTGCAAACCCTGCCGCCCCTTTGGCCCCTTCGGCCCCTTCGACCCCTTCGACAAGTTCAGGGACCGGGTATCCTCAGCAGCCGGCCTACCAGCAGCCTGCTTATCAGCAGCCCGCGCAGCAGGAGCCGGTGGACATCTCCCTCGAGAACCCCACCGATGACCTTCCGTTCTGATCCGTTAACCGAATAAATCATATTCATACGCTATGAGTTCAAAACTTGACGTTGTCCTTGGCCTCCAGTGGGGAGACGAAGGGAAAGGCAAGATCGTGGATGTGCTGGCCGGCCGTTATCCGGCGGTCGCAAGATTCCAGGGCGGCCCGAATGCGGGTCATTCTCTCCATTTCGACGGCAAGAGTTTCGTCGTCAGGAGCATTCCTTCTGGAATATTCCGGGACGGTTCCGTGAACATAATCGGCAGCGGTGTTGTTCTGGATCCCGTGACCTTCAAGGAGGAGTGCGCGAATGTATCCGCTATGGGTATTGAGCCAAAGGGACGGATAGTCATATCCAAGAAAGCCCACCTTATACTCCCGACCCACAGGCTGCTGGATGCCGCCTACGAGGCTGCTGCCGGCAAGGGCAAGATCGGCTCCACACTTAAGGGAATAGGCCCGACCTATACCGACAAGGTGGGACGCCACGGACTGAGGGTTGGAGACATCCTGTACCCTGATTTCAAGGACCGGTTTGCCAAACTCAAGTCCCGTCACCACAGGATCCTGGACAGTCTGAAGTATGAATATGATCCCTGTGCGGGCGAGGAAGAGTGGTTTGATGCCGTCGAGTTCCTCAAGGAGTTCGAACTGGTGGACTGCGAGTACTTCGTCAGCGGTCTTCTGGCTTCCGGAAAGCCTATCCTTGCAGAAGGAGCCCAGGGATCGATGCTGGACGTCGATTTCGGTTCATATCCTTTCGTAACTTCCTCTTCCACTACCGTCGGAGGAGTCTGCACCGGTTTGGGATTGGCTCCGTCCAAGGTGGGGAAGGTATTCGGAATATTCAAGGCTTACTGTACCCGCGTGGGCAGCGGACCCTTCCCGACCGAACTCTTCGACGAGACGGGCGAGAGACTCCGTCAGATCGGCCATGAATATGGTGCCGTGACCGGCCGCCCGCGCCGCTGCGGATGGCTGGACCTCGTGGCCCTCAAGTACACCGTGATGATAGACGGCGTTACCGACCTCATCATGATGAAGTCCGACTGTCTCGACGATTTCGACACGATCAAGGCCTGCACCGCTTATAAGGTTGACGGCAAACTGACCGACCAGGTTCCGTTCGATATCGCTGCCGAGATCGAGCCGGTATACACCGAGTTCCCGGGCTGGAAGAAAGACTTGACAGGAGTCCGTTCCGAAGAAGGACTCCCGAAAGAGTTCAAGGACTATGTGAAGTTCCTGGAGGACTATCTCGGCGTTCCGGTCACTATCATCTCCCTCGGTCCCGACCGCGAAGCTACGATAGAGCGCTAGAAGGCGAATCCTACACTGAGTATCAATGCACGGTTTCGGTTGTCGCCGAAACCGTTCTTGCATATATCGGAAAAACCGTATTCGTAGCCGAGGTTGGCGTGCAGGAATGACCATGTGACACCGCATCCTATTGCGAGTCCGCTGTCGCCGCGGCGGATATTCGCATCGTTGAATGAGCTGGCCGATATCTCCATCCTGTAATCCTTGATCCTTCCGCCGACTCCCATGCCCAGATAGGCTCCGGCATACGGCTGGAAGAACGCCTGGCGGCCCGAAAAGATGTTGACCTTGAGCAGGAGAGGCAGTTCAAGATAGTGGAGATCGTAAATGATCTTCCCGCCGGTATTCCCTCCGATCCCGCCTTTCTCGACATAATAGAGTCCGGACTCGAATGCGGCCATCGGACTGATATTGAATCCGGTGGCAAGGCCGAAGGTCGTTCCGGTCTTAATACCTGCCGCATCGATCTCACCCGTTCCGCTGCTTATGTGCGAAGCGGTCAGACCGGCCTTGATTCCTGCATAGAGATTACTGTGGTGGCTGTGGCGCTCATGGCCCCTGCCGTAGTCACGACCGTGCCCGAAAGGGCCTCCGGGATATCCTCCCCGACCGTAGCCCGGCTGAGCCGGAAGGGCGGACACGCTGAGGATTGAAACGACTATGAGTGTTATTATCTTTTTCATTGCGGACAGTTTTTGGTGTTATTGCCTTACGGTAAACCAAAAACCGTTCCACGGAAAACAGTAGGAAACTTCTAACGTCCAAGTGCGGCCTCCATGGCCTTGAGGTCTGGCGTAAGGCCGGTCATGAAGGGGTAACCGGTGAGGGCTTGGTAGAGAAGCCATCTGTCTCCGGGAATATATATTCCATCAGCGGCCGCGATCTTGGTCCTTGCTATTTCGTCGAATGAAGGGTTTTTGTAATTGGCCTCCATTATGACCTTGTTGTCGCAGGCTCCTTTCTTCGCGAAATCGTCGGCGGAGAATTCCTCGATTTCGGGAAGGGCGACAGGCAGGGTGTATATTACCAGATCGCATTCCTTGACAGCCTCCTTGAAGTCGGTGATCGGGTCGGCGAAGAACTCATATTCAGGCATTGCCTCGGCTATCGCCTGGGCCTTTTCGATGGTACGGTTCATCAACACGGTTCCGAAGCCAAGCTCTGCTGCCGCGACTGCTGCCGCCCTTCCAGCCCCTCCGCAGCCCACTATCAAGGCCTGAGGCTGCTGATAGAACCGACGGCTCAGGCTCATCAGGAAGAACTGGTGCAGCTTGATGAAGAAACGTTCTCCATATTCCTTGATGAATTCTTCGATGATGCCTGGATAGTAGGCCTCCGCTATGGCAGCGACGATTCCGGTGAAGTCCGAGTTGTGGGCGGCTATTCCCTCCGAAGTCTTGACCAGCAGGTTGGTGGCACCGATTCTTGCAACGGGCCCCGAAATCACACCCTTGCCCAGTTCGGCTAGTTCCTCGACCTTGGCGTATGCCTGCTCCTTGAAAGGTGCGGTAACGTTCACGGCGATGTATTCCTCCTCGAACTTCCTGAAGGAAGCCTCGAAGTCGGCCCCTTCGATGAGGTCGTATGAATATGCGTTCCCGTCAGGCTGCTCCTGACCCTTGTATGCCGCCTCGAAGAGGAGGGGGCTCTTGGATGTCGCTATCGGATCGCCGATAAGTCCGTATCTTGCCATTTTGCTGAATATTGTTTCTTAACTTTTACCGTCGCCCCCATTCTTAGGCCATTGGGAAGCATTTTATCCTGCATTTTGCTTCCGTCGCCCCATAATTTAGGCCTTGGGAAGCATTTTCCAAAATCAAAGCCTTCTCTGCCGGACAGCCTCGTAAAGGAGGATGGCCGCTGAGACGGAGACGTTGAGGGAATCGAGGGCTCCGAGCATCGGGATGAGGATATGCCTGTCGGCAGCCTTGCGCCAGATGTCGGTGAGGCCGGTCGACTCGGTTCCCATGACGATGGCGGTCGGTCCTGTCATCGGGGTGTCATAATACAGGGACGAATCCTGGAGCTGGGCGGTCAGGATGCTGATGCCGTGTGCCTTGAGCCAGGCGATCGTCTCTTCGGAGGTCGCAGCTACGACCTGTCTTGTGAATATGGCTCCGATGCTGGAACGGATAAGGTTGGGGTTATAGAGGTCGGTCAGCGGGTCGCAGATTATTACCGCGTCCGCTCCGGCTGCGTCGGCGCTGCGCAGTACAGCCCCGAGGTTGCCTGGCTTCTCGACACTCTCCAGAACGATTACCAAGGGGTTATCCCTGAGCTCGATGTCTTCCAGCTTCCTGTCCTTGTACTTTATCTCTGCAATGATTCCCTCGGTACCGCCCCTGTAGGCTATCTTTTCATAGACACCCCTGTTGACATGGAAGACTTTGGTGCCAATCGGCAGAGGGTATACCTCCGCCGATGAGTCAAAGATCTCCGGGCAGATGAAGACGGTGTCGGGGACGAAGCCGGCATCCAGGCAGTGGCTGAGTTCGCGGCGGCCTTCCACTACGAAAAGCCCCATCTCCCTACGAAGCTTCGACTTCTCCTGGAGTTCCAGCAGGGTCTTTATCTTCGGGTTCTGTCCCGAAGTGATGGTTTCGGGCGCTGACATTATATCAGTGGAATATTGTTGTCTGCACAGGAAGACACCATCTCGTCAGGCCAGACTGATGCCTGGATCTCTCCGATATGGGCCTTGCGAAGGAAGAACATGCAGAGGCGCGACTGGCCGATTCCGCCTCCGATGCTCTGCGGAAGCTTGCCTTCCAGAAGCTGCCTGTGGAAGAACAGTCCGGCTTTCGATTCCTCGCCGGCGAGTTTCAACTGCCTGAGAAGGGCCTCCCTGTCGACGCGGATGCCCATGGAAGACAATTCGAAACTGCGTTCCAGGACAGGATTCCAGACAAGGATGTCTCCATTCAGGCCCGGGAGCATCTCTCCGTCATATTCAGCCATCGTGCTCCAGTCGTCATAGTCCGCTGAGCGGCCGTCGTGCTTGTGACCGTCTCCGAGCTGGCATCCTATGCCGATAACGAACACAGCTCCGTATTCCCTGCATATCGCATCCTCCCTTTCCTTGGGACTGAGGCCTGGATAGCGGCGGCGAAGTTGTTCGGCATGGATGAACCGGATGGCCTCGGGCAGAACCGGCTTGATCGAGGGATATTTTTCGCATACCATGTATTCGGTACGCAGAAGGGTGGAATAGATGCGTCGGACTATGTCTTTGAGAAACTCCGGTGTGCGCTGGCTGGCATCCATTACCCTTTCCCAGTCCCATTGGTCCACGTACAGGGAATGGATATTGTCAAGTTCCTCGTCGGCCCTGATGGCGTTCATGTCGGTATAGATACCGTAACCGGGCTCTATGTGGTATTCTGCAAGGGTGAGGCGTTTCCATTTTGCGAGGGAGTGAACTATCTCACAGACAGTTCCTTCCATATCCTTGACGGGGAAACGTACCGCTCTCTCCACGCCGTTGAGGTCGTCGTTGATTCCGGTGCCCTGCTTTACGAAAAGGGGAGCGGTAACACGGCGGAGCCTGAGCTCCGAAGCCAGGTCGATCTGGAAGAAATCCTTGATTTCCTTGATGGCCCCTTCGGTCTGGCGGGGACTCAGCAAAGGCTTGTAGCCGGTTGGGACAAAGAGTCTCATAGCATCTTCTCGGGACGCATCTGGGGGAAGAAGAGTACGTCCTGGATGGTGGTCTGGCCGGTCATGAACATAGTGAGCCGGTCGATTCCCATACCAAGGCCTGAAGTCGGCGGCATGCCGTACTCGAGGGCGCGCACGAAGTCATAGTCGATGAACATAGCCTCGTCGTCGCCGTGGCTCTTGAGGGCGGCTTGCTCCTCGAACCTCTCCAGCTGGTCTATCGGGTCGTTCAGCTCTGAATATGCATTCGCGAGTTCCTTGCCGCATACGAACAACTCGAAACGCTCGGTGAGGGCGGGGTTCTCACGATGCCTCTTGGTGAGAGGAGACATCTCCACGGGATAGTCGATGATGAAGGTAGGCTCGATGAGATGGTCTTCGCAATATGCTCCGAATATGGCATCGATCAGCTTGCCTGCACCCATGGAAGGTTCATATTCCACATTCAGTTTCTTGCAGGTTTCACGCAGCTCGTCCACGCCCATTCCGGCGAGGTCGACACCTGCGTATTCCTTGATGGCTTCCAGGATAGGGAGACGGCGGTAGCCGGCCTTGAAGTCGATCTCATTCTCTCCGATCTTGACCTTGGTGGTACCGTGGAGCTTGAGTGCGATCTTTTCGAGCATCTTCTCTACGAATTCCATCATCCAGATATAGTCCTTGTAGGCCACGTAGATTTCCATGCAGGTGAACTCCGGATTGTGGGTCTTGTCCATGCCTTCGTTGCGGAAATCCTTGGCGAACTCGTAGACTCCGCTGTAGCCTCCGACTATCAGCCTCTTGAGGTAGAGCTCGTTGGCAATCCTCATGTAGAGGTCGATGTCAAGGGCATTGTGATGGGTGATGAAGGGACGGGCCGTGGCTCCTCCGGGGATCGACTGGAGGATAGGGGTCTCGACCTCGAGACAACCGGCCTCGTTGAAATATTCCCGCATGGTAGCTATGATCTGGGCCCTCTGGATGAAAACGTCGCGGACCTGGGGATTCACGATGAGGTCGACATACCTCTGGCGGTAGCGGAGCTCCGGATCGGAGAAACCGTCGTAGACGTTCCCGTCGGCATCGGTCTTCACGATGGGAAGTACCCTCAGCGACTTGCTGAGTACGGTCAGCTTCTTGACATGCACGCTGAGCTGCCCGGTCTGGGTGATGAAGGCGAAGCCCTTGATTCCGACTATGTCGCCGATGTCGAGGAGTTTCTTCCAGACCGTGTTGTACATCGTCTTGTCCTCTTCCGGACAGATTTCGTCACGCTTGACATAGATCTGGATCCTTCCGGCAGAATCCTGAAGCTCGCCGAAGGAAGCGGCTCCCATAATCCTGCGGGACATTATCCTTCCGGCCAGGCAGACTTCCTGGAAGTTGCCCTTCTCGGGATCGAAGCCTGCGGAGATTTCCTTGGTTGTGGTATTGACCGGATATAGAGGTGCAGGATAAGGATTGATGCCAAGTTCCCTTAATTTGGCGAGGGACTCCCTGCGGATTACTTCCTGCTCGCTGAGTTCTATGTTTGCCATATCATGAAATAGGTTTGAACAACAAAAATACGACTTTTAATCTATAAACTGAAATTGTTATTCTTGAATAAAGTGATTATCTTTGTGTAATATGGCAAAGGAGCGCAAATGGATAATCAAGGAACCGGCTGATCCGGAGAAGGTGGGAAGGCTTTCCGCCGAACTCGGAATCGACCGTGTCCTTGCCGAACTGCTTGTCAAGAGGGGAGTCGAGACCTTCGAGCAGGCCCGCTCCTTCTTCCGCCCGAGCCTTGACGACCTCCACGACCCCTTCCTGATGAAGGATATGGATGTCGCCGTTGAGAGGGTGCGCAAGGCCATAACCTCCGAAGAGAAGATCCTTGTCTACGGTGACTACGACGTCGACGGAACGACCGCCGTGTCGCTGGTGTATTCATTCCTGAGGAGGTATTCCCAGAAGGTGGATTTCTATATTCCGGACCGCTATGACGAGGGTTACGGCCTGTCCTACAAGGGCATAGACTGGGCCGGTGACGGAGGCTTCGGACTGATCATCACCCTGGACTGCGGTATAAAGGCCAACGAGAAGGTCGAATACGCACGGACCAAGGGAATCGACGTGATCATCTGCGACCACCACCTTCCCGAGGACAAGCTTCCCGATGCGGTAGCAGTCCTGGATCCCAAGCGCGAAGATGATACCTATCCTTTCGACGACCTTTCAGGTTGCGGTGTGGGCTTCAAGCTCGTACAGGCATATTCCCAGAAATACGGCATCCCGTTCGAGACCTTGATCCCTTTGCTGGACCTCCTGGTGGTCAGCATTGCCGCCGACCTCGTGTCCATGGTCGGGGAGAACAGGGTGCTGGCCCATTTCGGCCTGAAGCAGCTCAATGAGAATCCCCGCAAGGGGCTCCTTGCGATGGCAACTCTCTCCAAACTTGAGCCGGGACATCTTACGATCGACGACATCGTATTCAAGATCGGGCCCAGGATCAACGCGGCAGGAAGGATGGAGACCGGAAGGCTTGCAGTTGAATTGCTGACCGCAGCCGATGACCATGTGGCCAACATCGTGGGAGAGAGGATCAACGACAACAACAACGAGCGCAAGGGTATCGACAGGGAGATTACCCAGGAGGCTCTGGAGATGGTCCAGAGGGGGACGGCCCTTTCGACGGACGCGGCGACCATCGTCTACAATCCAGTATGGAACAAAGGCGTAGTTGGCATCGTTGCCTCACGTCTGGTCGAGGCGTTTTACAAGCCGACGATCGTCCTTACCAAATCCAACGGTTTCATCACCGGCTCCGCTAGAAGCGTCGCCGGGTTCGACCTGTATGAGGCCATAGAAAGCTGCGCGGACCTTCTTGAGAACTTCGGAGGACATGTCTATGCGGCGGGTCTCACCATGAGGGAACAGAACCTGGGTGAGTTCGTGACCAGGATAGAGAAGTTCATCGGGGAGAAGATTACGGACGAGATGCTCACCCCCGTGACAGATATCGATGCCAAGCTCGAGTTCAGCCAGATCACGCCCAAGTTCTTCAGGCTCCTCAAACAGTTCCAGCCATTCGGTCCCGGCAACAGCAATCCCGTGTTCCTCACGGAGAATGTCTCTGACGGCGGCAACGGCCGCAAGGTAGGAGCCGGCGGAGTGCATATGAAACTTGACCTGATCGACGAGAAACAGCCTTTCCACCAGATTCCGGCAATCGCCTTCAACATGGCGGATTTCTACGATTATATCAAAGCCGGCAATCCTTTCGACATCTGCTACTCGATAGTCGAGAACTACTATCGTGGCAACTCCACCCTCCAGCTCCGCATCAAGGACATCAAGGAGCGCGAGGAATTTATCTAATCTGCCAATGATACGATCTTGACGGCGGCGGCAAGGTAATCGTTGTCGTCAACGTCTATAATGTGATGGGCGGTTCCCTCGTAGACGGGACCGCGGGTGGCCATAAGTTCCCTGACACGGGAGCGGAGGCCGTTCCTGCCGCGCAGCATCGGACGGTCGCCGGGCCATTGTTCAAGGTTGGAGACGAGAGTGTCGATGGAAGCCCGGAGGTAGAAGCAGGCAGTATTACTGCGTACCGCCTTACGGCAGGCTTCAGTTGTGACGGTTCCTCCTCCGAGGGAAAGGATGTAGGAGGTTCCGGTCAACTCACCGGTCATGAATATATTCTCCAAGGCGACACGTTCCAATTCCCGGAATGCACTTTCTCCTTCTGATTCGAATATTTCAGGAATGGTCCTGCCGGTCATTGCCTCGATGTAATCATCAAGGTCTATCAGTTCCATCTCTGGGAGGAGCTTCGAGAGTTCCTTCCCGACGCTGGATTTGCCGCTTCCCATGAAGCCGATGAGGGAGATATTGCCCATTTGTCCTAGAATAAGGTTGGTTCGAAGAAATCACCTTCTTCAGGCAAGCTGTCGATATCCGGCAGGCCGCCTGCCGGCTCCTCCGGCATGATGTCCAGTGGCTCTTCGGGGATGTTGCTGGCCGGATCAGTCTCCGAGGTAAGGTCATACTCAGCCGCAGCGGAGCGAGGATGGACTTGACCGTCCTCGGACGGCTGTCCGGCCATATCTTCAAGTTCCGGCTTTTCGAGCGGCTCGATGAACTTGACCTTCTTGAGGTCGTACTGGTGGCACTTCTTGCCCTTTGCCGTGAAGCCCTTCTTTGCAATGTATGCCTCGGCATCGATGATCTCCGGGTCGCGGTGCTCGTACTTCTTCCCGAAGATCACCTGGAACTGCGGATACCTGTCGTCGGTTATGTCCACCAGGTATGACTTGGCTCCGGGTGCTATGAAGGATTGCGGAGTATTGTCGCTCAAGACGAAACTGAACCTCTTGACATAGAACGCCTTGGCAGTGGCATCCCAGTAGAGTGCGGTGTATGTCTTCTCAGGGTCGAACTTCTCGATCTTGAGGATGTTGCCCTGATAGCGGTTCGATACATCGAAGGATGTGGTATAGAAGGTTCCGTCCTTGAAGATGGCCAGCACCTTGTCCTCGGGTCCGAATTCGCCCAGATAGAGTCCCCTCTGTTCGTCGTTGAGTTTCTGGATGTCGGCATCGAACCAGATATCCTTGCCTCCGATGGTAGAGACACCCTTGCTCTTCAGCTGGATCTTCGAGATGGAGAACTTGGAGACGAGGTTGCCCCTTGAGGTCTTGCCCTTGATGGCGAGGGTCGAGAAATCGTATTCCATCTGCGTCTTCTTGAGTTTCGGACGGGGACGGAGATATATCCTTACGGTTTCAGCCTCACCGTTGTTGTTGACGGTGAACCATAGTATCTTGGACCCTTCCTTGCCGGATGTGATGTCGTAGTCCTTGTCCCTGGTGACGCTGGTGATGGCGAACCTCTTGGCATAGGAGACCGATGTCTTGCCGTCGCGGTAGATCACGTTGTAGATCGTACGCTCGTCGCCCCTGTTGAACACTCCCACATAGAGCAGGTCCTTCCAGAAGAAAGCCTTGTCGGTGACCTTGGTGATGCGGTACTTGCCGTCCTTTGCGATGACGAGGATCTCCGAGAGGTCGGAACAGTCGGATACATAGACTCCGTTGTCATCCCTCTTCAGGCTGAGGCCGACGAAGCCTTCCTCGTAATTGGCGTACAGTTTGGCGTTGTTGCTGACGACCTTGGTCACGGCTATGCTCTCGAAAGCAGAAATTTCCGTCTGGCGCTTGAACTGCTTGCCGTACTTGGCCTTCAAACCCTTGAACCAGGCGATAGTATATTCGGTGATATGCTCTATGTCGTCACGGACTTTCTCCATCTCGGCCTCGATGGATGCGATCTTCTCGTCCATCGCCTTGGCGTCGAACTTGGAAATCTTGCGGACAGGTTTCTCCACAAGCTTGTGGATGTCTTCCATGACTATTTCCCTGCGCAGGAGGTCCTGGTAGTTCTTCATCTCGGCAAACACGTCCCCGAGCTGTTCCTCCCAGGTCTTCTGGTCCTGCTCCAGGATCTTGTAGACCCTGTTCTCGAAGAATATCCTTTCGAGGGAATCGTAATGCCATTCGTCCTCGAGTTCCTGGAGCTTTATCCTGAGCTGCCATTCGAGGAGGTCCTTGGTATGGAGGGTGTCGTAGATGAGTATGTCCTTGACACTCAGGAACTGGGGCTTGCTGTCCACGATGACGCAGGCGTTCGGGGCGATGTTGCACTCGCAGTCCGTGAAGGCGTAGAGGGCGTCGATGGTCTTGTCGGGGGAGACGTCGTTCGGCAGGTGTATGATGATCTCCACCTTGTCCGTCGTCATGTCCTCGATCTTCTTGATCTTGATCTTGCCTTTCTCCTTGGCCTTGACTATCGAGTCCTTTATTATCTCGGAGGTCTTGCCGTAGGGGATCTCGGTGATGGCGATCGTGTTCTTGTCGATCTTCTCAATCCTGGCGCGGACCTTCACGCTGCCGCCGCGGGCTCCGTCCTTGTAGTTGCTGCAGTCTGCGCTGCCGCCTGTGGGGAAGTCCGGATAGATCGTGAAGTCCTTGCCCTCCAGGATACTGACCGAAGCGTCGAGGAGTTCGTTGAAGTTATGGGGGAGGATCTTGGACGCCATACCGACGGCGATGCCCTCGGTGCCCTGTGCAAGCAGGAGGGGGAAGCGGACGGGAAGCTCGGTGGGCTCCTGGTTCCTTCCGTCGTAGGAAGTCATCCAATGGGTGATCTTCGGGTCGAATACGACCTCCTTCGCGAACTTGCTAAGGCGTGCCTCGATGTATCTCGGGGCAGCGTTGCTGTCTCCGGTGAGGATGTTCCCCCAGTTTCCCTGGCAGTCGATCAGGAGTCCCTTCTGGCCCAGCTGGACCAGGGCTCCCAGGATGGAAGCGTCTCCGTGCGGATGGTACTGCATTGCCTGGCCGACGATGTTGGCAACCTTGGTATAGCTGCCGTCATCCATCTTGTACATTGCATGCAGGACTCGCCTCTGTACAGGTTTCAGACCGTCCACGATGTGGGGGACGGCTCTCTGGAGTATGACATATGAGGAATAGTCCAGGAACCAGTCCTTGAACATCCCGGACAGCTTGAACTTGTGACTGTCCGAACTGAGGAGCTTGTCGAACTTGCCTGTCGATGGAGAAGGGGCCTCCTGGGCCTCTTCTTCATTGGTGTTTTCCTGATCCTGAATATCTTCCCACTGGTCGTCCGTTGCCATTATCCTTCTCCTTGTTTATTCTTCGTAACCGAATTTACGCAGTTCCCTTCGGTTCTCCCTCCAGTCGGGGTCTACCTTCACGAAGAGCTGAAGGAAAACCTTCTTCTGGAAGAAATCTTCCATGTCAAGCCGGGCCTCCGTGCCGGTCTTCTTCAGGGCGGCACCGCCCTTGCCTATGATTATCCCCTTCTGGGTATCACGCATCACATAGATCACCGCACTGATCTCATATCTTTCCCTGCCTTCCTTGAAGGCCTCGACCGCAACCTCGCAGCTGTAAGGGATCTCCTGGCTGTAATTCTCCAGTATCTTCTCACGGATGATCTCCGATGCGAAGAAGCGGAGGTTCCTGTCAGTGAACTGATCCTTGTCGAACCAGGGAGGGGAAACTGGAAGCTTGTCCACTATGGCCTCGAGGACACTTTCGAGGTTGAACCTTTCCCTGGCTGACACGGGTATGACCGTAGCTCCGGGGATGGTCTCATTCCAGTAGGAAATCAATTCCATCACCTTTGCCTGGTCGCTGATATCGATCTTGTTGATCACGACTATGACCGGGCACTCCAGTTTCTGGAGTTTCCTGACATATTCCAGGTTCTTATCGCTTTTCTCCACCACGTCGGTAACATACAAGATAATGTCCGCGTCGCCAATGGCGGCGTCCACGAACTTCATCATGTCTTCCTGCAGCCGGTAATTCGGCTTCAGCATGCCGGGGGTGTCGGAATAGACGATCTGGTAGTCATCGGTGTTGACGATACCCATGATCCGGTGACGGGTTGTCTGGGCCTTGGCTGTCACGATGGACAGTTTCTCCCCGACGAGAGCGTTCATAAGGGTGGACTTGCCGACATTCGGATTACCGATGATGTTGACGAATCCTGCCCTGTGTCCTTCTGGCTTCAGCGGTTTAGACATAGGCGCCCATCTTGAGGACGTTCACCTCACCTGTGCTGAGATATCTCCACTCGCCCTTCTTGAGCCCCTTCTTGGTAAGGCCGGCGAAATATACCCGGTCAAGGGCCTTGACGGTGTATCCGAGGCTTTCGAATATCCTGCGGACGATCCTGTTCTTGCCCGAGTGGATCTCGATTCCGAGCCTGCGGTGGTCCTCGGCGTCGATGTATTCAAGTTCGTCAGCCTTGATCACGCCGTCGTTGAGCTCGAGTCCTTCGACCAGGATCTTCTCCTTGTCAGCCTCGTCCAGGGCCTTGTCCAGGATGACCTGGTAGATCTTCTTCTTGTTGTATGACGGGTGGGTAAGCTGTTCCGCTATCTCACCGTCGTTGGTGAACATCAGGACTCCGGTGGTGTTCTTGTCGAGCCTTCCTACAGGGAAAACCCTGACCGAGCAACCCTTGAGGAGGTCCATGACGGTCTTCTCCGCGTGAGGGTCGCTGGCGCTGGTCACGAAGCCCTTGGGCTTGTTCATCACGATGTACACCTTTTCCTCACCCTTGAGCCTTTCTCCGTTGAAACGGATGTCGTCCTTGATGACATTGACCTTTGTTCCGAGTTCGGTCACGACCACTCCGTTGACGGTAACGACGCCGGCCTGGATCAGGTTGTCTGCTTCGCGGCGGGAGCATACTCCCGAATTGGCGATGTACTTGTTGAGGCGGATCTCCTCCTTGATGGGAGTGGCCACGGTGTCATTGTCTGAATATGCGGAATTGTCCACCTGGGGCTTCCTGGAGAGCATCTGGTTGATGCCTGCCTCGTCGCTCTCGGTGAAATGGGGAGCGTTCTTGCGCATCGGTTTCCTGGGAGCGGGACGTCCGGGTCCCTTGTGGGTGTTGTATCCACCCGGCCTGCGTTGCTGGCCGTAGCTCGGGCGGTTCTCGCCGTAACTCGGACGGCCTTCTCCGAAGCTTCTCCTCTCTCCGTCTTCACGGTTGTCTCTCCTGTTGTAGCTGCCGTTGCCGTGTCCGCCGCCGTTATTGTAGGTCCTGCGCTGCTGACCGTAGCCCTGTCGGTGCTCGCCGTAGCTCGGACGGTTCTCACCGTAACTCGGGCGGCCCTCGCCGTAGCTTCTCCTTTCACCGTCTTCGCGGTTGTCTCTCCTGGGGTATCCGGAACTCCTCCTCTCGCCGCTCTGGCCATAACGGCTTTCGCGGTTCTGGTATCCGCCCCTGCGGTCGTTGGAATATGTCTTGTGGCTGTTGTAGGGCCTGTATTCGCCCTCCTGGTTTGATGATGCAGCCGGTGCGATCTTCCTTCTGGGTCTGAGTTTCCTTCCTTCGGCTGAATAGCCGTTCCTGTTTCCTCCGTTTCCTGCGTAATCCCTACGCTCTTCGTGGTGTTCGTAACCACCGTTCCTTTTTTCTTCCATAAATCTGTGTGGCTCCCGCCACTTTTTTTAAAATAGTTTTATTTGAGTTTGAATATATAAGTAATCGTTCCTTGCTGCAGAGCAGGAGCGTCGGCGCTTTGGTTGAAATGCGCCTTCATCGCCGCGGCTCTCGCCGCTGCCCATAATGCCGAATTGCTGACCGTGGTGCCCTGTCCGCCGGCGACAGCCTTCGTTACGTTTCCATAGTTGTCAACCCAGATGTCCACGACCACCTTGCCTTCTTCCTGGACTGAATAGTCAGGCAACGGCAGGGCGCCCAGGACACTGCGGCCCTTGAGGTGCGCATTGGGTACTCCGTCGGCCTTGGCCTTCGAGGCGTTGCCCTTGGCCTGCCCGGCCTTGAATTCGTTAGAGGGCTCCGAGGCTCCGTGGGGCGCGAGGGAGGAATCCTTCTTGCTCATTCCCGGGAAAAGGGCGTTCTTGTTGATCTCCTCCTTGGGGGCGGGGACCTCGACGTCTCCATGGCTGTCAGGCTTGGCCTCGGCAGTCTTGTTCGGCCTGTCCGACTTTACGGGGGATTCACTTCTCTGGATGAGTTCGACGGGTTTTGTGATGTCTATCTCCTCTGCCTGAGGCTGCCTTCCGTTCAACTGTCTCCTGACAGGCTGCTGTTCCTCTTCCTCGAAGTCGATCAGGAAAGTCTGCTCCTGGGGCGGGGGATAGAGGTACTTCAACCCCGTGAATGCGCAGGAGAGCAGGACCACAAGATGTACGGCAACCGTCAGGACGATTCCCGTAGTCGTGGAGACTTTCGCCTCCTTCTCTCTTTCACGAAGGTACTGTTTCATCATTCAGGCTGTGTGGCCAGGATAACTTTGTAATGGTTGCGCTTTGCGATGTTCATGATCGCTACTACTTCCTTGATCGGGACGCTCTCGTCCGAGTAGATCGAGAAAGTGGGATCCTCTTCCGACTGAAGCAGGCCCACCAGACCGTCTTCGAGGTCGGAGAACTGCGTGGGGGTCTCGTCACCGTTGAGATGGTAGGTGAAGGTCTCTCCGCCCCAGTCCTTGATCGAGACACTGACGGTGGGTTTCGCCGTCACCTGGCCCGTGCTCTTGGGGAGCAGGAGCTTCAGGGCGTTCGGGTTGACCAGCGTCGAGGTGACCAGGAAGAAGATCAGCAGCAGGAACACCAGGTCGGTCATTGAAGACATGGACATCTCCGAATTGACCTTTGTGGATCTCTTGAATGCCATTTATTATTTCTCCTCTTCTTTGTCTGCAGGTTCGTGCAGAAGGTCCATGAAGTCGATTGTCGCAGTCTCCATCTTGAACATGAGGTTGGAGATCTGGGCGGTGAGGTAGTTGTAGCCGAAGTATGCGAGGATACCGACGATCAGACCGCCGACCGTGGTGATCATGGCGGTGTAGATACCGCTGGAGAGCAGCGTGATGTCGATGTTGTTACCGGCGTTTGCCATGTTGAAGAAGGCCTGGACCATACCGAGCACCGTTCCGAGGAATCCGATCATAGGGGCGCCTCCGGCGATGGTGGCGAGGGTCGGAAGACCTTTCTCAAGCCTTGCGATCTCGACGTTGCCCATGTTCTCCACAGCGGTCTGGATGTCGGTGAGAGGACGGCCGATGCGCTCGATTCCCTTCTCGACGAGGCGGGCGACAGGAGAGTCATACTTCTCGCAAAGCGAAAGTGCGCTCTTGACCTTTCCTTCGTGGATATAGTCACGGATGTCCCTCATGAAATTCTTGTCGACCTGCTGGGCCTTGTGGATCATCCACCACTTCTTGCCGAAGATGTAGATGGCGATGACAGACAGGATAGCGAGGACTATCATCAGCCATCCTCCCTTGGCTGCCATCTGGATCAATGAATAAGACTGCTCGACCTGCTGCGGGCCAGCCTGTAAGGCAGGTGCTGCGGCATTGACGATGTTTTCGGCCACTTCCGTCGCTGCGGTGTCGAGACCTACCTGTAATACATGGAACAACATAATTGTAACGTACGTTAATTGATTTCTTTCTTGCTGCGTGAGTGGAAACTGCACATATCACGCCATCAAACTGCAAATTTAGTGAAAAATATCGACTTTATCTAATATTCCACCTTAGTAAGGAACAAAGCGTTGCCCGGTACCGATTCGCCGGCATCGCTTCGCGATCCTCCTTCCACGAGGTGTTCCATCCAGGACACATCGTGACGGCCTCGGCCGATCTCCAGGAGGGAGCCGACGACGGCCCTTACCATATTCCTCAGGAAACGGTCCGCCCTGATCGTGAATACCAGATAGTCTCCCTCTTCTCCAGGATATCCCATGACCCTGACATGGTCCGGGGTGTATGTCTCCCAGACTGCCTTGCTGACAGTGCAGATGGATGTCTTGTTGTCACTCCCCACCTTTTCGAAGCAGCTGAAGTCATGCTTTCCCAGCAGCAAGGCCGCCGCTTCGTTCATCACGCCGACATCGATCGGGAAGGTGTAAAGATATGAATACCTGCCCATGAACGGGTCTTTTTTCCTGTGGATGAAATACTTGTATTCACGCTGCCTGGCATCGAACCTTGCGTGGAATTCCGGCTCTGCCGGAACTATGCCGTGAACCTTGATTCCATGGGGGAGGATGGCATTTATTTTGTAGCCAAACCCCGCGGCCTCAAGGTCCGGAACTGACGTCTCGAAGTGGGCTGTGTAATTGATCGCATTGACCTTGGAATCGGTCCTGCCGGCCCCAGTGACGGCGATTTCCTCCTTCAAGAGAGTTGATAGGGCACCCTGGAGACACTCTTGAATGGTTTTCGCATCGCTCTGCATCTGCCAGCCGCAGAAGTCGGAACCGTCATAGGAAAGGATGATCTTGTAGCGCATGGTCGAGGAAGATAGTGACACGCAAAAATATAAAAAAGACATAACATGGAAAGTGTAAACATCAAAGAATTGAATGACAGGATACAGCAGGAGAGCTCCTTCGTCGACATGCTGTCCCTGGAGATGGGGAAAGTCATCGTGGGCCAGAAGCAGCTGGTGGAGAACCTCCTGATCGGCCTCCTGGCCAACGGACACATACTTCTGGAAGGTGTCCCCGGCCTTGCCAAGACCTTGGCGATCAGCACCCTTTCCCAGGCAATCGATGCGAAGTTCAGCCGTATCCAGTTCACCCCGGACCTGCTTCCGGCCGACCTTATCGGTACGATGATTTACTCCCAGAAGGACGAGAAGTTCGAGGTCCACAAGGGCCCGGTCTTCGCCAACTTCGTGCTTGCGGACGAAATCAACCGTTCCCCGGCGAAAGTCCAGTCAGCCCTTCTGGAGGCCATGCAGGAGCGTCAGGTCACCATCGGTGACGAGACCTTCAAGCTCCCGGAGCCTTTCCTCGTGATGGCGACCCAGAACCCTATCGAGCAGGAGGGTACCTATCCTCTTCCCGAGGCCCAGGTCGACCGTTTCATGCTCAAGGTCGTGGTGGATTATCCCAAGAAGGATGAGGAGAAGCTCATCATCCGGATGAACAATTCCGGAGAGTTCCCGAAAGCTTCGCCGGTGATCAAGCCGGAGGATATCGTCCGCGCCCGCAAGGTCGTCAGGGACGTCTATATGGATGAGAAGATCGAAAGATACATCGTGGACATCGTCTATGCCACCAGGACTCCCGAGGCTTACGGCCTGGGCAAGCTCAAGGACCTGATCTCCTTCGGAGGATCACCTCGAGCCAGCATCTCCCTGGCGATGGCCGCCAAGGCTTTCGCCTTCATCCGCAGGAGGGGATATGTGATTCCCGAAGATGTCAGGGCGGTCTGCAACGAGGTCCTTCGCCACCGTATCGGTCTCACCTACGAGGCAGAGGCCGAGAATGTCACGACCGAGCAGATAATCGCGGAGGTCATCAATGCCGTACAGGTTCCTTAGTGATATATCAGTAAGATGCCTTCGACTCCTTCAGCAAATGAACTTCTCCGAAAGGTCCGCAAGATAGAGATCCGTACCAGGGCCCTGTCGCACCAGATCTTCGCCGGCGAGTATCACAGTGCATTCAAAGGCCGCGGAATGGCTTTCAGCGAAGTACGTGAATACCAGTACGGCGACGATCCGCGTTCGATGGACTGGAACGTGACCGCCCGCCTGCGCGCCCCCTATGTGAAGGTCTATGAGGAGGAGAGGGAGATGACGGTGGTACTGCTGATCGATATAAGCCGTTCCGGCCTCTTCGGTACCAGGGAAAGGACCAAGAGGGAGTTGATCGCCGAGATCGCGGCAGTCCTGAGTTTCTCCGCCATAATCAACAACGACAAGGTCGGAGCCCTGCTGTTCAGCGACCATGTCGAGAAGTTCATCCCGCCGAAGAAGGGCCGCAGCCATCTGCTCCACATAATCCGCGAGATAATCGAGCTGAAACCGTCTTCGGACGGTACCGACGTGGGCGAGGCTCTGAGGTACCTGACCAACGCCATAAAGAAGAAATGCACCGCTTTCGTGCTCTCCGACATGCTGGATGTGGACAGGGACGGTTTTCCGAGATACGAGGAAGCCCTGAAGGTGGCGAGGAACCGGCACGACATCTCGGTCATAAAGGTCCACGACCCGAGGGAACAGACGATACCTTCGGTGGGTCTGGTCCATGTCAAGGATTCCGAAACCGGCGAGTCCGCCTGGGTCAATACCTCCAGCAGGAAGGTCAGGGCCGAATATTCAAGATGGTTCGGAACGGTGAACGAGAATGAGAGGAAGCTTTTCAACCGCTATCAGATAGATTCGGTGGATATCGCTACCGATGATGACTATGTCAAGGGCCTGATGGCATTTTTCGGGAGGAGATAAAGGATGAAGGGATCTTTGGTTTCTGTCTGTATCGCATTTTTCCTGCCCCTGCTGGCCATGGGACAGCCCACCGGATTGAAGGGGATGGTCATCGAGTCGGAAGACGCTTTCCTCGTTCCGCTCCAGCAGAGGGATTCGGTCCTGATCGGCGACCAGTTGCGATATGGTTTCCACCTCAAGGATGTGCCTCAGGGCACCATCCTTTTCCCTGCGGATTATTCCCAGGGTTTCATGAGGGGGGACAGCGTGGAGATCGTCAGACCGTGGACTGCGGACACTGTGAAGGTCCACGGAAGCCGGAAGGGACCGAAGTCCTACGACATCGACATGTCAATGGTCATCACCTCCTTCGAGGAGGGACACTATACCCTGGCTCCTCTGGCAGTTCTACGCCAGACTTCCCCGGAAAGGCTGGATACCCTCGTGTTCAAGAGCCTCGAACTGGATGTCTTCACCATACCGGTGGACACCACGACATATGTCATCCATGACATAAAGGGCCAGATCAACTATCCTTTGACACTGGCCGAGATCCTGCCTTATATCCTTGCATTCTGGGGCGTTGCCGTGACCGCCATCCTGATCTGGGCCCTGATTTCTTCGAGGAGAAGGAAGGAGGAAGGGAAGACGGTCTACAAGGATCCTCCTTATATAGTAGCCCTACGTAAGCTGGAGCGTTACCGCGGGGAGAAATACTGGGCGCACGACAAGCAGAAGACGATGTATTCCGGGATTACGGATGCGTTGAGGGAGTATATCGATTCCCGTTACGGTATCGATGCTCCTGAGATGACGACCGCGGAACTGTTCGCAGGTCTCAGGGAAACCGATATGCCGGCGGACCTGTATGCCGAGATGAAGGCTTTGTTCGAGACGGCCGACCTGGTCAAGTTCGCCAAGGCCTATGCCAGCGACGAGGAGAATGCGGCTGCCGTGCCCTCCGCGGTGCGGTTCGTGACCTCGACTTACCAGGCCCCTTCGACCCCTGTCGAATCCCCTGGCGAACCAAAAGAGGGAGGGACCGAGTGATGTTCTTCGAGTATCCCAAACTTCTGTGGCTGCTGCTGGTCCCGTTCCTGCTGGTCCTGCGTTACCTTTACATCGAGATCAAGGACCGCAGGCCGCACCTGCGCGTGTCCAAGGCCACTCCATGGCAGGCTGGAGGTAAGTCCGTCCTGGGCATAATAAGGCACGTCCCTTTCATCCTGAGGATCGCTGCCCTCAGCCTCATCGTGGTGTCGATAGCCCGTCCGCGTTCTTCGTCAAAGGTCGAAAGGGTCGATACCGAGGGCATCGACATCGTGCTGGCGATGGACGTATCTACGAGTATGCTTGCCCGCGACTTCACTCCCGACAGGATCAGCGCCGCCAAGGACATAGCCATAGAGTTCATTTCCCAGAGGCCCACAGACCGTATGGGAATAGTGGTCTTCGCCGGCGAGAGCTATACACAGTGTCCCCTTACCACGGACAGGGCGACCTTGATCAACCTGATGAAGGAGATATCCACTGACCTTATCGAGGACGGAACGGCCATAGGCAACGGCCTTGCCACGGCAGTGGCCAGGATGAAGGATTCGGATGCCAAGAGCAGGGTGGTCATACTCCTTACCGATGGTGTGAACAACAGCGGAGAGGTTTCGCCGGAGACTGCTGCCGAGATTGCGAAGACATACGGAATCAGGGTGTATACCATCGGTGTCGGAGCAAACGGCGAGGCCCCGTATCCCATGATGACTCCTTGGGGGGTGCAGGTCCAGAACGTGAAGGTCGAGATAGACGAGAAGCTCCTCTCGAACATCGCTTCGGTGACCGGAGGCCGTTATTTCAGGGCGACCGACAACACCAAGCTGTCGGAGATATATTCGGAAATAAACAAGATGGAGAAGGCGCGCACGACGATCGACAGTTTCCCTGTCTACAAGGAACTGTTCGGCGGGTATGCCCTTGCCGCATTGATCTGCCTGATCCTTGAGATGCTTGTCAAACTTTTAGTCTTGAGGAGGTTGCCATGATCATATTCGCACATCCGGAATATCTGCTGCTCCTTCTTCTGGTGCCTTTCTTCTTCATCGGCCTTGCGCTGTGGATGGGCGCCCGGAAAAGACGTCTCTGCAAGCTTGGCGACGTGGACCTCGTCAAGGAGCTCATGCCTTCCTGGTCGCGTTCCAAGAGATGGGTGCGCGCGGTCATGTATTCCCTCGCCTTCATATTCTTCGTAATAGGCCTTTCAAGGCCGCAGATCGGGGCCAAGCTCAAGGAATACAAGGCCAGGGGTGCGGAGATCATGGTGGTGCTGGACGTGTCCAACTCGATGCTGGCCCAGGACTATACTCCCAACAGGCTCGAAAGGGCTAAGCTTGCGATATCGAGGATCACCGACAAGCTTCAGGGCGACAGGATAGGACTGATCATCTTTGCCGGCAGTTCATTCGTCCAGCTGCCGATCACATCCGATTATGTCAGTGCGAAGATGTTCCTGAACAACATCTCCACCGAATCGGTCCCTATCCAGGGAACGGCCATCGGGGATGCCATCAATACGGCGGTCAGGAGTTTCAGCGCGCAGAGCGACCAGAGCCGGGCCGTGATTGTGATCACCGACGGTGAGAACCACGAAGATGACGCCGTCGCAGCCGCCACAACGGCGGCGGAGGCCGGGGTGAAGGTATATACCATCGGTGTCGGTTCCGCCGACGGGCAGCCGATTCCGATGAAAGGAGGGCTGCTGAAAGACAAGGAAGGCAACATAGTCGTAACGAAACTCGACGAAGATACCCTCAAGGCTATTGCGGAAGCCGGCGGAGGAGCATATGTCCACGCTGGCAACGATGAATTCGGACTCACGCCGATAATCGACGATATAAAGAAGATGCAGGAGGAGGAGTACAGTTCCGTGGTGTTCGAGGAGTATGACGAACAGTTCATGTATTTTCTCGGAGTGGCACTGGCCCTCTTCGCCCTGGAAATGATAATAGGGGAAAGACGTTCCCGCAGACATTTGTTCGAGGACAGATGAAAGTGATTTTGAAATATTTGGCGGTCATTGTCCTGGCAGTGCTGAGCAGCACCGTCATGGATGCCCAGGTCGACCGCAGGGAGGTCCGTTCCGGCAACCGCCAGTTCAAGAAAGGGAACTGGCAGAAGAGCGAGATCGAGTACCGGAAGGCACAGGTCAAGGATTCTTCATCAGTCGCCGCCGGTTACAACCTGGCCAACTCCCTTTACCGCCAGGATAATTTTGAAGAAGCGGCCAAGGCCCTGGACGGATTGAAGGAAGAGGCACCGAACAGTGTTTCCGCAGCCGATTATTACTATAACCTCGGCAATGTCGCGGTGATGAAAAAGGACTGGAAGGGAGCCGTGGATGCCTACAAGCAGTCTCTCCTGAGGAGGCCTGACGATATGGATGCCAAGGAGAATTATGCATACGCCAAGCTGATGCTCAAGAATGAAGGCGGCGGAGGCGGAGGTGGCAACGACAACCAGGACCAGAACCAGGACCAGGACCAGAACCAGGATCAAAACCAGAATCAGAATCAGGACCAGAACAACGATAACAACCAGGATCAGAATCAGGACCAGGGACAGAGTGATGCCAAGATCTCTCCCCAGCAGGTCCAGCAGATGCTGAAGGCTATCCAGGCCAGGGAAAAGGAGACCCAGGACAAGGTCAACAAAGAGAAGGCCGCCGTGCTGAAGTCACGGCAGAAGGACAAGAATTGGTAGAGATATGAAAAGATATCTATTATTATATATGACGGCACTGCTGCTTTTCGCGGCATACCAGTCTTCCGCCCAGAATTCAATCCGTGTGGAGGCACCGGGAGTGGTCGCCGTCAACGAGCAGTTCAATGTCACGTTCATCATAGAGGGGGACAAGAAAACGTCTGATTTCTCCTGGTCCCAGGGAGATGATTTCCAACTTGTCTGGGGGCCGCAGAAAGGTACTTCCACCAGCGTCCAGATAATCAACGGCAAGAGGACTTCCTCTCACCAGACCACCTATACCTATATCCTGCTTCCGAAGGCCAAGGGTACGTTCAAGATCCCTCCTGCTTCGGCGACCGTGGACGGGGAGAGGATCTCTTCCTCACAGGTTTCCATCCAGGTGGTGACGGATGCGTCCTCGGCCCCACAGGGCGGACAGGCCGGCCAGGGAAACCAGGGAAGCCAGTCACAGGGCTCGGAAGAGAAGGCCCGTCAGCAGGCCGCCACCGGTGAAATTCCGTCCGAAGACCTCTTCCTGAGACTTTCCCTGAGTCGCTCGGAGGTCGTGATCGGTGAGCCCATAACCGCATCCCTGAAGCTCTACCAGAGGGTGAACATTGCCGGATTCGAGAATGTCAAGTTCCCTACTTTCAATGGTTTCTGGAGTCAGGAGACATATTCTCCGACCAATATCGAGTTCAAGAGGGAGAGTTTCGACGACAAGATATACAACACCGCGGTGCTGAGGAGTTATGTGCTGATTCCCCAGCAGGCGGGTACGATAACGATCGATCCGGCGGAGCTGGTCTGCCTGGTCAATGTCAGGGTCAATTCCGCTACATCAAACAGCATCTTCGACAGTTTCTTCCAGGACGAGTACAGGACCATCCGCAAGAGGGTCTCTACCTCGGCGGCCAGGGTGAAGGTGAACCCTCTGCCTGCCGGTCAGCCCGCCTCATTCGGAGGCGGTGTCGGCAGTTTCGGAATATCCGCCCGTCTGTCATCGGATGAACTCAAGACACACGATGCAGGCTCCCTCGTAATCACCGTTTCCGGTCGCGGTAACGTGTCTCTTCTCGAAGAACCCAAGGTCAGTTTCCCGCCGGACTTCGAGGTGTATGATACCAAGACTACTGAAAATACAGACAAGAGCAACGGAGGTACTTCCGGCAGCAAGTCGTTCGAGTTCCCCTTCATCCCGAGGAGTGCAGGTGACTTCACCATCGAGCCTGTCGAGTATTCATACTACGATGTCACCACCGGAAAGTATGTAACCCTCCGTACCCAGCCACTCAAGATAAAAGTGGCCAAGGGGAAGGGTTCCGATGCTTCGGTCCAGGTCCAGACGGCTCCCGGAGTCGAGCGCAGGGACGTCAAGAGCCTTGCGGACGACATAAGGTACATATCCACCAGGAAACCTTCCTTCTCCAGGGGCGGCGGTTCCTTCTTCGTCGGTTCACCTCTGTTCTTCATCCTGCTGGGATTGATACTCCTCGGCGCCGTTGCGATATGGCTTGCCACCAGGAAGGTGGCCGCCATGAGGGCTGACGTTGCGATGACCAAGAACCGCAGGGCCACGAAGATGGCCAGGAAACGCCTGCAGCAGGCAGGGGAATTCCTGAACAAGGATCTCTATACCGCCTTCTATGAGGAACTGCACAAGGCGCTGGTCGGTTTCATCTCTGATAAGCTCAATATGGACATGTCGGAAATCAGCAAGGAGAATATTGCTTCCGCCCTGCTCGAAGGAGGCGTAAGCGAAGAGGATACCCGTTCATTCACCGACCTTCTGGATGCCTGCGAGTTTGCTAGGTATTCCCCGGATGCGGGCAACGAGGCCATGAGTGCACATTATGAGACGGCGGTCAAGGTCATATCCGCCATAGATTCCAGCCTGGGCGGCAAGGCCCGTTCAAAAGGCAAGGTTACCGCTGTCATGGCAATTCTCCTTGCAGTCGGGACCGCCTTCAATGCCGGTGCCCAGTCGGATTCCATAATGGTAGCCACTGTCGATACGACTGCCGGTCAGCAGGAGGTCGTGCCTGAGGCCAAGAGCGCCGACATCCTCTGGCAGGAAGGTATAGATGCATATTCGGAAAACCGTTTCAGGGATGCTGCGGCAGCCTGGGAGGAAATCGTGTCCACCGGTGCCGAGTCTCCGGAGCTGTACTGCAACATCGGTGATTCATATTTCAAGCAGGGAAATTACCCCAAGGCGATCCTCTTCTATGAGAGGGCCTTGAAGCTTGACCCTTCATATTCCGATGCCCGTTATAACCTTGAGTTCGCAGGAAGTTTCGTCCAGGACAAGATAGAGGCCGTGCCTGAGTTCATCCTCAAGAGCCTGGCCCGCAAGGTTTGCTACTTCCTCGGTTCCAACGCCTGGGCGGCACTGTTCCTCATCCTGTTGGTCTGCGCCCTCGGAATGGGGCTCATGTTCCTTCTGGCTTCTTCGGTCGGCAAGAGGCGTACCGGCTTCTATTGCGGTCTGGTACTGCTCATCCTTTCATTGTGCTGCCTTGGATTCTCGGTCTGGCAGAAGCACGATTACCACAAGGCTGACAGTGCGATCGTGATGAATCCGGTATCTTCGGTCAAGAGTTCTCCTTCTGGCGGGAAGGATCTGTTCATCATCCATGAGGGCACGAAAGTGAAGATCCTCGACAGTGTCGGATCGTGGCAGAATATCGAACTGGCTGACGGCCGTCAGGGCTGGATCGGCGGTTCCTCCATTGAAATAATCTAGAGGGTTTGTCCCCCGATGAACTCCCTCATGATTGATGTGGGCGGGATGGCGGCGATCTCGTCAGGCTGGAGGGCGACTATGTAATCCAGGAATTTCAGCAGGCGTACCGTCTCCGTGTAAGCTGGTGAACTGGGCGAAATACGCCTAAGGAGGGGCTCAGCATAGTACTTGAGCATAGGAAGCTCGAATATGAGGGCGGAGTTGAACAAGGCGTCCGCATTCTCCTGGAACGGGAAGATATTCCTGGACTCCCCGCGCCTGACGCTGTCCCAAAGGAGGATCGTCTTCTCCGGACTTATACCCCTTACCCTGTTGTCCCTAACCATCCTTCTCAACAGACG
>JAEEGF011794859.1_pt1 | contig 35181 bp, 26 predicted proteins | sample 9134171 | NCBI WGS metagenome assembly JAEEGF01 (sample SAMN16246542, study PRJNA631951) | gut metagenome | biome: gut microbiome; feature: rumen; material: AP-attached | host: Bos | place: Iran: Karaj | collected 2018-10
GGAGAACTGACATGGCTTCGATGAAAAGCATCAAGCTCCGCATAAAATCAGTGCAGAGCACCATGCAGATTACCAGAGCTATGAAGCTGGTAGCTTCTTCCAGACTCCGCAAGGCCCAGGAACGTGTAGAGAACAGCCGTCCTTATCACGAAGTCCTTTCTAAGACGCTCAATGATATAGCTAATTCAAACTCTGATTTTGATTCTGTATATCTTAAGAAAAGAGAGATCAAGAAGAGGTTATATATCGTATTTGGCGGAGACAGAGGACTTGCAGGCGGCTACAATGCCAACATGTTCAGGATGATCGAACAGGAAACCAAAGGTAAGGAATGCGCATTCCTTCCTGTAGGTAAGAAAGCACTGGAATACTTCCGTAAGAGAAACAGGGAGATCATATCCGATGCTTTCCCGCTGGTAGGTGAAGTATCTGTCAGTGACTGCTTCGAAATGTCAAGACTCGTATGTCAGGGCTATAAAAATGGCGACTACGACGAGATCCATGTGGCCGGAACTGTCTTCAAATCGGTTCTGTCACAGGTACCTACGACCTGGCAGCTGCTTCCGTTTACACCGGATCCGCCGTCAGAAAACGGTCGTGAGGTTATCATGTATGAACCGAATTCTGAAGAGACATTCAATGCGATAATACCGGAATATATAGCAGGTATCATCTTCAGCGTAATGTGCGAAAGTGCAGCATCCGAACAGGGTGCTCGTCGTATGGCTATGGAGAATGCTACCAACAACGCTTCCGACATGATCGACAATCTCAGCTTGTACTACAACCGTGCAAGACAGGCTGCTATTACGCAGGAGATTACGGAGATCGTATCGGGATCCGGTTCATAACGCTGGAATGAAGCGTGTAACTGTAAACATCTTTTGTCTAAATATAAAGGAGATAATCATTGGCTACAGAAAATATAGGTACAGTAACCCAGGTAATGGGACCTGTACTGGACATCAAATTTGAAGATGGACAGCTGCCGGATCTGATGAATGCCATTGAGATTGATAATAATGGTACACGTCTGGTAGTAGAAGTTGCCCAGCATATAGGTGACGACAAAGTCCGCTGTATCGCCATGAGCAGTACCGACGGCCTTATGAGAGGAACTCCTGCCAAAGATACCGGAGCAGCTATTAAGATGCCCGTTGGTGAAGAGTGCCTTGGTAGGGTATTGAACCTCCTTGGTGAGCCTGTAGATAACAAGGAGCCCATTCAGGCTTCAGACTACTGGCCTATCCACAGAGAGGCTCCTGCTTATGAAGATCAGCAGACGGCAAGTGAGATCCTGGAGACAGGTATCAAGGTCGTAGACCTTATCTGCCCTTACCTTAAGGGTGGTAAGATAGGTCTGTTCGGCGGTGCCGGCGTTGGTAAGACAGTTCTTATTCAGGAACTGATCCACAACGTAGCAACAGAGCACGGTGGATATTCAGTATTCACAGGTGTTGGTGAGCGTACCCGTGAAGGTAATGACCTTTATGGTGAGATGAGCGAGTCAGGAGTTATCAATAAGACAGCTCTTATATTCGGTCAGATGGACCAGCCTCCGGGAGCTCGTATGAGAGTAGGTCTTTCAGGACTTACTGTTGCTGAGTACTTCCGTGATGTTAAGAAGCAGGACGTGCTTCTTTTCATTGATAATATCTTCCGTTTCACTCAGGCAGGTTCTGAGGTTTCGGCGCTCCTTGGCCGTATGCCTTCAGCCGTAGGTTATCAGCCTACACTTGCTACCGAAATGGGTGAACTTCAGGAACGTATCACATCAACCAAGGACGGATCTATTACATCTGTTCAGGCTGTATACGTACCTGCGGATGACCTTACAGACCCTGCTCCTGCAACAACATTCACACATCTGGATGCTACTACGGTTCTGTCCCGTGAGATTGCTTCTCAGGGTATCTACCCTGCAGTTGATCCGCTGGATTCTACTAGCCGTATCCTTACATCTGAGATAGTTGGTAAGGATCACTATGAAGCAGCCAGAGGCGTACAGCAGGTTCTTCAGAGATACAGAGAGCTGCAGGATATCATCGCTATCATGGGTATGGATGAACTTTCTGACGAGGATAAGCTTACAGTTAGCCGTGCTCGTAAGGTTCAGAGATTCCTGTCCCAGTCATTCAGCGTTGCTGAGCAGTTCACAGGTATTCCTGGTAAGTATGTACCGCTCAAAGAGACTATCAGAGGTTTCAACATGATCCTTAACGGTGAGTGTGACGAGCTTCCTGAATCAGCATTCCTCTTCTGCGGAACTATCGATGAAGCCTTCGAAAAAGCGAAGAAATCATAAGATGAAGGAGGGATGAGCTATGGCAACTCCGTTTCATCTTCAGATAGCTACTCCTGACGGGAGTAAGCTGGACGGACAGGCTACAAGGATTATCCTTCGCACCATAGACGGTGATGTCTGCGTTATGGCAAGGCATACTAATTATTGCTCTGCACTTGGTATGGGACCTGCTAAGGTTGAATTCGAGGACGGAACAGTAAAAACAGCTGCCTGCATGGGCGGAATGATAAATGTCATGGATGGCGAGTGCCGTGTTGTTGCTACAACATGGGAATGGAAAGAGGATATCGATCTTGAAAGAGCTCAGGATGCCAAAAAGCGTGCTCAGGAGCGACTTGCAACCAAAGACAAACTTGGAGACAAGGATGTCATGCTTGCAGAAGCTAAGCTCAAGAGAGCCCTTATAAGATCCGATGTAGCGAACAAAAAATAATAAGTTGTACACATAAAAAGAGCTTGGAGACATGTTATTTTTTACAGTTTCCGGGCTCTTTTTTTGTTGAATAGATAGAAAATAAAAATTGAGGACTAAATAGCAATAATTAAACATTAAAAATTCAAAATGTGTTGTAAAATAATTTTGTATTAAAGACAAATAATATATCAGTTGTATTAATAATAAATACATGTAATACCGTACAACTGGTAATTGGCTTGAGAAGAAAAAGTTAATGTTATAAGAGGTAGGAGGCAAAAAAATGAACAACATTCCAGAAATCAAAATCGGAATCGTAGCAGTTAGCCGTGACTGTTTCCCGGCTAGCCTTGCAGAAAACAGAAGAAAAGCACTTGTTAAGGCATATGCAGACAAGTATGATGCTAAGGACATCTATGAATGCCCTATTACAATCATTGAGAGCGAGATCGATATGGTTAACGCTCTTGAAGATGTTAAGAAGAACGGATGCGAAGCTCTCTGCGTATTCCTTGGAAACTTCGGACCTGAAATCTCCGAGACACTTCTTGCTAAGCACTTCGACGGACCTAAGATGTTCTGTGCAGCTGCAGAAGAGAGCCAGAACGACCTTATGGACGGAAGAGGCGATGCATACTGTGGTATGCTCAATGCAAGCTACAACCTCGCACTTAGAAATACAAAGGCTTATATCCCTGAGTATCCTGTTGGCGATGCTGAGGATTGCGCTGATATGATCCACGAGTTCCTTCCAATCGCTAAGGCTGTATATGCACTTCAGAACCTTAAGATCATCAGCTTCGGACCTCGTCCTATGAACTTCCTTGCTTGTAATGCTCCTATCAAGCAGCTTTACAACCTTGGTGTAGAGATCGAAGAGAACTCAGAGCTTGACCTCTTCGAGAGCTTCAAGAACCACGCTGGCGATGCTCGTATCCCTGAAGTAGTAGAGGATATGAAGAAGGATCTTGGATCAGGCAACAAGAAGCCTGAAGTTCTTGAGAAGCTTGCTCAGTATGAGCTTACACTTCTTGACTGGATCGAGGCTCACAAGGGTTACAGAAAGTTCGTAACACTTACAACAAAGTGCTGGCCTGCATTCCAGACACAGTTTGGATTCGTTCCCTGCTATGTAAACAGCCGTCTTACAGGAAGAGGAATCCCTGTATCATGTGAGGTTGATATCTATGGAACACTTTCAGAGTTCATCGGAACAGTTATCAGTAACGATGCTGTAACTCTTCTTGATATCAACAACTCTGTACCTAAGGATATGTACAAAGAGTCAATCGAGGGCAAGTTCCCTTACAAGCACACAGATACATTCATGGGCTTCCACTGCGGTAACACATGCACAAGCAAGCTTTCATTCCATGAGATGAGATACCAGAAGATCATGGCTCGTAACCTTCCTATCGAAGTTACAAACGGAACACTTGAAGGAGATATCATCCCTGGCAAGATCACATTCTATCGTCTCCAGAGCACAGCTGATGCTAAGCTTCGCGCTTACATCGCTGAGGGTGAAGTACTTCCTGTTGCAACTAAGTCATTTGGTTCAATCGGTGTATTCGCTATCAACGAGATGGGCAGATTCTACAGACACGTACTTATCGAGAAGAACTTCCCTCACCACGGTGCAGTAGCATTCGGTAACTGGGGCAAGCAGCTCTTCGAGGTATTCAAGTACATCGGTGTACCTGTAGAAGAGATCGGTTACAATCAGCCTGCAGGAGTTAAGTATCCTACAGAGAATCCTTGGGCATAATCTTAGATAGTATAAAAATTATACAAAAAATAAGGTTATAGAAAAGGTATAGTTTAGATTATTAAGGGTCTGTGCATGACAAGGTGCACAGACTCTTTTTTGTAAAAGTTTGACAGTAGTCCTCCATGACTTTGCCCCTTAGTCTTCACAGGAAAGCCTTTTATCGGTATAATTAAAATATATGTCAGTTAGGGAAAAAGCTTTATTAAAGGAGGAGGACAATGTCAAAAAAAGTCATCAGACGGCTAACAGCTATGCTGTCAGCTATTGTCATTTCTCTTGCATCAGCACTTGCGGCGCCTCAGGCAGTTGTTGATGTACAGGCAGCGCCTGTAATAGCAAGAGGAATAGACGTATCTCACTATCAGGGTGCAATTAACTGGACAGCAGTTGCAAATAGTGGTATCACATTTGCATTTGTTCGCGTAGGAACTTCCAATACTATCGACACACAGTATATCAATAACCTTCAAGGCGCTGCAGCAGCAGGTCTTCGAGTAGGTGTTTATTGGTATACATATGCTATGAGCCCGGAGCAGGCAGCAAGTGAAGCAAGTCTCTTGCTACAGCTTATCGCACCTTATCAGGTATCGTTTCCTGTAGTAATTGATATCGAAGCTCAGTGCCAGAAGGCTCTTAACATGGCTCAGCAGCAGGCGATCGTCAATACATTCTGTACTATAGTATCTGATGCAGGATATATGCCAATGGTATATGCAAGCAGAAACTGGTACGTACAGCGCCTTGGCGATGTATCATGGCAGAAATGGGTAGCTCAGTACTCTGATACCAATACAATGCCTTACAGCTATGGCGTATGGCAGTATACAAGCAGTGGTTCCGTTCCGGGTATAAACGGCAGAGTTGATATGGACTATCTCTTCACAGATTATTCATCAGTGATCATCCCTGAAGGATTCCTTACAACAGCCAAGGGTACATATTATTACAACAATTATCGCTGGCAGAAGGGCTGGGTCAGACCTGCAGCAGGCGGCAAGTATTTCTGTGATGCTTCTAACGGCCTTGTATGGAAGGGCTGGATGAACGATGGCGTCAATCAGTACTATCTTGATCCTGCCAATGGCGGTAATGCTAAAGTAGGACTTGCTGATATAGAGAATTCAAGATACTACTTTGATGCAGAAGGAATCATGCAGACAGGCCTTCTTACAGTAGGAGAAGGCATCCAGACATATTTTGGCGCTGATGGTAAGGCTGTAAAGGGATTTGTACCACTTCCTGATGGCACAAGATATTTTAACGATGATTATGTAATGCTTACAGGCCTTCAGAGCATAGGAGATAATCTCTACTATCTCGGTGCAGACGGTATCATGAGAACAGGTCTTCTGGGACTTGATACAGGTATCTACTATTTCGATGCAGAAGGTAAGGCATACACAGGATTCTATACAGATGCTGCTTCCGGCAAGACCTATTACTTCGAGCCTCAAACACGTACTGCAGTAGTTGGCCTTCAGACTATAAATAATAATCTGTACTACTTCAACGAGAATGCAGTAATGCAGACAGGCATGCTTGGAGTTGGCGGAGCAAAATATATGTTCGGCGCAGACGGCGCAGCAGTCAGCGGATTCTATACAGATCCTGCAACAGGCGGAGTATACTATTTCGATCCTAAGACACATGCAGCAGCAGTTGGTAATGTAACAATTGATAAGGCAAGCTACTTCTTCAACGCAGAAGGACTGATGCAGACAGGATTTGTAGGCGACTACTTCTTCGGAGCAGACGGCAAGATGGTAGCAGGGCAGATGTTCAGCGATGGTGTTAATTTCTATATCGCAGGCAAAGACGGTCTGATCCTTAAAGGTCTTAACAAGACCAAGGATGGCACATACATGCTGGATCCTGTAGATGGACATATGGTTATCGGATTCGTACAGATAGGCGACGGATTCTTCTACTTCGCAGAAGACGGCAAGATGGTTGCAGGCGCTACAGTTAACATAGCAGGTCTTGACTGCACATTTGACAAGAACGGTAAACTTATAGCACCTGAAGGACTCGTACCTCCTGTAGTTGCTGTATATTAAAATTTCATTAGCATATGGGATTTCCGATTAGTTTTAATTAAATGATTATTATAAAAGAGCGGTTGTTGTGTTTCTGTAAAAGTTTCACATCAATCGCTTTTTTATATGAAATCATTCAAAAGTCTTACTTGTAGATGATATGCTGTCATCCAGCTACTAATACATAACTTAAAAACATGCGCAACTCTTAAGTGGAAACTTTACGAAAAATGTGATAAAGTATATAGGCAATTTTGAAAAAGGGAGTATATGGTGCTGTATTATATAAAACATAGTAAGCAGCAACCTATTTGGAGGTGAGTGAAAAAATGAATTTAGAACAGGCTAAAGAGAAACTGGCAAAATATGGACAGGAGCATGTCCTTAAATACTATGATGAGCTTTCAGAAGAAAGCAAAAAGGCACTTCTGCAGCAGATAGATGAAACAGATTTTGCTGTACTTTCTAAGTGTTCAGAGCTTGGAAAGGGCGGCGACCGCGGCAAGTTCAGCCCTCTTGCAGCTATGCAGCTTCCTGAGATAGAAGCAGGCAGAGAAGAGTTTGAGAGAATCGGTATTGAGACTATCAAAGCTGGCAAGACAGCAGCAGTTCTTCTTGCAGGAGGAATGGGAACACGTCTTGGATCAGACAACCCTAAGGGAATGTATGATATTGGTCTATCTAAGAATGTATATATCTTCCAGAGACTTTTTGAGAACCTTATGGACAGCGTAAATGCTGCAGGTGGAGCTTATATACATCTTTTCATAATGACAAGTGAGAAGAACCATGAAGCTACAGTTAAGTTCCTGACAGAGAAGAAGTTCTTCGGATATCCTGAAGACAAGGTTACATTCTTCAAACAGGATATGGCACCTGCTTCTGATTATGAAGGCAAGGTATACATGGAAGGCAAGGACCGCATCTCTACATCACCTAACGGTAATGCAGGATGGTTCTCATCTATGATCAGAGCAGGCCTTCTTGATGTGATCCATGCAGAAGGAATTGAGTGGATCGATGTATTTGCTGTAGACAATGTACTTCAGAGAATCTGTGATCCTTGCTTCGTAGGTGCTACAGTTAAGCGCGGAGTAAGCGTTGGTGCCAAGGTTGTTAAGAAGAATGCTCCTGATGAGAAGGTTGGTGTTATGTGCCTTGAAGATGGTAAGCCTTCAATCGTAGAGTACTACGAGCTTTCACAGGAGATGATGGATGCCAAGGATGAGAACGGCGATCCTGCTTATAACTTTGGAGTAATCCTTAATTATCTTTTCAATGAAAAGGCTCTTGAGGAGATAGCTTCTAAGGAACTTCCTCTTCACGTAGTTGAGAAGAAGATCCCTCATATAGATGAAAATGCGCAGCTTGTTAAGCCGGAGAAGCCAAACGGATGCAAGTTCGAGCAGCTTGTTCTTGATATGATCCATATGCTGGATTCATGTCTTCCTTACGAAGTAGTAAGAGAGAAAGAGTTCGCACCTATCAAGAATGCTACAGGTGTTGATTCTGTAGAGTCAGCAAGAGAGCTTTGCAAGCTCAATGGAATCGAGCTTTGATAATACTTTAGGCCTATTTAAAGCCTAAGTTAAGGTAGCCATAATATGATTTTCAAGGCGATGATGCCTCAGACGATTATATTATGGCTATTATCGTTTGCATGGTTGTTAACATTTTGACAGCTTTGCATAACATGTTGTTATTGAACGGCCAACTCGTGTTATTTATAATTACGGATAGTAAGAGCGAGTTTGGTAATAGTGAGCATACATATGTTTTTTGTGCATCCCAGGAGGTAAACATTATGACAATTTTAGTAACAGGTGGAACAGGTTATATTGGAAGCCATACAGTTGTTGAACTGCAGAGCGCCGGATATGATGTAGTAGTTATGGACAACCTCAGTAACTCATCAATGAAGGTTCTTGACAGAATTGAAGCTATCACAGGCAAGAAAGTTCCTTTCTATGAAGCAGATATCAGAAACCGTGAGGATCTTGAGAAGATCTTTTCAAATGAGAAGATTGATGCAGTTATCCATTTTGCAGGACTTAAAGCAGTTGGCGAGTCTGTTCAGAAGCCTTGGGAATATTATGAAAACAACATCTCAGGAACATTGACTCTTCTTGATGAGATGAAGAAGCACAATGTTAAGAACATCATCTTCTCTTCATCTGCAACAGTTTATGGCAATCCTGCCATCATCCCGATCACAGAAGAGTGCCCTAAGGGAGTATGCACCAATCCTTATGGCTGGACCAAGCATATGCTTGAGCAGATCCTTACAGATATCCAGAAGGCAGATAATGAGTGGAATGTAGTACTTCTTAGATACTTCAATCCTATCGGAGCTCACAAGTCAGGAACTATGGGAGAGAACCCTAACGGTATTCCTAACAACCTCATGCCTTATATCACTCAGGTTGCAGTTGGTAAGCTTGATCACCTTAATGTATTTGGTGATGATTATGATACACCGGACGGAACAGGTGTTCGTGACTATATCCATGTAGTAGATCTTGCTAAGGGACATGTTAAGGCTCTTAAGAAGCTTGAACCGGGCACAGGACTTTCACTTTACAACCTTGGAACAGGTGTAGGTTACAGCGTTCTTGACATCGTTAAGAACTTCGAAGAAGCTAACGGCGTCAAGATCCCATACGAGATCGCTCCCAGAAGAGCCGGAGATATCGCAACCTGCTATTCAGATGCAAGCAAGGCTGAGAAGGAACTTGGCTGGAAGGCTGAGAATGGTATCCGCGAGATGTGCGAAGATTCCTGGAGATGGCAGAAGAACAATCCTAACGGATACGAAGACTAAAAAAAGACTGATATAAAGATCGGTATAAAGGGCTCGCCTTGTATTAAGGCAGAGCCCTGATTTTTTAGTAACTGTAACTTCGAACTTATCAAACATACGCAGCAATTTGAATCATAAAAAGCTGTCTTTGCCTATGACATGAGGCTAAATTTATTGGCAATATGCAATCTGTCATCTAAAATATGCATTTCGTCGCATTAGGGAACATTTCTTTAAAAAAGATGATAATATATACTAAGTCTCAACATTACAGGACGTAAAAGGAATGTACTTCTATTCCCGACATTACAGGACGTAAAAAGGGAATGTCCAGAAGTACATGGATGTACTTCTATTCCCGTACGAAAAACCCGTTTGCAATTTTGCTCATTTTAGTGCAAAGTAATAGAAGCATGGAAGGAGCAGAGATTACAAAATGTTCAGATTATGGGTGAGACTATTCAAAGACAATCATATGTTACAAGATACAGTGATCTGCAATGACGAAGAAGATACCAGAACTCACAAGGTTATGGGAAGTCTTGAGAAGGCATGTTATGAGCTTGATCTTCCAAAGCCTATATGGCTTTCTGTCAATGTTAATGATTTCAAGAAGACCAGCAAATGCAGGTTCACGCAGGACAGCTTCATTGAGGAAGTTCCATTTGACTACATGGAGATCAATGTAATCGAAGAAGATAATACATGGTTTTGAAAGGGGAAGAAAATGAATAACACACAAAATCCTAATAATAACGGATTGAATGCAGCCGGCACCGGTACGCCTGGCGCTCCTTTGCAGGGCACATACCAGTATACAGGTAATGCAGGATACAATAATTACAATCCTGCAGGTGCTAATAATCAGGGAGGTACTCCTCCTAAGAAGAAAAAGAAAAAAGGAAAGAAGATCCTTGCGGCGTTTCTTGCAATTGTCATGATTGCAGGACTTGGATGCGGCGGTGTATATGTAGCTAAGAAGAAGGATATCTCAATTAGTGATCTTCTTAAATCCAAAGACAAAGAAGATACAGCTACCACTCAGACAACAGAAGAAACCAAGGATCAGCAGGAAGAGCAGCTTGTAGTAGCAACTGATGTATCCGGTCTTGTTGAGAAGGTAATGCCTTCTATAGTAGTTATCGAGAATAGATATACTATTGACCTGGAAGACTATGGCTATGAAGAGGGTGAAGCTCTTAATGGATCATCAGGATCCGGAGTTATAATCGGACAGAATGATGAAGAGCTCCTTATCGTTACTAATAATCATGTTGTAGAAGATGCGGACGATCTTACTGTACAGTTTGTTAATGGTACCAACAAGTCAGCTTTTATCAAGGGAACTAATTCAGGAATGGACCTTGCAGTTATAGCAGTACCTCTTACAGAAGTTGATGATGCTACTATGAACGCTATAAGTTTTGCTACAATGGGTGATTCAGACGAACTTAAACTTGGAGAGCCTGCTATAGCAATCGGTAATGCTCTTGGTATGGGCCAGTCAGTGACAGTTGGCGTTATCAGCGCTTTGAACAGACGACTTCCCAATGAAGACGGATCAGAGGGATTGTTCATTCAGACAGATGCTTCCATCAACCATGGTAACTCCGGTGGAGCACTTCTTAATGTCAAAGGTGAACTTATAGGAATAAATTCAAGAAAAGTTGTAGCAGATGAAGCAGAAGGTATGGGATATGCTATTCCGATATCTGTTGCTAAGCCTATAATCGAGGATCTCATGGACTCTTCTACAAAGTATAAGGCATCCAAGGAGAACAGAGGATATCTTGGAGTTACAGCTTATACACCTACAGGTGTAGAAGGTGCATATATATCATCTATAGAAAGTGGCAGCGCAGCCGAAGCTGCAGGTCTTGAAGTTGGAGATGTCATCATCAAGGTAGAAGATGCCAAGATAGCTTCAAGAGGAGACCTTGATACAAATCTTGCTTATTATGAAGCAGGTCAGACTATCACTATCACAGTTCTTAGAAAAGGTGATAACGGATATACTGAAGTTGAAGTACAGGTAACACTCAAGGAGCAGAAGGCTTCTAAGTCAGGAAGCTCAAGTGATAAGGATTCATCTTCTAAGAAAGAATCTAGTGATGATAAAGGCTCAGACGACTATGAAGATGGCGGCGACTACGAAGACGGCGGCGAGGACGATGGATCAGATTCTGAGGGAAGCGAAGATGAAGACGGCGGAGATGACGGAGACGACTTCGGATTCTAAGATATTTTAAAAGCTTGTTTTATTTATAATAAAGAAAGCCATTTTAAGGATTTTAGTTTTCCTTAAAATGGCTTTTTTGTTGTTAATAAAACAAAGCTTACTTCCTGTTTTATTATGTAGTTAAAGATGTCGCACTGCCAACAGCCTGTTTTATGATCTATGCCTGAAGGAAAGCGTACTGGCTGTCATACAGGTTGTGATAGTAGCCGTTTGGAATCTTTAGAAGATCATCATGAGAACCTTTCTCCTGAATCTTTCCATCATCTACATACATGATGCAGGTAGCATTTTTGATAGTACTGAGTCTGTGAGCGATGATGAAGGAGGTTCTGCCCTTAAGCATCTGCTGCAGACCCTTTTGAAGAAGTATCTCTGTCTCTGTATCGATACTTGACGTAGCTTCATCAAGAATCAGGATCTTGGGATCCGCAAGAACAGCTCTTGCAAAGGATATTAGCTGTCGCTGACCTGCTGATAAGCGGCTTCCTCTTTCGTTGACCTGCGTATAATAGCCGTTTTCAAGATTTATGATAAAATCATGAGCACATACAGTCTTGGCTGCAGCTATAACTTCTTCATCAGTAGCTTCCATATTGCCATAGCGGATATTGTCCATAATAGTTCCGGAGAATATGAAGCTGTCCTGCATCATAACGCCCATCTGCTGTCTTAAGGACTTTATAGTGACATCATTTATATCTATACCATCTACAAGTATCTTGCCACTTCTTACGTTATAGAATCTGCTGATAAGATTTACGATAGTAGACTTACCGGCGCCTGTAGGACCGACTATGGCATAGGACTGGCCTGCACCTACTTTAAAGCTTACGTCGTGCAGGATTTCAACTCCGTCGTCGTAGGCAAAGCATACATTCTTGAACTCTACATCGCCCTTTATCTCAGGCATTGTGGTTGCACCTTCTTTGTCCTTGACCGTAATAGGAGAATCAATAGTCTCGAAGATACGCTCAAGGTATGATATAGCAGTCAGAAGCGAGTTGTAGAAGTTTGCAAGTGTCATAATAGGCTGCCAGAATCTTGATACATAACCTACGAATGCTGTCAGAAGACCTACTGTGATCGCGGTCTCGCCGTGAGTAAGCCAACCTATACCCAGTACATATATTACAGAATTTGTGATAACAGTGATATTCTCAATCACAGGGCTTAGGATGAAGTTGTACTTGACGGCATTCATCCATGCGCTTCTGGCATCCTTATTAAGCCTGTTGAAAAGGATTGTATTGGTGTCCTCTCTGACAAAAGACTGAGTGACCCTTATACCGTTGATACTTTCAGCTATGTAAGCATTAAGATTGGACTGCTTGTTGCTCTGTATCTGCCAGGCCCTTCTTTGTCTGTTTTTGACAAAAAGGATGATAACAGTGAGTACAGGAAGACCGCACAGACATACAAGTGTGAATCTTACATTCAGATAGAGCATGAATATGAGTATGAATACCAGTGAGAACATATCTGTGATGGTATTAACGATACCATTGGACAGAAGGTCACTTAAATTGTTGACATAGTTAACAACTCTAACCTGAATCTTGCCATGGGGCTTGTCATCGTAGTAGGAGAAGGGGAGCTTCTGAAGATGTACGAACAGCTCTCTTCTGAGGTTATATATAACTCCCTGACCTACTCGGGATGTAAGTATTATCTTGTATTTCATTATGGCGGCGCAGGTTATACCTACAAGAAGTGCTGCCAGAGCATTGATGATGATAAGCTGCACAGCTTTATCAGGAGTATATACCTTGTTATACACTGTCGCAGATATAACATCCATGACATTCTTCATAAAAAGAGGAATAAGCATGGATATGGCGCTTGATATTACCATTATGATCACGGCTATAGTCAGGTCTTTTTTGTAAGTGCCGACATAGCCTGCAAGTCTTTTTAGCTGATTTATGTCAAAACCGCTGTCAAGCTCTTCGTCTTGTTCTATCTTATTTCTAGCCATTATGCGGTCTCCTTTCTCTTCATGATCTTGTCAAATTCGCCGTACTGATGCTCGAATACTTTCTTGTAGTATCCGTCTTTTTCTATAAGCTCGTCGTGAGTTCCGGACTCTGCAATACGTCCGTCCTCTACAACCAGGATGACATCAGCATCCTTGATAGAGGATATACGGTGAGCGATGATAAAAACTGTATGACCATCAAGCTTCTTGAGGTCGCGCTGGATCTCAGCCTCTGTCTCCATATCAACAGCTGACGTAGTATCATCAAGTATCAGGATGGAAGGCTCTTTAAGAAGGGCTCTTGCAAGAGATATACGCTGGCGCTGACCACCGGAGAGGCCGACACCTCTTTCTCCTACAACGGTATCATAGCCGTCGTCCATCTTCTGAATGAAATCATCCGCATCAGCCATCTTGGCAGCCCACTTAACTTTCTCGAAAGGACAGTTCGGATCAGCATAAGCTATATTGCCTTCAATGGTATCTGAGAAGAGGAATATATCCTGCATGGCAATACCGATACCATCCCTAAGTCTATGAAGATCCAGATCCTTAACATTGATGCCGTCCATAAGAACTTCACCTTCCGTAGTATCGAAGAATCTGCACATAAGATTCATGATGGTAGACTTGCCTGAACCTGTAGCACCGATGATACCAACTGTCTGGCCCGGCTTTATATGGAAGCTGACATTGTGAAGGACAGGCTCTGCGTCTACTGTGTAAGATACGTTCCTGAACTCAACATCGCCTTTTATCTTATCAACTTCCTTGGGATATCTTGGTGTCTGGATATCAGGCTTCTGGGTGATAGTCTGATATATCTTCTCAACAGAAGTTGTGAACCTGTGGTAATCATTGATAAGCCAGCCCATGAACTGAAGCGGGTTATTGAGCATCCACAGATAACTGTTGATCATAACAAGGTTACCAAGAGACATGTAGCCGTAGATACACATGATGCCGCCTGCTACCATAAGCAGGAAGGTAAGCATATGTGACAGGAACATGAATATAGGTACATACTTGGTCCAGACTCTGGCTGCATCAAGCTCTGCATCTCTGTACTGGGCGTTCTCCTTGTCGAACTTCTCTATCTCGTAATCTTCCTTGGCAAAAGCTCTGACAACGCGGTTACCACTTATGTTCTCCTGAACGAATGCGTTAAGAGATGAGAACTTGTCTCTGATGTTCATGAACTTGGGCTTTATAGCCTTACTCTGAGAGTAGGTCATGAAAGCAGTGATAGGAAGAACCAGTATCATTGCAAGACCTATCCTGAAATCTACAGAGAATATCATAAACAAAGCTATTACGAATAAAAGAACATTCTCGTATATGCTGTAGATTACAAATGCCACGAAATGACGGATTGCCATCATGTCACCTGTCTGTCTGCTCATGAGGTCACCGGTTCTGCTCCTGTTATAGAAGGCGAAGTCCTTCTCAAGGAGATTGCGGTATACGCCGTCTCGCATGTCATAGAGCATATCCTGAGAAGCTGTCTCGAACAGATACAAAAAGATAAGTCTAAAGACAGCTCTTACAACAGTGATACCGATCATAAGAAGCAGGAATTTTGGAAGAAGGTCTGTTCTGATATTCCTGCCATCACCTATGATGTCATCAACGATGAAGCCAGTGATTCTGGGATTGATGATTGCAAGAACAGATGTTGCTGTAACCAGGATAAGTCCAAGTGCGACTTTCCAGGTGTACTTTTTGAGGTAGGAATAGAACCACCTCATTGCCGATTGATGTTTTTTGATTTTCATAATGTCCCCTCTGGCAGTCTGAAACTGCTCTAAAACAATTACTCCGTACAATTTATATTAGTCTGTTGCTGGATTTTTACAATGATATATGTTGTTTAAGATTGATTTTTTCTGCTTTAAAATAGTATTATGGTTGTGACAGGATGTATAAGTGGATTATCGGCGGATGGACACACAAACTTGATGAAAGGAAGAGCTTATGATATCGGTAGATGCGATTGGTTGTAATTATGTTCATACTAAGGGCTGGGAGATCAACAGGCCGGAAGGACTTAATAATTATCTCTTCCTTCATATACAGACACCTTCGGATATTATGGTTGATGGTAAGATGGTCTATTATCCTGAACCCTGCTTTATCCTGTTCAAAAAGTGGCAGAGGCAGCTCTTTCATAATCATGGAGATATGACCTATATCGACAGCTGGGTACATTTTAGGAGCGTCAGTGAATCAGGCAGTGATATCATTCGTAAAGATGGACATAATAATGCCGGTAGAACAGATGATATAAACTCCGGATCCCATAATAGTAGTAATAACTCCGCTGCCCGAACTATAAGAGACTGGAATGCCAAAGATGATAATAACGAAAAGGACGAGATAGAGATACTCATAGAGAGTCTTGATATCCCCTGCGGAAAGCCTGTTGTCATCTATAATACTATAGAACTTAGCGATCTGTGGCACTTGGCAGATGCAGAGTTTCATCAGGCAGGGAGTCACAAAAAAGAGCTTCTTGATATGAAGATGAGGGCGCTTATCTATAAGTTTGCAGATATAATGCATTCTGAAAGCGGAACTCCCAGTAAATACAATCATTACAGGAAGGCTTTCGGAGAGCTTAGAAACAGTATCTTTAGCGGCAACAATGCTGCTACCATAACTGATGTTGAGAATCTTGCCAAGGGCCAGAATATGAGTCTTTCATATTTTGAGCATGTATATAAGGAGCTGTTCCATGTACCTGTGACCAAGGATATCATTAAGGCGAGGATTGGCTATGCAAGGTATCTTCTAAGGTCAAGTGGGAACTCTGTTCAGGATATAGCAAGTTACTGCGGCTATGAGAACATAGAACACTTCAACAGGCAGTTCAAGGCAACCGTGGGCTGTACCCCCACACAGTTCAGAAACAGATAGAGTAGAAGTTTTAATATTTTATATAAACTTTACTTGCTAATATAGTGTCCTAAGCATATACTTAGAATGCTGAAATCGATTTTACATATATTAGTGAATTAAAAAATAGGCAATAATTGATAGAGACAGATAATATAAAGAGACGATAAATCGGATCGGCGGATCAGGAACTTGGAAGATTCAAAAAAGAAAGGTTTTTTATGAGCGATTTTTTTAACAATGACGACAACAAAGATAATACTACTAATGAAACTACTAATACAGAAACAACCGCAAATACAAATAGTAGCGACAATAATGATAACAAGAGCGCTATGGATTTTCGTGAGATAGATGAGAATGGTAAATCTACTGTAGATGATAAGGATCTATCTGGTTCTGATAAGAAGGATAGTGATTATGAGGATATCTGCTTCATCTGCAGACGTCCTGAGTCCAAGGCCGGTCGTATGTACAAGCTTCCTAACCATATATGCGTGTGTGAGGATTGTATGCACCGCACCATGGATACTGTAAGTCAGTATGATTACAACAATCTTCTCAATAACCCTGAACTCATGAATCAGCTTAACAAGAACAGCGGTATTACATTCATGAATCTTGGAGACTTTGGATCTAACCTTCAGGGCGGAATACCTAATTCACAGAAGATCAAGAAGTCCAAGAAAAAAGAGGAAGAGGATACTATTGATATCAAGAAGATCCCTGCTCCTCACAAGATCAAGGCACAGCTCGATGAATATGTAATAGGTCAGGATCAGGCCAAGAAGGTTATCTCTGTTGCGGTTTATAACCACTATAAGAGAGTTGCTACAGGCACTATGGACGATATTGAGATTGATAAGTCCAATATCCTTATGATAGGACCTACAGGAAGTGGTAAGACATATCTTGTTAAGACGCTTGCCCGTCTTCTTGATGTACCGCTTGCTATAGCAGATGCTACATCACTAACAGAAGCAGGTTATATCGGTGATGATATTGAAAGCGTAATATCCAAGCTCCTTGCGGCAGCAGGCAATGATGTCAAGAAAGCTGAGCGCGGTATCGTCTTCATCGATGAGATAGATAAGATCGCCAAGAAGAAGTCCACAACAGCAAGAGATGTAAGCGGCGAATCCGTACAGCAGGGAATGCTCAAGCTCCTTGAAGGATCTGAAGTTGAAGTTCCTGTAGGTGCTAATTCCAAGAATGCTATGGTACCTCTTACTACAGTTAATACCAAGAATATTCTCTTTATCTGTGGTGGTGCCTTCCCGGATCTTACAGATATAATCAAGAACAGGCTTAACAAGTCTTCATCGATTGGATTTAATTCCGAGCTTAAGGATAAGTATGATGAAGATGACCTTCTTTCACATGTAACAACAGAGGATATCAAGAAATTCGGAATGATCCCTGAGTTCCTTGGACGACTTCCTATAGTATGCACACTTTCAGGTCTTACCAAGGAAGCTCTTATCACAATCCTCAAAGAGCCCAAGAATGCAATCCTCAAGCAGTATCAGAAGCTCCTTGAGCTTGATGAAGTAGATCTTAGATTTGACGACGGAGCGCTTGAAGCAATCGCTGAGAAGGCTCTTGAAAAGGATACAGGAGCCCGTGCTCTTAGATCTATCATAGAAGAGTTTATGCTTGATATCATGTACGAGATACCAAAGGATGACAATATAGGCAGAGTTACTCTTACAAGAGAGTATATTGAAGGCACTGGCGGACCTCAGATCGAGATCAGAAGCGAAAAGCCCAAGATTGAGAATAAGGCAGAAGCTGCTATAGAAGATAAAAAAGAATAGTAAGTTGACAAGTGGATTCAAAGGGGCAGTTCTAGTGTTGTTCAAATAGCCAAAGGCTTTATAATAGCATTGGAACTGTCTCTTTTATATTGCTTTGGCACCAATGGGAATTATTATGGACAAAAATAAAAAAGCTTATGGCAATCTTTTAAAATCTATAAGGAAATACAAAGGTATATCAGAAGAGCTACTTGCGCATGGTATGTTTGACAAGAGTATGATATACAGAATTGAGTCTGGTCAAAGGCGAATAGGCTTCTTTTCAAGAAGACGTTTAATGAGCAGACTTGGAATTTCTTTGTCATTATTTACCGAGTATCTTCAGTATGATGAATATGAAGCATATTCTAAGCAAAGAGAAATAATATATGCTTTTGAGAATGAAGATACACAAAATATAGAGTCTGTTCTGGTTGAATACGAAAAAACAGCCAAGAAAGATAAAGTTGGTTTGCAATTTGCACTATTTATAAGAGCGGTTTTGGAATCATCTTCTGATCTCGAAATGTCTTATGAGTATATTAGTAAGTGCATAAAAATAACAATGCCGAATATTAAATATAGTGAATTATCTGAGTATGTACTATCCGGCGAAGAGGTAAAATATCTGTCATATTATTTGAAAATAAAATCTAATATCGAAAAAGATACTATAGACGATGATATATGCGGAAATCTTACTATTAATAGATGCTTTGAAAAACTGCTTGACTACATAATAGAACAGAAGTGGGATATTGTACCACAGATGCAAGTGTTTCCTGCCGTACTGGTAGATTATTGGAATTACTTGGTGAATTGTAGAAATGATTTTTTAATAAAAAATGGAAACGCGAATCAAACTGTTTTAAAATATCTGAACTATGCATTTTATATATTAAAGGAAAGTGATCTATTATTTTATTTGCCTTCGCTTCTTACGATGGGGAAGACGCTATCGCGGGGAATAAAACAAAGTGAATATGAGAAATATGATAATGTATTTAGAAAAGTGTTTGAATTAAGCGGAAATGACTATAATAAAGAAAATCCATGGACTGTATTTTATGGCGGAAGTATATATTTACTTGGAGATGTTTTAAAAAGACGGAGGATCCTGTTTGGAATGACTCAAAAAGAGTTTTGTGAAGGGATTTTTGATATAAGGACATATTCAAGACTTGAGACTGGCAAGGCAAAAACACATGATCGTGAAACTATAATGCTGCTAAAAAAGGCTAGATTGCCAGAGCAATATTTTTATGTACAGATAGTTTCAGACGATTATTCTCTAATAAAGGATTCTCTACTAATAAATAAACTAATAAATGAATCAAAATATAATGAAGCTAATAATATGCTGTTATTGTTGGAGAACAAAATAGATATGAGCATTCCAATAAATAGTCAATTTATCGGCAATAAGATAGCATTGGCGAGTATTGGACTAAAAGAAATTGATAAGAATTGTTATGGAAATCTGGCAAGAAAATATCTGCATCTTACTATAGATAAAAGTATTGGTGACTTATGTATATCAAAAATGTATTTTACATCAGTAGAATATAATCTTATATATAATTTGGTGCGGTATGGTGAATTGCAGAAGAAGATATTTGATGGTATTCTTACATATTTTACTGATGTTAGCTATCTTGAAAAGAGACATAGAGATAGGCATCTAGATTATATTGTATGGTATTTTGCAAGCTATTTAGGTGATCATGATGACAAACAAAAGTCTACTGAGATTAGCAAAATATTGTTAAAAAACACCTTCTTAAAGATGAATAGAGAAGAGGTTACTAAAAATATTTATAATATTTTGTGGAATAAATATGATGGCAATTTTGCGGGTAGTACAGAAGCAGAGTATATCCTTTCTGTACTTCTTAATGTAAGTGAATTTTATAAAGCCGAAAGAGATATGAAATTCTTTAATCAAAGGTTGAAAGAAGTGATAGTTGAACCTGAATCGTCAGAACCATCAGAATAATCGCAGGAAAGATCGAGATATTCATTATTGATGTTTGGCGATAAATGAATGAAGATAAGGATTGATCCGGCTAAAATAGTAATGACAGTTAGCAGGACAAGAAGTGTCTTTTTTATCATATATGTAATTGCTCCTTTGTATTGGTGAATAGAAGTACAACTCTGTACTTCTAAGTATTCCATTCTTAACCTCATGTCGCGAGTAAAGCGAGCGGCTAATGGTTCAAATTGGTGGAGCCCGCGACACCAATTTGGGTTTGAAAGTGGAACACTTTCAAGCTTACATCTTGTGATTTCGGCATATGTATATTGTAATGATAATAGTAGTTATTCACAATAGACAGAACTGGCAACTATTGTTGCCGGTTCTGTCTATTGTTTTTAATAATTTTATTATTTAGACTAAAAACAATTGAGAATTATAAGTTTATAGAGCATAAATGATTATATTGAGTTCTTTATAATCTGGTAATAATGCATTGATTACATATTATAAATAATGAACTGCGCTTATTCGTACGATAAGAGTTTTGTTCAAGAAAGGAGCGATACATCATGATAAAATTCATCAATACTGTCAAGGCTAAGATCCGAATTAATTGTATCGAAGCAGCTTCTGGTGGCGATGTCTGCAAGTCTGTAGGCGGAGGCTATTGCTAAAAGAAACTATATAATTAAGCATGAGGGCTCTAGACCAATGCGCCCTCATGCTTTTGCCCAAAACAGGACCTAGTATCTATGATAATAATAAATCCTAATTTAAGGTTAACACAAACTCCTAATAAAACAAATTATATTGTTTTTATTCCGACTGAAAGTAGACAGCAGTTTATTGTTAATGAAACAATATATGGTATACTGCATAAAATTAACGATGATACAAATATGACAATGGAGAAATTACATAAAATTGTCGGAAAAAGTGTTATAGATAGGATGCTTAATCTTAAGATGATTATGCACAGTGAAAAATATCGATATAATCCAAATGTATTAAGGAAAATTACTTATAAATATCCGTTACAAGCGATTACGATAGAACTTACAAATGTATGTAATCTGAATTGTGTACATTGTTATGGTGGCTTTGGAAAACCTTCGGATAAAAAACAACTATCATTTGATTATATAAAGTCCTTAAAAAAAGATTTAGATAAACTACATACATCACAGGTTAGATTATCCGGTGGAGAATGTTTTCTACATCCATATTTTAAAGATATTGCAACGTTCTTTTTGGAGAATGGGTTTTACGTTTGTATATATACTAATGGTTATGAAGTTGATAAGATAATACAGTTTGCAGAAGAAACAAAAAAGTATAAATACTTTCTTGGTATTAGTCTGGACGGAATAGAAGAATTCCATAATATAGTAAGAGGGAATAGCAAATCGTTTGATAGAGTGACCAGAACGCTGGGAGAATTAAAAAGATATAAAAATATAGATGTTCTAATAGCAACAGCTTTGATGAAACAAAACATCAGTAACTATTGTGAGATTGATAATTTTGTTAGAGATAACTATCCTGATTATGAAAATCAGATTTTTATAGCATCTCCTGTAAGTGGTACAGATTTTTCTTTCGGAATTGATGAATTTCTCGAAATATGTGAAAAGCATCCAAAGTTAAAAGAACCATATTTTAAAAGGTCTTCATCGCTACTGAATAAAAAGCATAGATGCAAAGGTGGTGTAAGTCATGGTGTAATAACAGCTGATGGTATTATGAAGATATGCCCTATTGCTGTAGAAAATGAGTTTGTTATAGGGAATGTTGCCGAAAAAGCCTTATATGACGTATGGACGAATCCACCGGAGAATATAGAATATTATAGAAATGAGTATGTTAGAGGTATGAGAAAATGTAGGACGTGTTTAAGTCGGTTTAAATGTGGAGATAAGAATTGTAGAATAGAAGCTTTCAGATTTACTGGGGATTACAAAAATCCAGATCCATATACTTGTATAGCAATAAAAGGAAAGTATTAAATAATCTAGGGAGAGACTAATGAAAAGTTATTATGAAATCGTCAAAATTATGCTTTCTGCAAAGAAGTCACTTATTATAAAATCAGTTTTAACTTTGATCTTTTATCTTGTGATAGAAGCAGTAATACCTGTATCTTTAAATGTTGTGATTGATAAGATGGAGCAAGGAGAACTGATTACACTTCTTGCATTATATTTCATCGCTTTTGTATCAGCTAATCTATTGCTTTGCTATGTGGCAGAGTATAGAGCTCGTATTTATGATGATTTAGGCAGGCACATATTATGGACAACGCGAAGTAGAATATATGAAGCTTTGTGGCACAGTAATTATTCAAAATATGTTAGAGATAATAAGGATAATTTTAAGTTTGTTCTTACAACTGAAACTTTTCTTGCATATGCGATAACAACAGTATATTCAATGGGGGCTCTGGTTAGTCTGTTTACAATCCTTATTTTTTTTGTAATTGCCTTTTGGATTGATGCTTATGTTGGATTTATACTAATAGCATCTGTGGGAGTTTCTGTATTTATATCTGTTTTTAGTGGAAAAAAAATACTATCTTTGCACGCAAGAGGCGAGAATAACAAGGAAAAAGATAGTACCATAAATATTGAAATTGTTGATATGGTTGAAACTACCAGAACTAATGGATTTATGGACTACTATCTTAAGAAGAGTAGACAAAAACTTGATGGATTTATAGATGCGTATGCTGATTCAAATGGAGCACAAGCGTTTTGGAACACCTTTGATTATGGTATGCATAATATTATTTATGTGATAATAGCCGGTGTCCTTATTTCATCATCTTCTTACACGGGAGGTAAACTTGTTACAGCGATGCTCATAACAAGTTATCTACTTGATACAGCTAATAGGTTTCAAAGAGAAATACAAGTGCTCATAAAGAATATCCCGGTTTTTGAAAAGGTGATGAATCTAGCACGTACACCTATTGAAAGTGGAGAAAAATTAGCACAAGTCCAATCTATCATATTTGATAATGTGGCTTTGAAGTTTAATGAGAGCCGTAATGTTTTTAAAGATGTATCTTTTAATATCAATAGGGGAGAAAATGTGCTCGTTAAGGGCGAAAATGGTACAGGAAAGTCATCAATACTAAAAATGATCGTTGGCCTTCTTGAACCAAGCCAAGGAACAATCAAAATTAATGGAAATGATATAAATACATACGACAAACAAAGTATATATAAAGAAATATGCTACGTTTCACAAGATGAGTTGTTTTTGAATGAAAAACTTAGTGTTTACTTTGAGGAAACGTCGAAGGAAAAATATGAAGAAGGCATAATAACAAAGCTTTGTAATAAACTTAGGCTTGATCCGGAAATAAAGGAAATAAAGGACAATGGTAAAAGCCTGTCGGGTGGAGAAAAGAAAAAACTTCTTATCTTAAAGAGTATGCTTAATAAAAAAGCATCTGTTGTTATATTTGACGAGGTAGACGCAGGTTTAGATATAGAAGCTAGAGAAATGCTAAATAGATATGAGAAGAAGTTAAGAGATGATCCCACGGTGATATTTATCAAGATATCCCATATTGCCAATGATGATGATTTGTATAAGACGATTACACTAGTGAGCTGATTATCTTATCTAAGTTTCTTTGCTTGATGAATGCTTGAGGTGTATAAATGTTGCTTCGTGTCTTAATCTTCGTTGTAGAAAACAAAATGTATTAGAAGGAATAGAAAGACAAACTTGTTCTGATTATAATTATAGGAACTTAGTGTGACATTATGAGATAATATTTAATACGGCATTGGAAGATAAATCTTTTATCAGCATTTTTAGTTATTATATGTGCGGGCTTTAGTGTAGGAATAAATCTTATTATGGTTCAAGCGATATATCAAATAATAGAGTTTGACCTGACGGGATTTGCCAAATGGATGATATGAATATCAATTTTGAGATAGGCAACAAGTATGCTCTTATCGGCAAATCCGGAAGAGGAAAGACTACTTTATTAAAACTGATCTTAGGATTCTTGAGAGATTATGATGGAAAGATATTTTTTGATCAAAAAGATATAGGAAAATGTAATTCTGGAGAAATTCAGAAACATTTAAGTTACATAGAACAGAATGTATATCTCTTTAATACTACCATTCGAAATAATATAACTCTATTTGAAGAGTTCCCGGAAGAGGAAATAGATGAAGCTATATGAATAAGTGCCTTGACTAAAGATATTAGTTCTTTTGAGAATGGATTGGATACAGAAGTTGGAGAGGCGGGATGTAATCTGTCGGGAGGCCAGTGTCAAAGAGTTGCAATTGCAAGGGCATTACTTCATAAGCGAAATGTTTTGTTGGTAGACGAAGGAACAAGTGCGCTAGATAAGGAAAATGCAGATATTATCGAGAAGAATCTTTTGGCAGAGAAAGAACTGACACTGATTATAGTGAGCCATCATCTATCTGATGAAAGAAAAAAACAGTTTGACTTAGTATATGAGATATAAGCGTAACTATAACAAATTCAAAGTTCCCCCTTGGGAAATGCATTGATGTGGCCTTAGCAGACACGGCATCTCCCAAGGGGGAATTTGAGTTACAAGTTTGAAAGTGTTCTACTTTCAAATCCAAATTGGTGTCGCGAGCGCCACCGATTTGAACCATTAGCCGCTCGCTTTGCTCGCGACATGAGGTTAAAATGAAGAAATGCAGATAATTGCAAAGTTTGGAAGAGTGAAGGCTTAAAGTTAACCAGCTATTCGAAAAATTATCAGAAAATTTATGGGCTTTATTGAAAATATTCTGCTTTTATGATAGTATTATTTTGACTAAATAGATTAAAAAGGAAGGCATGACGATGGAAGGTAGCCCGCGCAGAAGAATGGCGAGTATGTCAGTATGGCTCGGAATCACATCTATACTGTTTTATAGCACAGGAGTTATAGCGATCATACTTGGAGGCATAGCAATAATACTTGCATTTCTTTCAAGAGGGAATACTAAAAAGCTTTCCCGGCAGGCCATTATCGGATTGATAATAGGTACGATCGGAGTAACAGTTACATACGTAACAATAGGACTTATTTTTTATAAGATCCTTTCAGATCCAAGTGTCGTATCTGCGATAAGAGAATATGCACAGACCGGTTCGATAGATGCTTACAACAATATGGAGAATGCGATATACAGTATCGTAAGATAGTTGTTGTTACTGATTACGATTATCGGGTTCACAAAGTGACCTTCTGGTAATTCAGTAAGTAAGGATTTAGTTATGATGAGAATTGGCGCTATAGGATATGGAAGCGTATATGGTGGATATAGCGTAGGCGCTGCAGCAGGGGCCGGTGAATCCAAAGCTGTAGTTAATCCCGGAGAGTCTGATGTTAAGTCGGCCGGAAGGAAGTCTTCTCCTGCAGAGTGTGAGACTTGTCAGAACCGCAAATATCAGGACGGATCTGATGAGATGGTTTCGTTCAAGACAGCTCAGCACATGAGCCCTGCAGAAGCAGGTTCCAGAGTACGGGCGCATGAACAGGAACATGTATCTAATGCTTATGCCAAGGCAGCCCAAAAAGGCGGTAAGGTACTTCAGGCATCAGTGAGTATCCATACAGCTATATGTCCAGAATGTGGAAGGACATATGTATCCGGCGGTACCACTACATCACAGATTAAATATTCGAATGAAGACAATCCATATCAGAAACAGCGAAAGGCCGCAGATGCAGGCCTTCTTGCAGGGATGAATGCGGATTATTCTGTATAACATATATTCCTGAATATAAAATCTGATAGTCATAGCTTTTTAGATCAATATAATAAGTTCTATGAATATTGGAAAGTGTTTAAAATTTATAGAGATAATAATTATCATAAAATAAGGATAACTATATAAAATGGCTAAAACATCAGGTGTTTCTACTTCTATGATCAAGGCGACTGCCAGAGAGAGGCTCCTTGGTAACTATGGCACTATAATTGCCGCAAGCATTGTGGTCAACATCATCTATTTTGTTAGTATGCTGACCATACTGCAGATAACAAGTATATTCATATCGCTTACAACGCAGATCATTGTTGATCTGCTTTTTGGCGTCTTCATATCAGGACGGTGCTATATGCTTATGAATCTTGCGTATGGCCAGCCTGTAACATTTGGAGATCTATTCTTTGGATTTAAACAAAATCCTGACAAGGCAATCCTTATACAGCTGATCTATACTATAGCATCTCTTATTCTTCAGATACCACAGTTTCTGCATGTAGCAGGACTTATACCGATTACATGGATGGCTATAGGAACTCTGGTACTGCTGATTCCGTATATCATCTTTGCTGTTGCTATGTCACAGACTTTTTTCCTGTTGCAGGATTTCCCGGACAATTCGGTAAGGCAGCTTGTAAGAAAGAGTATATCTGTGATGCGCCATAACTATATTAAATATATAGGCTTTGTACTAAGCTTTGTGCCGATGATGTTTATAGGCGTCATTACATTTTTTATACCGCTATTGTGGGTAGAAGCTTATTTTAATGCCAGCAGGGCGATGTTTTATAAAGAAATAATATCGCAGAGATAGAGGGCGTTATTATCTTTTTGCTCCCTATAAAAAGGACAGGAACATACTAAAACTATAATAAAGGGATAAGTCTAAGAGCAATCCCCTTTGACTTCCTTGGAGGAACCTTTCAATGGATCTTACAGATATCACTCGCAGTATGGTGCGAAGCAAGGAACCTGTAGCTTTAAAGCAGCTTGATACTCCATGGACAGACAAGGCGCTTACAAGTAAGTGCCCTAAATCAGAATATCCAAGACCCCAGTTCGTGAGGGATAGTTATATATCTCTTAACGGAATCTGGGGTTTTTGTGTTACTGATTCACCTTCTATTCCGCGGAAGAAGGATATATGCGGGAGGATAAGAGTGCCTTTTTCTCCGGAGAGTATGCTTTCGAAAGTTGATATTACGGCTGGCAGCAGGAAGACTCTCCTTCCGCATGTCCTAAAGCCGGGCGAGTATCTCTGGTATTACAGGAAGGTTGACGTTGTGGGAAGACCTGATGCTTCGTCCCGTCTTCTCCTTCATTTTGGAGCAGTGGATCAGGTGTGTGATGTCTATATAAACGGACACAGCGTGGCACATCATGAGGGAGGGTATCTTCCCTTTACTATTGATGTAACAAGATATTCCAAAAAAGACTACTTTGATCTTAAAGTATGCGTTACAGATGTAACTGACACGTCCTGGCTTTCAAGAGGCAAACAGACGCTAAATAGAGGCGGTATGTTCTACTCTGCCCAGAGCGGGATATGGCAGAGCGTGTGGATGGAGTGGGTGCCTGATACGGCTATCCTCAAGGTGGTTGCAGAGCCTTCCAAGGACCTTTCTTTTGTGAAAATAAAGCTGACGGTGACAAAGCCATGTGATGTGATCATAAGGCAGATTCCGGATAGTAGGATAGGACGAAAGGATGATATAGTGACCGAAGAATCGGGGCTATTTGAAAAGATAATAACAGCAGATAAATTCCACCCCTGTGATCCGCTTGATGCGCAGACCGATCACCCTATACCGTCATCAGATACTATCCCAATGGATACCTTGTATGCGTATACAACTAAGGTCGGAATACTGATAGATGGAGCAAGACTCTGGACTCCCGAGGATCCATATCTGTATCATATAGAGATAATTGCAAGAGACGAAAAAGGCAGTACAGACAAGGTTAAGTCCTATTTTGGTATGAGGACCTATACCATGGAGCAAGATGCCAAGGGGCATATGAGATTCTGCCTGAATCATAAGCCTTATTTTATAAAAGGAGTCCTGGATCAGGGCTACTGGCCTGATGGTCTTATGACTGCGCCTTGTGACGCTGCACTTATCTATGATATCAAGACTATGAAGAAACTTGGATTCAACACGCTTCGTAAGCATATCAAGATAGAGGAAGCAAGGTATTATTATCACTGCGACAGACTTGGCATGCTGGTAGTTCAAGATATGGTCAGCGGCGGATCAACTTATGACAAGCCACTTGTAACGTATCTGCCCAATCTTTTTCCAAATATAATGCAGACACTGGATGACTCGGCCAAGAGTTACAAGTTCCTTGCAAGATCGGATGCGGCAGGAAGACAGGCCTTTGTGGCAGAGATGCGCAGCACAGCTTCATGTCTTAAGAACTGCACATCTATAGCTATATGGACTATCTTCAATGAAGGCTGGGGGCAGTTTGATGCTGCGACGCTTCCGGGTATCCTTAAGTTCATTGATAATACAAGGCCTATAGATGCGGCCAGTGGCTGGTTCGATCAAGGGTCAGGAGATTTCAACAGCATACATAACTATTTCAGGAAGCCTTCGGTTCCGGTTGATAAGCATAAAAGAGCATGTTTCCTTTCAGAGTGCGGCGGCCTTACCTACTATATGGAGGGACACTGCGCCAGTAGGAAGACCTACGGCTATGCGACCTATAAAAGCAGGAAGAAGATGAATGAAGACTATGGGCAGTTCATCCATTATGAGATACTGCCTCTTGAAACAAAAGGACTGTGCGGATTCATCTATACGCAGGTAAGTGATGTAGAGGATGAAGTCAACGGGATCCTGACTTATGATAGAAAAGTAGTGAAGATCAGGACGAAGATATGGTGATGTGATGACCTGTAGATAGAACTTCCATTTGCGTTTAGGTGATATTACTGTTAATAATAATATTTGGGGCAGGTTCCTGGCTCATTTTGGGGGCAGATTACTTGTTTATGAATTATTATATAGAATACTGATCAGAGCTTAATTGGTGGAGGATGATCACATGTTAAAAAAGAGAATAGTAATGTCAGTACTTGGCGTACTGATATGCGGGTTTTCTGTAGGTATATTCAAGCTTGCGGCCTTTGGAGTAGATCCCTTTCAGGCCTTTATGAGCGGCATAGATCACATGATCCCGATTGATTTTGGTACGTTATATGTGATCGTCAACGCTATACTGCTTACGTTTAGTCTGGTGTTCAACAGGAAGAAGATAGGTATTGCGACCTTTATCAATCTGTTTCTTTTGGGATATGTTACACAGTTTAGCTATGAAACTCTTCAGATATTTTTCCCTGATCCGTCTGTACCGGTAAGGGCAGCAGCTCTTATAATCGGCATAGTAGTAATATGCTTCGGTTCAGCCTTTTATATGACTGCGGATCTGGGCGTGTCTACTTACGATGCCGTTGCTATTATCATGGCAGATACATGGCATATGGGCAAGTTCAAGTACCTTAGGATCATAACAGATGTTGTATGTGTGGTTCTTGGAGTAGTGCTCTTTGTCATGAGCGGAGGCATGGCTAAGGATATACCGACATTTGCTGGAATAGGAACTATAATAACAGCATTTTTCATGGGACCTTTAATTGAATTTTTTAATGAACATGTATCAAGGCCTATATTAAAAAAATAAGAAAACAGAGGCGTTTCTTTAGAAAAAGCCTCTGTTTTCTTATGGATCGACTTTTGACGCTTATTTTTATAAAATGAGCTATCCTAAGAAAGCGTCCTTGCTTTACTTTTCTACTATCTCGTCTCCAATCAAAATATAATAATTACTGTCTGGACTGGTAAAACCTATCAGATGATTCTTTCCACCCTCAGAAGAAAGCAAATGGCAATAGCGCAAATTGCAAATTAACTTATAAAAATGCATTTTGGGTGTTGACATGAGGGATAAAAGATTATAAAATAGCATTTGCTTGCGGAAGTGTCGGAATTGGCAGACGAGCAAGACTAAGGATCTTGTGATGGTTACATCGTGAGGGTTCAAGTCCCTTCTTCCGCACGAGTTTAGAAAGCTCAGAAATGTTGAGAAATCAACATTTCTGAGCTTTCTTTTTGTGAAAATCCAGTAAAGGAACCTGAACTTTGAAAGATGCTGGTTGCCGGATCATCACATGTATATCACCAACACATCGAATGTGTCACTGTTTTGGTCATTGAAGAAGTGAAAAGTAGTTGCGCCCTTTTTGACAGGAGTGAAGGTTACGACTATGGTTCCGTTGTCTGTGAAGTGATCGTCCCAGGCAGCAGAGATTCGCTTGTTGTCGCCCTGGAGGTTGCAGGTTCCGTAGAAATCCATAGTGACCTTGATCGTCACATCATCGCCGCTTGTAGTGACCACATAGTTATCAGCGTAGAAGCGTCCGGAGCCTTCTTCACCGGCTGTATCATATGTTTCGATATGCTCGGCTACCTGAATATCAGCTTCGTGCTCTTCTATATAAGAAGAGAACTCGGTAATCTCGTCGTCAAGTGCAAGGTTCTTGTCATTAAGATCATCAATCTGCCCGTTAAGCGAAGCTATGACCTCTTCCTGAGAAGAAACTGTAGAGATGAGTTCACTGTTCATATTCTGAAGTTCGCTAACAGATGTAGAGAGTTCATCGGTTCTTTTTTTGAGATTATATGTGTATACTGCTCCTGATCCAAGTGCTGCAAATAATAAGGTGACAGCAGCTACAAGCGCGATGATAGTCTTTTTGTGAGTGACTCTTTTTATGATAGTTACTTCTGACTGGGTATATGATTTTGATATATCTACAAGATTCCTGACAATATCAAGCACAGCCTTATGCCCCTCATTAGAAGCTTCTGCCTTCATAGATGCAATGATATAATCAGTAAACTCCTCATTCATTATATCTTCCCAATCTGCAGATGAGAACTGAACTCTGGCACCTATATCCCTGAACTTCTCATAATAGGCCATAGACTCCCTGGAACATTTCTTGTAGTCTGCATCTGCAAGCTTATCCTTATTGCTATCCAGATATATCGGCAGGATGTTGTACGCAAGCTTGGTATTATCACCCATAGCAGCCACAAGACATGTCATAAGTCCGGTAAGTATGCGGTCTGCGACATCTTTATCACCATTATTGTTTGGGAAAAGAACTTTGCTGTGACATAAACATTCAGAAGTATCAGATATAAGTTTTAGAATTTCCAAAGTCTGAGTATTAAGATCCATGAGCTCCCCCTAAATCCCCTGTTATTAACAGTTCTAGATATAACGCCGTACAAGGAAAAGACGCTGCAAGTAATATAAGATGATTTTTGCGCGGCTTCTAACATTATAACATAGGATTCTGCAGGCGATGCTATCAAGAATAGGTAAATATATCGGATTTTGTGATATTATTGTAATGGTATACAAATAACAAATGATCTATTTATAGTAATAGCGTGAGGTTAATTATGGCAGATAAGCGTCCACATTCAAGAACCAAAACACCATCTTCGGGAACAGGCCATGTCAGTAAAAGGGGCAGTGGCACAGGTCACGGTCAGGTCGGCAACATAGGAGGCCTTCACGGGCAGCAAGGCTCAGGCTCATCTTCTCGTCCGGGAGCATCTTTTGGATCATCTCACAAAAAAGGTAGCAGCTACGGCTCCGGAATGGGAGGCGGCTATTATGGCTCAGGTTCGGGCGGCCCTTCTTATGGCGGCATGAAGCTCCTTCCGCTACTTGTAATCATCGCGGTTGTATTCTTCTTCGTAATGAGAGGATGTGGATCGGATTTCATATCTTCTGATTATTACGGTCAGGATGCAGGCACTACTACGACTACCCAGGGTAGCGGAATAGGTGGAAGTTCATATCAGGGGACATCTTTTTCTACAACGGGGTCAGGTTGGATGACCACGCAGTCATCAGCTTATCAGGATACATCTATGTCAGCAGTTGATACATCCGTTGATGCATCAGCAAGAGATAAGTTCACCAAGATAAAAGGCGGCGGAGAAGACACTGTAACAGTAATGGTATACATGTGCGGAGCTGACCTTGAGTCAAGGAGCGGTATGGCAACCAGAGACCTTAACGAGATGGTCTATGCCGATATCTCTGACAAGGTCAATGTCATCGTAGAAACAGGCGGTGCCAAAAAGTGGCAGAATTCTGTAGTGAGCGCATCTACCAACCAGCGCTGGAAGGTTGAAAAGGGCGGTCTTAAAGCCCTTGATAAGAATGTTGGCAAGAAGCAGATGACTGATCCTGATACTCTCGTAGACTTTGTAAATTTTGCCAAAGAGAACTACCCGGCAGACAGATATATGCTCATATTCTGGGATCACGGCGGCGGATCTGTATCAGGATATGGTTATGACGAACTGTATCCTAACAGGACCATGACAATAGATGAAATACAGACAGCTCTTAAAAAGACAGGTATAACCTATGACTTTGTGGGATTTGATGCATGTCTTATGGCCGGAATGGAGACAGCTATGGCTGTAGAGCCTTGCGCTGATTATCTGATCGCATCGGAAGAAACAGAACCCGGTACAGGCTGGTACTATACCAATTGGCTTACAGATCTTTCTAATAATACATCTATTGCTACAGTAGATCTTGCTAAGAGGATCATAGATGACTTCACATCGGCAAGTGCATCAGCATCACCAAGATCCAAGACAACTCTTTCTATAATAGATCTTGCAGAGTTCAAGGGAGTGATCCCCGATGTCCTTGCAGGTTTTGGTACAAGCCTTAATGCTCAGCTAAAGAGTGAAGATTACCAGCAAGTAGCCAAGGCAAGGAGCGATACAAGAGAGTTTGCAAGTTCGTCTCACATAGATCAGGTGGATCTTGTCAACTTCTGCAATAACCTTGGAACAGATGAAGCAATGAAACTTGCTGATGCTGTCAAGGGATGTGTTAAGTACAATAAGACCTATAACGTGACCAATGCCTATGGAATGAGCGTATACTTTCCGTATAGTTCACTAAAGTCAGTGAATTCTATGGTCAAGATCTATGAAAACCTTGATATGGACGGGGCATATTCGGATTCTATCAAGTCTTTTGCAACATTGGAATCATCAGGACAGATAGTTACATCTCAGGCTCCGCAGGGTACGGGACTGTTCGATGTACTGCTGGGAGGAACCGGATCATCGTCGTCTTCATCTTCATCGGTAGATCTTACCTCTATACTGATGCAGGCTCTGTCAGGATCCATGACCGGTACTAACAGTTCATATTCAGGTTCGGGATCTGGATACGGATCACTGCTTGACTACGCATCACTTCTTGGAGGAAGTGGAATAGTTAGCAGCGATTCGATATCAGATATAGCATCGCTTCTTGGTAATAGAGCTGTGATCACTTCAGATGACCTTGCTCTTACAAGTAAGGGCGGTCAGGACGTAGTAACACTTTCAGATGAGCAGTGGGCTCAGATGAAGTCAGTAGGTCTGAACGTATTTGTAGATGATGGCGCCGGATATATAGATCTTGGAATTGACAATGTGGCATCTTACAACGATGACGGAGATCTTATAGTATCTTATGACGGAACCTGGATGGCTATAAACGGTCAGGTTGTCGCCTTCTATATATGTCAGGATGACTATGATGAAGAGACAGGATATTACTACACCATGGGATATATACCTGCAGAGCTGAACGGAGTATATGTCAACATCTTAGTTGAGTTTAGCTCAGACAATGAAGAGGGAGTCATACTAGGAGCAAGCGAAGTATATGAAGGAACTGATGGCGAGAAGACGTTCTCTACAGAAGGTAAAGGGATGATCGAGATCACAGAAGGAGATGAGATAGACTTCTTATGTGACTACTACTCATATGACGGAACGTTCCAGGATAGTTATTATCTAAATGATACGTCTCTTGTAGTGGGATCTGATGGCCTTTATATACAGACACTTACCTTAGACAATGAAGACATATATTATAGCTATAGACTAACAGATTATTACAATGCCAATTACTGGACACCTGTCAAGAAGCTGGAGGGATGATAACTGGAGATTTTTATTCTGCCTGTCCCCCTGCAAAGACTTTGTGAATGCTGGCCTGTCCAAGTGGGAAGTTTGAGATAGTGAATATTACAAAGCCTCCAAAAGTTAGAATAAACCTGACTTTTGGAGGCTTGATTATTGACATTAGATATACTAATTGCAGTATTTTGATTATTTTAGTGTTTCTTATTATTAGAGGTTCTATTTCCTTTTTTTGGCTTATCCTTTATTGCGTTTTTCCCAGATAGTGCTTTCTTTGAAGCTTTATCTTTTTTGCTTTTTTCATTATTTGCTTTTGCAAAGGAAGGATCTTTCTTTTGCTTTGCATTTTTTGCTGTCTGCAAAGGTTTATTTTTCTTATCTTTAGAAGAAGGATTCTTGTCTTTGGCAGTCTTCTTCCTGACAGCGAATCCGAAGGTTCCGAGCTTGTCACCGAGCTCTCTGTAAGTGCCATGCTCATAAGCAATCATACCTATGTCGTCCATATGGAATGCGTTCTTGTCATCCATATATCTGTCATCAACATGGACAGCTACAACCTCTGCAAGGAACATATCATGAGTGCCAAGTGGTAGTACCTGAGTGACCTTGCATTCAATAGAAACGGGTGCTTCCTCGATCATAGGAGCTGATATTACAGAACTCTTGGCTGGTGTTAAGTGACACTCTTTGAACTTATCAACTTTACGCCCTGATGTGCAGCCGCAGTAGTCGCAGGCATGAGCCAGAGCTTTGTCCGGAAGATTTATAACAAAGCATCCGCTTTCTTTGATCATCTCATAGGAGTGTCTTTCTTTTCTTACAGAGATATATGCCATAGGCGGATCAGAACAGATGGTGCCGGTCCAGGCTATGGTTATTATATTTGGTTTACCATCAGTGCCCTGACAGCTGACCATCACGGCAGGAACAGGATATATAAAATTGCCGGGTTTTGGAAATTGTATTTTGCTCATAACGATATTCCTTTCTGAGGAAAATGTTCTATGGATTAAGCATAACGAACCCTGAGACTATAAGTCAAGGGATGCCCCAGAAGAGCCTCAGAAATGACCACAAGTGACGGATACAAGGGAATATTTTCTTATCTGGGATCAAGACAGATGACCTTTCGACTGCGCTGCTTAGGGGCATTTGACAGGCAAAGTTGTACATAT
>JAEEGF011680947.1_pt1 | contig 35179 bp, 29 predicted proteins | sample 9134171 | NCBI WGS metagenome assembly JAEEGF01 (sample SAMN16246542, study PRJNA631951) | gut metagenome | biome: gut microbiome; feature: rumen; material: AP-attached | host: Bos | place: Iran: Karaj | collected 2018-10
ACTGATCAATCGAGCCGGCTCAACTGGAAAAACGAGGCGTGTGCCACTTTTCTGCTGAATGCAAAATTAATTAGGAGAGAAGTGCCGCTGCCGGCTATGTATCTTATAATCTAACTTATTCCGCATTAACAGGTACGCCGTTCAACTTCAGTTGGAAAGATATGGGGATTGACGTTGGTATTGCCGTGGCAACCGTAGGTGCAGGTAAAATTGTAAGCAAACTTGCAAGCAAGGGGTCAAAGATAATGCAAACACGCCATAGGCCAGTAATGACGGAGTTTGATGAAATAGCAGGTATGAAAAAAATGGTGGTGACCTAATCAATAAAGTCAACTCTATATCTCCAAAACAATGGAAGAAATTTGGCGTAGAATGAAATTAATGATACCTTTGCATTATTAAAGAAAGCGAATTCTGACATATTATGGCAAAAAGAATAGTTACAAAAATCGGAGATATATTCTCTGTCACATTGGATAATGGCAATTTGCGCTTCTTCCAATACATAGCTAATGACTGGACGGAATTAAATAGTTCGGTAATACGCGTGTTCAAAAAAGAATACCCGAAAGGATATGAGTTGAACCCAGAAGAAGTAGTGTCCGATGAAGTAGATTTCTATGCCCATACAATACTTCGGATGGGGGTGGCAGATGGCGATTGGCAGAAAGTCGGCAAATGCAAGGATGTCGGCGATACTGACAATATACTATTTAGAGGGTATAGAAAGGATGCCATTGATCATAAAGAACGGATATGGTATGCATGGTACATAAACAAAGAATGGTTTACAATAGGAAAACTAACTAGTGATTTTAGAGCGAAGTCGGACATAGGCTCAGTATGGGTAAGTTCCGCTGTCGCATATAGAATTAGGAATGGAGTGTTTCCTAGCACAGCATATTGGCCCGAAGAACACTAATCTACCAAGGGGTCGTGTCTGTTACTTTAGACACGACCTCTTGTGTTGTAAATTGTTTATAATTCGTTCAGGAAATAGCATCCTCTATTCTACAGAACCTATACAGGGCATGAAGACCTCTGGATGTTTGGCCTTATAAATGCCACGGTTGCGATTAAGCGAGAGCATAGCCAAACTTGTTTGAGCTTTGCCGAGTTTGAGCAAGCCCGACCGAAGGTCAATGCTAAGTGTAATACTCAATTCCCAGCTCATCACTCACAATGTAATCTTCATGGAAGCCGTCATTATAAAGATAGACAATGCGGAGGCCCCGAACAAAACATACTGACACTCCGAATAAAAACATTCTGATGCGCCGAATATAATTATTTTCAAGGCTTGAAAATATATTTTCATGACCTGGTTATTTATTTTCAAGGCTTGGTTATAAATTTTCAAGCCTTGAAAATAGTTTTAAACCGCGCATCAGGGTATTTTGTCAGGGGGACTAAAATGTTTTATATGCCGCATCAGCGGGGAAAGTAAAGAGTAAAGATACTTTCGCTCGGGAATAAAAATAAAACTTTGATTTTTATTTTATATTCCACTCACTTAATCGTACATTGAGGCTGGCGCCTCGAAGATACTCACGCTCGGATAAAGAAATAAATTCACATTTATTTCGTTTATCTCTCGCTTAATCGTATCTTTGTGGTCACCAAAAGATAAAATGCAATGTTTTTCTGTCTGAAAAAAAAGATAATGTGCAGGGCTATCGGGAAGAGGGTGAAGGAACACCCCTTTGACTTCCCGGCAGCCGAGAACTATACGCTGGATGGTGTGGAAGACCCCCTGGTGAATAACTCTTATTACTTTTCGGCCCACGACGGGGAGATGTCCGTCTTTGCCCGTCTGGGCAAGCGAGTGAATGCTGACGAGACCTGGCTGGCTATCTGCCTGGACGGGAAGGTATATTCCCTAAGGGAGGAGTCGTTCCCTGCCGGGAGTGCGCCTGTAAAAGTGGAGAAGAAGGATGAAGGCTGGACGCTCTGCTATGAGGGCGTGCTGAACGACGGGGATGAGGTGAGCCTGCATGCCACCTTCATCCCTAAAAGGACACCCATTGACTTTACAACCCATATGCCGGCGGTACGGATGGCCACAGCCGTTGCGAACGAGAAGTGGAACCGGGCCTACTTTGCCCGGCTGCAGCAGATAGGCGGACAATGCCATTATGAGCAGGAGGGTATGCTGGAGGGCGAACTGACGCTGAACGGCAAAACTTACCCCCTAAGCCTGCCCTGTGTAAGGGACCATTCCTTCGGCCACAGGGACTGGAACGATATGAACAACCACCTGTGGCTGATGGCTGTATCGGATGAACGGCAATTCAACTACTCGATGGTATCCTACCCTGCCCTAAGCGTACTGGAGGTGGGTAACTATAGGGATGAGGCGGGTATGCACTATATGATGCAGGCCGACCTGGACCTGCAGCTGGTGGGGATGGGAACCATACCGGAGGAACTGGCGCTGAACGTAGGGCTGGACAATGGCGAGACCCTCCCCGTAAAGGTGAGGAGACTGGCAGGCGTGACCTATCACTTCCAGAACGGACAGTACATCCTGCATGAGAACATTGCGGAGTTTGAGATTGACGGCCATGAGTGCCGGGGTATTCTGGAGATTGGCTTTAACAGGGACGGTAAGCGGTATTTCAACCAAAGGGATTTGAGGAGCATCAGAAGATGAAGATATATCAGTTAGGAGAATTGCCTCAGGAACTGTATCCTGAGGTGGGCGGAAAGGCCAAAGGACTGGACATGCTGGTAAGGCATAACTTTGCCGTTCCCAGGGGATTTGTAATTACGGATATTGACGAGATAGACGAGGCGGCTGTATATCAGGCCTTTGACGCGATAGGGGCAGCACAGGTTTCGGTACGTTCATCGGCATCGAACGAGGACCGTTCGTCAGCATCGAACGCCGGACAGTATGAGACGTGCCTGTTTGTGGACCGGGAGCACCTGATGGAGAGCATCCGTAAATGCATGGCCTCGCTGAATGCACAGAGGGTAAAGGACTATGCGGAGCACTTCAGCCTAAGCAAGGCACAGATGAACATTGTGGTGCAGGAGATGATAGACAGCGACAAGGCCGGTGTACTGTTTACCGCCAGCCCCGCCAACGGATCTGCCATCCTGATAGAGGCGGTAAAAGGGCAGGGCGAGAATCTGGTATCCGGTCAGGTTAGCGCCCGGCAGTATGAGATCTCGCGCAAGAACTACCGTCCCTGCGGGGATGACTTGCTGAGCGAGGAAGAGGTAAGACTGCTGTACGATACAGGCAAAAGAATCAGACAGGAATTCGGCGAGGACAAGGATATAGAATGGGCCATTAAGGACGGCAGGCTGTACCTGCTGCAGATGCGCCCCATCACCACCGAGATTATAGACATAGAGGAGTTTGACCGCGACGAGGATCTGAGCGGCCGCCTCTTTACCAAGAGGAATGTGGGGGAGATGCTGCCGGGGGCCGTCACGCCGCTGACGCTGTCCACATCGGTCAAGGCCATCGACTACGGCATGCGCTACATGCTGTATCTGGCAGGGGTGTACCGTTCTCCGTACGAGGAGAAGCCTCTGAAACTGATATCCTCCATATCAGGCCATCTGTTCTTCGATATGAACCTGCTGTACAATATGTACGCCAAGGTAGCCATTGCCCATCCGCAATCCATGAATCTGTCCATCATGGGCGAGTATCATGACTACCCGCCGGTGACGGCTCCGATGGCGAATGCCGTTACGCGCTGCGTGAATTCGGTAAAGTTCCTGCATTATGTCTTCTCGGGCCGGAAGGCGATGAAGAAGTTTGACAGGCTGATACCCAAGGTTACTTTTGCCCGTACATCATCCTATCAGGAACTTTACCGCAGTATAGACGCCAACATTGCCTACCTGGACGAGAGCCTCATCTATCATTATGCCTCATCGGCCTACTCAGGTAGCGCTTCCAGCACGCTGTACAGGATAGTGGACAAGTACTTCCCCGACAAGCAGCAGTATCAGTCGTTCCTGTCGCACCTGCTCAGCAACATCCCCAATATAGAGAGTGCCGACATCCTGGCCCGCCTGCAGGAACTGGCGGCTATGATTAAAGAGCAGGAGCCGGATGCCATGGGCTTCACGGCCGACGAACTGCTGCAATATATTAAGAGCCATACCGGAATCAAAGGGAAATATCAGTTGTTCCTGGACAGACACGGCCATCGCTGCATCAAGGAGGCCGAGATGCGCAACAAGCCCTGGAGGGATGATGAGCACTCGCTGATGAACTATCTGCTGAGCATCATCCACTCGCCCATGAGTCTGGTGCAGAAGGAGGAGGAACTCAATTACCGACAGGAGTTTGCCTTTATCAGGAATCCGCTGACAAAGGCCTTTGCCATATCGTATGCCAAGAAGGCAAGGCAGGGAGTGGTGGACCGTGAATACACCAAGTCCCGGCTGATCATGATGATAGACCTGTTCAAGCAGCAGTATGCCATCCTGGGCCGTATACTGGCCGAGAATAATCTACTGACAGATGCCGACCTGATATATTTCCTGACGCATACCGAGATAGGGAGACTGATAGAGGGAGACAGCCGACTGCTGCCCCTGGCCGTCAGAAGGCGGAAGGCTTATGCCATACAGGAAGGACTGTCATTCGACGACACCTACATCGGCAAGCCCGTAGCTGATGTGCCTGAATCCGGGCCAAGCGAAGGAATACTGAAGGGGGTGCCCGTATCCAACGGCATCTGTGAAGGCATCGTACATATCGTTAATTCCGCCGAGGATGCCAACCGGCTGCAGAAAGGGGAAATCATGGTGGCTAAGTTTACGGACATCGGATGGTCGCCCTACTACTCCAGCGTCAGCGGTCTGATTACAGAGATAGGCTCATCCCTGTCGCACGGGGCTGTGGTAGCCCGCGAATATGGTCTGCCCACCATCGTGAACGTAAAGGGTGCCACCCGCCTGCTGAAAAACGGGGACCGTATCAGGATGGATGCTAATAAGGGACGAATTTATTTATAGACCGCTCACTTCCTTTTACGGCTCAAAGCCAGGGCGGCGGTACCGTAAAGGCCTAAGGCTACTACCAGGAGGGTCTGGATGGTGTGAACTACCAGCACGAACATGGCACCGTCCGTCTGACTGACACCATAGAGTACCAGTACCGTCTTGACGGCAAAATGCCAGGGACCGGCTCCGTTAGGGGTGGGAACCAGCACGGCAAAGCATCCTACCACAAAGGCCACCAGTGCGGCCATGGGCCCTAACTGGGCGGTGTACTGGAAGCAGTAGAACGTGAGGTAAAAGTGCAGGTAGTAGCTGAGCCAGATGCCTACGGAGTATAATATAAATAAGGTAGGGTTCTGAACATAACGGACGGAGAAGAGGCCGTCCTTCAAGTCGGTCAGCACAGCCCGTGTGCGGGAGAAGAAGTTCAGTCGCCACACCAGGAGAGCCACCATACAGAGAATAAGGATACCTGAGAGTATCGTTACCAGATATCCCGTCGTGGTAAATGTGCCCAGGAAACCCTGCAGGGACACGCCCGTCTTGGCAAAGAAATTCATAAAGACCGGAATCTGACAAGCTGCCGTGACGAGGGCCAACAGCATAACCAGGGTGCTGTCTATAACCCTTTCTGTTACCACGGTTCCCACACCTTTGCTGAAATTGGTTCTTTCCCAGCGTCTGAGGATGCCACACCGCAGCATCTCGCCTACACGCGGCACAATCAGGCTGCTGCCGTATGAGACAAAAACGGCATTGATGCAGGTATGCAGGCGGGGATTCTCACCCAATGGCGCCAAGGCCTGCTTCCAGCGCAGGGCACGGAACACCTGAGCCGAAATGCCAAAGGGGAAACTGAGGAGCATCCACGTCCAGGACATATCGCTCTGCAACGCCTGCCTGACATCCTCCCACCTGAACCCGCGGTACATCCACCACAGAATAGCGGCGGCCAATATCAATGGCAGGATTATCTTGCTTGCTGAAGAAAAAAACTTTTTCACCTTCCGGATTATGAATTAAAGTCGTAATTTCGTAACTTTGCAGCAAAATTACAAAAATATCAGCACGTATGAGAAGCGTTAAGCCAAAAAAGTTTCTTGGACAGCATTTTTTGACTGACCTGAGCATCGCCAGGGATATTGCCGACACGGTGGATGCCTGCCCTGACATTCCTGTTCTGGAGGTGGGTCCGGGCATGGGCGTGATGACTCAGTTTCTGGTGGAGAAACCCCGACTGGTGAAGGTGGTGGAGATTGACTTCGAGTCGGTAGCTTACCTGCGTCAGCATTTCCCCTCGCTGGAAGAGAATATCATTGAGGATGACTTCCTGAAGATGCACTTGGAACGTACCTTTGAGGGAAAGCCCTTTGTGCTGACAGGCAACTATCCTTATAATATATCCAGCCAGATTTTCTTCAAGATGCTGGACAACAAGGAGCTGATTCCCTGCTGTACGGGTATGATACAGAAGGAGGTGGCTGAGCGTATCACGGCTGCCCCCGGCAGTAAGACTTACGGCATACTGAGTGTGCTGATACAGGCCTGGTATGATGTGGAATACCTGTTTACGGTTCATGAGCATGTGTTCAACCCGCCCCCAAAGGTGAAGAGTGCCGTAATACGCATGACCAGAAACAGCACACAGGAGCTGGGCTGCGATGAGCGTCTCTTCAAACGTGTGGTGAAGACTACCTTCAACCAGCGGCGCAAGACGTTACGCAACAATATCCGTCCGCTCTTGGGCGAGTTGGATGCCGAACGTGCCAAGGCAGGACTGCCGACCCTGGACCATACAACCTTTCTGCAAGACGAGCTGTTCAACAAACGGCCGGAACAATTAAGCGTAGCCGCATTCATTGACCTGACCCGAAGACTGGAAATTCATAATTCTTGAATTTTCTATAACCGATAAGTGCTTATTTTGAATTAAAAGCCGTACCTTTGAACTGCGTTCTAACTTACTCCCGTTCGGAAAAACTCAAATAAATTTGGTGTTTCGCTCACTTATTCGTAACTTTGAACTACCGTTCTAACTTACTCCCGTTCGGAAAAACTCAAATAAATTTGGTGTTTCGCTCACTTATTCGTAACTTTGCAGCCGCAAACAACAAAAAGCATTTAACTAACAGATAAAATGGACGATTATCACGCGGAGAATATGAATTTGTAGCCGACCGGGAGCATCAAGAGGAACTCCTGGCAGGCAACGCTGTTATGGACCCTTTAAGCCAGAGTACTGAAGATGCAAACATACTGGAACACTACGAATGGTCTGCGTACCATCGACAAATGGGAACCCAACTGCTGGGTTCAGGTTACATGCCCTACACAGGAGGATGTTGACTTCCTGGAGAACAAATTAGGAATCCCCGATTACTATATTTCCGATATTGCCGATACCGACGAGCGTGCCCGTTACGATATCGACGAGGGTTGGGTGCTTATCATCCTGCGTATCCCTTACGTGAAGGAGATGAAGAGCCGCACCCCCTACACTACCATCCCCCTTGGTATCATCATGAAGGGGGATGTGCTGATTACGGTGTGCAACTTCGAGACGAATATGATGATAGACTTTGTGAGCTATCAGCAGAAACGCGGCTTGGGCTTTACGGACTCGGTGGATATGATTTTCCGCCTCTTCCTGTGCAGCGCCGTCTGGTACTTGAAGCGCCTGAAGCAGATCAGCCTGCTCATAGACAAGGCCAAGCGCAACCTGGACCGTAATGTGAACAATACGGATATCATTGCGCTGAGCCGCCTGCAGGACAGCCTGACATACTTCGTCACCTCAATCCGCGGTAACGAGAACCTGCTTTCGAAGCTGAAATTCAAGCTTCCGGTGGATGAGCTGGATGCGGATATGATTGAGGACGTGAACATTGAGATGAGCCAGGCACGTGAGACGTGTAACATTTACACCAACATCCTGGACTCTACCATGGATACCTATGCCAGTATTATTAATAATAATGTAAGCAGCGTGATGAAGGTGCTTACCAGCATCAGCATTATCCTGATGTTCCCCACGCTGATAGCCAGTCTGTTCGGTATGAACCTGATTAACGGTATGGAGCAGGCCTGGTGGGGCTTCCCCTTTGCTGTGGTGCTCTCCATAGGGGTAACGGTCCTGTTCTGGTGGTATTTCAAACGAAAAACTTGGATATAATCCACTTTTCCGCAAAAAAAAGCAGTATTTTTTAGGTTATAAGGGATATTTTACCTTATTTTGTGTTTTGCAATCCCTGTGAAAAGGGGGATATTAACACTAAAAATAATAAATGATGGACTCTTTAGAGACTAACGTGACTACTGCCCCTGAGCAGTCTTCTGAGATTACTGAGCTGAATGCGGCACCTGAGGCTACCGTTGAGACAACCGAAACAGTTGAGACTGTTGAAACAACTGAGAAGGCTGAAACAACGGAAACTGCCGAACCTGCTGTACCTGTGTACACTACAAAGGAAGAAGTTGTTAACCGCGTAAAGGAAATCGCCCAAAGCGGCGAAGCCGGTGACAAGCAGGAAGTGGACCTGCTGAAACAGCTCTTCTACAAGTTCCATAATGCGGAAATAACGGAGGCCCGACAGGCTTTCATAGACGGAGGCGGCGAACCGGAGAAGTTTGAGCCGCAGATTGATCCGCTGGAGCCTGAGTTCCGCGCATCCATGCAACTGCTCCGCGACCGCAGGGCTGCAGCACAGGAGGAACTGGAACGTCAGAAGCAGGAGAATCTGAAGAGGAAACTGGAAATACTGGACCGCATACAGCAGCTGGCAGCTACTCCCGAGGAGGCGAACAGTGTCTTTGACGAGTTCAAGGCGCTGCAGGCTGAATGGAAGGAGATTAAACTGGTTCCTGCCGAGCGTGCTACGGAACTGTGGAAGAATTACCAGCTGTACGTGGAGCAGTTCTATGACCTGCTGAAGTTGGGACATGAGCTGCGTGACTATGACTTCCGCAAAAACCTGGAGGCTAAGACCCGCCTGTGCGAGGAGGCTGAGGCGCTGATGCAGGTACCCGAAGTGGTGGCTGCCTACAACCGTATGCTTATCCTGAACCAGGAGTGGAAGGAGACGGGCCCCGTTGCCCGCGAGTTCCGCGAGGAAATATGGAACCGGTTCAAGACGGCTACAACAGCTGTATATAAGCGTCATCAGGATTTCTTTGAGGCCCGTAAGGCCAAGGAAGAGGAGAACCTGGCGCAGAAGACCGCCCTGTGTGAGCAGTTGGAGGAAATCCTGACCAACGAGCCCAAGACATCATCAGAATGGGATGAGATCACTAAGAAGATTATTGAGATGCAGGCTACCTGGAAGACCATTGGCTTTGCACCCCAGAAGATGAATACGGCTATCTTTGAGCGTTTCCGCAAGGGCTGTGATGTGTTCTTTGAGAAGAAGGCTCAGTTCTTCCAGACGCTGAAGGAGAGCCTGAACGAGAATCTGGCCAAGAAGAAGGAGCTGGTAGAGAAGGCCGAAGCCCTGAAGGACAGCACCGAATGGCGCAGCACGGGAGATATCCTGATTAACCTGCAGAAGCAGTGGAAGGAAATCGGCAACGTTCCCCACAAGTACTCGGAGGAGTTGTGGAAGCGCTTTGTGGGTGCCTGTGACCAGTTCTTTGAAGCCCGTCAGCAGGCAACAGCCGGTGTACGTGATGAGCAGAATGCCAACAAGGAGCAGAAGCTGAACATCATAGAACAGCTGAAGGAACTGGCTGCCAAGGGTGGTGATGAAATCATACAGCAGGTTAAGGAACTGCAGAAGAAGTGGAACGAAGTGGGCCACGTGCCTTTCCGCGACAAGGACAAACTGTACAAGGACTACCGCGAGGTTTGCGATAAGATCTACGGCGCCCTGAGCGCTTCGCAGGCCAAGCGTCACCTGAACAATTTCCGCAACAACCTGGCTCAGAAGATTGAGAAGGAGGGCGGCAGCCTGAGCAACGAGCGCCAGCGTATGATGCGTGCCTATGAGCGTATGCGCGACGAGCTGAACACCTACGAGAACAACCTGGGCTTCCTCTCCAGCAACAGCAAGAAGGGCAACTCGCTGGTTGACAGTATGAAGAAGAAGGTGGAGAAGCTGCGCGATGAGCTGTCACTCCTTGCACAGAAAATCAAGGCTGTTGACGAGCAGATAGCCAACGAAGGAAAGTGAGACAGGTGACAGGTGACAGGTGACAGTTGACTAACCTCTAACCCCTAAAAAAAGCAGGCCTGGAAATTTTTCCAAGCCTGCTCTTTTTATTTGACTGACTATTACTTACATGCGGGGCACCAGGGCTTGAGCTGCTGGAAGAAGTCGTTACCCTTGTCATCTACCAGGATGAAGGCGGGGAAGTCCTCTACCTCAATCTTCCAGATGGCTTCCATACCCAACTCGGGATACTCTACGCATTCGATGCTCTTGATGCTGCTCTGGCTCAATACGGCAGCCACACCGCCGATAGTACCCAAATAGAAGCCGCCATGCTTCTTGCAGGCGTCTGTTACCTGCTGGGTACGGTTGCCCTTGGCAATCATCACCAAAGAAGCGCCGTTAGCCTGGAACTCATCCACATAGGGATCCATACGGTTGGCTGTTGTGGGACCCATAGAACCGCAGGGATAACCTTCGGGAGTCTTGGCAGGACCGGCATACAGTACGGGATAATCCTTAAAATACTGAGGCATGCCCTCACCGGCATCCAGGCGGGCCTTCAGCTTGGCATGGGCAATATCACGGGCTACGATGATGGTTCCCTTCAGGTTGACGCGGGTGCTGACAGGATACTTGGTCAGTTCCGCACGAACGGCGTCGATTCCCTTGTTCAGGTCAATCTCGATACCCTTGGGACCTTCGCCAGGATTGCGCAGTTCCTCGGGAATCAGCTCGGTGGGGTTGCTGTCCATCTTCTCAATCCAGATACCGTCCTCGTTAATCTTGGCCTTGATATTACGGTCGGCAGAACAGCTGACGCCCATACCTACGGGCAGGGAAGCACCGTGACGAGGCAGACGGATGACACGGATGTCATGAGCCAGGTACTTGCCACCGAACTGTGCACCGAGGCCGATTTTCTGAGCCTCCTTCAGCAACTTCTCCTCCAAATCAATGTCACGGAAGGCACGGCCTGTCTCATCGCCTGTAGTTGGCAGGTTATCGTAGTATTTGATGGAACCTAACTTTACGGTCAGCAGGTTCTTCTCGGCACTGGTACCGCCGATAACGAAACAGATATGATAGGGAGGACAGGCTGCTGTACCCAGGTGCTTCATCTCCTCAACCAGCCAGGGCAGCAGGGTCTTCTCGTTCTGGATAAGGGCCTTGGTCATAGGATAGAAGTATGTCTTGTTGGCGGAACCGCCGCCCTTGGCCACGCAGATAAAGCGATACTCAGCACCCTCAACGGCCTCGATGTCAATCTGGGCAGGCAGGTTGCATTTGGTGTTCACCTCGTCATACATATTCAGGGGTGCATTCTGAGAATAACGCAGATTATCCTGTGTAAAGGTGTTGAAGACGCCGCGTGAGAGGGCTTCCTCATCTTCAAAACCAGTCCATACCTGCTGTCCCTTCTCGCCGTGAATAATGGCAGTACCGGTATCCTGGCAGAAGGGCAGTACACCCTTGGCAGCTACATCGGCATTGCGAAGGAACTGCAGCGCTACATATTTGTCATTCTCACTTGCCTCAGGATCACTGAGTACCTTGGCTACCTGCAGATTGTGCTCACGACGCAGCATAAACTCCACATCATGGAAACACTGCTGTGCCAGCAGGGTCAGCGCTTCCTTGCTGACCTTCAGGATCTTGTGACCCTCAAATTCACTTACACTGACTCCTTCCTTGGTCAGGAGGCGGTATTCGGTTTTGTCCTCGCCCATCTGGAACATTGGGGCATACTTGAATTCAGCCATATAGGTGGACCCTCTCCCTAACCCTCTCCCATAAGGGCGAGGGAACTGCTTCGCAGGATCTTGGGCAGTTTATATTATTCTTTATTTGTTTCTGGGTTATCCTCCTCGTAATGCTGGAAGAGGAAGTCATTGTAGGGGTACTTCTGCACATGCAGCTCACGTACCTTATTATATAGTACCTGCTTCATGGTTTCCAGGTTGGTTCTCTCCTGGGCCGAGATGAAGAGGCAGTCGCCGTTCAGGCGCGACATCCAGCTGCGGGTGAGCTCGTCCAGCGACACATTCTTCTCAGTTGCCGGTGTCAGGTCGTCAGCATCCTTCTCCTCCCAGGTATAGGCATCTATCTTGTTGAAGATAACCATTGAGGGTTTCTCGGCACAGCCCAGGTCAGAGAGTGTCTTTTCCACCACCTTGATCTGGTCCTCAAAGTCGGGATGCGAGATATCTACTACATGCAGAAGCAGATCAGCCTCACGCACCTCGTCCAGTGTACTCTTGAAGGAGTCTACCAGGTCAGTGGGGAGCTTGCGTATGAATCCTACGGTATCGGAGAGCAGGAAAGGCAGGTTATCTACAATCACCTTACGTACGGTTGTGTCCAGGGTGGCGAAGAGTTTATTCTCGGCAAAGACTTCGCTCTTGGAGAGCAGGTTCATCAGCGTGCTCTTGCCCACATTGGTATAACCCACCAATGCCACACGGATCATTCTGCCTCGATTGCTGCGTTGGGTGGTCTTCTGGCGGTCAATATCTGCCAGACGCTGCTTCAGCAGGCTCATACGGTTCAGGATAATACGGCGGTCCATCTCCAACTGGGTCTCACCGGGACCGCGCAAGCCTACAGAACCTTTTCCGCCACCGCTTCCCGAGCCGCCGCCCTGGCGTTCAAGGTGCGTCCAGAGTCGCTGCAGTCGGGGCAGCATATAACGGTACTGGGCCAGCTCTACCTGCGTCTTGGCATTGGCCGTCTGGGCTCGCATGGCAAAGATATCCAGAATCAGGCTGGTGCGGTCCAGCACTTTCACCTTCAGCTCGTTCTCAATGTTGCGCAGTTGCTTGGCGCTGAGTTCATCATCGAAGATGACCATATCCACCTCGCGCTCGGCATCCTCCTCAGCTACGATGTAGGCCCTTATCTCTTGCAACTTTCCTATTCCCAGATAGGTGACGCTGCTGGGGCCGTTCATACGCTGAGTGAAACGCCTGACGGTTTCCGCTCCGGCCGTCTCGGCCAGGAATTCCAGTTCGTCCAGATACTCCTTGGTCTTACGCTCGTTCTGGTTAGGAGTGATAAGGCCTACCAGAATAGCCCTCTCGGGACGTGTCTCCACCACATTGTGGAACTTCACGTCTGACATGCCGTCTTCGAATGGCAAAGACGATCTGCTGGAATTATAATGTTTACTTCTACTTGTCTTCAAACTCGGTTAAAGGTTAGGAGTTAGAGGTTAGAGGTTAGTAAACTGTAAGCTTTACTTCACCTGTACTACCAGATATCTGCCGGTGCTCCAGAACTTGACGGGGTCTGAGATGTGCAACTCATACATACCCTTGCTGTCCTTTACCATCTGGTAGCTTCCGGATGGATGGTTGGAGAGGATGGTGGCACTCTTGCTATAGAACTTGATCACCTTGTCATAGCGGATGTCTATCTGAGTGAAGTAGTCCTTGTTGAAGTTGCCGTCACGCAGCACATCGCCGCTCTGCAGGATCTTCTGCTCCTTCAGTTCTGACTTGGTACCGAAGACGAACCATGCCGCATTCAGCTGCTTTTCCTGTGAAGCTACGGTTACAGCTTTGTTCTTATTCTCCTCAGTCAGGGCGTTCACATTCTCATTCAGGTTGTTAATCTCCTCACCCTGGGCTGCCAACTGGGCATCCTTCTCGGCCAGGGCAGCCTCCAGTTCCTGAATACGACTCCCCTGTGCCTCTATCTGAGCTTGAAGGTTCTCTACAGTCTTTCTCAGCTTTTCGGCATTGAAACTGCTTGCACGCAGTTTCTCCTTCAGCTGGGCAATCATATCGCGGTTCTGCTGCATGGCCTCGCGAATGAACTGCATGTTCTCGCGAATGACTTCCTTGCTGCTGGAACTCTCAGGGGTGGCATCGGCAATGGTAACGCGTCCCTCGGCCTCGTTTATGCGTCTGATACCTTCCTGTACCTCGTCAAAGGTACTCATGATATCATTCAGTTCTACATCCTTTTCGTTGATAATCCGCTGTAAGGAATCACGTTCCTGCTCCAAGGCAGATTCACCTGCTTGCTGACCCTGGCCACAAGAAGCCATCAGCAAAGTCACTACTGTAATAAATCCAAACTTTTTCATATCAATTATCATTTTCTGAATTTTCAGTTCTTCACAATTATCACTGTTAACTAAACCTTCCCTCCCAAAATGATCACGAATTCACCTCGGGGCTCGTTTGTCTGGAAATGGGACAGTACTTCCTCAACTGTTCCCCTGACGCTCTCCTCATGTATCTTACTGATTTCCCGGCATACGCTTACGGGCCTTTCCGCACCGAACACGTCCCTGAACTGCTCTAACGTTTTGACAATACGGTGGGGAGACTCATAGAAGATGATGGTCCTGGTTTCGTCCTTCAGGGCGTTCAGGCGGGTCTGACGGCCTTTCTTCTGGGGCAGGAAGCCTTCAAAGCAGAATTTGTCACAGGGCAGGCCGCTGCTGACCAGCGCGGGAACAAAGGCGGTTGCTCCGGGCAGGGTGATAACATCTATGCCGGCACGGATGGCCTCGCGGGCCACCAGGAAACCGGGGTCGCTGATACCTGGGGTTCCGGCATCGCTTACCACAGCCACGGTCTCGCCTCCTTTCAGACGTTCTACTACACGGTCAACCGTCTGATGTTCGTTGAACTTATGGTAGGAGAGCATCGGTTTTTTGATCTCGAAGTATTTCAGCAGTATGCCGCTGGTGCGCGTATCCTCGGCCAGAACCAGGTCGGCTTCCTTCAGAACCTTCAGGGCTCTGAAAGTGATATCTTCAAGATTTCCTACCGGAGTAGGTACCAGGTATAATGTTCCCATTCTCTCTCTGACGTGTCTAATTAGGCAGCAAATGTATATATAAAAAACGGTATAGCGGACAATTAGACAGAATAATTTTGATTATTTCAGTATTTTTAAGCCCCTTTATGGGGCTAATTCAGATAGAATCCGTATTTTTGCCAATAAAACATAAACGCAAGAAAATGAAAGATGTAGGCTCTCATAACGGGGAGATGATGAGAAGAGGCCGTGTGGAGGTCATCTGCGGCTCTATGTTCTCTGGAAAGACGGAGGAGTTGATACGCCGGCTGAAACGGGCTCAGTTTGCCCATCAGCGTGTGGAAATCTTCAAACCCACCATTGACACCCGCTATAGCGAGGAGGAGGTGGTCAGCCATCAGGGCAACAGCATCATGTCCACACCGGTGGATTCCTCTACCAGCATCCTGCTGCTGGCACAGGACACGGATGTGGTGGGAATTGATGAAGCACAGTTCTTTGACGAGCATATCACCGAGGTTTGCAACGAGCTGGCATCACGTGGCGTACGTGTGATTGCGGCCGGCCTGGATCTGGACTTCAAGGCGCAGCCCTTCGGTCCTATGCCTCAGCTCTGCGCCATCGCTGATGAGGTGACCAAGGTTCACGCTATCTGTGTCCGCTGCGGAGCCCTTGCCTACGTGAGCCACCGTATCGTAGCCGGCGACAAGCAGGTCATGCTGGGCGAAAAGCAGGAATACGAGCCCCTCTGCCGCGAGTGCTACAATTCCGTTCAGAACAATTTCCCTCAAACCACTAACCACTAATATAATGTTTGAACAGAAAATTACCTTTGACAGTTTTATCCGCAGCATAACGGTTATCTGCCTGTGCATAGGAGCCGTATGGCTGCTGAATTCACTTTCGGGAGTGCTGCTCCCCTTCTTCGTGGCATGGTTCCTGGCCTACATGATATACCCTCTGGTACGGTTCATACAGTACCGGCTCCAAGTGCGCAGCCGCATCCTTAGCATAGCTATAGCCATGTTACTGATTATTACCCTGCTGACAGGTATCTTAGGCCTGATTGTTCCGCCTATAATCGAGGAGACGGTGCATATATCCCAACTGATCTCCCTCTATCTGGACGATGTGATGAAGCAGACGAATATGGCTTCTTACATCGAAAATATTGTAGGCTACCTGAGCAACGAGAATGCCCTCCTCGGCCTTATGCAGCAAAGTTCCTTTGTAGATGCCTTGCAGACGGTACTCCTTCAGGTCTGGGACTTCGTTTCCGGAACGGTAAACGTGGCGTTGAGCATTCTGGGCGTCTTTGTGGTACTGCTGTACATGTTCTTCATTCTGATTGACTATGAGAACATCTGCCAGGGATGGGTAAAACTGATTCCTGACGGCAAACGTGAATTCGCCTCAATGGTCGTGCAGGATGTTCAGAACGGTATGAACGCCTATTTCCGCGGACAGGCGCTCATAGCACTCCTCGTCGGCATCCTGTTCAGCATCGGATTCCTGATTATCGACTTCCCCATGGCTATCGGTCTGGGCCTCTTTATCGGGTTCCTGAATCTGGTGCCCTACATGCAGCTCTTCGGATTCATCCCCACCATCCTGCTGGCCTTCCTGAAATCAGCCGAGACGGGCGAGAGTTTCTGGATTATCCTGCTGTGTGCGCTGGCCGTCTTCGCTGTAGTACAGCTCATTCAGGACATGTATCTCACCCCCCGTATCATGGGACACGTAATGGGACTGAATCCCGCCATCATCCTGCTCAGCCTCTCTGTATGGGGCAGCCTGATGGGCATCATCGGCTTTATCATAGCCCTTCCGCTTACTACCCTGCTGCTGTCCTATTACCGCAGATTTGTACTCAAGGAGTCAAATTCAGCATCCGAAAACAGTCCAACGTAATACAAAAAGCAGAGGATAGATAATAATTTTGAATTTTGTATTTTGATTATTGAATTAAAATATATACCTTTGCACCGCAATTTTTGAAAATTGCACCCATAAACGTGGGTTATAGGTCGGTCCGCTAGCTCAGTTGGTAGAGCACAACACTTTTAATGTTGGGGTCTTGGGTTCGAACCCCAAGCGGGCTACCAGAAAAAAGAGAAGCCTAACAGCAGAAAGTTACACTTTCGGAAGTTGGGCTTCCTTTTTTTATGTAAAAGCTTCCTGTGGAAGGTTTTAGGGGGCGATGAAATCAACCCCAAGCGGGTCTGTCTCTATTTCTACAACAGCTTCTTTATTTCTATGCCATCCTCCTTCATTATCTCAAGAAGGCTTCCGGCCCAGATCTTAGCCAGATGCCGGGCACCGGCAACATTCGGATGCAGGAAGAAATCCCCCGAGTTTCCGGCTTCCTTGGTGAAAAGTGCCTTATTGTCCTTGAAGTACTCCCACACGCCACGATTGCCGGCATAGACCTGTTTATACTCACCAATGACAGCATCCAAAACGGGATAGTAGCTGTGCAGACGGTCCAACCCCTCCTGCAAGTACTTTGCCCCATTGTAGGTGTTGGGACTATACCAGATAGGATAGTTCAGCAGAATCCTACAGTCAGGCACCGCTGCTATGAGAGAATCTATGATGGTCCTGATATTCTTGCCGTATGTATCCGTACTGACGGGAGCGCCCTCCGTAGTGGTGCAGGCGCTGTCATTGGTGCCGAGCATGATGGAGATATAGATATGTCCGTCATTCTGGCTCCTGAACTTCCTGGCATTCTCCACAATACGGGTAAAGTCCCTCCTGCCTGGCAGATAGCCGAAAGTGGTAATCCCCGAGTGACCGCCATTGTACACATTGGTGGTAACACCCGTCGCTTCCTCTACCAGGGCCCGGCAGACAATAGGCGGTGCCTGCTGAGCGGCATCACTCAGGGTAGCACCGGCTGTGATGCTGTTGCCAATAAAAAGAAGATTGATATTTTCCTTGGGGGCAACGGAGTTACCCTCGCCTGCACCCCGTACATTCTCCCTACCCTGCACCTTGACGGGAAGCAAGATGCTGAGGGTAAGAAGAAAGAGGAATGAATGTATATGTTTCATAACAATGACACGAGGCAATGAGGTTTACTCAACCTGATGGCAATAAACGTATCCCAACTTATCATAGAACTTCTGCAACTGGGGCAGACGGGTCTTGAAGTTCTCAAAGTCCTTCTGCTGGGGAGCGCACCACTGTACTTCACTCATAGAGGCCAGACGGGGCAGCAACTGATAGAAGGCATGCTCAGGATAAGCGACATGCTCTGTCCACAAATTGGCCTGAACGCCCAGTATGCAGTCCTGTTCCTCTGCCGTCAATTCTTCTGGAATAACGGGCTCGAAAGAGTACATCTTGCTGCAGGAAACCTGATAGCTGTCAGTTGTTTGGGGCTGTTTGCTGTAATCCTTCAACTGAGGATGGTCGATGTATGCAAACACGTTAGGACTCATGATGACGCGATGCTTCTGCTTGGCAGCTGCAATACCGCCCTTGGTACCGCGCCAAGACATAACGATAGCGTTCTCTGTGAGTCCGCCGGCCAGAATCTCGTCCCAACCGATGAGGCTACGTCCACGTGAAGCCAGGAACTCCTCAATCTCGTGGTTGATGTAAGTCTGCAGCTTATTCTCGGCACTGCGGCCATCCTGACTGCCTCTTCCACCTTCGCCTGTGTCCTTGGGGTCGTTTGTCAAACCCAATTCCTTGATTTTGGCCTGGCACTTGGCACACTTCTTCCAACGTTCCTTGGGACACTCATCACCACCGATATGTATGAACTTGGAGGGGAACACATCACAGAGCTCGCCAAAGACGGTCTTCAAGAAAGTTAATGTCTCGGGATTGCCACCACAAAGAACTTCACGCATCACTCCCCAGTGAGGAGCAACGGAATACGGACCGCCTGTACAGCCCAGGTTGGGGAATACATGCAAGGCACTCTGCATGTGGCCGGGCATATCGATTTCGGGAACCACGTTGATGTAACGTTCAGCTGCATAGCGTACGATATCACGGCATTCTTCTTGTGTATAGTAACCGCCATAAGGGATGTTGTCGTAGATGCGCATATTGCCGGGACCTATGACAGTTTTCTCACGCAGACTTCCTTTTTTAGCCAATTCCGGATAAGCCTTTACTTCGAAACGCCAGCCTTGATCCTCTGTCAGATGCCAGTGGAACTGGTTGCAGCCATGCAGGGCCATAGCATCCAGGAACTGCTTGATGAACTCAACACTGAAGAAGTGGCGACCACAATCCAGCAGTACACCACGATAAGAGAAGCGGGGCTGGTCTGATATTTGCACATAAGGCAGTTCTACGCCCTTTGAGTCCTTTGTAACGGGCAGGCTCTTGCGGAAAGTCTGTGCGGCACGGAACAGACCAACCGGCTCCGTAGCACTTAGCAAGATGCCCTTGGCGCCGACACTAAGTGTATAGGCCTCCTTCTGCTGTTCGGTCAACGGAGCCACCTGCTTAGCTTTCTTACCCTTCTTGGCAGGTACACCGACGGCCAACTTAATCTGAGCTGCCTTATCTTCGGGAGCCAGTTGCAACTGGATACCTGTAGCCTCCTTCACCCACTGTTGCAGGAACTCTGCCGTACGGGCAATTTCTGTATTGCTGCTGTCGTAGGCAATGCTCATGCCACTTTTGAGAACGAACTGCTGTGTGGTATCCGCTTTCACCTCCTTAGGCTGGGGGATGATGTCATAACACGCACGCTGAGCCCAAGCGGAGCAGGCAACAACGCATACCAAGAGTTGTAATCCAATTCTTTTCATAAGGCAATAAAGGTTTAAAATGTATTTTCGTTCGGCAAATGTACGAAAAAAAATATAAAATACGGTTTCTATTCCCTAAAAACTGCAAATCCATCCCCAAATTATGAATTATGAATTAAAGAAAAAGGACGGGAACCCGTCCTTTTTCTTACTGAACGGCCACTTTCCTGCCGCCAATGATATTCACCCCGCGCTGTGCCCGGGCAAGGCTCTTTCCCGAAATATCATAGATGACCATATTGTCAGGTTTGAGACCGGAACCGGTAATACGGTTCAGTCCTACAACATTCTCATCAACAACCATCCGGACGGTATTCGTACTCTGTGCCGTGTTCTCCAGATTACCCTCCGGATCCATAGGAACATAAATCTCCAGACTGGACTTCAGCATCTTACGATTGTTGATGGCCGTTACCTCATCGGGAGTCATGGCAGAACGCCAGAACAGGAGTTCAGACACATCACGTGCAGAACCGCCCAGCACAACCTCCTGCACCTCACCCAGACGTTCGTCAAGAACACCTGCGCTCACCTTATCCAAATAAAGCAGAGTCCGCTTCTGGGCATAATAGCTGGTAAGGGTAATGAAATGCCAGTTGGTATCGGTAACGGCCCTGGTACTGGTAAGGGTTCCGCCTGCAGGAGTAGTAAGCTGTACATAGCCCTCGGGGGTGAAGACCACCGTAGCCTCGCCCGTAGAACAGCGCACCTTGAACACCTGACCCTGACCGCCCTTTACCCGCACGGAAACGGTGAAGGGATGAGTTGTACCCTCAGGATTAAAGTGAATGGTCTTCTCCTCCGGCAATTTCATACTCTTGGTGGTCACACGCTTGGGCATAGCCTTACCGGCCTTCAGTGCATCGAAGAGCGAAGGTACCATAGAGCAGAAGAACTCATAATGTCCCTCGGTATTCTGATGGTAGGTGTCTGACACATAGCCGTCGGCCCAAGTGCCGTCTCCCTTGTCAATAGAGCCAAGACAATTGAACGATGGGACATCCCACTCATGAATAAGCAGATTAAGACTCTTTACATAGCTATAGTCGCTGGCATTGTAGTCACCGCGCGTATAGTTGTTCATCACCACAGGTATCTTACCATCGGCACGCACCTTCTTAATCAGCTTCAGCATGTTGTCCTTCCACTGCGTAAAGACGGCATTCTGGTCACTGGCTCCGTGAATACCCTCGTTGCCCAGGGAGAGGCCGAAGATGACGTAGCGGCCGAAGTCACGGATAAGGTCATCGTATCTGTTAAGCAGATTATTGGTGGTATTGCCGCCGATAGATACATTCGAGGTATAGAAGCGCGTATCGGACAAGCCCTTCTCATACCGCTGAATCAGATGCTGGCCGTACAGGTAACGGTAGCCCTTATAGTCAGTAGCCCCCTGTCCGTTGGCCACACTGGAGCCGAAGACCGAGATACGGTTCTCGTCAATGGGAGCAGAAATGTCGTATACACCCTTATTCATATCCACAGTGATGGTATAGGTACCTGCATTCTGATATATATCCTCTACATCCTGACCGTTGGAAGGCATACCCAGGACATAGCGTGTAGAGGCATTCTTCAGACGTTTGACAGACATGCCGTCTGAATTGTTCAGGGCAAAGTACATAGTCTTGTCCACCCATTGCTGCGAGGAGGTCTCCTTCAGCGTTACCTCGGACTCCCATACACCGTTTGCCTTGTATGCTATCTGAGGATTACCGGATCCATTGCCCATGTTGCCCCGGATATGCATGGTTACGGGCAGCACCTCTACCGTCTGCCTGCTGGCATCAACAGTAATACGTGCCACACAGTCCTTCTCCACATTAAAGCCTGCAGGCGCTTCTTCACCGGCCACTACGAAGGTTCCGTTGCCTGCGCTGGAAAGCACCACATCGGCATCAAGTGTCTTGCCGGCAAGCTGGAAAGTACCCTTTGCTAGCCGGGCAAAGGCCTGATAGGTATTGGAGCCCACATTCCGGAAAGCAGCCTCCTCGGCATTGCCGGAAAGCGAAAGCTCCGTAAATTCCAATGGTTCAGCCGGACGGACACCACCCGTATATTCCTCCACCTTCATGGCGCTGATATGCGCCATTCCCGTTACACGCTGGAAGTTGATGATAATCTCGCCGTTACGGGATGGGTATATGTAATCCGTAATAAGGATATTGCGCACATTGCCGTTCTTGCCCTCGCCGCCGACACTGTTTCCCGAGGTAACCTGGCCGCCGGACCAGGTACGCTGACCCTCGATGTTATACTGGGTGATGCGGTTATCAGTATGATCCCGCGTACCATATATATATAACTTATAGCAGTTGTCCTTGTTCAGGTTCGTGAACTTGAAGGGACGCAGGTCCCCGTTATCAATGAACATATAGTCCTCCGTAGCCGTCTGGATAGCCAAGTCACCCAGGAGCGTCTCATCCGGAGCTTTGTTACCGCCTGCATTCACACCATTGGTGTATTGGGTGCAGGTTGTTACCAGACGGTACTTTGCCGTCTGGCTGCCGTCCGAATTCTTCATGGTAACGGTCTTGGCGGCAATGGAATTGCTGGAACTGCTGCCCGAAGACAGATTGGTCCAGAAATTACCGTTTTTGTCCTTGGCAGTAGTCTGATGACCGCGTGTGTTGTTACTGGTCTCCCCGAAGTCAATATAGAACTTCTGGGCCAGCTGCAGCTCCTGGTTGGGACGCTCCAGACCAGAGATCTCCACCATCTTCATGCAGTTCAGGTACACCATCGCACCCTTGGTCTTCTTGCAGATGGTCAGGTCAATGTTACCGTTACGGTCAGGGAAGACAGGCTCGGACACCAGAATCTTATTGTTATTGCCGTTATAGCCACCGTCACCTATCTTAGTACCGCCCATCTGCATCTCACCCGTCCAGCAATTCTCACCGCTGAAAGTAAACCACGCCGTGCGTTCGTCAGTAGAGGTACGGCTGCCGAAGCTGTGGAAACGGTACGCCTTCTCAGGGTTCAGTCCCGTAAAGTGAAGCACGCCATAGTCCTGCGCCCCCTCCATGAAGATGTAGTCCTGCGTAGCCGTCTGAATAGCCAGGTCACCCAAAAGGGCTTTCTTAGGCGACTGCAATCCTCCGTTGCTGTATCCGTTGGTGGAGAAAGTAGTCCCCGCCTGCAGCACAATACCGGAAGCGGCACCATCCGCACTTATCAGGGAAGTCTGCGTCAGGGCATAGGCCTTATCCGGAGCTCCCGTTCCCTTACCGTGCAGGTTATTCCACTTATTACCGTTCGTATCCGTATTCGTCAGATACCCCTGGTTTGTAACATTGTTCTGACCGAAGTCGATGTAGAAGATACGTTCTTCAGTCTGGGCCGACGCTGCTCCCGCCAACAGGAAAAACACAGTCATCAGCATCTTAGTTCTCTTGTTCATAATGGATTGGTTATATTATCTGATTCAAAAATCAAAAATTATAAGTTCAAAATTATATGATAGCTTATTGGCTTAATGGATTTACTATCTATCATCTATCATCTCAGCTCTCCTCTCCTTGGGAGAGGGCCGGGGTGAGGCTGGTGGGCCATCAGTACTTAAACGAACTGCCTCCGGCAAACTCACGCAGCAGAGATGTTGGCGGCACCTCATCATCAGGAATACCACGGAAGTAGTGCAGGAACTTGCGCAGACGGGTAGCCTCGGCATATTCAGGAGCCCGTTCAGGCACCTGCTCCAGGATAGGCAGCACCCGGTCCCGGATAACACCCAACTCATACAGCAGGGCACTGTTGAAGGTGGCATCCGCCAGTTCCTGATACGGGAAAATCCACTTCTCCTCACCCGCCTTCACACTGGGGCAACGCCTGATGGTCTCCACCGCTGAATAGCCGCGGTATCTGTAATCACGCAGGATACGGCGTACCAGACGGATATCCATAGTAGGGATATGGTTGTGGTCATCCAACTGTATGGTTGTGAGGGCAGAAACATACATTCTGTACTTCTGCTCCTCGGGAATCTGCTGGGTAAGGATAGGATTCAGGGCATGGTTACCCTCCAGGATAATCACATCATCCGGTCCTATCTTCAGCCTACGCCCCTCGAACACACGCAAGCCCGAAGGAAAATCATACCTGGGCAGTTCAACCTCCTCGCCACGCAGGATAGCATTCATCTGCTCATTGAACAGTTTGGTATCCACCGCTCCGATACACTCAAAGTCATACTCACCGTTCTCATCCTTAGGCGTATCCGTCCGGTTCACAAAGTAGTCATCCGTACTAAGGGTATAGGGGCGCAGGCCGCAGGCCATCATCAGGATAGCCAAGCGCTTGGCAGTGGTAGTCTTACCGCTACTGCTGGGGCCGGCAATCAGCACCAGGCGGGACTTACGCCGGGTTATCTCATCGGCTATCTCAGTCAGCTTCTTCGCCTGCAGTGCCTCACTGACATTGATAAGGTCAGTAGCCCTGCCCGCCAGGATAGCCTTATTGAATTCACCCACCGTACGTACACGCAGAATATCCTGCCACTGCTGATGCTCGCGTATCACACCCAGCATCTTCGTCTGCTCCACATACTCCTCCAGAACAGCAGGATCCTTCTCGCTGGGAATACGAAGCAGCAGGCCGTCATAGAAATAAGTCAGCCTGAACAGATGCAACTGGCCCGTATGGGTAAGCAGGGGGCCATAGAAATAGTCAATACTGCTGTCCAGCTTATAATAATAGGTGTACAGGCTGTCCTGGCTCTCCAGCAGCTGAACCTTACTGGTCATTCCCCTGCGCTGGAACATCCCGATAGCATCCTCAATAGGACACTGGATACGGTGAATAGGCATATCCGCATCAATGATTTCCTGCATACGGCGGCTGATACGCTCTGCGTCAGAAGGCTCCACATCCCGCCCGATTCGCAGCTCACAGTAATACCCCCGGCTCACCGGAGCACCAATGATAAGCTGCCCCTGCGGAAAGATATCCTCAACAGCCTTAGCCAGAACAAAGAACAACGTCCTGGTATAGGTACGCATACCGCTGGGGCTGTACAGACTCAGGAAGTTAACGTCCTTATTGTTATAGAACCGGTAATTCATCCCCTGCACCTTATTGTTGACGCAGGCACAGACGGGGCCGTAGGACATATCAAAGGCCGCCGCCTCAAACGCCTCGTAGAGCGAGCTTCCGAACGGAACACTTATAGACTCACCCGTATTCCTGCACCGTATGTGCACCAGCCTGATCTTCTGCTCCTCACAGTCCTGGTATGCTACACTGGTATTCTCCATGTATATTGTCTGTTATTTATCCTTCGATGATTTTTCCAACTCCTCCACCAGCTCCTGCATTCCCTGGCTGGCACCCTTCTGAATATGACGGAAACGCCGGCTGGCATTCCACTGAACAGGCTTAGGGTCAATCAGGTATATAGGCGCCGTCTGCGGCACATACTGCGTAAGACCGGCAGCCGGATATACATTCAGGCTGGTACCTATGATAATAAAGAGGTCAGCCCGCATACACTCCGCAGCAGCCCGCTCAATCTCAGGAACCGCCTCACCGAACCATACGATAAAGGGGCGCAGCTGACTGCCGTCTGCAGCACAGTCGCCCATCTTAACCGCAAGGTGGTCCCTGTCAAGGGTACGGATGCAGCGCGGATCATTGGGATTCCAGCTGCTGGTAACCTTCATCAGCTCACCATGCAGATGAATCACATGCGTACTGCCGGCCCGTTCATGCAGATCATCCACATTCTGCGTAACCACTGTCACGTCATACTTCTTCTCCAGCTCAGCAACCAGGCGATGCCCCAGGCAAGGCTCCTTCTGCAGAATCTGAACACGCAGATTGTTGTAGAAGTCCGTTACCAACTGCGGATTGCGAGCCCACCCCTCAGGGGTAGCCACATCCTCCACATTATACTGGTCCCATAATCCGCCGTTGTCACGGAACGTACTGACACCGCTCTCGGCACTCATACCCGCACCTGTTAATACCACAACTTTCATAAAACCCGGTCTCTATATATAATAATAATGTGCAAAAATAACAAAAAAAATGTAATGATTGGCTTTTGGATAAATAAAATGTATTAATTTTGCGCCGCATAATAGTAAATGTATTCTAAGAATGAACAAAATCAGCTACGCTTTGGGCCTTGGAATCGGCCAACAGCTCAAAAGCATGAACATTGAGGACTTCAGCATTGAGGATTTTTCAAAGAGCATCAGTGACGTAATGTCAGGCAAGGAGCCTGCCATCAGCAGCCGCGAGGCTCAGACCATGCTGAACGAGTATTTCCAGAAGAAAGAGAAGGAACAGGCACAGTCTGCCATTGCCGAGGGCAAGGCCTACCTGGAGCAGAACGCCAAGCGCGACGGTGTAACACAGACCAAGAGCGGCCTGCAGTACGAAGTTCTGACCGAAGGTAACGGCAAGAGTCCCAAGGCCACAGATACCGTACGCTGCCACTACGAAGGCCGTCTGCTGGACGGAACCGTATTTGACAGCAGCTACAAGCGCGGCGAACCCGCAGACTTCGGACTGAATCAGGTAATCCCCGGATGGACCGAAGGCGTACAGCTCATGAAGGAAGGCGCCAAGTTCCGCTTCCACATCCCTTACCTGCTGGCCTATGGCGAGCGCGGTGCCGGAGCACAGATTCCCCCCTACAGCACCCTCATCTTCGATGTAGAACTGGTTAAGGTATTGTAATCAGGAATTATAATAACAATTATAAAAAACAAAAACATGAAAAAGATTTCTGTTATTGCAGCCGTAGTCCTGGCTGCCATCATGGCCTCTTGCGGTAATGGTACCCCCAAGGCCAACCTGAAGAATGACGTAGATACCCTGAGCTACGCATTCGGTATGTCACAGACCCAGGGTCTGAAGGAGTATCTGGCACAGCGCGAAGGTGTTGACACCACATACATCAACGAATTCATCAAGGGTCTGAACGAAGGCGCCAACGCCGGTGACGACAAGAAGAAGACAGCCTACTATGCCGGTCTGCGCATCGGTCAGATGATCAGTCAGCAGTGGGTAAAGGGCATCAACTACGAAGTCTTCGGCGAGGACAGCACCCAGACCATCAGCCTGAACAACCTGCTGGCAGGTTTCGTAGCAGGTACTACAGGCAAGGGCGGCCTGATGTCATTTGACGAAGCTACCGCCACCCGCGAGAACCTGATGCAGAGCATCAAGGCCAGACAGATGGAGAAACTCTATGGCGAGAACAAGAAAGCCTGCCAGGAGTTCATGGAGAAGATTGCCAAGAAGGACGGCGTCAAGAGCCTGGGCGACGGCATCTACTACGAAGTACTCACCGAAGGTAACGGCGAGATTCCTGCAGACACCAGCCGCGTGAAGGTAAACTACGAGGGCAAGCTCATCAACGACTCCATCTTCGACAGCAGCTACCAGCGTGGCGAGCCCACCACCTTCCGTTGCAACCAGGTCATCAAGGGATGGACAAAGGCTCTTACCAACATGCCCGTAGGTTCTACATGGATGGTTTACATTCCCCAGGAGCAGGCCTATGCCGGTGCCGAGGCAGGCAAGATCAAGCCCTTCTCCTGTCTGATTTTCAAGATTGAACTGATTGGTATCGAAAAGTAATTGGATTAGAGATTAGAGATTAAGAAAATGAAAAAGATTATTCTTTTTTCTCTTTGCGCCCTGCTGGCCTTAGGCACATCAGCCGCCAGCAAGAAGAAGTCAAGTAAGAAGGCCAAGGCCCCCGTAGAAGTTGTTGACACCGTCTCAGTAGATACATTCAGCTACCTGTTCGGCAAAGTCAACACCACCGGCCTGACCAGCTACCTGACCCAGCGCATGGGTGTAGAGGAAGCCTATATGGACGAATTCCTGAAAGGATTCCAGCAGCCCGAACTCACCGAGGCCGACAAGAAAATGAAAGCCCGCCTGGCCGGTATCGAGATCCGCAACCAGGTAGAGAACCAGGTAATAGGACAGGCCAACAGACAGATTGACGACAGCCTGGACGTACTGAACAAAGACCTCTTCATTCAGGGATTCCAGGACGGTATCACACAGTCCAACATGACCGTCAGCATGGACAGCGCCCAGAACATCGTCAGGAAGCAGATGGAGTATTACCAGACAGCCAAGATGGAGAAGAAGTACGGCGCCAACCGCATAGCCGGCGAGGAATTCCTGAAAGCCAATGCCAAGGCAGACAGCGTTCAGACAACCCCCAGCGGCCTGCAGTACAAGATCCTCGTTCAGGGAACCGGTGAAATCCCCCAAGCTACTGACAAGGTAAAGGTAAACTACGAAGGCCACCTCATTGACGGAACCGAGTTTGACAGCTCTTACAGCCGCAACAAGCCCGCCACCTTCCCCGCCAACCAGGTAATCAAGGGATGGACCGAGGCGCTCACCATGATGCCCGTCGGCAGTAAGTGGATGCTGTACATCCCACAGCAGCTGGCATACGGAAGCAGAGAGCAGGGAAAGATTCAGCCCTTCTCCACGCTGATATTTACCGTAGAGTTGCTTGAGATAGTAAAGTAAAACTACCCGAAAATAAGCAAAAAGACACCAAATTAACCCTTTGGTGTCTTTTTTTTGCCCTTATTCTTTCTGAAATTACATAATTATCGTAATTTTGCTATCAAATTATTACAAACATTATTGTATTATGGAAAAAATTGACAACCTGGACAAGAAAATCCTTGAGATTATCTCCAACAATGCCAGAATCCCCTTTAAGGACGTAGCCGCAGAATGCGGCGTCAGCCGGGCCGCCATCCACCAGCGCGTACAGCGTCTTATAGACATGGGAGTAATTGTAGGCTCAGGCTACCACGTAAACCCCGCCAGCTTAGGCTACACCACCTGCACCTATGTAGGAATCAAGCTTGAGAAAGGCTCCATGTACAAAGGAGTCGTTCAGGAATTCCTGAAAATCCCCGAGATTGTAGAATGCCACTTCACCACAGGCCCCTACACTATGCTCGTCAAACTGTATGCCCGTGACAACGCACACCTGATGGAACTGCTGAACAACCGCCTGCAGGAAATCGCCGGCGTAGTCTCCACCGAGACCCTCATATCCCTGAAGCAAAGCATCAAGAAGGAAGTCCCCATCGGTCTGCAGCGCGAAGAGACCAAACCCATATCACTTGACGAAGAATAACCTCCTATATGCAAGCTACACGCCCCATAATAGGCATCACCGGCAACTTCGGTGCCAAAGGATGTGAGCTGGCACAGGGCTACTACCAGTCCGTCCTACAGGCCGGAGGTATCCCCATGATACTCCCCCCTTATGACGATGCGGACGCACTCTGCCAGACCCTTGACCGGGTGGACGGCCTCCTGCTCTCAGGCGGCGGCGACATCAACCCCCTCCTGTTAGGAGAAGAACCCATACCCGGCCTGCATAGCATCTGCCCCCAGCGTGACGGTATGGAACTACAACTCGTACATGAAGCCTACAACCGCCAGATACCCCTGTTAGGCATCTGTCGCGGCATCCAGGTACTCACCGCCGCATTAGGCGGCACCCTCTATCAGGACCTCAATACCCAGTATTCCCAGGCGCCACTGATAAAGCATGACCAGGATCTGGACCGCGCCTACGCTTCCCATACCGTAAAGGCACAGCCCGGAAGCATCCTGGCCCGCCTCTTCCCCGAAGCCACAGACAAAGGGCTCCCCGTCAACTCCTTCCACCACCAGGCCGTACGCACCCCCGGCCCCCTGCTTCAGGTAACAGCTACAGCCGGTGACGGCGTAATAGAAGCCGTTGAGAGCAACGAGTTCAAGAGCATCATCGGTGTCCAATGGCACCCCGAATGCTTCATCACCCGGGGAGAGCACAGCATGATGCCCCTCTTCGACTGGCTCATAGCAGAAGCCTCATCCTTCGCCGCAGCCAAAAGCATTCACCGCCGTATCATCACCCTGGACAGCCATTGTGACACCCCCATGTTCTTCTCAGAAGGCTACACCGCCGACATGTTCGCCCGCCGCACAGACAAAGTGCTGGTGGACCTGCCCAAGATGCGGGAAGGCTTCCTGGATGCCTCCATCATGGTGGCCTACCTCAAGCAGGGTCAGCGTGATGCCGAATCCCTACTGGCCGCCACTGCCAAGGCCGACCGCATCCTTACCCAAATAGAGGAGATGGTAGCCGCCAACTGCACCGCCGTGGATATCGCCTACAGCCCTGCCGACATTACCCGCCTCAAACGGGCCGGCAAGAAAGCCATCCTGTTAGGCATTGAGAACGGCTACGCCATCGGCAAAGACCTGAGCCTGCTGGAGCACTTCGCCAAACGCGGCATCGTATATATGACCCTCTGCCACAACGGTGACAATGACATCTGCGATTCCGCCAAGGGAAATGCCGAACATGGCGGACTCAGCCCCTTCGGCCAACAGGTAGTACAGGAAATGAACCGGCTGGGCATCATGGTAGACATGAGCCATGCCGCCGAATCCAGTTTCTATGATGCCCTTGAGGTTAGCCGCAAACCCATCGTATGCAGCCACAGCAGTGCCCGCGCCATCTGTGACCACCCCCGCAACCTGACAGACGCCCAGATGAAAGCTCTGGCACAGAAGGGTGGTGTAGCACAAGTAACCCTGTACAACGGATTCCTGCGCACCGACGGCCAGGCCACCATTCTGGATGCCATAGAACACCTCAACCACATGGTCAACGTCATGGGCATCGAACACGTAGGCATCGGCACCGACTTCGACGGCGACGGAGGTGTACCCGGCATAGCCAACGCCTCGGAAGTCATCAACTTCACCCGCCGCCTGCTGCAGGAACGCTATACCGAGGAACAGATACAGATGATTTGGGGCGGCAACTTCATGCGGGTAATGGAAGAGGTTAAAGTGAAAAGTGAAAAGTGAAAAGTGAAAAGTGAAGAGTAAAAAATACTAGCCAGACTAGAAAGGCTAGCCAGACTAGAAAAACCAGAACAGTTAACGTTAGCCCTAGGGCTATAACATAGTAAAATGAAATACATATTAATTGTTATACTGACAGTCCTGCTCGGTGCCTGCGGAGGCAAGAGCGGAAAGAATATCGGCGGGCCGGATACCATAGCCCTGGCCCCCTGTCCCACCTTCAATACAGACACCTGCATGAGATACATCCGCGAGCAATGCAGTTTCGGCCCCCGTGTAACAGGCACCGCCGAAGCAGCACAGTGCCGCCAGTACCTTATCAGCCAGTTCCAGCGCATGGGCGCCACCGTTGAAGAGCAGCAGGCCGATGTCACCCTGTGGGACGGCAGCGTTTTGCCCGCCTGCAATATCATCGCCCGGCTGAACCCCGGCAATCAGGACCGCATCCTCATCTGCTCCCACTGGGACAGCCGTCCCTGGGCCGACAATGACGAGGACGAGAGAAATCACCACACCCCCGTACCGGCCGCCAATGACGGCGCCAGCGGGGTAGCCATGATGATGGAGATTTGCCGTCTGCTGCAACAGAAGCCCATCCGGGTAGGCATAGATTTTGTGTGCTTTGACGCCGAGGATATGGGAACTCCCCAATGGGCAGAAACCGAGGAATCCACCTCAGACACCTGGTGCCTCGGCTCCAGGTTCTGGGCCGAACGTGCCCGCGAAGAAGGCTACCGTGCACGCTACGGCATCCTCCTGGACATGGTAGGCGGCAGAGGCAGCGTATTCCCCGCCGAGAAGGTAAGCCAGGAATATGCCCAACCCGTCGCCAGCCTGATGATACGCTTAGGCAACCAGTTAGGCTACGGCCACTACTTCCCCCTGAACAGAGAAGGCGGTTACCTGATGGATGATCACGTCAACGTAAACCGCATAGCCCGTATCCCCTGCATTGACATCGTCCCCTACTTTACGGACGGCCCCAGCAGCTTCGGCCCCACATGGCACACCGTCAATGACACCCCCGAGAACATCGACCCTAATGTACTGGAGGCTGTAGGTCAGACACTAACACAACTCATTTACAACGAAGAACTATGACAATCAACCAGATACAAGACGAGATTATAGAAGAGTTCGCTGACTTTGACGACTGGATGGACCGCTACCAGCTGCTCATAGACTTAGGCAGCGAGCAGACTCCTCTTGACAACAAGTACAAGACCGAACAGAATCTGATAGACGGCTGCCAGAGCCGCGTATGGCTACAGGCCGACCTTCAGGACGGCCTGGTACACTTCCAGGCCGAGAGTGATGCCCTTATAGTAAAAGGTATTGTAGCCCTGCTCATCCGCGTCCTCTCAGACCACACCCCGCAGGAGATACTGGATGCCGACCTCTACTTCATCGAGAAGATAGGCCTGCGTGAGCACCTCTCCCCTACCCGCAGCAACGGCCTCCTGGCCATGCTCAAGCAGATGAAACTCTATGCCCTGGCGTTTAAAATGAAGAGTGAAGAATTTGCTAACCGCTAATCGCCAACCGCCAAATTGAAGATAGGAAGCATAGACCTAGGTGAACGTCCCGTTCTGCTGGCCCCCATGGAGGACGTAACAGACATCGGATTCCGTCTGCTTTGCAGGCAGATGGGAGCCGCTATGGTGTATTCTGAATTCGTATCCAGCGACGCCCTCATACGCATGGTCAACAAGAGCCTGGAGAAGCTGAGGGTCTGTGACGATGAGCGTCCCGTTGCCATTCAGATATACGGCCGTGATGTGGACTCTGTGCGCGAGGCTGCCAGGATTGTCGTTGATCAGGCCCGCCCCGATGTACTGGACCTCAACTTCGGCTGCCCCGTCAAGAAAGTAGCCGGCAAGGGAGCAGGAAGCGGTATGCTGCAGAATGTGCCCCTGCTGTTGGATATTACACGAGCCGTAGTGGATGCTGTTCCTGGCACCCCCGTCACCGTCAAGACCCGCCTGGCATGGGACGAGAAGTCCCTTTACCTGCCCTCCGGCACGCCCTTCATCGTTGACCTGGCCGAACGCCTGCAGGACTGCGGCATCCAGGCGCTTACCCTGCACGGCAGAACACGTGCCCAGATGTATACCGGCGAGGCCGACTGGACCCTCATCGGAGCTGTCAGGCAGAACCCGCGAATGCATATCCCCATCATCGGGAACGGAGACATCACCACAGCAGAGCGTGCCCGCGAATGCTTTGAACGCTATGGTGTGGATGCCGTGATGATAGGCCGTGCCACCTTCGGACGCCCCTGGATATTCCACGAAATCACACATCCTGAGACCCCTTTGTCTCTGGACGAGAAGATAGATATACTGAAACAGCAGGTCATCACCTCAGTAGAACGCATAGACGAGTACCGGGGTATCCTGCATGTACGCCGTCATCTGGCAGCAACTCCCATCTTCAAGGGTATCCCCAACTTCCGCGAGACCCGCATCCGCATGCTCAGGGCAGAGACCGTAGAGGAACTGTTCAGCATCATAGAGGACATACGCAGGATGCTGAAGACAACTGAGACAGACATTCAAAATTAACACCAGAACTGATATGGCAGAAAACAGACAGAACAGAAGTCGGCGCGACTTCCTGAAGAGATTAGGATGGGGCGGAGCCTCAGCAGTAGGAATGATGGCAATGGCACCGCTCAATGCCTTCGGCAAGCCCGATGAACATCCCGCTGCTCCCGGCAGCATGACCTTCCGTGAGAATCACAGGACAGGTGACAAAGTATCCCTGCTGGGATACGGCATGATGCGCCTTCCGACGAACAACCGCACCATCAACCAGGAAATGGTCAATCAGGAAGTGGACTACGCCCTGGCCCACGGCATCAACTACTTTGACACAGCCCCCATCTATCACGGAGGTCGCTCCGAGGAAGCCGTAGGCCTGGCCCTCTCACGCCACCCCCGTGACAAGTACTTCGTTGCCACCAAACTCTCCAACTTCGGACGCAACCAATGGAACCTGGAAAGTGCCAAACAGATGTACCAGCGTTCCATGGAACTGCTCAAGGTGGATTACATAGACTACTACCTGCTGCACAACGTAGGCGGAAAGGGAAAGGCAGAGTTCAAGGAGCGATTCGAGGATAATGGTATTCTGGAATACTTCCAGCAGGAACGCAAGGCCGGACGCATCCGCAACCTGGGTTTCTCCTTCCACGGAAGTGTTGAGACCTTCGACTATCTGGTTGACAACAACGACGACTTCGAATGGGACTTTGTCCAGATTCAGATGAACTACATAGACTGGCGCCATGCCAACGCCCAGCGCGGCAATACCGACGCCGAATACCTGTATAACAAGTTAGAGAAAGCCGGCATCCAATGCGTCATCATGGAACCCCTCTTAGGCGGCCGTCTGGCCAATGTACCAGAGGATGTGAAGAGTATGCTGACGGAGGTGCGTCCTGCCGACAGTCCTGCACGGTGGGCCTTCCGCTGGGTTGGTTCCCATTCCAACATACTGACCGTCCTCTCCGGTATGACTACCATGGAGGTGCTGCAGGAGAACGTAGCCACCTACTCACCCCTTGAGGCTTGCAGCGATAGCGAATTCGCCCTCATGGAGAAGATAGCCGACAAGATGAACGGCGTACCCGTAGTGCCCTGCACCTACTGCAAATACTGCATGCCCTGCGGGTTCGGGCTCAACATCCCAGAGAACTTTGCTATCTACAACAAGGCTGTCACCGATGGTGTACTGCCCTTACCGGACAAGACCGCTCCTGACTACCAGGAACGTCTGGAAACCGTCAATAAATTATTTCAGAAAGGACTCAACAAAAAGCAATGGGCCACCAAGTGTACGGATTGTGAAGCCTGCCTTCCCAAGTGCCCCCAGCACATCCGTATCCCCAACCAGATGGGCCGCATTGCCGAAATATTAAGGAAACGATAATGAAGAAAAGATTGTTAATTCTACCCATCCTGTCGCTCGTATTGTCGGGCTTCGTCCAGGATAACCCCATTTCAGAAGAACAGGGCATGACCGTAGTCAACACCACCACCCTATGTCCTAAAGTCAGAGGCTATGCCGATGCCGTACCCGTCAAAATCTACATCAAGGACGGCAAAATCAGCAAAATCAAGTCGCTCCCCAATGCTGAGACCCCTAAGTTCTGGGCTTTGATCAAGAAGGAGCTGATGCCCAAATGGATAGGAATGGATGTCAAGAAGGCTACCAAGGCAAAGGTGGATGCCATCACCGGCGCTACCCTCTCCAGCAAAGCACTCCAGAAGAACATTCAGAACGGCTGCGGGTACTATATTAAAAAAGTGAAAAGTGAAAAGTGAAAAGTGAAGAATAGTTTACGGAATCCGGAGAAGCCGGAATACCCGGAAACCTGAAACCTGAAACCTGAAACCTGAAACCTGAAACCTGAATTTAGACATATATGACCTACGATTTCTCTGAGATAGTGCCCCGCCTGGGTACTGACTGTATGAAGTATGACCGCGTAGAATGGTGCTGCGGCAACAAGGACGCTATCCCCATGTGGGTGGCCGACATGGACTTCCGTACCCCACCCTTTGTGTTGGAAGCCATGCAGCGCCGTCTGCAGCAAGGCATATTGGGCTACACCTGCAGCCACGATGCCTATTGGGACAACATCTG
>JAEEGF012155609.1_pt1 | contig 35168 bp, 26 predicted proteins | sample 9134171 | NCBI WGS metagenome assembly JAEEGF01 (sample SAMN16246542, study PRJNA631951) | gut metagenome | biome: gut microbiome; feature: rumen; material: AP-attached | host: Bos | place: Iran: Karaj | collected 2018-10
AGTGCGAAAAACATCTTCTTCATAATCGTATCATTTTTATCTGTTTGACATTCGTTGAGTTGATTCACGATGCAAAGAAACAACAAATCCTGCAAACCTGCAAAGGATTTTCCCTAATCCGACGGGGGATTTTCCCTATTCGTGGGTTTCTTGACAGAAAATGATGGTGAAGAAGGGCTCTCGCTTAGTACTTGTCGAAGCTCCAGGTCTGGCTGTTCTTGCTGACTATCAGTTTGTCGGAGGTGAGCGACTCTATCTTGACGCGTATGTTGCTGAAGGGCTTGAAACCAAACGACTTTTCGACAATGGCTGTATCGAGGGGAGTGCCTTCGATGGAATAACATTGGATGAAAAGACTGTCGCCCTGACGCTGGAAGTTGCCATACACATCGCCTTTGTCGAGGCTCTGAAGCCAGGTGATAGCGCCTGAGAAACTGATATAGTTGGTTTGAGAGCCTGCCATGCGCCACTGTCCGAACAGATCGCCCGCCTCTCGTCCTTCCTGGCAGGCTGTCAGGAACAGGCAGGCCATCAGGATGACTGACTTAAAGAATCTTGCCATGATAACCGATTTTGAAATTGAATGTTGAACAGTCGCCAAAGGTGTTGCCCTTGTCGAAGGCGTAGGCTGCAGAGAACTGCCACGGACCCACGCTGTAAATGCCTTGCAGCATCGCGTCGAAAGAGTGGTGCTTTTCGACTAACGGTCTCTTATAGGTGCCCCATCCCTCGCGATAGGAACCCTTGATGAGGTAGGAGAGACGGTCTGTCAACTCACCGTTGATGCCCAGATGCCAGGCTTTCACCCGATTGTCGCTGAAACGTGTGAAGCCGTCTTTATTATAAATAGGTGAGAGAATGAGCGGATTGCCTGGAGTCATGCCGTAGTGGGCATAACTGTCGTAGAACATGTGATTATAGTAGTCGTCGTCGCCAACTACCAGATCGGTAATCTGGCTGCGTATGGGTTCTGGATGGTCGCCACTGTCCCAATGGAGAGGACCCGACTGGTTGGTGCTCTGGAAGTACTCGAATACGGCGCCGCGCACATACTGGCGACCTGAGGTGCGGTTACGATACTGTAGGCCCCACAGACCGTCCCAGCCGTTGCTCTTGCGTATGCCTGAGCCGTCTTCGAAGATGTCGTCGAGATAGGCTTGCAGTTGATGCTGCTTGTTGATGTTCCAGCCCAGTTGTACAGTCATCGAGCCGAGGTGATTGCCATAGACCCAGTCTTCGGGTGAATCGTTGTTGTAGTAGTTGTTGTCGCCCAAGGGCAGTATCACGTTCCAGAATGCCTTCAGATTGGTGGGTTTCTCTCTGGCGGTCAATATGCCGTCGATGAGGCTGTGGTTAGTGCCTCCGAACTGTGCCACGTGTTCGATTCCGATCATGACGAAGAATCGCTTGGTGGGGTTCGTGCGGAAGTAGAGGTGCTTCTGATGGTAATAGGCCCCTGTGGTGTACATCTTATTGATGTCGCTTGCCTGACGGTAGCGGTCTTCGCGATAGCCACTGTCGAGGAACTTGCCGTAGCCGAAATCGAAGTTCATCTGCACCCATTCTCTGGTGAACGGGATGTTCCAGAAACCATTGGTACCTACATGAATCTGTGGGATGGGCTTGGAGTTGGTGCCCTTTGTAAACGAACCGCTGGAGAGGAGGTTGTCGCGTATCACCTGCTGATGCTCGCGAGCGCCCACTTCGAGGAAGAATGATTTCCACGACAGGTTGGCATAGCACTGCTGCAGATAGAACTTGTGGTCGGCATGGAGCGAGGCGACGAGATCGACCGTTCCTGACAGTTTCCAGTCGTTGGAAAATTGGTGCTCAATGTTGACGGCTCCACGCAGATAGGCGGTGTTAGGTCTTGTGGCTAACACATGGTGGCGATTAGCCGTCAGTTGCGACGCCGTATAGTTGCCTGTGCCCACAGCGGTCTCTGCCGTCAGGTCGTAGGTGATCCTGGTGGCAAGTGTGTCCTGAGCCTTTACGGCAGTGGGGAGCAGCATGAGGATTGACAGAATGTGATATTTGTATTTCATATCATGTTCGTTAGTCGGATGATTAGAATATTTTGCCTGAGATGATGTCGGCGAATGTCTTCCAGAGAATCTTCGCGTCCATCCATAGCGACTGATGTTCCAGATAGTAGAGGTCCATCTCCAGACGTACCAGCATCTTGTCGAGGGTATTGGTGTATCCGTTCTTAAGCGTGGCATAACTGGTGACTCCTGGTCGCAGTGCATATAGCCTCTCGTAACGTGGATCGCGCTGGATAATCTGCTCGATATAGTATCTGCGTTCCGGGCGCGGCCCTACGAAGGCCATATCGCCCACGAATACGTTCCACAGTTGTGGCAACTCGTCGAGATGGTGGGCACGCATGAACCGTCCGATACGCGTCAGTCGTGGGTCGTCTTCCTGTTGGAGCAGTTCTTCGCCCTCTTTCTCAGCATCAACGATCATGCTGCGGAACTTGTAGATGTAGAATGGTCGCCCGCCCAGTCCGATACGCTCCTGTTTGTAGATGGCAGGTCCGCCTCCCATCTTGATGATGGCCCAACACACCAGAATCAGAGGTGAGAACACCAGCAGACAGATCGCTGCAACGACGAGGTCGATCATGCGCTTCACTCCTGAACTCCCACAGTCTGCTTTCATTCTTCGTTGACGAGTTGGTGGAATAACTTGTCGGCTTCACTGTTCGACTGCTCGCAGGTGAACATGTTCGTGATGCGTTCCTTGCCGGCTGCGGCATATTTCATATACAATTCCTTGTCGCCCAGCAGTTTGTCGATGGCAGCAGCATAGGCCTTCACGTCGCCTAAGGGTACCTCTTCGCCAGTCTCGCCCTTCACGGATACCCAGTTGGCGCCAGAGCCCTCGATGGTGAAGTTGACGGGTACACAGCCGCAGAACATCGCCTCGGCGAGTGCGATGCCGAAGGCTTCCTGCTTGGTGCACGAGGGGAAGGCGAAGATATCGGAAGCATAGTAGAAGCAGCGCAGGTATTCACTGGGCACACGGCCTATGAACTTAATGCGCTTCGAGGTTGTCGTCGCCTTCAGCCGTTCTGTCTCAGGCCCTCTGCCGCCTATCAGTATCACGCAGTCGGACTGGATATACTTCTCAGCCTCTATCAGATAGTCGATACCCTTATAATTGGCATGGCGGCCCACGAAGAAGATGATTTTCTTATAATGGTACTTGTGCCTGATTTCCTCGACGGTCTTTTCGTCGCCTGGCTGCCACAGGAAATCTTTTCTGATAATGCCGTTGGGCAGTATCTTGGTCTTCTCGCGGAAGTTGTAGATCGGACTCGAGGGGTGGATGTAGTTAGGACTGGTGGTGAGCACCAGGTCGGCCTTCCTGAGAATCCGCTTCTCGAAGAGTCTGATGAGCCGATAGAGCAGTCCCTTGCCCAGAATGTCTGAGTGCCACAGCAACACCAGTTTCGCGTCTTTGGGCTTCAGTTTGGTCGTAATCGGGTAGAGGTAGGGGTTCGGACAATGCAGCAGGATAATATCGGGCTGTACCTCGTAGATAACCTTCTTGAGATAATGATAATAGGTGACGGCGATATCCTGCGTCGATATCCTCAGGGCAGGTGCGATGCGATACACCTTGATGCCGTTGATGTGATCGACACGCGTGATGCCGTCTTCGCTGAAGCAGATGATGACGTTCTCGAAGTCTGTCAGTCCTTCTGCTATATATTTGGTGACAGTCTCGATGCCGCCTTCTGCTGGATAATAATATTTGGCTATCTGGAGTAGAGTTTTCTTCATCGGCAAATTGCTTTAGCTGCGATTCTGTTAATACTATAACGTAAGGCTCGGTCTTTAAATTGTGTTACTTCTTCATTTTTTCTCTGATAATCCTGATGACGGCTTCTGCCGACTTATCCCAATCGAAGCGCTGTGCGTTCTCATACCCTGCTGTCCGTAACTGTTCCCGCTCTTGTTCCGTACTGCTCAGGTACTTGGTTATCGCCTGTCGCATGTTGTTGGAGTCGAGGGGGTTAAAGTATTGGGCAGCCTCTCTGCAAACTTCCTTCAGCACAGGGATGTCTGAGACCAGTACCTGACATCCGCAGCTCATTGCCTCGATGGGAGGTAGCCCGAATCCCTCGTAGAGCGACGGGAAGATAAAGCAAGTGGCCTGGTTGTATAGTCTGACGAGTTCTTCGTCTGTCACACGGCTCAGATAACGGATGTTGGTCTGCTCAGAGGTCATCTGGCTTGACTTGGCGAACACCTTGTGCCGCCCTCCTACGATATATAACTTGTGGCTGTTGATACCTTTGAAAGCCTCTATTAGACGATTGAAATTCTTCCTCGGGTCGAGTGATGAAACGGCGAGTACAAATGCCTCCTCAGGCTTTGATACTTGCTCCAGCGGATGGAATCGCTCATGGTCGGCAGCGTTATAGACCACGCTGACAGCCTCTTCTCTGATGAAGGGGTAGAACCGTCTGATCTCCCGTTTAGAGAACTCGCTGACAGTGATGATATGTCTGGAGGTCTTAATGGCCAGAGGTGTCATCACCTTATACCACCAGTAATAAGCTCGTGAGAACCATCTGGGATTCTCTAGGAACGATAGGTCGTGGATTGTCATGATCTTGTGGGGAACCAAGATGGACCCCAGCCCTGTAAAACTGACGAGGACATAGTCTTTCTTGCCGATAAAGAAGCATGGCAGCACGCACTGTTCCCAGAAATGCGAGTTACCGCGCCCGTAGAAAGTAATCTGCAATTGGTTGGTGTCGTAGCAGGGCTGTATAGGTGCATGCGGGCAGACGATGGTAAAGGGCTGATGCTGTCTCGCCATCGCCTTACACATCTGGTAGGCGTAGCGCTCCACACCCGTCATGGGCTGTGTCAGGAAACGGCCGTTTATGTAGATCATATTCTAAATCTCTTTTGAAATATATAGAAGAAGTTTGCTGATAACTCTCCTCCAATCATAGTCTTCTAACTGCTTTTGATTGACACGTGAGCGATTGTGAACCATGTCAAGGATGGCTTCTTTCCATTTCTGCGGATCGTAGCCTTCTACAGTGACGGCTCCTTCTTTGCCTTGTGCCACCTCGATCATCGCTGTATTGTGGGCTGTTACCACGCGGCAGCCACACAACAATGCCTCTATCTGCGGCATACCGAGTCCCTCTGTCAGTGAGGCAGAGACGAAACACTCGGCACAGCAGTAGAGCGCTGCCAGTTCCTCATTGCTTACATAACCACAGAAGATGGTGGAATCCAGAGGAAACGATGATGCCTCAACCATGTTCTTGATAGCAGAAGCCTTCCAATGCTTGCAGCCTACCACAACCAGTTGCAGATGGTGCTGCTGATAGAGTTCAGGCATCAGACTCAGCAGAAACGGCAGGTTCTTTCTTGGTTCTAAAGACCCCGTGAAGAGTATGAACTTCTGGCTGATGCCGTATTTTTTCCTGATTTGTTCTTTCTGCTCTTCTCCAAAGTTTCTTGGGTAGAATACTTGTCTGTCTGCTGCCCCTCCAGTGAAAATCTCCAGCCTGCGGCGATGTGGGAAATACGCTTCCACTTTTGACTTGGTGTATTGCGAATTTGTCCATAATAGGTCGGCCTTCCTGATAGCCTGACTGAAAAATACGCTTGTAGCCAGTCTGTTCGTCCATGACATTGTATCAGCCATTTCGATATTCACCACATCGTGAACGGTTACCATCGTTTTCGTCTTTCTGGGGATGCCGTATGGCAAGTGGGGAACAGGGGCATAATAGAGGCCGATATGCAGTTTCCTGCACAGGCGAGGGACCAGTAGTTGCAGGATGACAATGTTGGGCAACCACCTTGGGTATCGTCCTCCTTCATCGAGCAATTTGATGTTTGTTGGGAGGGGAGTGGGCTCTATTCTGGTGTCCATGCCTTTGGGCAATAATACAAAGAAACAGTCGTCAGACCTTTGCCTGGCCCATTCGAGAACAGCAGCCGTGAAAAAAGTGCTGATGCCTGCAGAGTAGTGTGACCATGAACGGCCGTCAACGAGTATGTTCATCATCCTGAATGTTTATGCGAATAAAGAGTTTCTTGAAGAGCGTCAGTTTGTCTGCGAAAGTAATGTGTGGATTCAGCCAGACTGTCTGTCTCAGCAAGGGGTGCACTATGCGATAGAGCAAATATTTCCAACGGGGTTCTGTCAGTTTGAAGTAGATGTATTCGCTTTCCTGCTGGCGGACTGTGTCGCGGATGAATTTCGAACGTCCGTCTTTACCCCCTTCGCCTTCAAGGTGTATGATATGCGGACCTCTAACCACGATGTTCTGATAGCCTTTAGCCTCGAGGCGATGTTCCAATTCAGTCTCTTCATAGTACATGAAAAAGGCCGGGTGGAAGGTGCCACAGTCGTTAAGTAACTTTCGACTCATAAAGAGGTCGGCTCCAGTTACGTAATCAACCTTCATCCAGTCATTAGGCCATCGTATGGGGGAGGGCTTGTACAGGTGTAGCGCTTTGAGTGCAGGTATCCAGAGCAGTTTCTTGATGTCGTCGCTCATTTTGGGGAATTTTCCATAGGAATGAATAGGACAGCCATTCTGGTCTTCCAAAATACAGCCTAATGCCCCCAATCTCCCTTGAAAACGCGTAGCAAAGTCGTAGAACATCTTGATGGCATTGTCTTTCAACAGCGTGTCGGCATTGAGAAAGAAGATGTATTCGCCTTGAGCCTGCTCCAATCCTATGTTGTTGGCTTTCCCGAACCCCAGGTTCTTACCTGCAACTATCAGCGTGAGTCTTTCATCGTCTTTCAGAACTTCTATCGAACCATCATTCGACCCGTTATCCACCACAATGATCTCATAGTTGACATCGTGGGTATGTGCCACAATGCTGTCGATACACGGCTCGAGAACATGCAGTGTGTTGTAGTTGACGATGATAACAGAAACCTCTATCTTTTTCATATTCATGGAGTCGTTTTTGATAAGTCGAAAGCCAATCCGTCGAAAATACCTTTTACCAACATCTTCAGTCGTTTCCATTTCTGGGGCTCTGCCAACAAAATGCGTAACAACTTCAGTAAGAAGTATTCCTTCACAATGAATCGCTTCTCTGCTGTCGTCAGCCAGTCTTTATGCTTCCTGTACTTCAGTAGATGGGCTCTCGCCATGCTATAGGTCCGTTCAGGGCCGTAGTTGTTGGTGAAGATATGGAAGGGTCCCATGCGGCATGCCTGTCCTATGGTGTGATACAGATTGTGTTTCGTCATACACACGATATGGTATCCAGCCTTCTGCAACCTGATGGCCAGGTCGTGGTCGAGGGCATCGAGCGGAAAGGCTTCGTCAGCACCATTAATGGCCTTCAACAGATGAACGGGGATGATGGTTCCCGAGTTGATAAAGTATCTTTTCTCTTGGATGTCCTGATGTCGCTCGAAAGTGTCATTGCCCACGATGTAAGGACAGAACACCCGATGGCTATCTTTTGCGAAAGCATCTTCCACATCTTCTCTGAAAGTTCTGAAATCATCCCATCTGCTGTCTTGATCCATCAGCAGCAACAAGTCGAAGCCGTTAGCATGGGCATATCTTAATGCCTCGTTGATGGCATGGGCGATACCAATATTCTGGCCGATACTTTTCCAGACAATCTTGCCGGCCCATTCCTGTAACTCGGCCATCAGCCTCGTCTTCAGTCCTTCATCTTCAGGCGAATTGCTCCACACGATCAGTGTGTCCACATCTTTTATATAGCGCTTAATCAGGTCTGCCGCTTCTTTCTGTGGATGATAGAGCGTCACCAGTCCCAGTAGCCTCGTCTGATAAATTATCTTTTCCATATCCCCTTCGCTTTTCCGTTAAGAATCTTGTGGAACTGAATCATATTTGCCAGACAGCCTGGTGCTACGCAAAGGCTCATGACGGCCATAAACCACAGAATATCATGCGTCGTACTACTGACATACCAGGCTAAAGGGATGTAGATAACCGTCGTGATGGTCATGTAAAGTTGCAGTCTTAGGGCGCTGATTCCATTTAAGAAGAATGAATATCGCAGACTGATCACCATCAAGAAAATATACAGGGCCATCATAACAGTCATGCCCATAGGCACCTCACAATCATCACCAATCCAGAGTTGGTAGACGCTTGGGGATACAACGACCATCACCACGAGTAAAGCCCCCATAAAGATTGTCATACGTGTCATTTTGCGGTCGGCTTGCCTGATCCACATGATATCTCCACGTTCGTAGGCATCAGTGGTAGCGTTCCAGAATGGCATGCAGATAATGGTAAAGACGACCATCACCAGACTTAAATAACGGTAAGCAATTTGATAGGGGGTTACCATTTCGGGAGTGAAAAACTGCGATATTAGGATGTTGGCCGTCATGAATTGCAGAATAGCGGCAATCTGGAGCCAGAAGAATTTAAGTCCGAGATTTGCCAGGTCGATGGCTGCATGTAAATCCACCATCTTGATTGATGGCTTGAGCATCGGGTATCGCCAGTAGAAGGTATAGGGATAGGCGGGCAGGAATGCCAGTATGGGTGCTGCCGTGTTGACGGCTACAACGTTCAGAAATGTTGCATGTCCTGTGATGTAAAGCAACCAGGTCGCAATGAGAGCCAGCGTCTGCCCCAATGCCAGCAGCAGATTGCTCACGGCTGGTTGTTGTAGCCCCATATATACGTTTCCGATAAATTTTAGCACGAGGGTGATACAGACTAATATGACTGCGCATGTCAGCGCCATTCGTAACTCAGGAATCTCATCTGGTCTCACGTTGAGGAGTCTGTTAATGTCTGTATTCCCAATCAACAGCAGGAGGATCAGCATCAGTGGCACGATGATACATACCAACATCGCCATCGTTGAACTGACGACCTTTCGTGCCTCTTGCCATTCGTCATGGGCTATGTGGGCTGCCAGTTTGTTACGTAGTCCGTTGCCCAGTCCGATGTCCATCTGGTCTATCCATACAAGCATACTGCTCACTGTCAGCCAAACACCGTTCTGATAGGCACCTAGGCATTTCAAGGTCAGCGGTACCATCAGCAGTACGATGACCGCCGACCAACCCTTAGCCACAAACGAGGCGACAATGTTGGCATAGAGGTGGCTTGAGCGGCTGTCGATGCCTTGGGACGTGAATCTTGGTATTTTGAATGGCATAGTCTTGGTGTGTTTTAGGTGAAATAATCTGCGGCCACGATATTATATATAAGCATGTAGAGGCCTACGATGCCCAGTCCGACTCTGGCCATGTAGCGCGGAGTAACCAACCAGAGACAGAAGGAGAACACCAGACAATCTACGATGCCGAACATGTCGCTCACCCTGGTGGCAATCACAGGAATGCTTGAAAATAGCATGATTGAGAGCACGCTGGCAATAAATACGTTTATGATCAGAGGAGCGATCCTGCACTTCTCGACAATGAGGTCGTAATAGTACAGGCAGAGGTAGAGTACGATGCACTTTAACATGAAATACACATTCTTGTAAAGCAGAGCCATCGCCCATTCGCCATTCTCTGTCGATCGCTGGTAGAAGTCGAGTTTGCCTGCCATTAGTACTGAAGGAATCAGCGAAAACAGGTCTTTGCCCAGCAGGTACATCAAGAAGCAGAACGGCACCAGACAGGCCACCGTGACTCTTCCCCAATAGCCAAGTTGTCTGTTACCTATCAGAAGGAAGGGTAGGAATATCGCTGATGAGTAGTGGAAGAGGATGGCTGTTCCCATCAGCAGAACTGTTGGCCAATAGCGTTTCTCTGCTAGTGGTATGAAGGCTGTCAGCAGAAACATGCTGGCTGCGGCCGCCCTAATCTGGATCAGGTCGTGCAGTTCGAAATATACAGGTATGTATATCATCAGAGCCGTGAAAATAAATGGCGTGAGCCTGTTGAGTGCCTTCAGTTTGAAGGGAATGGTGATGAGGGCATAGAGGAAGAACATCACCCAAAGTGAGCCGCCTATGGCTAAGACGATGCGACTCAGTATCAGGAAGGTGGGCTCTGTCGTCAGCACCACGAGCATCTCGTCATTGTTATAGAAGATATGTTCGTATATCAGCGCGTCGGCCGTATGGTCAATACTCTTTGTTGTGGCTAGCAGAATCATGAAGAGGGCATACACCGCCAGGATCACTTTCTTATGATCCTCCTTGAGATAGTCTTCAAAGAAGGCTATCACTAAGTTGACAGTGAAGAACACTGCTATGGTCAGGTGCATCAGCATGGCCGTTGGTCTCTATAATCTTTCCCTGCACTCCCACAACAGTTTGCCTGACAAAACAAAAAACGAGAGCACCATCATGGCGATGGAGATGAACATCCGCTTTGGACTAGCAGGCTTTACAGGGATCGAGGCACTCTCAATGACGGTGAAGGCTGGGGTTGCCTCCTGCAATTTGGCTTGGGCGGCCTGCATCTGCGATTTCATGGCTGTATAGAGTGTATAGTTAGCCTGCATTTCGTTCTCCAGCGTCGTCTCTTTGGTGGTATATTGGGCAAGCACGGGCTTGTGGTAGGCATCGGCAAAGGTGGCATACTTCTTAACCGACTTGTTATAGGCCTCCTCGCTTTCCTCGCAGAGTTTCTTGAAGTATTCATAGTCGATGCGTGCCTTATTGGTGCGATAGTCAACGATAAACTTCTGTAGTTTTTCGCAGGTGGCATTGGCCATCAGTGCACACACCTTTGGATCCTGATCCTCCACCTCAATTACTACGATGCCTGTTTTTTTGTCGATGGTACATTTCTGTTTACCCTTGACGGCCTTGAAGATGTCTGTCTGCCCTTTCGTCAGGCCAAAGATGTCCAGTTTTTCAGTTCCATTATAGGCATCTTTTTCCGCAGGGTTCACCCAGTTCTTCACTTTATTGGCAATCCACTCCCACCAGGCACTCTTCTGCTTGTCGCGTAAATAGGTGTAATAGTTACATTTCACGTCGCCATCCTTGGTCTCCACTTCCACTGTCATTAGTTCTGCAATGAAGTTTTTCGATTGAATCACATCAGGGTAGATTTCAGAACTGATAGCATCTTGCGAGGTCATTTTCCCTAATGCGCTGCCTAATCCGAACGATGAGGCGAGCGATGTCAGTGAACTTGACATGTTCATGCCATCAGCCTCAGGTGCTAGGCTGACTTGACATCTGTAATATCTGGGGATACATAACATGAACAGGTAGGTCAGTATCAAGGCAGTTGGAAGTATGTGGTAATACTTCTTGCGGTGCGGCCACAATATTTCGGCTATGCGCTTGAAATCTATGGGCTTTGTCGTTTTCTTCTTCTCTTCCATAACCGCTTATTTTAGGAGGTTGGCAATCGTGGCAATCATCGTTCCTACAGAGGCTGAGGTCGTTCCGATACTGAGCCATTCCGTCAGTCCGATGCCGCGACGGCGAGACTTAGTGGGTACTACGATTTGACAGCCAGGCTTTGGCTTGTGTTTCCTGTCGGCCTTCGCTACCATACCGTTCATGTAAATAATAATTGTGCGGCTACGCTTGCCTGTAGAACTGACACCGCCTGCCAGGTCGAGGTAGTAGTCGGCATTCTCACCAGCCTTGTAGCGTACAGTGTTTGGATAGAGTACCTCGCCGTTGATGCTGACTGTACTAGTGAATCTGGGCACTACGATGCGATCGCCCTCGCGCAGATAGGGGTCGTCGTCGCTGCCAGGAGCCGCTAGCGCCTTGTCGAGTTCAATGGCTACGGGGAAGGTGGTCAGCGTCAGCAGTTTCTTCACGTCTATTGAGTCGTTGCCTGAGTTGCGCTGTGCGGTCCTCAGCATCGTCTCCATCAGTTCGCGCTCTTCAGGTGTCATCTGTCTCAGCAACTTAGCTCCCTCGGGATAGGCGCGCTTCGTCAGTCCTCCTGCTTGCTTAATGATCTCGCTCAGTCGCTGGCGACTGCTAGTCAGCGTGTAGTTGCCTCTGAACTGCACCTCGCCCTCCACCGTCACATTTTGCTGCTCGTTGTAGTTCGGACTGCGGCGAATATATACCTCATCGTAGGGCTGCAGTGTGAAGGGTTCCTCGCCCTGCGGGATGGTGAAGTCGGGATTCAGTCTGAAACTATAGGTGAATGCCAGCGTGTCGCCTGCTTCGAGGGCATTGGGCTCTACGATGCGTCGCGACACATCGACCTTTGCCAGCGAGGCGGCATTCGTCAGACCGCCTGCCTGCAGCACGAGGTCTTCGATGGTCTCGTTTGATGCGAACTTATAGATGCCAGGGTAGTTCACCTCTCCGTGGATGGTGATTGTTTGGTCGTTTTTCTCCTCCTCTCTGCTGCCAATGTAGAGCACGTCTTCATTTTGAAGTTCCACGTCGGGAATCTCGCCATCGAGTATGCCGAGCACGTTGATGCTCTTCACCTCGAGCGAGCGGTCTTTTTTCATACGGTGCATCACAGCGTGTTGTGCGATGGCGTTCTCTGTTAGTCCGTCAGCAGCCTCAATCAGCGCCTTAACTGTCGAAATATGTCCGCCCACCTGGTATCTGCCAGGACGGAATACGGCTCCTCTCACCTCTACCATGTTCTGATAGCGGTTCAGTGTCGAGTCCACGCTTACTGAATCCTCGTCCATGAGTTTGAAACTGTTTAGGTCGAACTCACCCACGTTGAATACCGAGTACATCTGTCCCGCCTTGCGGTTTATGCGGATAGCCTTCGTATAAGCGTCGCCAGTAAAGCCGCCCGCATAGCGCAGCAATGTAGCGGCACTCTCCGAGCGCTTCATCTCGTAAAACATTGGGCGTTTGATCTTACCCGTGATGTTTACCAGTGCCTCGTAGGGACCTACGGTTACGATATCGTTGTCCTGAAGCCTCACGTCGCCTGTCAGATGGCCGTTCAGCAGGAAGTCGTACACATCGACGGTCGAGAGTAGTCTGCCGCCGCGATACACTTTGATGTTTCTCAGCGTACCGATGTCGTTGGGGCCGCCAGCCATATAAAGGGCGTTGTAAACGGTCGAGAAGGCCGAAAGGGTATAGGTGCCAGGCACCTTCACCTCTCCGATGACGCTGATGGTGACAGTACGCGTTTGGCCTAATGTCAGTTCAATGCTCGAACTCTGGTATCTCGCGCCCAGCACGCTCTTCAGTTTCGCCTTGGCTTGACTCACGGTCAGTCCGCCCAACTGTATCAGTCCCACGTCCTCTACTGTCACATAGCCATCGGGTGAGATGGTCTCCGTGATGCTCTCCTGCGAGGCGCCCCAGATGTCGATGTTTACCTCATCGCCAGGACCCAGCCTGTAGTTCTGTGGGGTGGCCAGGTTCATCGAACTCTCGAAGGTCAGGTCTTCGTTGTTGAAGATGTCGTGTCCGAATATCTTGCGCTTGTTTTCATCTTTCTTGAAGAAATCGGTGCCGAAGTATTTCAGTGAGTCGGGCATCAGAAAGTCGGCAGCATCGTCAAAGGCTGTAAACTCCTCGTCCTTCTCGTCGAAGGTGTTCTGTTTAGTTTTCTTACGGTTGTCTTTCACGCGGTAGGGCGATACGTTGCGTTTCTCCTTGTCGATGTCCTCCTTCCGCTTCTCGCCGTTGGTCTCGCGCATACGCTTCTTCACCTCCTTCGAGCCGGCAGTGATGTCCATCGCCCCTAACGAGCCGTTTTTCAGTTGTCGTTCGTATTTTTTCTTGAGTCGCTGCAACTGATCCATCGTTACGCCGCGCTTGAAAAGTTGGGTTACGATGTCCTGTCGCGATACGCCCTTGGCGTTCTGCTCAATGACGAAGTCAACCACTTGGTTGTCTGTCATACTGCTCTGTGCCCATCCGGTCATAGAGGTAGCGAGTAGCACTGTTATTATCAACGATGTCAGTCTTCTCATATATGTTTATCGTTTGTTTTGCTTTTATTATTATATAATAACATGCGAACATACCCATTTATTGTATAATTATAAAAAAAAATCTGCCCGATTGTTTGTTAATTGCAGAAATATTTGTATTTTTGCAGCCGATTACGACATCAATGATCTGGGGGTGACTGGATTTGACGGCAAGTCGAGATGGTACGTAAGCATGCGGAGTGAAGACTGTGTTCTCCATAATCAAGCCGGTCGAAAAATTAATTGGCAACAATGAGTATGCTCTCGCTGCTTAATCGAAGTATAGTAGATTACTAGCTTAATTTCCCTGCTAGGCGGGGAAACGAGACGTCGCTCCGAGGATGTTGTTCCGAATCCAAAGATTCAGCGGCGCAGGTTAAATCGGAAATAGTCGTGTCAGGCCTCGATGGCATGATGAAAATTTAGAGGATAAGGTTACAGTTGGTGGCTTGGGTCTTGCTGCAGCACGAAAATGAAGTCCAAGATAAGCATGTAGAAAGCGTATGGTTTCCTTGTGCGGACGAGAGTTCGATTCTCTCCACTTCCACGCATCATCAAATAAGCCGCTGACTATCAGAAAGTCAGCGGCTTATTTTTATCATAATTTCTTTTTACTACTTCATAAACGTCAATGGCGTATCGGCTGTTGTTTGAGAAAGTCGTAGAGTGTCAGTTGGCGCAGGTGGTAATAACTGTTCCAGAAATCCTGCAGGGCTGTGATCTGACTGCGCCGTGCGTCCTGCCAGTATTGTTGTGCCAACGACAGGTCGTTAACGGTGGCCTGACCGCGTATGAAGCGTTGCAGCATGGCGGTGTAAGCATCTTCGGCAATCTGCAGAGAGTGACGGGTGTCGTCAACTATCGACTGTCGCTGATTGACCTCCGCTACCGTTTGTACGATATCCAGTTCGGTATCACGGTGCTGTTCTTGACGCTGGCGGACAGCCGTCTCAACTTTATTCTGTGCTGCAAGCCACGCATTGCGCCGCTTGCCGTGATCACTGATGGGTACGGTCAGATTAACTGTCACCTGATTTTGCATCAATGGCGTGCGATAAGCATGTTCGAAACTCTCAGCTACCTGGTTGAGTCCTATTGATGCATCGATGCTGGCATTCAGGCCTTTTTTGCGTTTGAGTTGTTCTGCATCGCGGCGAGCCTCTAACTCCTTGAGCTCCATCGACAGATAGTTGGGATTGTGCTGTGTTGCCTGGTTGATAGCATCGCCGACGGTCACACTGAGGTGCGGCAAGATGGAGGGGACTATCAGTTCCAGATTCGTCAGTTCGTCCATTCCCAGCCAGACAGCAAGGCTCTTGGCGGCTTTCTGGTGGCTGAGCTGGGCACTCTTCAGTGTAGTAATGGCCAGCGAGCGTTGCAGCGTCAGGATTTCGAGTTCCGCTTTGGAGATTGATGCAATATTGAAGCGTCGCTTGCCGATGGCAAGTATGCTATCGCACGACTGTAGTTGCTCCTGAGCCATGTTGAGCTGTTCCTGTGCCACAGCCAGCGTGAAAAACCGTCTGACGGCCTCTGCGCCTGTCTGCTCCACAGAATAGTTCATCTGCTGTTGGGCAACGTTCAGTCGCATGGGTTCAGTCTGCCTGCTCCAGCGATAGGAATTGTATCCTAACAATTCCTGGCGGTAACCTACTTTGACGGGAGTAGTGGCAAACTGATGTTGGATGTAATCGCCATAGTTGCCCAGATAGGCGAGTCCTGTGGAGGCATAAAAGGATCCGCCCCATCGTTCCATTATCTGTTGAACCTGCAGATTTGCACTTGACAGAAATCGCTTCTGCTCGCGATACTCATCATTGTCAGTATCACTGACATAACGTTGAGTCATGTATTGCTCATATTGCAGCGGTGTGCTGGTGAGGTCAATTTGCGGTTTGCGCCCTGCCATCCATGAGAGCCAGGCATAGTGTGCCTCCTGGAAGACACTGCGGTAGCGGTCGGCAGTGACGCTGCTGTCAGTGGCCAGTTGGAAGGCACGCTCCAGGTCAAGCCTTACCGACTGTTGTGCGTTGACTGTGACTGCTGTACAGAGCAGGGCTAGTATCGCTGTCTTTCTCATGGTTGAACTGTGTTTAGGAGAACAGAGACATGCATGCCGTCGAAGAGCTGGTGTGGCGAGGCCACTTGAGCACGTAGCACGACGGTCCCCTGCTCGTCAACAATGGGATTAACTTCAGTCACTTTGGCATCATAGACAACACGTTCGTTGCCCACAGGCACTATCCGAAGGCTCGTGCCGACGGGAAAGCGGTTGAGGTCGGCCTCCATGACACGGAACTCCACATTCATCTGCTGCGGCGATATAATTCTGCACACGATATCGCCCACCTGTGCCAGCTGCCCAGCATGGGCTGTGACATTAGCCACAATGCCGTCGAAGGGGGCTGTCACATGGGTTATCTTCAACTCGTGACGGGCAGCAGCTAGTTTGCTCTGAGCCAGCAACAAGCCGCTCTTCACCTCGGCAATATGTCGCACGCGCTGTGGCACGTTCTCGATATGTTCAGGATCGTAGCCCTGAGAGATAATGACATCCTGCATCTGCAGATGTGCCTGCTCTATCTCACGCTGATGCTGTTCCACGGCGTTGGTTTGCTTGGTGGCATCCTGCTCAGCCAACAGTTGTCCACAGCGAACGTGGTCACCGTTGTGTACCGTTATCCGTAGCACGGGCAGCGAGGTTTCAAACTTGACATCTGCATAGTGCGTAGCTACTACCTTGCCCATGGTCTGGAAAGAGGAGGGCGACGTACTGTCGGAGGCGTGATGGGAAACCTTTGCCTGACTGATAGTGTCGGATGATATTGGGGTGTCCTGATATTCATTCGGATGGCTCTGCTGTCGGCAGGCTGTCAACAGTAGGATTATCGTTAAGGAAATCCATATTCTTTTCTGCATAGGATATTCGTTAGTTTACTGGGTTCTTATTTAGATCGTACACTATAATTGTCGCAGGCTCATCTCATAGAACAGACCTTTCCTTGCCATGAGTTCCTCAAATGTGCCCTCTTCGGCTATCTTGCCCTTGTCGAGGACAATGATGCGGTCACAATGTCGGATGGTGCTCAGACGGTGGGCGATGACCAGACGGGTGCAATGCAGGCGATCGAGATTGTCGCTTACCTGCTTCTGGCTGATGTTGTCGAGCGCGGAGGTCGCCTCGTCGAAGAAGAGAATGCTGGGTCGGCCTATCAGGGCACGGGCTATGAGCAGACGCTGTTTCTGACCGCCTGAGAATCCTCCACCGTCCTCAGTGATGACGGTGTGAAGTCCCATTGGCAACGCCTTGACTTCGTCATACATGCAGGCCATGCGTAGCGCCTCCCAGGCATCGTCGTGTGTAGCCCAGGGGGCAGTGATGGTGATGTTGTGGAAGATGTCACCTGTAAAGAGTCTCCCGTTCTGCAGACAGGAGCCTATGCGTCGGCGCAGTTCGCTCTTGTCTGCCTTGGCAAGGTCGTAGTGGTCGTAGGATATATTGCCACGCAAGGGTGTCTCAAATCCCAGTAGCAAGCGCAGCAGGGTGGATTTCCCACATCCCGACGCACCCGCAATGCCTACATATTCTCCATCCTTGATGTTGAGTGACAGGTCATCGATGACCAGTGGCATGTCCTCCTGATAGCGGAACGACAGGTGACTGATCTTGATGCTGCCTGAAAGGCTGCTTATCGCTGCCGATGGTCCCGATATCTCTGTCTCGGTTTCGGCAATAGCCATGATACTGTCAAGTTGTGGTCCTATTTTAGCCATCTCAGGTATCTGGCGGATTATCTCGGATAGTGCGGCTGTCAGCATGCCGAAGGCAGAGGTGAAGGCGATGAAATTGCTGGTCTCGATGGAGAAGCGGCGGGTAAAAAAGTATATGACAAGAAGGTTGACCACGCTCATCAGAGCTAGTAGAGAAGGGAAGAGGCGCAGGAGGAACCGAGGGTTATAGATGATGTGGGTGGTATTGGTGTAGCGGTTGAGCCACTGGGTGTATGCCCGCGTCTCGGAGCCAGTGAGTTTGATCTTCTGAATACCGGCAAATAGGTTGCACTCCATGCCGTTGAGGGTATCGTTCTTGCTGATAAACTGTTGGTTGAGGCGGACAACAGTGCGGAAGTAAAGCACAACCATCAGTGCCTGGAGTACATACAGCACGGCTGCTGGTGCCAGGAGCCGCCCACCGTAGATGCCAACTTGGATGAAATAGACGATGGATAGTGCTCCGCCTAGCAGTGCACCTACAACCGACTCGTTGACCTGCTGACACAGTTGTGTGAGGTTGTTCATCTTGGAGGTCAGTTCGCCGCTGCTATGACTATGGAAGAATCTGGCCGGCAGGAGAAACAGTCGTGCCATGACGGCATTGTGCAGGTTCATCTCCAGTATATTTTCCACCCTGAGAATGTAGAGATTGCGAATAAAAGAGAACAATAAGACAGCCACTGCTGCACCAGTCATCAGTCCGGCTATCGGGGCCAGGGCAGCGGGATTGCCAGCGGGTATCACGGTGTCGAAAACAAACTTGTTGGCCATTGGGACGATCATGCCTAAAAGCACCACCACTAAGGCGGCAAGACACATGTAAATCAAACTGTGGTTGTTGGCAGAAGCCAGAATGAAGGCAACAACCTCGCGCTTGGTCAGTCTATGCAGTGGGAGCGACTTGGTGAAAGCATACGCTTCTGGCTCAAGGTCGTACTCCATCCGCTGTCGCGTCACTTTCTGCCTGATGCCCTCAGCATTAATATAGTAGTAACTGCGACCAGTCCATTTGGGTAGTAGTGCTACCAGATGGCCACTCTGTGTACGACCCAGCAGCGGACCGCTGGTCTCCTTCCACCATCCGTCATTGAGCTGCACCATCCGTTTCATGATACCATGAGTATGAAGGATGTTGGAGAACTGCTGCTCAAGGGGCACTATGTCGTCATTTTCCAGTTCGTAGTCGAAGATCTGCAGTGCTCTGAGCACCTGACGGACCGACAGATGATCTGTCTGTGGGATGGGGTCGCTATAATGCAAGCCCATGCGGGCTGCTCCCTCTATTATCTCGTGCGAGAGTGAAGAACTGTCGTATTTCCTGCGTTTATCTATCTGACTGGAAAAAATACTCATAGGGTTTTCTCCTTATGTTTTAATTGTTTTCCATTAATTCACGATATCTACCGTCTTGGTGCATCAGTTCGTCATGAGTGCCGCGCTGAACGACGCGACCGTCCTCCATAACGATGATCTGGTTGCAATCGCGGATGGTGGACAGACGGTGAGCCACGACAATCTGGGTGATGCCCATCTCACGTATGCGTCTCATCACGTGGTCCTCTGTTGTGGGATCCAAGGCCGATGTGGCCTCGTCCATGATCAAGATCATCGGCTCGCGGGCCAGAGCCGTAGCAATCTCGATGCGCTGACACTGACCGCCGCTGAAGTTTTGTCCCCCCCTGACCACCTTGGTGGCATAGCCCTCAGGGCGCTTCACGATGTCGTTGTGTAACTGTGCATCACCGCATGCGAGATGAATCGCAAAATCCTCAATACTCTGGTCCCACATGCGGATATTTTGCTCCAGCGTATCGTCGAAGAGCGTGATGTCCTGGCTGACGACGGCAACAGAGGCGGTAAGCTCATCGTTGGAAATGCTTTCAATAGGACGACCGTCAAACAGAATCTTGCCGCTCCAAGGCTTGTAAAGACCGGAGATTAGCTTTGCCAACGTCGATTTTCCACAACCGCTGCTGCCCACAAAGGCTACTGACTCGCCAGCCTTGAGATGCAGATTGAAATGCTCGATGAGTGGAGGTTTCATAGGGTTGTATCCGAAGGTGACATCACGCAATTCCAGTTCACCCAGCAGTTTTCCTGCTTCCGAAATCTGCCCTTCGACATAACGGTCTTCAGGATATTTCATCACATCCTCTACACGTTCCATTTGGGAGCGCATCTCTACCAGTTGCTGCCCCGCATGCACCATTTGTTCAACGGGAGCAATAAAGGATGCCATAAATCCCTGAAAGGCCATGAGCATACCAACGGAGAGGTCGCCTTGCAATATATACCAAGCACCTACCAGCAACACAGTCGTCGACAGCAGGCTCTGCGTCAGCGAAGGCAAAAGGTTCATCTCGCTTTGCTGGATATGCATCTCACGTTCCTTATTGAACTTGCGTGCCCATAGGCCACTCCAGTATTGGAAGAACCCTTCCTCGGCTCCAGCGGCCTTGATGCTCTCAATGTTCTCCAGGCAGCTGACCGTAGCTGAGTAATATTTGCCTTCACTCTGCTGAGTACTCCTGACCATGTCGAGGCGGCGACGGGAATAGTAGCGCACGACGCTCAGGTTTACAATAGCAGCAATGACTCCGATTAGCGTTAGGGTGTAATTGTATGACAGCATTAATGTGAGATACAGCACCAGGAGCATCACGTTGATGATCTGGGGCGCAATCACTTCAACAAGTGAATGGGTAATCGTCTCGTTGAGTCGCTGGCGTTGCTGCAGGTCGCCTATATAGCGCATGGCAAAGAAACTCATCGGCAGCCGCATCAGGTGGCGCAGGAAGTAGGTGTTGCCGCGTAGTGCCAATTGTCCGGCAATGCGCTTGGCATAGCGCTGCTGCCAGAGCACCACCACAAAATTGAAGATTGCCAACATAGCCATTAGGCAGAAGAATACCTTGGCCCAGTGCGCATTACGTCCAGACAGGATCTCATCAAAGAAAACCCTCGTAAACAATGGCACTGCCATCGACACAAATGCCAGCAGCAGTGCAAATATAAACGTCAGCCAGAATGCATCATAGGCGCCAGACATATTACGCCTGATATACGAAAAAATGCTGGTTTGGTGGCCTGAAGGCTCGAAACGGTCTGTCACTTCAAAGGTCATGACAACTCCCGTAAACGAGCGGCGGAATTCATCCATAGGCACTTCAACCGGTCCGAGGCCGGGATCGTTGAGACAGGCTTTACCCTTCTTCATGCCCTTGAAGACTACAAAATGCTCAAAGTTCCAGTGGATGATAGCGGGTTCCATACCTGCTAGTCCCTCTGCACTTACCTGATAGGCACTTGGCTCCAAACCATAGTTCTTGGCTGCTATCAGGATGTTCTTCATCGAACTGCCGTCGCGGCTTACGCAGCAAGCCTCGCGCACCTGCTCCAGAGGAAGCCACTTGCCATAGTACGCAAGTATCATCGAGAGCGAGGCTGCGCCACACTCCACGGCTTCCATCTGCATCACCATAGGCACCTTCTTCATACGCACTACTTTCCTTCCAACGTTTCCAACATGTTCTCTATGCGTCCTGTCAGAACCTCCCATACGTATTTCTGACTCCAGATAATCTGTACGTTGCAGGGCATGCCCGTGGTGACTGCCATGCCCTGGCTCTTCTTGCGGCTCCATATTAATCCGTCAGTGCCCCGGTCGAGCACGATGCGTACCTCATAGACTGGCATATTATCGGGAATGATGGCTGCCAAATCAGCCAACTTCAGGCGCAAGGCGACAGCCTGGCGGTCTGTCGGATAGCGCTCGATGCCCGTTACCGTACCTACGGCATAACCCCATTTCTCACGCTCCAAGTCTGAAGGCGTCACCTGCACCTTGGCACCAATCTTAACCTTGCGGAGATGGGAAAACGGCACGTATGCCAAGACTTCACGATCGTGGAACTGGAGTTCCTGAGGCAGAATCCAAGCTATTGGCTCACGCGCCTCAAACTTGCTCTCTGCAGGTTTTGACGTCAGCACGACACCGCTTTCTGGCGATGTCAGTGTGGTGGTGGCCAACTGCGAACGGATACTAACAATCGGGGCACCTGCTGACACCTTCTGGCCATTGGTAGCCACGACGTGGTGTACTATCCCTCCGAAAGGAACGGAAATTGATCTGGCCTCTGCAAACGGGAACACAACTGCTGTGGCATTGACCGTGTAGTTGAGTTTACCAAAGATGCACCAGAAGAGTGCTACACCACAAATCACCAGTAGCGACGTGAGTACTAGCCACAAGGCTGGAGACGCTACTCGTGGCATCTCCTTGAGTTCGCTCTTGTCGTCAAGTGCCTCTAATGCCTCTGTATTGAATAGCTCTGACATATCTTCTTTTTGGTTGCAAAGATACAGTTTTTTTAGGAATCTCCGAAATATTAACGAAAAAAACTTGATGCCAACCCAGATAGGAGTGTCATAATGCCCTCTATGATTATAATTTTGTCGTCATAAAAATGCAAACAAAGGTTAATACTCGCGACTAGTATCGAGGGCAAGGAAGAGGCGTTTGATCAGTTCCGAGGAGTCATAGCGTGCCTGATAGTATGCACCGTATTTCTCGGGGACGGTCTTGCCGGAATAGATGGTGGTGGGTGCTCCGCCTGAAAGGGGGCGCGACTTGACGAGTACCTCGGCAATCTTGCCGTCGAGGAAGTAGAAACGCAGTTCGCAGGTGTGATCAGCATCGGGGGCTAAATCGGGCGTGGTGGCGAAAATAAATTGTATCTGCTGCTTGTCGTCGTAGAGGTATTCCTCATAGAATTCGCGGGCAGCGAAATTGTATTTCTTCGTTGCAAACTCGAGTGCGAGAGAAGGGTAGATCTGATCATCGGACGATAATATCTCGCGATAATACATCGAGATGTCTTCCTGATGATAGCCCGTGCCGGGTAGGTTCTGCGTGATGTGAGTGGTGAAGCATTGGGGCACGGGGTAGATGTCGCCGCCCGCAGCGACTGCCTGAATATCGTCGACATACGTCTTGGCATCGACATAGTGCTGTCGGATGGCCTTCTTGAAGTCTTGCGCGCCAGCGGGTTCTGAGAGAATACTCAGTGCGAGCGCGAAAATGGCGGAGATAAGGATTTGTCTGTTCATAAATAAGCGGTATTTGCGATAACTTTGGTGCAAATATACGCTTTTTTTGTAATACTTTTACTCGTTAAGTGCAAAAATTTAGAAAGTATTCGTGGAAACGAGTGTCGGCATCGAGTTCGGGATGGAAGGATGTGGCGAGTTGACGTCCCTGACGGGCTGCTACGATGTGGCCGTCGATGGTGGCTATGGGCTGACAATCGGAGGCTAGTATGCGTTCAATGTAGGGTGCGCGGATAAATGTCATGGGTATCTGGGAGCCGACACCCTCGACGCTGCCAGAGGTGTGGAAACTGCCAAGCTGACGGCCATAGGCATTGCGGCGCACCTGGATGTGCATCGTTGACAGACGGCTGTGCGAGAGCAGGATCATGCCAGCGCAGGTGCCGAAGACGGGTAAGCCGTCGAGGATGGCATCGCGCACAGGATCGAGAAGTCCTAATTGGGCGAGAAGGCGCATTTGCACCGTGCTCTCGCCACCAGGCAGGATTAGACCGTCTTTTGGCTGCTGCCAGTCGCGCAGTTGGCGCACCTCGAAGGTCTCGGCTCCGAGGCGCTGCAGCATCTGCTCGTGTTCGATGAATGCCCCCTGAAGGGCTAAGACTGCGATTTTCATGTTCTGATTCTATTTTCCGCGTTCGGCCATGAGGATTTGAATTTCATGTTCGTTGATACCTACCATCGCCTCACCGAGGTCGGCAGAGAGTTCTGCCAGGAGTTTGGCATCCTGATAGTTAGTGACAGCCTGCACGATGGCTGCTGCGCGTTTGGCAGGATTACCACTCTTGAAGATGCCGCTCCCCACGAAAACGCCCTCGGCTCCGAGTTGCATCATCAGGGCGGCATCGGCAGGGGTGGCGACACCGCCAGCGGCGAAGTTGACGACGGGCAACTTGCCGTTCTCATGCACGAACTTCACTAGTTCGTATGGAGCCTGCAACTGCTTGGCTGCCTCGAAGATCTCATCGTTGCTCATGCTGACGAGACGGCGTATCTCGCTCTGCATCAGTCGCATGTGGCTGACGGCTTGTACGACGTCGCCTGTGCCGGGCTCGCCCTTGGTGCGGATCATCGTGGCGCCTTCAGCGATGCGGCGCAGAGCCTCGCCCAGATTCTTGGCTCCGCAGACGAAGGGCACGTCGAACTTGGTCTTGTCGATATGGTAGATGTTGTCTGCGGGTGAGAGAACCTCGCTCTCGTCGATATAATCGATCTCAATGGCCTGCAGTATCTGGGCTTCGGCGATGTGGCCGATGCGGCACTTGGCCATCACAGGAATGGTAACGGCCTCCTGGATGCCGCGTATCATCTTGGGATCGCTCATGCGCGAGACACCTCCTGCAGCACGTATATCTGCAGGGATGCGCTCGAGGGCCATCACAGCGCAGGCACCTGCAGCCTCGGCGATACGTGCCTGTTCTGGGGTTGTTACGTCCATAATCACACCGCCCTTCAGCATCTGGGCTAACTGGCGGTTCAGTTCTTGTCTGTTGGTTTCCATTTTTGTCTTTTCTTTTATGGTTGATGTTTTTTCGGCTGCAAAGGAAAGACTTTTTGTGGAGAATAGGAAACGAGGTTCGCGTTATGGTAAACGAAAACTCATTTTTGGTAAATGCGGCGCACGTCGCTGGGGGTACGGCCTGATTGTTTCTTGTAATAGCGCGACAGATGGGCTTGCGAGGAGAAACCAAAGGAGAGGGCTATTTCCTTGAGAGGCTTGGATGTGGATGTGAGTTGTGAACTGATGGCCTCAGTGATGCGCTCGTCAATCATCGATTTGGGCGAGCGTTGGGCGACACTGCGGGTGACCTGACCCAGATAGCGGGCACTCACGCCCAATTGCTCAGCATAGAATGCCACATCGCTGTATCGTTGGTAAAAGCGGTCGATGGCTGCCAAAAAGAGGTTGTAGAGTTCGCCACTGCGGCTGTTGTCGTCGGTAAAGCCTTTGGGCTTCATACTGACGTAACTGCGGGCGTGGAGCATGGCCTCGTTGACGCTCTCTCCACAACTGAGGTAATAGGCGAGAGCAGCGCCGAGCTGGTTGGCATGACCGTGCTGGCGGGCGCCAGGAGGCAGGTCGGTGGGCTCAAGCACGACAGTGCAGAGGGGAAAGAGCTGCTGGCGGATGGTCTGATAGACCTGAGGCTCTACGAGCAAGTCGCCGCGTACGGAGTGGAGCACAGGGGCATAGACGATATAACGGGGGCGGTACTTGCGCATGAGCTCTGCCACGATGCTGACCACATCGGTGCGGCGCAGTAGTCCGATTTTTACCACCTGCGGCTGAAGGTCGTTGAGGATGGCCTCGATCTGCGAGCGGACAGTCGTTGCAGGCAGATCGTAAAACTCCTGGATACCGAGTGTGTTCTGTACGGTAATCGAGGTAACGGCCGAGGTGACCATGCCTCCCAGTTCGGTGATGCAGCGGATATCGGCCTGGAGTCCTGAGCCGCCAGAACCGTCGGAACCCGTCACGGTTAATATGGTGTGTGCCATGTTCATCTAGTTTACGGCTGCAAATATAAGCATTTCTTTCGAAAGTATCAGCGCTGATGGCCGTTTTTTTTCAAAAAAAAGGGCCCGATACTATCACAGTGTCGGACCCCACGCAAACTTCAAACAACCAAGAATGGTTATCGAATGAACAGCAATTCACGATATTTTGGCAGTGGCCAGAGCGAGTCGTCGACGATGAGCTCCAGTTTGTCAATCTGATAGCGGATTTCGTCGAACTTCGGCTCTACCTGATCGTGGTAGGCAATCGCTTTCATGTGCTCATCGTCGATCTTGTTGGCGAGTTTACGGGCATTAACGAGCTCCTCGACTCCCTTCTCGATGGCACTTGTGCGCTCGGCAATCTCCTCTATGATCTTGAGATTGCGGGCATTCAGTTTGTCGGCCTTATCGACGGGGAATGCGCCAGAGACGCTCTCCACATTCTTCAGCAACTGACTCTGATAACGGGTGGCCACGGGGATGATATGGTTCATAGAGAGGTCGCCTAGCACGCGTGCCTCAATCTGGATCTTCTTGGTATAAGTCTCCCATTTCACTTCGTTGCGAGCCTCGAGTTCCTTCTTTGTCATAACGCCCAGGCTTTCGAACATGTCGATGCTCTCCTTATCGAGATAGCGCTCAAAGATCTTGGGACACGACTTCTCGACATCGAGTCCGCGCTTCTCTGCCTCGACAACCCACTCGTCGCTGTAGCCGTTACCGTCGAAACGGATGGGCTTGCAGGTTTTGATATCCTCGCGCAGCACGTCGATGATAGCGTGGAAGATGGGGTTGTGCTCTGTGCCCTCGAACTTCTTGGCAGTTTCAGTCACACGGGCATCGACGCGCTTCTTGAAGTTGACGAGTGCTTCAGCAACCGCACTATTGAGGGCAATCATCGCGCTGGCGCAGTTGGCCTCAGAGCCGACGGCACGGAACTCGAAACGGTTGCCTGTGAAGGCGAAGGGTGACGTGCGGTTACGATCTGTGTTGTCGATGAGCAACTCAGGTATCTCGGGGATGTCCATCTTCATGCCCTGCTTGCCTGCGAAGGAGAGAATATCTTCCTTATCAGCCTTCTCGATGTGGTCGAGAAGTTCGCTGACTTGCTTGCCGAGGAATGAGGAAACGATGGCGGGAGGTGCCTCGTTGGCGCCTAGACGGTGAGCATTGGTGGCACTCATGATTGAGGCCTTGAGTAGTCCGTTGTGTTTATAGACACCCATCAGCGTCTCAACGATGAAGGTGGCGAAGCGGAGGTTCTGCTCAGCCGTCTTGCCTGGTGCGTGGAGCAGCACTCCGTTATCGGTAGAGAGACTCCAGTTATTGTGCTTACCAGAGCCGTTGATACCGTCGAAGGGCTTCTCGTGGAGTAGTACGCGGAATCCGTGCTTGCGAGCCACGCGCTTCATGACAGACATGAGCAGCATGTTGTGATCGACGGCGAGGTTGGTTTCCTCGAAGATAGGAGCGAGTTCAAACTGGTTGGGAGCCACCTCGTTGTGGCGCGTCTTGCAAGGAATGCCCAGTTCGAGAGCCTCGATTTCAAGTTCGCGCATGAAGGCTGCGACACGCTCAGGGATAGAGCCAAAATAATGGTCGTCCATCTGCTGGTTCTTTGCAGAGTCGTGACCCATAAGTGTGCGGCCAGTGAGTAGCAGGTCGGGGCGAGCGGCATAGAGTCCCTCATCGACGAGGAAATACTCCTGTTCCCATCCGAGGTTAGAGGTAACCTTTTTTACTGAGGGGTCGAAGTAATGACATACCTCTGTGGCTGCCACATTGACGGCGTGAAGCGCGCGCAACAGCGGTGCCTTGTAGTCGAGCGCTTCACCGCTGTAAGAGATGAATACGGTGGGGATGCAGAGTGTGTCGTCGATGATAAAGACGGGTGATGTGGGATCCCAGGCCGAGTAACCGCGAGCCTCGAAAGTTGAGCGGATACCGCCTGAGGGGAACGATGAGGCGTCGGGTTCCTGTTGTACGAGCAGTTTGCCAGTGAACTCCTCGACCATTCCGCCCTTGAAGTCGTGCTCGATGAACGAGTCGTGCTTCTCGGCTGTTCCTTCTGTCAACGGCTGGAACCAGTGCGTATAATGGGTCACGCCCTCCTCGACGGCCCATTGCTTCATGCCCTCTGCCACAGCGTCAGCTATCTGACGGTCAAGACGGGCACCATTGTCCATCACGTCGATGAGTTTCTCATAGACACTCTTGGGCAGATACTTATACATCTTTTCACGGTTGAAGACCTTCTTACCAAAATACTTTGAAGGTCGTTCACTGGGTGCTTTTACGTCGAGCGGCTTCTTCTTGAATGCCTCGCCGACAACCTGAAATCTTAATGCTTCCATAATTGTGTTTGTTTAATGTGATTGAGTCCAGTTTTCTATTCTCGTTAATGCCTCTACAGTCTTCTCGCGACTGCCGAAGGCGGTAAAGCGTACATAACCCTCGCCTGAAGGGCCGAAGCCGACACCAGGGGTGCAGACGACGTTGGCGCCATAGAGCAGTTCTTCGAAGAACTGCCAGGAGGTGGTGGCATCGGGGGTGCGCATCCAGATGTAAGGGGCATTCTCACCGCCGTAGACCTCGTAGCCCAGTCGGCGCAGAGTTTCTAGCATCAGGCGCGCATTTTCCATGTAGTAGTCGATGGTGGCCTTGATCTGTTGCTTGCCCTCAGGCGTGTAGATGGCCTCTGCGGCGCGCTGGGAGATGTAACTTGTGCCATTGAACTTTGTGGTCTGGCGGCGCAGCCACAACTGATTCAGCGGGATGCGCTCACCTTCGAAGGTGGCCACGCTGACATCCTTGGGAACGATGGTGTATCCGCAGCGCACACCTGTGAAGCCTGCCGTCTTGGAGAACGAGTGGAACTCGACGGCACACTTGCGGGCTCCGCGTATCTCGTAGATGCTGTGAGGAATCTCCGGGTCACGGATATAGGCCTGATAGGCAGCATCGTAGAGGATGAGGGCATCGTTTTTCAGTGCGTAGTTCACCCACTTCCTCAGTTCGGGCTTGGTGATGACGGCACCTGTGGGGTTGTTGGGATAACACAAGTAGATGACATCGACAGGGCGACCTGTAGGCAGCGATGGCACGAAACCGTTCTCAGCCGTTGTGGGCATATAGCGCACATTGGTCCAGCGCCCTTCGCGATAAGTGCCGCAACGGCCTATCATCACGTTGGAGTCGATATATACGGGGTAGATAGGATCAGTAACGCCTATGAAGTTATCCCAATGGAGTAGTTCCTGAAAGTTGCCTGTATCCGACTTGGCACCGTCGTTAATGAACACCTCGTCGATGTCGAGGTGGATGCCACGCGGACGGAAATCGTTCTTGAGAATGGCCTCACGCAGGAACGTATAGCCCTGTTCAGGTCCGTATCCGCGGAATCCTTCAGCAGTAGCCATCTCATCGACAGCCTTGTGCATCGCCTCGATGACAGCAGGACAAAGGGGCTGGGTGACGTCACCGATACCTAGGGATATCACGTCGGCCTTGGGATGCATCACCTTGAAGGCATTCACCTTCTTGGCGATATCGGCAAACAGGTAGTTGTTCTGTAAGTTGAGGAAATGGATGTTTACTAATGCCATATTTTTTATTGACTATTGAACATTATGGTTCTATTTCTCCGTCGAAGACGAAGGCCGCAGGCCCCGTCATATAGACATGATTATCGCTCTCGCGCCACTCGATGGTCAGGGTGCCGCCATCCATCACGATCTGTGAGGTGCGCTCTGAGCGCCCTGTGAGTACAGCAGCGACGGCTGTGGCGCAGGCACCTGTTCCACAGGCCTGGGTGATGCCCGAGCCGCGCTCCCAGACACGGGTGCGGATGGTGCCGTCAGATTCTATGCGAGCGAACTCGATGTTGCAGCGTTGCGGGAAGGCAGGATGATGCTCGAGAGCGGATCCTTTCTCGCCGACCTGATCAACATCATCAATGAAGATGACATAGTGGGGGTTGCCCATCGAGACGAAGGTGCCCACATCAGAAATGCGCGAGGCCACATATTGCGACTCATTGTCGAGGACAGGTTCGAGCATATCGACTGTTACACTGACGACGATACCGTCTTCAACTTGCAGCATGAGTGTCTTGATGCCTGAGAGCGTGAGCAGACGGATTTCAGTCTTTGTGGTGAGTCCGCGCTCGTAGAGGTACTTCCCCACACACCGCGATGCGTTGCCACACATCATAGCCTCAGAGCCGTCGGCATTGAAGATGCGCATGGAGTAATCTGCCTCGGGTACGGGCGACTTGTCGATCAGCACGAGTCCATCGGAACCGATACCCTTATGACGGTCGCTCCAGCGGATGGCAGTCTCAGTGGGGTTGGGCACAGCGTGAGCCATCGTACATACGTAGATGTAGTCGTTGCCGGCTCCGTGCATCTTGGTGAAGGGAATCTTGCTCATAGAGGTAAGTGGTCAGAGTTGAGAGATGACTGTTGAGAGGTATGCATCAACTTTTTGGGCTGTCTGACGGCCACTAGCCATCGCACGTACCACGAGGGATGCTCCGTTGGCACTGTCGCCACAGACGAAGACGTTGGCAGGATACTCGGGATGCTCTGGCTTAAGGAAGCCCATGGCGAGAAGCACGAGTTCGGCTTTGATGATCTCGGGCTTACCTTTTTCAACCATGATGGGGCGTCCGCCTTCAGGATTAGGCTTCCAATCTATTTCCTGCACCTTGACACCAGTCAGACGGCCATTCTCGCCCATGAACTCGAGTGTGTTGATGTTCCAGCGACGGGTGCAGCCTTCCTCGTGACTCGAGGTAGTCTTGAGGGTGCGTGGCCAGTTGGGCCAAGGGCTCTGCGGATCTTCGGGACCTTCTACGGGCTTGGGCATAATCTCAATTTGAGTGACGCTCTTACATCCCTGACGATGGGCGGTGCCGATGCAGTCGGAACCAGTATCGCCTCCACCAATCACCAGCACATCCTTTCCCTTGGCGCTGATGCGTTCCTCTTTTGTAAACTCCATGCCTGCTAGCACGCGGTTCTGTTGCGAGAGCAGTTCGAGGGCGAAGTGTACACCCTTCAGTTCGCGGCCTGGGGCTTTGAGATCGCGGGCAGTCGGTGTACCTGTGGCGATGACGACTGCGTCGAAATCAGAGGTGAGGGGTGAGAGGTGAGAGGCGAGCGAGATGTCTTGTCCATACTTGAATTCGATGCCTTCCTGCTCGAGCAGGGCGATGCGACGATTGATGACGGCCTTGTTGAGCTTGAAGTTGGGAATGCCGTAGCGCAGCAGTCCGCCAGCAGCCTCGTTTTTCTCGAAGACTGTCACGCTGTAACCCATCAGGTTCAGATTGTTTGCAGCAGCAAGTCCAGCAGGGCCAGCCCCTATCACAGCCACCTTCTTACCGTTACGTTTGATATTGGTATGAGGTGTGATATAACCCTCTTGGAAGGCCATTTCAATAATGGCGCACTCATCCTCGCGGTTCGTGGTAGGCTCGTGGTTAAAGCGGTTCAGCACGCAGGCCTTCTCACAGAGTGCTGGACAGATGCGCCCTGTGAACTCAGGGAAAGGGTTGGTGGTGCTGAGCAGGCGATAAGCCAGTTCCCAGTCGCCCTTATATAGTGCGTCGTTCCATTCTGGTGCCTTATTGCCCAGCGGACAAGCCCAGTGGCAGAAGGGCACACCGCAGTCCATGCAGCGACTTGCCTGCAATTTGCGCTCGCGGGTACTAAGCGTCTGCTCCACCTCGCCGAAGTCGTGGATTCTATCGTGAATGGGGCGGTAACCTGCCTCCTGTCGATGTATCTCTAAAAATGCTTTTGGATTTCCCATTTTTCTAATTTTTACATTTTTGCATTATTTCTTTTTTACATTGTCCCCTAATAGTCGCGCTGAATGTCGGCAATCTTTTCGTGGAGGCGCGCCATCTTCTCTTCTTCGAGTACACGTTTGTATTCGATAGGTACCACCTGGATGAAGTCCTCGATGTAACGATGCCAGTCGTCGAGCATACGACCTGCGAGGGCGCTACCTGTATGCAGATAGTGCTGACGGATCAGTTCGAGAAGTTCCTTGCGAGAGACGCTGTCTTCTACGAGTGAAAGTTCTACCATATCCATATTGCAGAAATAGTCGAAGGTGTGGTCAGGATCGTACACATAAGCGACACCACCACTCATGCCGGCAGCAAAGTTTCGACCAATCTTGCCAAGTACCACCACACGGCCACCAGTCATATACTCGCAGCAGTGATCGCCTGCTCCCTCGATGACAGCGATAGCTCCTGAGTTGCGCACGCCGAAGCGTTCACCCACCTTACCATTGATGTAGAGTTCACCACTAGTGGCGCCATAGAGGCCCGTGTTGCCAGCAATGATATTCTCTTCGGCTTTGTAGTTGTCGCTTCTGCGGGCTGGCGGCAGAATAGAGATGCGACCACCAGAGAGTCCCTTGCCGAAATAGTCGTTGGCCTCACCTTCCAGACGGATATCCAGACCTTTCACAGCGAAAGCTCCGAAACTCTGACCTGCTGATCCTTTGAACTTAATCTTAATGGTAGCGTCGGGCAGTCCTTCTTCGCCGTATTTCTTGGCGATAGCGCCACTGAGCATCGTGCCCACAGCGCGATCAGTGTTCTTGATGGCATAGTCGAGTGTTACTTCCTCAGCACTGTCAATCGCCTTCTGGGCAGCACGGATGATCTCCTCATCCTTCACACCGCTCACCTTGGTATAGGCACCACGATCCCAATAGAGGGCTTTTTCACTCTCAGGCTTGTGCAGCAAGCGACCAAAGTCGATAGTCTTCTGCTTCGCTGTGGCTTTGTCTGTGTTCACCTCTATCAGTTCTGTGTGGCCGATAATCTCCTTCAGACTGTGCACCCCGATTTCAGATAGATATTCGCGCACTTGCTGAGCCAGGAATGTGAAGTAGTTTACCACATATTCTGCCCGTCCTTGGAAATGCTTGCGCAGTTCCGGATTCTGGGTGGCTACACCCATCGGACAGGTGTTGGTATTACATTTGCGCATCATCACGCAACCCAGAACAATCAGAGGCAACGTTCCAAACGAGAACTCGTCGGCACCCAGCATCGCCATGATGATGACGTCCTTGGCCGTCTTCAATTGTCCGTCTGTCTGCAGGCGTACCTGATTTCTCAGACCGTTCATCACCAGCGTCTGCTGAGTCTCTGCTAGACCAATCTCTGGTGAGATACCTGCAAAGCGCATGCTCGAGGCAGGTGATGCACCAGTACCACCTTCAGCACCGCTGATGACGATAAGGTCGGCCTTAGCCTTCGCCACACCAGCGGCAATGGTTCCTACGCCACTCTCAGCTACCAGTTTCACGCTGACGGCTGCCGTCGGATTGATGTTCTTCAAGTCGAAGATCAGTTGTGCTAAGTCCTCAATGCTGTAGATATCGTGATGAGGTGGGGGAGAGATGAGCGAGATGCCTGGGATTGCGTTGCGCGTCTTGGCAATAATCTCGTTGACCTTAAAACCAGGCAGTTGTCCACCCTCACCAGGTTTGCACCCTGAGCCACTTTAATCTGTATCTCTTCGGCATTGACCAGATATTCTGCTGTTACACCAAAACGACCTGATGCGATTTGCTTGGTCTTACTACTCAGACTGACGCCATCCACCTCTGAATGATAGCGGGCGTTATCCTCGCCACCTTCGCCCGTATTGCTCCGGGCGCCCAGTTTGTTCATGGCCAGCGCCAGTGCCTCGTGAGCCTCGATACTGAGGGCGCCAAAACTCATGGCACCTGTCACGAAGTGTCTGACGATGCTCTCTACCGGCTCAACCTCGTCGATGGGCGTAGGCTTGGCAGCGCGCTTGAAACTGAAGAAATCGCGGATAAAGATGGGCGATTTCTTGTCATCGACCAGCGTTTCCCATTCCTTGAACTTCTTATACGAGCCTAGACGAGTGGCTAACTGCAGGCTGGCGATAGTTTCTGGGTTCCAGGCATGCTCAATGCCGTCTTTGCGCCAGGCAAACAGTCCATTGTTTTTGAGTGGTGAGTGATCAGAGGTGAGCGGTAAGTGGTACGCTTCATGGTGTAAAGCGATGGCGTCGCGGGCAATCTCTTTCAGGCCGATGCCGCCAATAGTGCTTACCTCCGTGCCGAAATAGCGGCGCAGCAGATCCTCACTCAGTCCGATGCTCTCAAAAATCTTCGCACCACGATAACTGCGGATGGTCGAGATACCCATCTTACTCATAATCTTCTTCAGACCTTTGTCAACGGCCTTGATGTAGTGAGCCTCTGCTGTCGCATACTCCTCTTGAATCTTTCCACGCTTCACCAGATCGTCAAGGATGGCGAAGGTCATATAGGGGCATAGGGCGGATGCACCATAGCCCAACAGCAGGGCAGCATGCATCGTCTCACGGATCTCACCGCTTTCCACGATCAGGGCTGTCTGTACGCGCTTACCTACACTAATCAGATAGTGGTGAACAGCCGATACAGCCAGCAACGATGGAATAGCAGCGTGGTTCTCGTCGATGTCGCGATCGCTGAGGATGATGTAGTTCACACCCTCATCCACACTGGCTTCTGCCTCCTTGCAGAGCTCGTCGAGTGCCTGGCGCAGGCGATTCTCGCCTGTCTCATCGTTTAATTGGCCGTGTCGCTCCTCGCCCTTCTCGATATCGAAGACGATAGACAGTTTCCTGGTGTTGAATCCTTTATAGCGGATGTTGCATAATATATCAAGTTGCGTGTTGGTCAAGACGGGCTGTGGCAGACGAACCATCTTACAGTTCGAGGCGTCGGGCGTCAGGATATTGGTACCTACGGCGCCGATATATTCTGTAAGACTCATCACCAGTTCCTCACGAATGGGGTCGATGGCGGGGTTGGTGACCTGCGCAAACTGCTGACGGAAATAGTTGAAGAATATCTGCGGACGATCACTGATAACAGCCAGCGGTGTGTCGTTGCCCATCGCAGCCACAGGCTCCTGTCCTGCTGTAGCCATCGGGATGATGGTCTTGTCGATATCCTCTTGTCCGTATCCGAACTCCATCAGTCTGCGCTCCAGATCGCTGACGCTGTTGTCAACCTTTCGTCCGCTCTTGAGTTTCTCCAACTGCACACGGTTCTCATTGAGCCACTCGCGATATGGATGGGCCTTAGCCAACTGTTCCTTGATTTCCCCGTCGTAGTATATCTTGCCTTCTTGTGTATCGACGAGCAGTATCTTTCCTGGTTGCAGACGTCCTTTCGACACGACGTCGCCAGGCTCGAAGTCCATCACGCCTACCTCAGAGGCTACCACCATCATGCCTTGCTTGGTGATTGTGTAACGGCTGGGGCGCAGACCGTTTCTGTCGAGCATTCCACCCGCATAGCGACCGTCGCTGAAGAGCAGTGCTGCAGGTCCGTCCCAAGGCTCCATCAGAATCGAGTGATACTCATAGAATGCTTTCAGATCTTCGCTGATGGGGTTCTTGTCGTTGAAACTCTCAGGCACGAGGATGGCCATCGCCTGCGGCAACGATAGTCCGCTCATCATGAGGAACTCAAACACGTTGTCGAGCGAGGCTGAGTCGCTCATACCCTCCTGTACGATGGGGCGCAGATCCTTGATGTTGCCCAGAGCCTCACTGTTGAGTACACTCTCGCGAGCCTTCATCCACCCGCGGTTGCCGCGAATGGTGTTGATCTCGCCGTTATGGGCTAACAAGCGGAAAGGCTGGGCTAATGACCACGTAGGGAATGTGTTTGTGCTGAAGCGTGAGTGCACCAGCGCCAGTCCGCTTGTAAAATAGTCGTTTGAGAGGTCAGGGAAATAGCGACGCAGTTGTCCGCTGGTCAGCATTCCCTTATAAATAATGTTCTTGTTCGAGAGCGAACAGATATAGAAGTCTTGGTCCTTGATACGGTTCTCTATACGCTTGCGAACCTTATATAATATACGCTCGAATACAGGCAC
>JAEEGF012130503.1_pt1 | contig 35151 bp, 35 predicted proteins | sample 9134171 | NCBI WGS metagenome assembly JAEEGF01 (sample SAMN16246542, study PRJNA631951) | gut metagenome | biome: gut microbiome; feature: rumen; material: AP-attached | host: Bos | place: Iran: Karaj | collected 2018-10
CTACTGCTGCCTCCCGTAGGAGTCTGGGCCGTGTCTCAGTCCCAGTCTGGATGATCATCCTCTCAAACCATCTAACGATCGTCGACTTGGTGAGCCATTACCTCACCAACTATCTAATCGTACACAGGCCGCTCCCAAACCGCCCGAAAGCTTTAATCCGAAGATCACATGCGGTATTAGCTAATCTTTCGACTAGTTATCCCTCAGTTTGGGGTGCGTTCCCATGCGTTACTCAGCCGTCCGCCGCTCGCCGACAGGTTTCATTCTACCCTCGAAGTATTCCAGAGTAGGATGAAACCCTCGCTGCCGCTCGACTTGCATGTATTAGGCACGCCGCCAGCATTCATCCTGAGCCAGGATCAAACTCTCCATTAAAGTTGAATTTGAAAACTCAATAAAAATAAAAGACTGACGATGACGAACATCATATAATTGACGTTCTTTAATTGCACAACTAAATTGTTAAATTACATAAAATTTAAAAGCTCAGCTAACAAGGGTGTCAAATAATTGTCCTCTCGCAGTTGAACTGTTCTTATCTTATACCACCCTAGAAAAAGTGTCAAGCACTTTTTTTGACTTTTTTGAACTAATTTATAATTTAGAGCACACAGCCGGTAATAATACCTACCATTAGGCCAATTAGACCGCCCACAATCGCCTGAGGGACCGTATGCCCTTCTACTACTTTAAGCTTCTTTTTAAGCTTCCCATCCATCGCCATTACATTCAGCATTTTCCCCTGTTCTCCCACTGCATAGCGCACATTTACAGCATCATAAATCACGATAATCCCCATCGCTAGCGCCAACACGGTAATATTAGCGAATAGGCCATTCTTTATCGCAAAAAATGTAATTAAAGCCACAAAACTAGCCGTATGGCCACTTGGCATACCACCGCTCCGCACAAAACAATCTACAACTTCTTTAAAAGTTAGTGGGCGACGCACTGAAATCATATCGCCAATCAATTTACCGGTTTGAGCGAGTAACCACCCCAACACAAAGGCCAATAAGCCACCAATTCCTTCATATTCCATATATATAATATAGCACGCAAAAAGGGTGAGTCTCAAATGTACTCACCCAAATAGCTTATGCTTATCTGTTTATGTATTTTTTACAATGAGCATGAATAAATTTGTATTATTTACTATTTAACCTTACGAGCGCTGGAATAAATATAATAGCCGCAATGATCACTATCAGCACTATACCGCCCAAAGCTACCCATACCTCATGCGGTGTTTTGTGCTCAATTTCTTCCTGAGCGTCCTCTTGATCTGGAGCGCGGTCTGGTATCGCCTTTTCTATAGCGCCTTTCTCTTCTTTTTCCATTTATTATTGTCTCCTATCATAAGCATAACAAAAAACATCCCCATATGGGGATGTTTTTATAATATTTGTGTTATTTTTTAGCAGGCTTCTCTGTCTTCGCTGCTTTTGCATCAACACCAGCCTCATCTTCGGCCTCTTCCTCTTTCGGAATAATACCGATAGATGCCACTGTATCACCTTCATTCATACGCATCACACGTACGCCCTGCGTTGCGCGACCAAGTGTAGGAATATCCTTCACCGCTACGCGGATCGCCTGGCCACCCGTCGACATCATAATGATCTCTTTTGCTTCTGGATCAAGTGTGTGAACTGCCGCAATTGGACCAGTCTTAGCCGTTACGGCAGCCACCTTCACACCTACTCCGCCACGCTTATGTGGTGGGAAGTTAGTCGCGGCAGTCATCTTGCCATAACCCTTTGTCGAAATCACAATCAATTTCTGCGTCTTTGGATCAGATACGACGTCCATACCGACTACAGTGTCATTTGGACGTAAGCGTACGCCACGTACGCCACGCGCCGCGCGACCCATTGGACGAACATCTTTCTCATTAAAGCGCACAGCCTGCCCTGCCGACGTCGAGATGATAATATCATTCTCGCCCGTTGTACCGCGCACCCAGCGCAATTCGTCACCATCATCAAGCTTAATAGTTATTAAGCCATTCGTGCGAATATTAGCATAGTCCTTCAATGAAGTCTTCTTAATGGTACCTTTAGCTGTCGCCATAAATAGGTAACCATCTTCGCCAGCTTCATCGCCCTGCTTAATTACAGAAGTAATCTTCTCTTCTGGGTGCAAATTGAGCAAGTTGACAGACGCCGTTCCCTTCGCAACTAACGACGATTGTGGGATTTCGTAAGCCTTAATACGGAAAATGCGACCTTGATTCGTAAAGAATAGTAGATAATCATGTGACGAAGCAGTAATAATCGTATCAATCACATCTTCTTCCTTCGTGGTCATACCACGACGACCTTTACCGCCACGATTCTGCTTCTTGAAATCGTTTTGCAATACGCGCTTTACATAGCCTTGTGCGGTCAATAACACTACGCTATCTTCGTCTGGAATCAAGTCTTCCTCGGCAAACTTGCCAAGCTCATGATTAATAATCTTACTACGACGCTTATCGCCATACTTCTCTTTCATCGCAAGGAGCTCTTCCTTCACGACGCCAAGAATTGCTTCTTCGGAAGCAAGGATAGCTTCGAGTTTAGCGATTAATTCATGAAGTTCTTTCAATTCGTTCTCAATCTTATCGCGCTCGAGGCCTTGGAGACGGCGTAGCTGCATTGCTAAGATTGCCGCAGCCTGAATCTCGGATAAACCAAAGCGCTCCATTAAGCGTTTATCGGCATCGTCATAAGATTCACGAATTGTCTTAATAACCTCATCGATATGATCAAGCGCAATCTTCAAACCTTCCAAGATATGCGCACGCTCTTTCGCTTTCATGAGGTCAAATTCTGTACGACGGCGAATTACTTTTTGACGGTGTTTAATAAACTCGGCCAAAATCTCCTTCAAACCCATCACTTTTGGCTGAATACCATCTACGAGCGCCAAAACATTATAATGGAAAGTCGTCTGCAAACCAGTTAACTTATAAAGCTGGTTAAGAATCTTCTTCGGGAAAGCATCCTTCTTGAGTTCAACGACTACGCGAATCTTACCGCGAGCGGACTCATCACGCGCATCGGCAATATGATCCAGCTTCTTCGCAATCACAAGATCGCGTACTTTTTCAATAAAGCCTTCCTTACTCATGCCGTAAGGTACTTCCGTAATCACAATATTAAAGCGACCGTTCTTGCGCTCTTCGATATTCGCTACGGCACGAATCGTTACGGAACCGCGACCAGTAGCATAAGCCTGCTTCATTGGCGCACCGCCATAAACCTCAGCTCCCGTTGGGAAATCTGGGCCTTTTACGTGCTTCATTAATTCTTCGAGCGTAATGTCCGGATTATCAATCTGCGCAACCGTCGCATCAACAACTTCGCCTAGATTATGTGGCGGAATATTAGTTGCCATACCAACCGCAATACCCATCTGACCATTCAAAAGAATGTTTGGCACGGCCGCCGGAAGTACTACTGGCTCCTGTTCAGTACCATCGAAGTTATCACGGAAATCTACCGTATTCTTATCAATGTCAGAAAGTAACTCAGCACCTACCTTGTCCATGCGGGCCTCGGTATAGCGCGATGCAGCGGCCTCATCGCCGTCCATCGAGCCAAAGTTACCCTGACCTTCTACGAGCGTATAGCGCATCTTCCAAGGCTGAGCTAGGTTCACCATAGATTCATAAATCGACGAATCGCCATGCGGATGGTATTTACCCATTACTTCACCGACGATACGTGCGGACTTTACGGTTGCATGTGGCGCCTTCCAGCCATTCTTATTCATCGCATAAAGAATGCGGCGATTTACTGGTTTCAAACCATCACGTACATCTGGAAGCGCACGATCAATCAAAACCGACATCGAATAGCGCAGGAAGCTATCTTCCATCACATTCTCGACAGTCAATTCTTCTACGCCATCTTCACTACGATGTGCAGTTAAGCCACCAACCTTTACAATCTCTTCATCTTCGGCCTCAGTTTGATAATCACCCAAGGTCTCATCGACACCCTTATTGTCGCTTGCGTCTGGCACGCCACCAACTTTACTAGTATCCTTTTCGTTTTCTTCTGGAGTTTCGTTTAATTTCTTCTTATCTGCCATAACCTATCCTCCTTAGAAGTCCAAATCATCCAAATCAACCGTTGCGGCACGGGATTGAATAAAGTTTTTACGTAATTCCGCTTCGTTACCCATCAGCTTCGTAAAGATTGCATCCGCCTTCTCGGCGTCTTCAATATTTACGCGAATCAATGTGCGGTTCTTTGGATTCATTGTAGTTTCCCAAAGTTGAGCGGCATCCATTTCGCCAAGACCCTTAAAGCGTTGTTGCGCAGTATAGCCAGCCTGCTTGAAGCGCTCGTCCTCTGGATTAATCTTCGTACCAGCAGCCTTGCGTTCTTCAATGCGCTTCGTCAAAGTCTGCTCCAATGCCTCTTCGTTATATATATATTCAATCTTGCGCTGTGAACCAGTACCTTTAATCAAGCCAAATAGCGGCGGCTTCGCCAAATATACATGGCCTGCCTTAATCACTTCCGGCATGTAGCGGAAGAAGAAAGTCAAAAGCAAAGTCGAAATATGTGCGCCATCCACATCGGCATCCGTCATGAATACAATCTTGTAATAACGCAAACCATCGATATTAAATGCGTCACCAATACCTACGCCAAGTGCCTTAATCAAAGACACCAACTCGGCATTCGCATACATCTTATCTAGACGCGCACGCTCGGTATTCAAAACTTTACCACGCAATGGCAAAATCGCCTGAATCTTGCTATCGCGACCCTCCTTTGCTGAACCCGCCGCAGAGTTACCCTCTACGATAAAGAGTTCACATTCGGTTCTGTCGCGCGAAGAACAATCTGCCAACTTCGACGGCAAATTCAAACCATCAAAGGCATTCTTGCGCAGTACGTTATCACGTGCTGCGCGCGCTGCTTTGCGTGCCCGTGCCGCCAAAGTTGCTTTCTGAACAATCGCTTTAGCGATATCTGGATGCTCTTCAAGGTAATACGAGAAGTACTCACTCATTACCTTATCGACATAACCACGCACTTCTGGGTTACCAAGTTTGTTCTTAGTCTGACCTTCAAACTGTGGATCTGGAAGCTTTACTAAGATTACTGCCGCCAAACCTTCTTTGATATCATCGCCAGTCAGGTTCTCGTCTTTCTCTTTTAGAAGGCCATTCTTGCGCGCATAATCATTAATTACGCGGTTAAGTGCCGTACGAAAACCAATTACGTGCATACCGCCATCCGGCGTCAACACGTTGTTTGCGAATGGGCGCATTGTTTCGGCGAGACTATCATTATATTGCACGGCAATCTCTACGACGCTATCTTCAATTTGCTTCTCTACATAGAAGATATCGCCACCACCAAGCACTTCCTTGCCCTCATTAAGACGACGCACATAACTCTTAATACCGCCTTCGAAGTAGAACGATTCGCTCTTACCGGTGCGTTCATCATGTACTGTTGCCAAGATACCCTTCGTCAAATAGGCTTGATGGCGGAGGTAATTCACCACCCAGTCATAATCGAAGGTTGTTGTTTCCTTAAAGATAGTCGGATCTGGATAGAAAGTAATACTAGTACCAACTTTATCAGTTTTACCAGTTACTTCAATCGGCTTAACCGTCTTGCCGGTTTCAAATTCAATATGATTAATTTTGCCATCACGATATACTTCGGCTATCATTCGCGTCGAAAGTGCGTTTACTACTGACGAACCAACGCCATGCAAACCTGACGACACCTTATAGCCACCGCCGCCAAACTTACCGCCCGCATGGAGCACCGTCAAAACGGTCTCAAGGGTCGATAACTTAGTCTTTGGGTGAATATCAACTGGAATACCACGGCCATTATCATCTACGCGGCACCCGCCGTCATTCAATAAAGTAACCGTTACGCCAGTAGCGTAACCAGCAATTGCCTCATCAATAGCGTTATCGGCAATCTCTTTAATTAAGTGATGTAAGCCATCATACCCAGTCGAGCCAATATACATACCAGGACGCTTGCGAACTGGTTCGAGTCCTTCCAAAACCTGAATTTCGGACGCATTATACTCTTCAGCCATGAATACTTACCTCAACTTGATATTTTTAATACATATAATATATTACTATATCGTATCTAATAATTCAAGTATTTACCCCCTAAAATCGCTTCTAAGGCCTTTGTTTAGCGCCAGCGCAGTATGACGCCGTCTTCGCCGTCATTCGTGGCTCTGATGCCGCCTGACGCGGTCGTTTGGGTTGGCGCGGCTGGCTGGACAACCGTTTGCGCCACTGGCTGTGCCACTGCTGGCGCCGCAGCTACCGGTTGAGCTACAGGGGCCGGACGCGGCGTTGGTACTTGCGTGTGAGGAATCCTGATTGAAGTCACCATTTCTTGAACTGGCGCTGTCGCTTGCATTACTGGCTGCTGCACCGGTGCTTGCGCAGCTACTACTGGCTGCGCTTGCGCCTGTGGTGCCGGAATCGTCTTCTTAGCCGTATTCATCATCGGCGTGGCCGTCTTCGAACCATCCTCAAATACAGCTCTTCGCTTTGGGTCGTGATGAATTCGCATCATCGTTGGGTCAGATTGAACTTGCGGAGCCTGTGGCGCCAAATTCTCTTGCGCACGCGCCGCATTTTGCGCCGCCGCCGCCGCCCAAATCGAACCATTCGGATTCGCCAACATCTGGTCAACCGCCGCAATCTTTACAGCATCCGCCTTCGTATCGCCTACCATCGTCGCCTTCTTTGGCTTAATCGCTGGCGACTTCGGCGTATTAACCGTCTTCTGTGCCACCGTCGGAATTGCCGCAATTTCTGGGTGAGCTGATGCATCGGTCTTATTTACAACCGCCGGTTTTACGGCTTGCGGCGTAGCAGCCTTCTGAATTGCCGAAGCTTTAACTTCTTCGCGTGCCTGTTTTTCAAGCTTCGCTTTTTTCTCTAACCACGAATCCAGGAAGTTCTTCTTCGGTTTTGGCTCTGCCGGCGCTGCCGCCACATTAGCTGGCGCATTCGTACTCGGCGCTGACGCAGCTGGCGCCGACGGCGTTACGTCTTCGTCGCTTGCCGCCAAGCGCCTCTCGATTTCTGCCTCAACCTCCGCACGCGGACGACCATAGCGCGACAAAGCGTATTCGCGCATTCTTGCCATCAGCTCATCACTCGATTCACCGAGTGGCGGCAATAACTTCAAAGTAAACGGCGAAGTCGGCAAGCCAAACATCAATACCGTCGTTACTGCTTCGTGGTTCGGAATCTTATGCAGATCCTCCGCGTTAAATACCGGCTGGAAGGCTTTCTCCATCAACTCCGCATCCGTCACACCAATACGGCCACAAATAATCGTACCAACGTTACCCAAAATCGCCTCGCGAATCTTATCAGTCAGCTGCGTCATGAACTGGTTAGCAAGCACCAAATTCAAGCGGTATTTGCGCGCCTCTGACAAGATCGATTCAAAGCTCTCCGTCGCAAAGTTCTGGAACTCATCTACAAATAGACAGAAATCAACACGCTCATCTTCTGGAATATCCGCACGGCTCATCGCTGCCGCCTGGAACTTCATCACGAAAATCATGCCCAAAAGCTTCGCGTTCAGCTCGCCCGTCTTACCCTTTGATAAGTTCACCAGCAAAATCTTCTTATTGTCCATGATTTCGCGAATATTGAAGCCCGACTTCGGCTGGCCCAAAATATTGCGCATCATCTTATTCGAAAGGAACGGACCCCACTTCGAGACGAACCAGCTCGTCACCTCGCCAGCATCGTTTGATTTCTGTGAAGCCGGGAACTCCTTCGTCCAATAATCATATACGGTCTTATCCGTCACATATTTCAACTTGGACTTCACGAATTCCGGATCAATGAAACAGCGCGGAATATCAATAAACGTACCACCTTCCGGATCACTCATTAATAACAGTGCCGCGTTGCGGAACATATGCTGCGCACGTGGGCCAAAGATGCCTTGATTGCCCGGATCATACAAGGAAGTAAGCATATTAATACCTTCCTGTACGATGAAGTCCTTCTGGTCTTCGTTCTGGAACTCAAACATGTTCATACCAACCGGATTATCCATATTACCCGGCTCGAACAGAATCACGTCGTCCATTCTTTCTGGCGGCACCTTCGACAAAATCGTCTCTACGGCATCACCATGCGGATCAATAAAGGCAAAGCCACGCCCATCACACATATCCTGATAAGCCAAGTTCGTCAAAAGTACGGATTTACCCATACCCGTAGCACCAATTACGTAAGTATGGCGCTGGCGGTCTTTCGTACTCAGACGAATCGTCTTCTTCTCGCCACGGAATTCATTAACGCCGAGGATAATACCCTCATCAACCAATTTTGCTGGTCCATCCACTTGCTTCGTTGCCTGACGCTCAACCTGCGAAGTCGGAATTGCATTTTGCGCCGGCAAATGGAAAATCGTCGCCATTTCGACACTATTCAAAATCATATCTTTCCGCTTTTGTGGGAAGATACGTAATATATAATCTCTTGCTAGATTCTCACTACCCTTAAAGGCATCGTAGCGAAAACCATTGTAGTTCTGCGAATCAAACTGCGAGAATACCGACACTACGCCACTGAGCACTGCTTCAGAGCGCGTTTTCGACTCGCTACTTGCCACAATTCTAATGAAACACTCGAATCCCGGATTCTTTGTCTTCTCTTCAATCTTTGTAATTTCTTCCTGTTGAAGATTAGTCAAAATCTTCTCTTCGTCTTCATATTTGTCGTGCATATCTGGTGGTCGCCACAAAGCTTGCGCCACATCGCCGACCAAGTTCGTCGTATTATACAAAAGTCTTCCAAATAAGTTCGACGTAACATTAGATTTCTTCCCGTCTTTTATATTTTGTACTCGCTCGAGTGATTTTCTTGTCCAAAGACCATCCGTCGGCCGGAACATGACCTGAATGCCTACACCATCGCCTTTTTTCGCTACCGATAATGCGTTAATCAACGCCAGGCTCGCATCGCGCTTCGTATCCTCATAGGTCGCAATCGGATACCAATATTCTTTCTTAAAACGTAACTCGCCGCCTACAACTGCATCTATCTTGCCAACCTCACTAAAGAAGTTCGGATCTGCCACCTCTTCAAGGCGCGCCGTTGGATATGCTGCAGTAATTGCCTGTTTTACCGTCTCCGTCAAAACCGCCGGCACCACCGCGTAATAATTAATAAAACCATTATGTGCTACAATTTCGAAGCTAATATGGCGCTGACCATAAAGCTTGCCTTTTATGCCTTTCTTCAACGTAGAGGAGATAATACTATACATTACCTGTGCTTCAGAAATCTGCTCATCTACCACGTCGCGCTCATCGCGGCCACCGCCCTGAATATCATCCGTACTTGGCGGTAGATGTATTAGCATTGGCACCATCTTAAGTGCGCGCTCGTAATTCTTACGTTCTCGTTTAATCCCAGCAAAAATCTTCCAGGCGATAATCAATACGCCAATTCCAACTAGTACTCCTACGATAGTTAATGTCGTCTGATCCATTACACTCTACCGCTCAGGCCGTCGCCTCTTTTACGATTAAAAGCTTTGTTCATCATATCCCACCGCGCCACATCAAGTTCAGCCACAAGACGATGCGGATCTTTCTTGTCACGATTCACAATCTTCGTCACCGCCTGAATATAAGCCTTTGGCAGATTTTCGGCATCGCGCTTAATATCAATCGAGCCCAACTCTGCCTTAATTTCTTCTTCGATAACTTCATTCTCGTCTTTTGGTGGCGCAACTGGGGCCGGAGCGGGCATCCCCTGCATCTGCTGTTCGGCCGCCCTCTCACCTACGGAGGCCTCCGCACTCTCTGCCAATTCTGGCGGCAATTCCATCTGCGGCTTCAAATCTTCACGCTGGTTCACGAATTCCTGAAAATCTGAAACTTCCCCCATTGGTGGCACAGCTTCTGGAGCCCCAAAAACTGGACCTCTCTCAGAACTACCCCCACCAGCGCCCATATTATCCATAAGCTTTATTGTATCATACAATGTTGCGCGAAACCAAGAAGCAAAGCACGATTTCTAGCCCCAAAACTAAGCCAATTTCCAAGATGGAAATGCCGCCAAAAGAGCCACAAACTAATAACAAAATTGGGGCCAATGCAACCACTAGCCCATAGTAATAACTTTTTTTCTTGATATTGCCCGCTTTCGTCTTATCAAGTTTAGCTCGAAGCGTAAAAAAGAGCCTGCAACCAAGTACTGCAAGCCCCAGAAAAAGAACATAGCACATTGTAAAAAATACTAGAACACCGAAGGGACCTACGTCGCTCGGTGAAAACATAAACATCATTGCGACTAAGAAAGCAAACGCTATCGCACTAAAAATCAGCAAAAGCTTATCCATAAGCGTATTATAGCACAGCGCGTGCTCTACGCCCTGCTCTACTTACGAAAAAACAATACTTCGTCGTTCAGTCACGACCGCCGCTCAGCCAAAAATAACGATTCCTTTCCCCACAAGATATATCATGAAGCTAAAGTAGAGGGGCTTATCTGGCAAATATATACATTACTTATAGCCACAAGCTGATTCTCTACTCTAGCTTTGATTGACCGCCTCTCGTATAGAGAGGCATAGTCCTTGCAAGATCTACTTTACTTCTCTTCTTTCTTGGGTATCAATGTACTAGATGTATTGTTGATCTTACGCGCTCTACGCTCCTCATCTCGCGATGAGTCTTGGCGGAGCTCAGCTTACTCCTAGGTGTAATTTATGGCTAGCAGTAAGCTTTCGCTACGCCAAATACACATTCTCTATGGTTCCACTCTCTACTCCTCTTTATTTTTGTTTTGTGCGTGTTTATTTTTTGTTCAGGCACAACACCAATATAGCAAACGTAAGCACAAAAGTCAATAATTCTATTGTTCAAAATCTGTTGTATTTTATACAACATACTGCCCCGCAACAGATACCAAACGATTTATACAAAATGTTGTATTTTATACAACATGCCACTTTGTTGCCCTATTTTGCCGACGCGGCTCAAAAATCGTTAAATAATTAATAAATTCGCACGAAATGATCATCTAATTTTTGTACATTTTTTAAACAACACCCCTGTTAAAATCGTTGCAAAAATTACAACATTTTTTTGCATATTTTCTATTGACATGAGCATTTTACTGCCTTATTATAGAGATAGCTTTTGAATAAAATTCTTATACAAAAGCCAAAAACAAACATCGATTCCAAAATATAACTCCACACTCCACACACAGAAGAACCGGTTTTCCTCGCAGTTACCGGTTCTTCACTTTTTTATCGTTTTTTTCATCATCGCAACTCCGCCAAGGCATCACGCAGACCATGATCAGCACGCAATACTTAGACACTCCGCCCTGCATGGTTCCTGTTGTAATAAAAACATAAACACTTTAACCGCCCCAATAAAAAATCCGCCCAAAACGGGCGGATTTTTCAAACAATAATTGGTGGAGCTGCCGGATACTGCCTCCGGGTCCGGATAATCTCCGGTACGCAATCTACGAGCATAGTTCATTCTTTTATCTCGACAAGTATTACGGAGCTGGAATCAACAAAACTTCGCAAAAGTCATGGCTGAATTTTCGTGCTAACCCCTGCCAAAAGATTAACCTTAATACCATGAGTATGATATTACCGAAAGCTATGGTATCTCACGAACGGCAACAGGACCTATCTTAAATTAGGCCCAAGCGTAAGCTGGCATGAAAGCCACGCGCTTACTAGCAGTTTTTTCTGCATTTATGAGAAGTACTTACGGTACAAATCGACTCGCATGCATACTTTTAACTATTCGTCTAAGCTTTGTCAGCCCCAACTGGGGTAAATTTTATCATACTCATGCTTTCAAGTAAAGTTCGCCACCCCTATAATGCGTCCATGACAAATCGAGTATACACCGCCATTCCAGATGGCATTAACGCAAACCTAATTACCGTCGAGAGCGACACCAACCGCGGTCTCCCCTGTTTTAATATCGTAGGCATGGCCAGCAAATCTATCGCCGAAAGCCGCGATCGTATTCGTTCTGCTATTAATAATTCTGGTTTTAGTTTTCCGGGCACCCAAAAGATTATCGTAAACTTAGCACCTGCAAGTTTAACAAAAAGTGGCGCTTCTCTAGATTTGCCAATTGCTCTATCTGTATTAGCTATTTCAAAGCAGTTGCTGCAGCAAGACCTGGAACAACGTATGTTTACTGGCGAATTGTCCTTAAATGGCGAAATACGCCCCGTAAAAGGCATTTTAAACATTATTGAGTGCGCTAAAGAAAATCGCATAAAACAGTTATACATACCATTTGAAAATTCCGCCCAAGCATCACTTCTCGTGGACGATAAAATTCAAATCGTACCAGTCAAAAGTCTGCAAGAACTATGGCTCCAACTAAAATCAAAAGCAACAATTTTACCCCTAAAACAAAATGTAAAAATAACAGAAAAAGATAAGCATAAGCACTATTTAGATGCTATCAAAGACCAGCCCTTCGCCAAACGTGCACTAACTATTGCTGTAGCAGGCCGACATAACATTTTAATCAAAGGACCGCCCGGCGTCGGCAAGACGATGCTCGCTCAAACAATTCCAGATCTCCTGCCACCCATGAGTCTAGAAGAATGCATTGAAGTAACCAAACTTCACTCAATCACAAAACCTATTACGCACATCATTTCCAAACGCCCATTCCGCTCGCCGCATCATTCCGCAAGTATTAAGTCGATACTTGGCGGAGGCCCTCATGCCGAACCCGGCGAAATCTCGCTAGCGCATCGTGGCGTATTATATCTAGACGAGTTCGCCGAATTCCCGCGCGAAATATTAGAGGCTCTCCGCCAACCGCTCGAAGATCACAAAATCACAATCAGCCGCATCGGCAAAAAGATTACTTATCCAGCTGATATTATGTTAGTCGCCACTATGAACCCCTGCCCTTGCGGATATAAAGATTCGCCAAATCACGAATGTAAATGTACCGCAAAACAACTCGCAAACTACGAGAAAAAACTTTCCGGACCACTACTCGACCGTATAGATATCACGATACCAATCTCTGCCCCAAATAAATCTGTCTTATTTAATTCTACAACGACTAGCACTCTCGAACATGCTAATGCTAAACTACAGATAAAACGCGCATTGAACAAACAATTTAATCGTTATCAAGATCATCGTAAAACCAATGCATCACTCGCATCATACGAAGTCACTAGGTACATAAAGCTCGCCAAATCCGCCAAAGAGCTCCTTAATGACGCCGCCAGCCGCTACCAACTCTCTGCCCGCGCATATTTTAAAGTCATCAAAGTCGCGCAAACTATCGCAGACATATCCGAAGACGGCTCTCCCGAGGTCACCAAAGCACACATTGCAGAAGCCCTCCATTTTCGCAATAACCTCGCCTAATCCATAACAGAGACGCTACCCCTTGTATATTTTTTCAGCTTTTGATATAATCTACGTCATAACAAGTCTAATTTTTGAAGGAGTTATACCATCAGTAACTACAATTCGCAGCACACCCGTATAAATGGAGAAATTCGTTATCCGGAGGTGCGTGTAATCAGCGCTGATGGTGCACAGCTAGGCATTATGTCTAGTCGCGACGCTCAATTGATGGCTCGTGACGCTGGTTTAGATTTGGTCGAAATATCGCCAAATGCCAACCCACCCGTCGTCAAAATCATCGACTGGGGCAAATACCAGTACCAAAAGATGAAGGAACAAGCTCGCGCCAAGAAAAACGCCAAAAGCTCTGAACTCAAACAAATCAGGCTTGGTTTGAAAATTGGGGAGAACGACCTCAATATTAAATGCCGCAAAATCCTCGAGCTACTCGACGATGGCGATCGTGTCAAAGTTATGATTATCTTCCGTGGCCGCGAAATGGCTCACAAAGAAATCGGTAACGAACTCATGGCTCGCATGCTCGAAAAGCTTGGGCAAGATGTCGTCGTAGATGGCAAAGCCCAGATGAGCGGCCGCAACCTCACTTTCATGGTTCGCCATAAATAGGTTGCAAAACGCCCACCGGTTCCCTACACCCCAAAGCGTTTCTATTATTAACTAAAGTAGGAAAGGTATATTATGCCAAAACTCAAAACCCATAAGGGTACTGCGAAGCGTGTCAAAATTACCCGCACTGGTAAAGTTGTCCGCGAACGCGCCTTCGGCAACCATATTCTTGCCAAGAAATCCAAAGCCCGCAAACGCAACATGAAAACTGCTGCCGTTATCCGTGGCAAAATTAAGAAAAACGTTAAAACTGCATTAGGAGCTTAATTATGAGAGTTAAACGTGGAGTCGCTGCTCGCGCAAAGCACAAAAAGATTCTTGAAGCTGCTAAAGGAATGCAACATTACCGCACCCGTAGCTTCCGTCTTGCGAAGCAAGGTGTTATTAAATCCCTTCGCTATTCTTACCGCGATCGCCGCAATCGCAAACGCGATTTGCGCGCCCTCTGGATTACTCGCATCAACAACGCTGCCCGCGAAAACGGTATCAGCTACAGCAAGTTAATTAACGGCATGAAGAGCAAAGGTATCGAGCTTGACCGCAAAGTTCTCGCCGAACTCGCCGTCAACGATCCAAAAGCTTTCACGGCTGTCTGCGAAAGCGTCAAATAATTATATTTGAACAAAAAATATCTCCCTTCCGGGAGATATTTTTTTAATTAACTGCAACAATTGTTTTTACTAATATCCGCGCCTGCGTTAGCGGGTGTTCCGGAAAAGCCTCATCGAAATCTTCGCGCTCGCTCGCATTCATCAAAATACCCTGCTTAAACTCTGGGTCATACGGGTCTTCAGCCCAACCTTCATAATTTGGTCCAATTTTACCGTCTTTTTGCAGAATCGCAAATACAGCCGTATCGCGCCCGCCAGTATAACCAGTTTCATCAAAGAAACCTTCTACCTGGAAGACGTGGTCTGCATAATAACCAATATGCATCATCAAGCTATATTGCACGCCAATACTGCCCCTATTCACGGTTTTTACTATCGAATAAATATATTTCTTGCCAGAATTAGTAATGCCAGTTTCAACCTCAATTATGCCCTGATCCTGCGCCAGAGAGCCACGTATACCCGCTATAACCTGATCACGCGAATTAAAAGGCATTGCTTTGTCGGACGGAATTGCCGAATACATCGCCAAACACGCCGAATTATTAGTTTGTTTCGAAAACGACATTGAGCCCACTGGATCCCCCGGCAATGGATTCATCTGAATATAATCATCAGGAATATTTACCGTAAAATTCGCAATCGCGATATTCATAAGCATATTGTACCATCAAAAATACTCACCGTGGTGAGTATTTTAGTAAGCCCGTCTTGTAAGCCGGGTTCTGTGACTCCCGCCGAAGCGAAAGCCTGTAGTCATCTATCTAGCCACACAATTGCTTGCGTGGTCTAGCGGTGAGCGACCATCCTCGGATCAAGGTGTATAGGTCTCCTTGCAGTCGGTAGAGTTTACCCCATTACAATGTCGCCACTGCAATCTGTGGGCTCTTACCCCACTCTTTTCACCCTTACCACAGCCGAAGCTGTGGCGGTATTGTTTCTGTGGCACTATTCCTACGCTTGCGCGCGGTTGCCGTTAGCAACTACCGTATCCTGTACTGCCCGGACTTTCCTCTCGCCAAAAGGCCAGCGACTACATCAACGAGCTTACTTTTATCTTAACAAATATTGACAAAAACTGCAAATATTTTAAAACTCGATATTCGCCCGCTTCATATTGGCGTCGATAACCTTATTTACCTCCGCGTCCGCTTCAGAATTCAGTTCTCGCGGTACATGCGTAAAGCTATAGGCATCAAGATTGGATAATAACTTCAAAACATCACCATGAATCTGCATTAAATCAGGATTCTTAACTTTATAGACGCCATTCATCTGGTTCACCATCATCAAGCTATCACTCTTAAAGTGTACACGCCTCAAACCAAGTTCAATTGCCTGCTCTAGCCCCTCTTTCAAGCCGTAATACTCCGCCAGACGCGAAGTCGAAAAGCCCAAGAATTCTCCGCCACGCTTCAGTTCCTTGCCATCTGGTCCGATAATATAATAACCAAGACCACTTGGGCCCGGGTTCCCACGTGAGCCGCCATCGGTGTAAATAGTTGCAAAATCGCTCGCCGGTAGCACCTGTTTGGCCTCCTCGCCAACTGTCACTATCTTCGTCGCCAACGTACCAGTCTTTGTTGCAGTAATCTGCAGCACCATCAAGCTCTCTTCCGAAAGCGTCACGGCGCTCGTATCGCTGTTTTTCACCCATTTATAAGATGAGTAACGGTCCGTCGTAATATTCACTGAAGCGTCCTCGAGCTTCGCGTCAAACACAATAAATAAATTACCTTGCTCGGACGAATTTCCTAAATCAGTAAAGGTCACTACATCAGATAATTGCAAACTGGTAACCTGAATACCGAGATTTTCATACAGAACTCGCGCCATCGCCTCTTCCGGCTGCTCACCAAAGATAATTTTGCCAGTCGGGAGCTCAAAATTATTAACCAAACCCTCTACGCGTCCACCAGCACGTTTCAAGAGTAAGATTTCGTCATCTTTCTTGCATATCGCCGTCACCCGAATGCGTTGCTTCATATAGGTTTATTTTACCATAAGCGTCTTACGAACGCGGGTACTTTATCTTCTGGTGCATCTTCGGTAGCGGTAGCACTTCATAACTTGCCGTTTTCTTGCCGAGCTGTGTGTTTATTCGCCAAGTGCGCCAATCCTGCTCAATACTACTTACCGGCCAACTCTTCCATTCCTTAAGATTTCTCGAATTTCCCGCCTGAACACCCAGGACAATCGGAGCGCCAATTTCAACATCCTCCAACACCTTTCCATAGACAATTCCGCCTCGCCCAACCGCATCGTCATATTCGCCACTATCGTCTTCATAATCTTCTTCCAAGCCAGACATCAAAAGCCCCATCAGCTGCAACTCCTGCCCTTTTCCAGCATTCACGGCCTCTCTCAGCTCTTCTGGGCTACGACTTATGGCTCGATGCATTTCTTTCGGCATCGACATCAAATAATCGCCACCATCCGTACGCATACTAATCTGACGATGTCGATTGCCATTCTTGTCCGTAATTGTTTTACAGCGCACACTCTCAACGACGCCATAGTTTATGACATCATCAGTTTCGTCCGGATCATCACTGCCCGTTAACAATAATTCTTTCCCAACATGTGGCGTATATAACAACCTACCATCCCTCACAACGCCATCTGCGCGCGATTTGAGCATAATATAGCTACCAGCTTTACAATCTAAATCTATATCGAACACTTCACTGATATCTACCTCACTGCCAGTCTCGAGTCGTCCAGAACCATCCGCTTTTACTCCTGGAGCCAAGAAGTATTTATCAAAATGGTTCATTACGTAATCACGCGCAAAATTGTCCGCTATTTTCTCCTCATCTTGCAAGCGATAGCGTCGGGCATCTTCCACCTTTACATCATCAACATCTTTAGCTTCGCTCGCTTCAAATCGTAATTGTAACCGTCTAATAATATTACTGCGGTAACTCTCCGCTTTATGCTCACACATACCGCCCGTTCGCTCTTCATATGAACCAATACTACCTGGCGCAAGCATCTTTGCGTCTTCCGTAACATCAGTTCGCCTCGCCCATTCAGCTGCCGCATCCGAAATCGCTAACGAAAACTGTTCTTTTTCCGAATTCAAGACGCTAATACCACCCAAACCATTTTTAATATTCTTATAACACGGCTTAATATATCTGTTAATTAGGCTTTCCGCGTGTCCAAACTCGTGCAGCAGCAATAAGTCGCGCTGCAACACCGGACTCGCCATAATTTCCGTAGCGTCACAGCCTAGTTCTATCGCTAAACGATCGGCAATAATTTTGCTTGCTAAATATTCACTCTCAGAAAACTCATCGTCATGACTTCCCTCCGTAAAATCACCTCGTATTTCCATATGCGGCCGCGCATCATCGCCAGATTCCGCCGTAGTTGCCCAATATGAAAAGCCCGCGCTCTCATCACTCTTCAATGAAGTAATCTGAACCGCCTTTAAGGCCGGATGCTCCGTAATAATATCTTTATAAGTGCTTTTTACACTATTCGCAATCTTTTCATCAGACAATATATCTCTACTATAATCACGCCCAAGATAATCTTCGAAAGATGTCGAGCGATATTCTGCCCGCGGCAAATATGATTCAGTGATAATCGGTTTGTAGCGTAGTTTACCTGCAATCGTACGTGCCGCCCGCCCCTTCTGCGCCATGTTTTGTTGGTATATCTCGTCAGATTCAGCCTCACCGATCACATCATCGGTACTAAAATTAGCCTCAAAACTATCTTTGTGGCCCCAGTTGTCGGCAAACGGATTATACCAACCTTCATTCTCCATAAGCTTATTTTATCAAAAGACGAGACATCAAAAAATCCCGAGTAACAAGTTTTCCCGTGATAAGAACACGGTGGGTAAGCTCTCTTACGTCAAGACCACGGCCTTAAAGTATCAAACTCCCTAAATCATGATTATTCAGGAAAATCATGCGCTACTCGGGACACTTTTATTATAGCATGGCGTTTTAACGCACGCCAACTAACCAAAAGTACGCCGATAGTAGGCCACTTTGAGCGCCAGCCATATAATTACTAAACCATCCGCCCAGGAGAAAAACCACAATATATACCACTATTAATCCGTATGGCTCCATCGCGCGCAGTACATTCCGCGCAAAATCTGGCGCCAAAGCATACAGCACACGGCTACCATCAAGGGGCGGGATTGGCAAAATATTAAATAATGCAAAACCCATATTAATAAACATGCCATAAGTAACTATCGTCCCCCAAAAATCCGCATTTTGCCCCGTAAAAAACCACAATAAGAAGAACAAAAACGATAAAACGATATTTGTAAGCGGCCCCGCAATCGCAACCAAGGCAAAACCCCACTCTCCGCCTTTAATCTTATTAGTATTAATTGGCACCGGCTTTGCGCCGCCAAAGATTGGTCCGCCCATCAAATACAATAATACCGGTACTATAATCGACATTACCGGATCAATATGCACCAATGGATTCAAAGACAAACGACCACTCAGCTTTGCCGTATCGTCGCCAAGCTTATAGGCTGCAAAACCATGCGCCAACTCATGAAGCACAGTCGAAAAGACTAATATTACTACTACAAAAATAAAGGTTAGGATTGATTCCATAACCTTTATTTTAACAGACTTTGAATATTAATTATTTAATCAAGCCCTTTTTGCGAAGCGTGCGAAGCGCAGAAGTAGAAACGTTAAGCTTAACTTTCTGGCCATCGACGATAAAAGTACGCTTCTGAATGTTTGGCTTAAAAACCTTGCGAGTCTTATGCTGAGAAAAGCTCACATTGTGGCCATACATCTTGCCCTTACCGGTAATTTCGCATACTGCCATATTATTATCTCTTATTATTTTCTTAGACTATGCTCTATTATATCTTATCTTTCCCTATTTTGCAAGGGTTAGCGTCCTAGTCTAAGTTCCAAATTTCCATCACGGCCGGAAGCGAATTTGCATTCTTAATCTTGAGCTTTTTATCGGTCTTCACAGAGGCCTTTACCTCAGCAAAATCCATATTACCCATCGGAATTACAATCTTTGGCTCAACTACGCTTACGAATTTAGCATCACTTGTCCCAAGAATATCCACCGGGCCAAGCTCATCGAGATCTTCAATAGATGCCGTACTACCTACTAAGCCAATCTTAACGCCATCAACATCGATACGGTACATAATACCACCGCCTTTCAGACTTTTGCCAACAATTATCACATCGCCAATCTCGTATTCGCCCGCCCCACGCATTACGCCAACCTTCAAGCCAGCATCAACCGTAGATTGTACGACATTGATATTTACGACCCGTTCCTTTGCCCGAATCGTCATTTCATCAGAATTCTTTAGTTCTATCTCAAACATTTCTTCTCCTCCTCTTCCGTCTTATAGAATTTTTTCTGGATCGTATTTATCACTAATTCTTAATGACCAAACATCCGCCAAGAATCGATCGCGTACACTTTTACGATACAAATAATCGTCGCGCGTCATAATTGCATAATTAAGCGGTTTACCAACTTTCTTTTCGACAAGCTCCGCCCAGCGAGTTAGCTTGCGCTGGTAATCATCGCCGATAATCAACAAGTCTAGACCCTCTTGGCCAGGCAAACGGTTCGTAACCAGCAATGCATTTAATAAGTTCTCGACCGGACGCACATATTCTTCCCAAACCGACTTCGGCGCAGCTGCTTCGGCTACAGTCGTCGAATCGACTTTGCGCGAGAAAATCTCGGTCATTGGACGCGCAAATGGATGTTTCATGTTCGCTGAGTAATATACTTTATTCTCATAGTTCTCGATTTTAACCAAACCGAGAGCATTTAAGTTCGTAAGTTCCCTACGAACTGAGTTAATTTGTTCTTCAATTACACGCGTAATTTCGCGCACATAATAAGATTTATCCGGATTTTCAAAGAATAAAGCTAGTAATTTAGCCCTAGTCTTGGAGCCGAACAATTTTTCTAGTGGCATGCTATTATCTTTACTCATCTTGAGTATATTTTAGCACGAAACCTTAATAATTATCTACCTAAGTAAAAATTAATTATGCGTTCTTTTGCCCCGTTAAGCGGCATCCAAACAATATTTTTATTACGTTTAAACCAAGTTAATTGTCTTTTTGCTAAATGCCAGTCATCCACCGCATTCAACTTCACTGCTTCCTCGCGCGAAATATTTCCACGCATCATTTCCCAACAAATTGGATAAATATCCGACTTCATCGCTTGACTATCCCAACCATACTCCTCGACCATCCGCAGAGTTTCTTCTTCAATTGGTTGTTCAAATAATTTATACGCTCTTTGTAGTAGTCTTCCCCTTAAAACATCCCGTTCCCAGTCTATTCCTACAACCAAATACTCGTCGCTCATCACCTCACGATCTGAATAAGTTTTTTTAACAACGTCATTGAAATGATAGTCGTAGACCAAAGCATCTACATAAAGCCCCGTTCCGCCAGCAATGATTGGAAAATGTCCTCGCGTCCGAATTTCTGCGATTTTCGCCCGCGCATATTCCACAAAATCCACTACCGTAAAGCGATCATTCGGCTCCACTAAATCAATTCCCCAGTGCGGCACACCCCGCATTTCCTCAGGAGTTGGTTTAGCCGTCCCAATATCCATCCCCTTATAAATGGCGCGCGAATCGGCCGAGATAATCTCACATTCATGTCCGTTTTTAGCTAGTTCCAAAGCCACATCAATCGCTAATCCAGTCTTACCAGACGCAGTCGGCCCTACAATCACCAAAATCGGCGCCTTATCCCAGCTACACTTCCCGCCCCCGTCAAAAACAGCAGCCCAACTATTCGCGTCGTAGCTGCTGTTTCGATTATTCATATAATTATTTTTGGCGCTCGCGATAAGCGTAAGTTTCCGTATCGACGGAAATCACATCGCCAGTCTTAATGAACGCTGGAACTTTAACTTCCACGCCGGTTTCAAGCTTGGCATCTTTTTGAACAGAAGATGTCGTATCGCCTTTTACGACGCTCTCAGTATAGGTAACTTCAAGCCACACATTCTTTGGCAAAACCAAGTTAATTGGGCTATCGTTATAGAACTGAATATCAAAGTTCTCACCTTCCTTCATGAAATCTTTCGAATCGCCAACCATATCGGCCTGCAATTCATACTGATTGAAGGTTTCAGGGTTCATAAAATAGAACTTTTCGCCATCATTATATAAATATTGCACAGTTTGGTTCGTTACCTCGGCTGGCTCAATTTTTTCCTGGCCTTTAAAAGTCTTTGGCAAAAGTGCACCAGTAATGAGGTTCTTTACCTTTACGTTCACGATGCTACCACCGCGACCCATAACTTTCTGTGAATACTCGACTACCTTGTATGGCTGACCATCAAGGGTAATCAAGGTATTTTTCTTTAAATCAGTTGGTCCGTACATCTCAGACCTCCATTATGCGTTTGCGACAAATGGCATTAAAGCTAGATGACGTGCACGCTTAACGGCGACAGCGAGTTGGCGCTGTTGCTTTGCAGAAAGACCAGTCTTTGCGATTGGCTCGATGCGACCATATGCATCAACGTAGCGCTGTAAAGTCTTTACATCGCGGTAGTCGAAATACATATTTGGATCATTCTTGTATCTCTTCATTATTATCCTTTCTAAAATGGAATTTCACTTAAGTCGATTGGTTCGTCGGAGATATCGTCTGGGGCAACATCTTGGCTATCATTAGATGAACTATTCTTACTGCCAGAATAATTACCGCCATCTCCGCCAGCATTACCGCCAACGAAGTTGAAATCTTCAACGACAATTTCGACACGGGAGCGCTTCTGACCTTCCTTATCTTCCCAGCTACGCTGTTCAAGACGACCGGAAACTAGAATGCCACTACCCTTTTTGGCATATTGCGCGATGATTTCAGCTGCTCTGCCCCAAGCCGAACAATCAATAAACGATACTGATTCCTGGTTGGTGCCAGAGCTATCTTTATAATTGCGATTTACCGCCACCGAAAAGCCACAAACCTGTGCTCCACTTGGCGTACTGCGTAATTCTGGGTCACGAGTGATGTTTCCCACAATAATTGCTTTACTAAAACCACGCGCCATATACTATTCCTCCTCTTTAACTTCTTCTTGCGCTTTGCGTTCTTGGCGTTTTGCTGCCAATTTCTCACGACGTGGATCTTTTGCGACTAGCAAGTAGCGAATAGCTTCGTCGGTAATGTTAAGTACCGAGGAAATCTTTGCTGGTGCAGCTGCAGGAAGTTCCAATTCGTAGTAATAATAAACCGCGAAATCTTGACCTTTAATCTGGTAAGCAAGTTTTTTCTTGCCTTCGTTGGCTTCTTTGGTAATTTTACCGCCGTTGCCCTCGATCAAAGCCTTGATCTTGTCGGTTGCCGGCTCAAGATTCATCTCTAAATCAGGATGAACGAGCACGGTTAGTTCGTATTCTCGCATGAACACTCCTTTGGTTAAAGCAAGAGCACAATGTTACTAACCAGTCTCTTGCTGAGCTAATATTGCTGACATTATATCACACTTCACCCCTTATGACAAGGAAAAAGCCCCGGGTGTAAACCCAGGGCTTCTCATTAACGTACTTTTGTTATTCTTCGTCGTCTTCGGACTCGTCGTTCATCACGGCATCCTTGAACTCCGGATGCGCAGCCAGATATCCTTCCAGCTCCCCGCGAATCTGATCGAGCAGTTCCAGCAGATCACCGAATTCCTCGCTCAGCTCTTCATCCAGGTCGCCTTCCGACTTTTCGGCCACACCTTCAATCTCGTCCAGGCGCGAATTTACTAGCACTTTCGCCATCACCAGCGTCGCCGCCCGAATGCCTTCCATCTCGCCGAATTCACGGCCGACGGACTCCAGATAGCAGTCCAGCAAGGCCTGGCTCATCTGCAGCTCAGAGTTTTCGGCGGTATCAACACGCACCGCCACCCTGAACAAAGCGCCCAGCAGACTATCATCCTCGCCTTCCTTGTCGAGCTCAAAGGTCTTCAGGTCCAGCGCTTCGCGCCGTTTCGCCAGACGACTCACAGCGCGCATCCGCTCGATAACCGTCGCTGCGTCCTCGGGATTGATGACATAATCATAGTTGTCGATCTCGTCGACCAACAAATCCGAATCTTTGCCATCCCGCTCCACGATAGTGGAAGCATCTCCGAGCCCATGCATCGCGGTCTCCACCAGCTTCTTCTGCACGAACGCGTACAGACGCAGGCCAACGTCTTCCATGGCTTCCATTTTCTCCAGTAAGGAGTTGACGAAATCAATGCAGTTGTTAAAATGCGTGTCTTTCATTCGATTCAGAACCACCCTTCTTCAAGATTTTCGAAAGACTGTCCGGAGGCAACAAAATACCACCAAACAATTCCATTATACCATAAAACATGTAAAAAGTCAATAAAATACCCCGAGCCGAAGCCCGGGGACGTGTTAGAATCATTCCTCTTCGCAGCCGTCTACTTGATAGTAGTCACAGTTTGCGCAATCACCATTGCACTTCCCGTAAACGTTTCCGTAGTCTGGATGACGTTCGAGCAACAGATGAATACGATCATGCAGCTCATCCTCCAAACGAAAGGCCTCATTCATTATATCGGCCTGTTCGCCAGTCAGAAATTCATGGCCCTTCATGCGCTCCAGCAGGTTCTCGACCGCCTCCAGCGCCATCAGAAGCAACATATACAGCTGATGACCAGTTTCGCCAAGCTCGACGTCGTTCCAGCAATCATCCAGCTCGATGGCCATTTTTGCCAACAGGTTCTCCTCGTCCGGAGCCCCGTTTTCCAGGATTTCTCCCGTATCGACGTCCACCGCAGCCATCTGATCACCAATCCGAAGCGTTTTATACTTCGGAAGCTCGTCACGCTCATCAATCAAGCAATTCGTCATGCGTACGCGCGAGATGACCATTTGCGCTGCCAGTGGCGAAATGATGACGGATTCGTCATCCAGCAAGTCCTGAAAAGCATCAATCTCAATCTCTTTATACTTAATCTTCGTCGCATTTCTGCGCAGAATATCCAAGCCAGGATCGACGACATGCTCCAGAACCATCTGGCCACCCAGCAGCCCCAACCCATCCAGTGACATAACCCCCGACATCACCGCGCGAATGAAGTTGATTCCATTCACAAAAGTTTCGTTTTTCATCATGGCATTCCCCCAATCTCATTTTTTGAAAAACTTGTTGCAACTTTTGCTTAGAAGTTGTTTTCTCTGATTGCCTCCTTAACCTTTTTTAAGAGTTTCTCGTGCGCTTCTTGTGCATCGGCGTATTCCGAACCCCCCTGCGTTCCCGCCAATGCTCTGTACGGCACCCAGAACGTTATCGTATCCAAAAAGCGCTTCTGCATATGTAGCGTCATTAAGATGAAGTCATATTGCAACTGCACCACATCTCGTACATCATCGTTCAGGTTGCCATCAATGAATACCAACAAAGCCTCAATGAATTCACGCTGGTGCTTAAAAGTCTGCGCAAAATGAATCTGCCACATGGTGCCTTCAGCCGCATCGCTATACTCATCGAGCAATACCGCCTTCAGCTTTCCCATCAGATCATTGCCACATGGCACCACTTGGTTTGTCTCGCAAAGATACCTGTAGTAACATTCCGTGTCTAGCCCTCGGGCAAGCATCGGCGACACTACCTGTTCATTGCACCGTCTTACATAGTCCTTGCTCATATTACTCAAGCAGACCACCTCCTTATGAATCGGTCGCAATCAGAAAAGATAAAAAAGAACGTCAAAGTCACCTTTGACGTTTATATAATATAACATTATTCATAAATTGGCAAGTCTGGCGGAAATGGATCAAAATCATCTCGATCCGATTCAAAGCTATGCTTTCCTGGTTTCCGCGCCCACAAACCATCACTATAATCATCCTCACCAAAATCGTCATCGTCCGTAAAACCATCGCCGTCCAAATCATGGCTTCCATACGGGTTAAAACCCAAATCGTTCAAAAAACGCGATGGAAAATTATAACTCCGACCACCAAACGCAAAGCGCGACTGCGCATAAGTCAAAAACAACTCTCGCATTGCCCGCGTCATCCCTACATAAGCCAAACGGCGCTCCTCTTCCACGTCTTCTGCCGATTCGTCCATTGAACGCACATGCGGCAACAATCCCTCTTCCATGCCGACCAAGAAGACTACTGGAAATTCCAAACCCTTGGCAGCATGCAAGGTCATTAAAGTCACCGCATTCTCGCCTACACTCTCATCTGCCGACGACATGAGGGCTGCATCCGCCAAAAACTCGTCCAGCGATGCGTAAGCACCTGCCTGACCAATCAAGGCCGTCAGGTTTTCGTTGCGTTCCTCCGCCTTAAGCTTATCGCCATCATTCAAATACCCTCGGTAGTCAATGTCGCGCAATAATTCTTCAATAATTTCCGCCGGCCCCACGCCCGCCTCGGTTTTCTTGCGCAATTTCGCCAGGATACCATCAAATTTCTCGTAAGCATGCAGGACTTTCGTCGTCAAAAGATTCTTTTCTCCAGCTAGAATCTTCTGCTTCGATACTTCCCCAATTCCGCGCGTTGGCACATTTATCACCCTCTCAAATGACACGATATCCTGCGGATTCACAATTAAATGTAAATATGCCACGATATCTTTAATCTCTTTACGATCATAAAAACGCACCCCGCCTACTAGCTTGTACGGAATCTTATAGTCCATAAAAGCTTTTTCAAAAGCTTGCGATTGCGCATTCGTCCGATAAAGCACCGCGAAATCCGACAGCGACCTGCCACTACTCCTAATAATATTCGCTACATAGCGCGCTTCGTCTTGCTCATCGCGCGCCTCGTGTACTTCAATCGGCGCACCCTTACCAAGCTCCGTAAATAATACTTTATCGCTGCGCTGAGTATTTTTTGTAATCACTTTTTGCGCCGCATCCAAAATATTCTGCGTCGAACGATAATTTTGTTCCAATTTCACCACTTTGGCACCCGGAAAATCACGTTCAAAGTTCAAAATATTTGTAAAATCCGCGCCTCGCCACGAGTAAATTGACTGCCAGTCATCGCCTACGCAACAAATGTTGCGTTCATCGTTCACGAGCAGCTTAACCATCTCATACTGAATATGGTTCGTATCTTGATACTCATCGATCAAAATGTGTTTAAACTTGGCGCGCCATTTAGCCCGAATATCCGTCCGCGTACGCAACAACCGCGCAACATACACCAATAGATCATCAAAATCTACCGCATCAGCCTTCATGCGCAAATCTTCGTAACGCTCATACACCTCTGCAATCTGTTTCTGATTCGGATAAAAAGCCCGTTCCAACATATCGTCGGGACTTTCGCCCTCGTTTTTAGCCTTCGAAATCGCCGCTTCGCAAGCCTTTGGTTTTACACTTTTATCACTAATATGCAGCTCTTTCATTGCGCGCTTTATTAACGCCAATCTGTCATCCGTATCATAAATCACGAAATTTTTCGATAAACCAACACTGTCCGCTTCAATTCGTAAAATTTTTACGCAAATCGAATGAAAAGTCCCCATCCACGGCATGAAACTGAAGGAATTTTCCATATCCAGTAGCTTCGCCAAGCGCTCGCGCATCTCGCGCGCCGCTTTATTTGTAAAAGTTAGCGCCAAAATCTCGTATGGCTGCACGCCATTTGCAATCAAATTTGCAATTCGGTGCGTCAAAGTCTTTGTTTTTCCCGAACCCGCGCCCGCTAAAATCAACACTGGGCCAGACAATGTCTCGACCGCATCTTTCTGCGCTGAGTTTAACCCCTCCAAAATTTTCGTCATGCATCTATTTTACCGCAAAACCACCCCATCAAAAAGCGCCCCCGCAGGAGCGCTTTAGGATTAATGCCTATTCAGCGTAAGTCTTTTCCCACTTTTCGTAATCGACCAAGACATGTCCGCCATCTTTAGTCAACAACATCACTTCGCCAGCCTCATCGCCAATTACAGACATGGCACCAATGATATTTTCGTATCCGCCAAAGTTTTTAGTTAGTTTAGCCATAGCTTTTTCGCCATTAAAGCCCGGAGTAACTGTTAATAAATCAACCTTTCCGTCGCCTTTAATTAGCATCAAATCCCAACCATTCCAGTTCTGACCATGCATGACATTATAAACAGCAATAACGTCAGTAGTATCAACCTTATATCCATTAAATGTATAGCTAGTCTTACGATCTTCCCCCATTCCATATATGTAACCTTCAATTTCTTTATTAGAAATCGTATAGCTACCAGATTTACCCGGAGTATTCGTATCACTAAATTCGAGCTTCTTTATCTCAATCATCCCTTGGTAAGTGGTAAAATCTTCCGCCTCAAAATACACATCACCAGCCTTAGTTACGTACAATTCAAGATTGCCGATGAAATATTCAAAACCGCGCCTAGCCGTCTTCTCAGGCTCTCCCCCTTGTTCTTCTTCGCCATTATCAATAATATTGACGCAATTCGTGCCATTTTTCTTCGAAATAACTTTATCATAAACGATAAATCCACATGCACCCAACGCGATTAATGCAAAAATTACACATAAAATCCCCGCAGCACCACCTTTTTTCTTTGGTGCTACTGGAGCCGCCACGGGCGTTGATGAGTTATTTTTTTCACTTGTTTCCATAATTCTTCCTTATTTAACTTCCGAATCTTGACCATTCTCATCCCAGCAAAAACGGCCCTTATATGCATTCACTAAATCTTCGGTATTATACGCCGAGCAGCTTGGTGTCTGTTGGGCCGTCGTGAAATATACCCAATCATCATCCTCGCTCTTGCGATAGAACGAAATTCCTGCATCTATTACACTCCCCTCAATGGTTTGATAAGGCTTTACGCTACTATCTTCAATGTCTTTCTCATTGGCATAAAGATAGATAGCGCCTTTATAATTTTTCGCCCACTCATCACTATCCTTATATGCGTCAATTAGCGTCTTAACGAATGTCTTTTCATCTTCCGTGAGCCATTTCGTATTTGAGCATTCCACCGTTCCAGGCATACTCATAGTCGAAGCGACGCATACATAGCCGTCTTCATTCATGTAATACAAACTACCTTCTCCAAAGAATAAGCCGTCACTAGCCGTCGTGCGCTTAAGATTATGATTCTTCATAACAGCATCAACCATATTAGTGTAGTTGGTTACGCCCAATCCTGCATAAAAATCAGAGCCATAATCATTCGAAATATACCATGCTCCATACGATTTAGTGATTGCCGTTGCATAACCTTTCTCAAATTCATACGCAACACCACTATCAAAACTTAGATATGTCCTATAATCAGTCGCGCCCTCAAAGAAGCTACTCATGCCCTTATAAACATCCATTACAATCGCACGTGTCTCTTCATCAACTTCCGCCTCTGTCAGTTCTTTCTTTTCGGGTGGCGTCAAAATGACTGGCTTGTGCGTTGCAAACACTTTATCGTATACTATATATCCGCAAGCGCAAAATGCTATCAGCGCAAATACAATGCACAAAATCTTTAGCGCTGGACTTGGCTTTGCTTTTGGCAGCGGAATCTGATCAGCCGGTCTTACTTCTGGCCTCTGTTCAAATTCACCCTTTTCTTCCATTATTTATCCCTCTTATGCTTACAATTATTTTAGCATAAAAAACAGCAGTCCAAGACTGCTGTATGAGGCCTTAGGCCGCACATTCCTCAACTAATTTCTCAATTGCATTATGTGTCAACACAAAACCCGGCAAACGATGCTTTTCGTCCGCCTCTTCGGAATTGCAGGCGCCCGTAGCAATATAGCTCAGCGGCGCTCGGTCGTTTCGATGTTCATAGTCGTCATACCAATCCGTAAACTGCCAATTCACGTCACGGTAACGCTCAATCTTTTCGAGTACATAGTGATTGTTGACCAATCTTAGCGTCAACCGAATCCGCTTCTTGCCGCCCAGAGTGGCCGCATAGTAGTATTCGCCCTTTCGCACATCATGCGTCATCGGAGAAAGATGATAGACTTTCAGCAGTTTATCAAAATCGAAGTTGTCGCCACGGCAAAGCAGTTCCACCGCCGTAGATCGCGAAAGACGTCTCCGTAACTTGCATCGCTCTAGTACTTCATACAGCAAGACAAAAAGCGCCATCGCAAACACCAACAACATAGAAACCATGAATTGAGTCATCTGAATATCAGGCATCAATCAAAGACCTTCCTTTCTAAGAACTTCGCAAAAATCTTGCGACAGATGCTATTATACATCAAAAATCCCCCTTGAAAAGGGGGATTTTTTCAGAGGTTATTATTTTATTTTCTTAATAAACTCTACTAGATTTTCTAGCTTGACCTTCTCTTCCGAGTCGCGCAAGCGTACACTGACTTCGCCAGCTTCCGCATCTTTTGGTCCAACAATGATTACGCAAGGAATCTTCATCTTTGTTGCCTCGCGAATCTTCTTACCAAGGCTCTCGTTACGATCATCTACGCTCAAACGAATCGCATTATGCTCAATTGGATCGTCTAGCTCAACGCCTTCGAGCATTTGGCGAATCTTTAAGACATAATCTTTCACGGAGTCATTAATCGTAAGAATGCGAATCTGTTCTGGCGCACACCAGAATGGGAACCAACCCGCCGTATGCTCAATAAACACACTCATAAAGCGTTCAATCGAACCGATTAGGGCACAGTGAATCATAATTGGCGTTTTCTTGCTACCGTCTTCGGCCGTATATTCAAGACCAAAGCGTGTTGGCATTGCATAGTCTAACTGCACCGTTGCCAGCTGCCATTCGCGCCCCAAGGCATCTACCGCCATGAAGTCCATCTTTGGACCATACATTGCCGCTTCGCCGATGCCGATAAAGTAATCCATCTGGAACTTCTCGGCCATCGCTTTAATTGAATTCTGCGCCTTTTCCCACATTTCTGGCGTGCCAATATAACCATCGCCATCGTCGCGGAACGACAAACGCAACTTCAATTTCATATCTACGCGCGCATACAAATCTTTTGCCGACTCAATTAGCTCGCCAAAAATATCGCCAACCTGTTCTTCCGTGCAGAAAACGTGCGAATCATCTTGCGTAATTGCGCGCACACGGCTAAGACCACCAAGCTCGCCCTTGCGCTCATCGCGATAAACCATCGTTGTCTCAAGGAATTTCACCGGGAGTTCCTTATACGAACGTGGCACGCTTGCAAAAATCTGGCTATGATGCGGGCAGTTTACTGGTTTCAAGGCCAATTCGTCGCCACTTTCAGAACTCGTGAAGCGAAGCATTTCTGGAAATTTCTCAAAATGCCCCGAAGTCTTATAGAGATCGATACTAGCAATATGTGGAATACAAACCTTCTGGTAACCACAGCGCTCGCGATACATATTCGCAAAAGCCGCCAATTTATCGCGTAAAATCGTACCGCGTGGCGTAAATAGTGGCAAACCAGCGCCAACTAAATCCGAGAAGCAGAACAAACCAAGCTCTTTGCCAAGTTTACGGTGATCGCGCTTCTTTGCTTCTTCCTGTTGCGCAATATATGCATCCAACTCTTCCTGAGTTTCAAATGCTAGCCCATAAATACGCGTAAGCATCTCGCGCTTCTCGTCACCGCGCCAATATGCACCAGCAACCTTATCGAGCTTAAACACGCCAACTTCACCGGTATTTTCAACATGTGGACCACGGCAAAGATCTTCAAAATTACCTAAAGTATAGAACGAAATGACTTCATCTTCCGGAAGGTCATTAATCAGCTCCGCCTTGAAATGTTGGCCATTTTCCTCTGCCCATTTCAAAGCCTCTTCACGTGATTTTTCGCTTCGTACGATTGGGAGTTTTTGCGCAATAATCTTACGCATCTCTTTCTCAATCTTCTTAAAATCTTCTTCGGAAACCTTAACGCCACCAAAGTCGATATCGTAGTAGAAGCCGTTATCAATAGCTGGGCCAATTCCAAATTGGATTGTTGTTGTGCCAGCATACAAATTCTTAACCGCTGCAGCCATAATGTGGCTAAGCGAATGACGCATTTTTTCTATATCTTGTATATCTGACATCGCTGCCCTTTCATTTATTTAATATCTTTACATTATACCATATTATCTACTCAAATTGACTTTTTAACCTGTTTATGCTATAATAAACGCAATCGGGTCCCAGACGCGACTGTTTTTCCAGTTCCGTGACCCGAAATTTGCTCTTTAAAAGGAGGTAGATGTGCGTTGTTGTATCGTGATTCAACCAAAGCCCACGACCTTGCTCGCTACATTGCCCAGACCGTCATGACTATGAACCCCGTCGCCATGTGCGTACCCACCAATGTCTCCGACATCGAAAAAGAGTGGAAGCTGTGCGCCAAGGCCGGCCACTTCTATAGTCCAAAATTTACCTACAATGAGGCGGAGCTTCGACGCATTTCCCTGATGGGATATAAGGTTAGCAACTACTGGTCCGAGCTCTCACTCAACTGTACGCCCCAAAACCAGATCGATTCAGCCATTCTCGGCGTTCTTGAATCTCGCGTCTGCGACGCAATTCTCACCGCCGAAATCGCCGCCAGTATCTTGGCCAAAGACGATGCTCGCGCCAAGGAGGCCATCATCGGCATCTATGGCGAGCCGTCTGCTAGTCTCATCGCGCTCTGTTACGATCGCATCCAGCGCCCGGGCGCCTATCTTAATGGTGCCACTTCCCGCTTTGATACAGAAACTCTGGCGAATCTCCAGGCCATGAAACTGAACGCCGCGGATATCCGCAAACGTTTCCTGGAAGTCTTCAACTTCTACGGTTTCAAATCTTGGGAATGCGTCATCGATCAGCAGGTCACCTCGGCCATCGACGCTCGCGATAAAACCCCTAGCGGCAAGTCGCAGCTCGTTATTCCGGCCAGAAAAACCGTCGACGGCCGTGCGCTCTGTAGCCTCATCGGGCACGAAATCGAAAGCCACGTCCGCGGCTCCGAAAATTCCCGCGCCTTGTTCGGCAGACTCTTGGCTAATTCCCCGCTCGAACCGCTCGTCAATCTGCTCGCAAAAGCAGACAACGAAAGTTTCTATGAAGGCGTTGCCAAAATGTCAGACGTCAACGTTAACGGTGACAATTCTCTGCCACATCCATATTACGTCATCGCAATTGACCGCGCCTTGCACGGCGATAGCTTCGCCGAGGTTGCCCAACTCATCTATTTGCTCAAGCATACCGGCAATACGACAGTTCAGGAAGCCGTCGATTCTTCCTGGAATATCACGCGCCGCGTCTTTCGTGGCTGCACCGATATGGAGAAGGGTGGCTATGCGCATACCAAGGATTTTGGTTATATCGACGGTTATTACCGCGCCCAAAACACCCCTACCTCATATCGCGACTATTCCAGCATGACTATCATGGATTTACGCCTCTTAGAGGACGCTGGCGTGGACCTTACGCATCCCGCCTACCCCCACCAAGACGCCATCCAGCTCATCGTTGGCAAATAAGCGCCACCGCCCGACCTCGTGCCGGGCGGTTTTCTTTTCTCTAAAAATGTGATATATTTATTACTATCCGACAAGGGTCGCTAGCTCAGTTGGCTAGAGCGCCTCGTTTACACCGAGGAGGTCGGGGGTTCGAGCCCCTCGCGACCCACCAGATATAAAAAAGAGCCCGTAGGCTCTCTTTTTTATACTAACGTCGCTTAGTTAGTAGCACTCCACCAATCATGGTTCCGCCAGCTATCAGCATCATCAAAACAGACGTCCCATACTCGTCGACTGTACTAGGATTCGGTTCGTCAACAACATCGCCAGCCGCTTTAATATAATGGTTACTCTCATTCGTAATTACGAGCTCTGTCTGAGTTGTTTTATTGTCATCCGAATAGCGCTCGTCTGGATTATCTAAATACCAATCATCGACGCCATTCACATCCATGTCGCTAGCAACATTTAAATAAACCGCTCCAGGCCTATCAGCATACTCATCAATAGCCGCCGACACATAAATATCATCAGCGCCCAGTTCGGCCGTATTATTGTATAGCTTCGATGCACTATCTACCTTAATAAAAGAATCCACCAAATGAATAGTGGCAATTCCACCGCCATATCCACCAGAATAATTATCCGTTATAGATGTATTCTTAATATTAATCTCTGTCCCCTCTTTCCTAGTCGAAAACAGTAATCCACCCGCATCGCCGTCGCTATTATTATTGCTAATCGCCGAATTATTTATTGTTACTTTATACGTATCATAATAATCATTAATGCTATTATTCATTACGTAGTAAATACCTCCGCCATACTGCGCGGAATAGTTATTTTTTACTACAACGTCATCTATTTCTATATCGTGATTATTATAAAGAGCTAACCCAGCACCGACTTTTGCTTTACTGTTTTCGATTGTCAGATTTTTCATAATCACTTTATCTGCATAAGAACCATATATTACACCACCAGCGCCATTAGCCTCATTCCCGATAAAGACAGAATCGGTAACCGATACATTTGTGGCTAGCTGGAAATACAAAGCCCCTCCACTATTTCCTTTATTATTAGTAAAGTTGCAATTCTTGATATCAAAATTAAAATGGCCAATCGACTGCTCATTCCCAGAATCAGTAAACGTAGCTATGCCACCGCCAACTGCCGCAGCAAAATTACTTTCAAACTCATCCCCATCAAATACAATTGCGCCATCAAAGGCACTACCTCCAGAACCGAAAGTAACAGCGCCGCCAATACTCTGTCCAGGCGCATGTGCCATATTATTTTTATACGTATTGTTCTTTGATACGAATGATTGATTTGTCACGACGCTTGGTTTTCCGTAGACCTCCATCACGCCACCATCGTTTCCAATTTGGTTATGCTCAAACGTATTATTTTCTAGATATACACTCGCCCCACTAATATATGCGAACCCGCCATTTGACTCAGCGACGTTGTCTGCCACAATCGAATTCGTCATCCTCAGCGAACCGCCGACTCCTATATCTAATACTGCACCACTGCCGCCATAGGATACACCTTCGCCACCTTCTCTCCCAATTAAATTATCCTTAAAAATCGAATTATCAATATTTACGGTCGAATTAGATCCAGAAACAATAACTCCACCACCAGAACCAGAACTATAATTTTTCTTCAACTGCGAACCATTAATAACTAAATCTTTTTTGTTATTAATGACCGAACCACTAGCCGTGTTTACATTATTAACAAAAGAAGAATCCTTTAATGTTAGCTTGCCATTGTTAATAATTAATGAAGTCGTTGACGCCACATCGCCATTCATATCTATCGGAAAAGCCATGTAAGCGCCACCCGTAGTTGGCCTATGCATATCTTCGACTCGCACCTGCCAATTTCCGGCCTTACCATCTTCATTTAAGTTTATAATTGTCAATTCGGAAGTAGCTGGCACTACAAATAACCCATCAGTATAATCGGTTGCACGCGAAATCGTTTTGTTCTTTCCATCAATCGTTAAAATAGTATTCTCTGGCAACGTAATTAAACCATCAAAATCAAAATCCGCCGTTAATTCTATTTCGATCTCACCACCCGCAATTGTAGCAGCGATTAGTTCCATTTCCAC